>Ga0187891_1000073_pt1 | contig 107535 bp, 88 predicted proteins | sample June2016WEW_21_4_FD_132990 | JGI IMG/M metagenome (GOLD analysis project Ga0187891, IMG submission 132990) | Peatland microbial communities from SPRUCE experiment site at the Marcell Experimental Forest, Minnesota, USA - June2016WEW_21_40 | ecosystem: Environmental > Terrestrial > Soil >... | reverse complement strand
AACGACGATGGACATTCTTAACTTGATTGTGCAAATGAATCGAGACTCGCGGACGACCTTCGTTCTGGTAACGCACAATCCTGAGGTTGCGGCCGTGACTCAACGGGTTATTCGTTTGAGAGATGGAATGATCGAGAAAGACGAGCGAACTAATCGTATCGATTCATTCTTATCATGATGGCCACGCGTAGGGATAATTCGCTAAGAAACACGGTCACCATGACAACTGTAGGACATATGGTTCTTGCTGATGTCAGCCACTTTAGGGTTAAGGGCTGTAACGATGTCCTTGGTTCGAATTTCTAGTAGCTTATTGATGTCTCCGCCGCCCACGACGGCCGTTTCATCCCCTAGCAATTGTTGGTCTACGAGGACACGTTTGATCTTATTGAAGGCCGGGACGCCTCCGACGGGGTAGCCGGAATGCTGAAGCACTTCTTGCGCGTTCGCCAGGCGCACATCTCTGACGTTCAGTAGGGCTTTCAGTTTCCTATGGCTAACCATGTTGAGGGCTGGGACAATTGCCAGTAACGGTTCACCGTTCGAATCGATCATCACTATAGACTTGGCAATTTTCTCTGCCTGAACCTTCTTCGCAGCTTGTTCAACGGTCTTCACCGGCTCATCGAACTCAATGAAACGGTGCCAAAGATGCATGGAAGAAAGGGTCAGCCGAAGTCGCTCACTGTAACTTCCCTGATTATCGCTCCCTGCGGTGGACATCGTTAGACCTGCGGTTGGTTCTCCCAAGAGGTTTTTCTCTTTATGGTCTTCTAACCTCTATCCATCAGCCAGAACAGATGTTCGGGCCTATCTTCAGTTAGCTTTTCAATGTCAAACCGAGCCAGTAGGGTTCTGGGTGGTCTTCCGCGCGGAGACCATGGCAGTTGGAGCAGTAGTAGACTTCTTCATTGCTCCACTTTCCTTTCTTGAACACATTGAGGCTCCAGAGGAGGCGCATGCTCTGCCCGCAAATGTCGCATTGAACCATGCCTCCAAAATGTCAGCTGCAGATAAGTCCGATAACGGTCCTCGTCTGTGGTGAGAGAGTCTGTCGAATTATCGGGACGATTCTAGGCTTTGTCGTCCTCTGATTCTGAAGCTACTATCCCAACCAGACCGTAAGCCATATCTCACGAGCCAACAGGACAATACACCATGACCTTTTCCGGACCTCCTCCAATCGTAATGTTTTGTCCAGTTTGCGGAGCCCTAATGAATTACAATCCCACAACGCAAGCCGTTTACTGCCCTCGCTGCCGCTTAAATCGGGGGTGGCGGGGCGGACAGTATCCTTCTAACGGTCCTTTCTCAGCTCAGTGTAAATGCGGACGTCCCTTGGATCAACTAGATAATTACTGTCGATTCTGCGGTTTGCGCCGAACGCGCTACCGATACTAGAGCATTCCGGAAACTACCAAAGAGAGACGGTAAGGAATTAATGTGCTGTAGTGGCCTTTCGCGAGATCCGCCGATTTCTCCTTGTCTGATGTTTCCCGGAACGATGTCTTGGCGGTCTTCTCTGCTTCCTTTGCCTGACTAACGTTATTGTGGCCCAGATAACGCAAACAATCGTTCCTATGACTATTCCTTGGAGCGTTCGATCCAAGAGTGTTATTGGCGCCACGAAACCTAACTTCAGGAAGACAAGCACATACGCGGAAGAGTACAGGAGAAAGCCGATCCCGAGCGGGATACGTTCGGGTCTGCCCTTCAGGCTAATGAATGAGGTCGGACCTAACACAACAGGGAGCAGAGACGCGAGCATTAGTGAAGCGACCACTAGAATTCAGCTATTAAACAAGTTTCCCGAGGTCAAATCAGCCACTATATCGCTGATTCGGGAAACCTTCGTGGCTGCGCAGTTGACGCATTCACTTGTCAAGAGTCAAATTGAGACTCTACAGAAGCATGGTCGAATCCGAAGCGTTCGAAGATAAGCCTCTATCTGAAACCGAATTTGTTGGGCTACCGGTACACGTAATCGATCACTACCGGAGTCTTCTCGGTTCGTCCAGCCCTGTGCAGGTACTTCCAGGGGTTCGAATCCAACCCGCCGTAGGAGCTAAGGCCCAAACTTCCAGTGGGTGAATGTTGGCGCCGGGGGTGGGAGTTTCCCCCGCCATACGAGGTTCCGTAGCTATCCTCTACGGCGAGATTTGAACCGAGGGGGGCGAATTGAATTCACCCCGCGAACCTAGGGGTCTCTTTTCGTCTTTCGAAAAATTGTCTGTCAAATCTCACATCGAAGACCTATTGGAGAATTCTAAAGATAAACTTCTGGTTGAGCTCATTTTCCGAACCGAAGAAGAACTCGCTAGCAGATAGGCAACTATACATCAAGCTGCAGTAATGTCGGAATCGGGGGAGGAAAAAACCGCGTGAAAATTAACGTGCGTCGCAAAGCGGCGGATGAGGTGGATCTAGCCCTTGGCATGTTGGGTGTCCGAGAACGCTCACAATCTCAAGGTGCCATGATGAAGCGGTGGCAGTCGTTCATGACCTTCAACAATCCTACTCTGCAGCAATCTGCCCCCCTTGAGTTCCTGTTGAAATCGCTACGAAAGCCACCCACACCCCGCGGAGTATTAGTCTTCAAGCAATCAAAGAACGGCGCTTGGAAGTTGTCTAATCAAGGAAAGCTGTTGCAAGCACTTCAATTTCCGGCCAACATGGATGACGTTAGCAAAATGGCAGGCCTGTGGACTGTCAAGCTATATCCACACCCAATCGAGTATCGCGGTCGGCAATTGGCCTCTCCCAAACCCGTGGAGGTGCCACTCGCAAGTATCCTGAATTTTGGCAATAGAAAGTCCTTCAACAACAGGAGTACGCTGATCGATACGGTAAAAGAGACTGTTGAGTCACTGGCACAATGGGATTCAGCCGAGAGACTAATGGATCTCTGGGGATTGACTCCTTGATGCTGGTGCGGATGTCACATGAACTTATGGATGCTTGCAAGGAGGCAATCGATCTTGCCGCAGAGTCCAAGCAATATATGGAGGATGATGGCCAGCTTCATCCTCTCGTTGGAGCAGTCATCTTAGACCAAAACGGTCATCGGTTATCAGCTGGAGCACGAAAGCAAGACGGTCGAAGCCATGCTGAAGTAGTCGCCATAGCGCGCCTAACCGCACGACAGAAGAAACGCGTGCATACTGTGGTGACCACCTTAGAGCCATGTTGTTCAAGGAGCGACCCTGACCAGATTTGTTGTTCCAAAAGGATCGTACGACTCGGGGCCAAGCAAGTTATAATCGGCACACTTGATCCCGCAACTAGCGTGAGAGGACGAGGCGCGCAAATACTTCAGATTCGTGACGTTTACTTCTCCATGTTCCCGAAGGAACTTCAAGCCAAGGTTATCGAGACCAACAAAAGCTACATTGAATTTGAATCCGAACTCTACGGTAGCGGTAAGAAACCGAGACTTAGAACCGGTATAGCCAAGGACGATCAGGAATTCAACCTTGACTTCGGGCCTAGCAGACTTGTTAGTTTTCTGACATCGAAACGATTTTGGAACATGGTGAAGGACGCCTACGGCGAATTCAAGAGGCGTGAAATCCTTGACACAGAGTTTGAGAAGTTTTTTGCCATTAGCGCAGCTTCAGCCAATAGTAGAATTGCGACCGAGGTAGAGAGAACGCCCAGAGACAGTAGCATCTTTGAGCTAACCGCTAGATACATGGCATTTCCCAAAGATAGCGCAATCGACATAAGTGGAACTGAAAGCAAGCTCGTCTACGGTAGCATTGCCAAATGGTGGTACCGCAACAGACGCAAGAACAGAACTTCACTAAGAGACAGACTCCTCGAGTAATAACGAGCCAACATAAGAAAATCGTCCATATACCAATTGACGATGTAGTGGATGTATGGGCTTCACAGAAAGGAGAAGCACTATACCGAAAGGATACCAGGTCTACTTTTCCAGAATAACATGATTGTTTGAGAAGCTCACGGTGTATTTTCTAAGGACATCGAGGCCGAGCAGGCTTGGGATTGCTCGAACTCTCTGGTGATCGGCATTCGTGTGTTGTTTGTGCTTCATTATAACGACGTTGTCCAAATATTCGATATGTGTACTATTCTCTTTGGAGAATTCAAATATTATCCAACAGTGTGGAAGGATGTATGCGTCAATGTCTCCGCCTATTCCTCTTATGCCTGCTTTCACTTTTCTGAGATGACTGTAATCAACCCGGGCTCTTTGCGCATCCCTGTCACATATGGTAGTCGCAGATGCTCCGGTATCTACGTAAAATCGAATTGGGGTGTTTATGTGAGCTGTCGGGGCATAGAGTATCGCCGTGACGTTCCCTAGGTTACGCTCACCTAGTCTGCCGATTATCTTCAATTGCCGGTTCCACTGGACTCTGATACTCGATCTATGTCATCGCACCGAGTCTGTGTTGAAAATCAATAGAGTACGAATTCTTCTTTTCTCAAATCATGTATTGGTTCGACCAAAAGCGAGCTTAAGTCTTCATGTTTCGCTTTCATTCTATCTAGAAGCCATTGTACATCTTTGGCATGACCAACTACTCGTCTGTTCTTTACAGCGACGTATTCGCCATTGTATTTTTTCTTCAGTCGTTTGTAGTTGGCCTGAAACCAATACAAGTTCTCGTTGAACTCATGCAGGTTCCGTAGTTCTTGCCCCAGAAACCGTTTGCTCCTCAAATCTCACTTTCACACCGTAAATCAGGTAAACTGGACGAAATCGCAAGCTAAGGTAGCAGATTCTGTGGATTTAACACTTTGTTACCTGAATTGGTTCTCTCTGGTTACTTAACTCGTTTTCCTGCCCGTTCTTGATGGGTTCGTGTCCATCCAGAGCAGCACTGCTTCCTGAACTGCTTCAGATATGTTCCCCTTTTTCATGCCCTTTCGCTTGAACACTTCTTCTTTGAATCGTTTCTCCTGCTCTTCTGTTAGGTAGGCGTCTATTCGTCTTTTGCCCCGGGGAAGTTGTGGCATGTTTCTTTCGCACTCCTTCGGTATACACCTTATACCCTCTACCACTTAACCACTATCTTTTTAAGGTTTAGTGGCTAAGTGGTAAAGTGGTGACATGTGTGCCATCAGAATATCAAGAGACTGGATCTGAGTACGAACCAGATTTCGTGCCGGTAACGCTGCTGGAGGAACCGCTCGAAGGTCAACTGATGTGGGTGTGCCAACGATGTTTCGTCTACTCATTTCGTCTAAAGAAGATGTATGGACGAGCGTGTTGCCCCGCTTGCGTAGAGGATTCAGCAATTCAACTGGCGGAGGTGCCAAGCCGTGGATAAGGACGCGGGCAACTTATGCCCTCGGTGTGGAAACAGATCTCTAGACATATACTCCGAGGAAGGAGCCGACATACAGCACGGCGCTTGCTGTGAAGAATGTGGTCTGAAAGGGTTCTTCGTGAACGGCAAACTCGTTCAGATGGTGACGACCTGATGATTGCCACGACTTCCGTTCAGGGGATCAGGATAGGCAACATTGGAAGGACTTGTGTATCCTGTGGGAGCACATTCACTTTTAGACACACAATTCCACCAGACACTAGAGACGGATTACGCCAAGATTTCGGAGAGTGCGGATGCGGTCAAGTTTACAGAATCGTGACTGGGATAAAGAATGGCAAACTAAACGTCAGAGTAGATCCAATCTCACGCATAGATGTGGCCGGCCCGTTCGACGAAGAGGTAGTTGTCTGGCCGGGACGAAAGTTGGTGTGGGACGATGCTTGAATTTATGCACGAGAGCTCTTACGGTCCGAAACTCCGGGGTCTGACTAATCAAGAGAGAATTGCGATTGCGAAAATAAGCTACGAATTGTTGGAGGGTTGCAGAGGCTACTTTAAACATAGAGACTTCATGGACGTTTCCCCCCAAGTACCTCGAATAACCAAAGCCACAGGATCGTGCGAGAATCTCAACACTACTTTTCCGCTACGATTCTTCGACAAACCGGCGTACCTGGCGCAGACAGAGCAGCTCTACCTTGAAACGCTGATTCCATTTTTCAAAAAGGTGTGTTGTTACGGACCGAGTTCGAGGGCGGAGGCTAGGGTTGATGCGAGGCACATATGTGAATTTTATCTTATAGAGTTCGAAGAAGCGCAGGAATCGGAGGGAGAGAGGCTTTTCGACCAATTGCTTGCGGATATTCAAGGTGTTATTCAGGCCATGATATCGAGAGTGTTCCATACAGCGAAGGAGGACCTGGGGATTCTGGGCGTTAACGAGGGATTGTTGAAGCTAGCTTGCGAGCCCTTTCAGCGAATTACCTACAGCGAGGCGATTCGTCAATTGGACCTGCCATGGTGCACCGACTTGAAATCAGCCGACGAAGAGCGAATCGTGAAATCACTTGGAAACCGACCTGTCTTTGTTACACATTTTCCGAAGGAGATAAAATTCTTCAATATGCGAGATAACGAAACAGATCCAAGAGTTGTGAACTCAGCAGATCTGATTCTACCATATAGCGGAGAGGCGGTAGGCGGAGCAGAGAGAGAATCCGATTACCTAAAGATACGACACAAACTGTTGGGCTCAAGAATGTTCGCCCAATTAGAGCAAAAAGGCGGAGGCATTGATGATTTTGAATACTTCCTCGCGGGTCTAAGGAAAAGAGGGGGCATTCCACACGCTGGATGCGGAATAGGATTCAATCGAATCGTCCAATACGTGTGCCAGTTACCTGACATTAGGTTGACCACGTGGTTTCCAATCTACAAAGGATCAATCTTCTAAAGGAGACGAGATGGAAACATGAATCGCTCTGTGGCGATAGTAGTCGTAGTCGCTTTGGTAGGCATGCTCCTCATAGCTTCGCAGCTTCTTCCGCGAGGACCTAGCTCAGTAAGTTCGGCGCAAGCGCCTGTCTTAGCCAATGTCTCTTTCACCTTGGATTTCCCCAAGACATTGTCTCCCGGGACGCTCGTTCAATCGACTGTTCAAGTCACTGTCTTAGGCGACGATGCCAAGAACGTTAGCGTTCATACAGACTCGACCGTCTTAATCATCGCAAGCAGCCCCCTTGACATCAAATCTGGTACGTCAACAAATTTCAACTTCAGCCTTTCGGCAAACGATGTTCAGGATGGCCCATACAGCGCTAACGTGTGGCTAACTTATTCAGACTCGAGCGGACCGCAAAATAGCAAACCGATAACGGAATCGTTCTACCTCTTGCCAAAAATCCAAGTGGAGGATCTTAGATTTACGCCAGACTTCTGGCATCCGCTCGGGAAGGGAACAATCGGTGAAACTGACTCTACGAGTGTATTGTTCAAGGTGTCTAGTGGAAGCAAGAATGTGATTTACCAAGGTATCTATGCAACGACTTCCTTGAGCGTCGCTGCTCCCGGTTTGACACTGAACGCTTCCATCATTCCTGTGTCAGCTCTTGGTCCTCAAGGCACAAGCAACGACTACTCAATAACAATCAAATCAAACAATACTCCTCCAGGCCAGTACGTGATCTTCCTATCGCTATATTCAAAGGACAACCAGTTCGTCACTCAAGCATCCATAGCGCTCACAGTTTCCGCGTGAGCATAATATCCGAGTCAATCGCTCACATACTCGCCCGCAGATTCTCTTTCCTACAGATGCTGACATCAGCCGTAGCGAGGTGGATCTACTACGCTCTTGGATTCAGGATCTCTTCGTCCATTCTTAATTCCACTTGAATGACGGCGTCTATATCATGAATGCAATCGTCGATGATTACTTGCAATGGACCCGACTTCGTCATTTTGCGCATTTGCTCGAAGAGTGCTTTTCTCGCCAAGAGTCCCTTCGATGCTTCGCCAATTGCCGAGAATTGTGCTGACGTGGGAAATGTCTTATGTTGCAAAAGGGTTTTCACTTCTGCGACTTTTTTGTCTGCGATGGCTTGCTCTGCGGCTTCTACGAGAATAGCCAGTCCGGTTGCATCAAATGGAAGAAATTCACATGCTGCTAGAGAAATTGAATAATTGTGGACTGCCATTTGGTTTTGTATGAACTCAGCGCATTGAAGTCGATTCTGTTCTGAGTTCTCCATCAATCTAGGGAGAAATGATGACCACTTTGGGTATCGCTCGGACAGATTGATGATTCCGCATATGAGTTTGCCATATTCTTGAGGTGCTTTGATCAGCTGGTCTATGAGAGGTAATCCTCCGAGTGGTGTGATTTCATAGAGAATGCCCCCAGTGGTTTCAGCAATGTGAATTCGATATTCGATGAATTCTAAGAGGGCATCCACACTGTCGCAGGCGAATTCTAGCAGCTTGTCTGCATCGTAATCAAACGATGGATAATCTCTCAATTTGAGCATAAGGTCGAGGTTTAGGCGCCTTTGGACTTTTTTGTCTAGAGACCTTATGTTGTCACCCCTTTTGTTCAGCACGAGCCATAAGTTTGAAATCATCGAATTAGATAACGAATGTTCCTCGAGTAAAATCAAACGGAGCAGGCTAACAAGAAGGTAGCTGCTTTCAATCCTCTCTGCCAAGTAGACTAGGTTAAACAGCACGGCAGTGCGGAGGGTCGAGCTTCCTTCTTTGATGATACGTGTCAGCCATCTGTAAAGAGTGAACTGAGTGATAACGGTCTTTCCGAGTGATTCTATTCGAGCTCGATCCAAAGCGGAGTAGAAGCCTAGGAGAAGTAATTCACGCTTTTCGGCTTTACCACGATCAAGCGCCTCTGCCAAATTGGAATATTGTGAAGTCTGCGTGATTGGACAAACGCAAAATGAGAATAATAGAGAGTTCGCCATTTCGTCATCAGGTAGCGCCGCTAAGGCGTCTCTTGCAAGTTGAATTAGGGATGCTGGATTATTTTGTGCCAGGGTTGTTCTTATTTCTGCCCTGAACTTTTCTGGGACTTTCTTCCAGAGCTGGTTATCTTCGGTGGTTTCGGAGAAAATCTTGGGGTCTAGCTTTGCCCATTGGCTAATGATCGGCGGATGAGTCCCTAAGTCCGGTGTTTCTTTATCCAATTGACAGAGAAATTCTACAATCTGCGTAGGGGAATGATATTTGTTATCGAGGAGTTCGACTAGCGTTGCGAATTTGGTGTCTGTGTAGAATCCGTGTCTCATTTTTGAGCTAACAAACCATCCCCATCTTCCTTCCTTGGGCGCTTCGGTCTTCAACTGATTGAAGTCTTCTACTACGAAGAGAGATGGCATGAAGTAGCTGAATGCGATGTATTCGGGTGATCTAGGTATCTTCTCAAGGTAGGTTTCGACCCCGTCGGTTCCGGGCGTTAGCTGAGCCCACCATTTCAGGAACAGTTGTTCTATTCGGTTAAGTATCCTGAAGTCCAGCCCTTGATTTATCATAGAGCCTATTTTAGGAGTGATTATGGCACGCTCTTCCCTTATTCGCACAACAAGTGGAAGTTTTTCCTCCTTCTGCCCTCCTGCAGGAATGATGCCAATGTTCTCAGCCACTTCCATGGCTTCTAATCTGACTTGGACCGAGGAATGGTCTAGCATGAGGTTGAGTATTCCTAGCGCTTGGTCTCTGATTCCTCGAATGGCGGCGGTGTCTGGCATAGCCCGACTTCCGTACGTCACAGTCATGATGTCTGACTCGGTGTATTCATGCGCCCCTGCTAAAACTTCAACCAAGGCATGCGTGACTAACTTTGCGATATGATCTGGTTTGTCTAACCAATTGCTGATTTGTGTAAGAGTTGCTTCAATCAATTCCTTTGTGTTGTTGAGAGGTGAAACACAACATCGGATGAGGGATTTTGGCTTGTAGTTGTCATACCTTCCTTCGATGTCTTTGGTCTGCTCAATTGCTATGGCATCCACGACCCGTTGTCTAATAGATTCTATTCGGATCAAATTCGATAAGACAGGTCCGTAATCATCGGAGGTGAGCCCTTTGGTCGACTGCAGGTAAGCTTCCGTTATCTCTAGGCACTGCATCGGTAGGAAGTCTGATATTTCTACTAGAGCGGAAATTACCTCTCCCTTGGACCGGAAGGGAGAGACGCTTCCTGCAGCCCAAGATTTCATTCGTGTTGACAAGGTCTGTTCTGCGACGGGAAGGGCAGCAAATTTTGCAGCGGAGCCAAGATTTGTCATGAACTTGCTTGGACAAAGAGGCATCCACGTTTCGGTCAATTGATTTAGTTCGTTTTCTGTTATCTTCGTTTGGAGTTTGTCTGCGAGATACACGTCTCCTTTCATGTCTGGATTGAACCTTACGCCGTTTCCAATGATCCTCAAGATTCCTGCTTTCGTGAGCTTTTCAATTGATTCGTGGAGTAGTTTTAGTTCGATTCTAGTGGCTGAAGCCAGAGTAGCTAGGATTGGGTTGGGTAACTCGTGGGGAAAGGGAACTATAGATGAGATGTTGATCAGTAAGTTTTCAGAATCGACACCTGCCAGGCAAGTCGTTGCCTCATGATCCATATCGTCAGTGAGTGCACGCTTCAAGCTGTTAAAGTCGGATATTGGTTTTTTTGCAATCTGTCTCCCGATCCATACGACCAGGTAGGGGTTAGGATAGAGGGTTACAATGGTCGTTTCGTGGCTAATGGGGGACTGACCGGCAGCCTTACGGAGCAACTCAATCAAACAGTCATGGGTCCAGACAGAGATGTCTATGTGAGTGCAGATTGGACCGACACGAAGTTGTCTGATTTTTCCGTATATGCCCTCCTGACCCGAGCTTCTCATGGTTAGAACAACCTTGACCGAATCGCTGCCTCGAACGAGACTCAGGAGCGGTACAATTTCTTCGAGGAATCGATCTGCGTCATCAAAGAGAAGTATGTACCGCCGTCCTGAGACAAGTTCATCTTGGATTGCGTCCTGCATAGTACGAATTCCTCCCCGAATCATCCAAGTTTGTAGCTGACTGTCAATCTCACGTGCCGATTTGGCTACACTTCTTAGTAAGTGAGATTTGCCGTATCCGCCGGGCGACGAAATAAGAAGAACAGAGGAAGTCTTGGAAGCTACGAACTCCTGTGCCTTTTTGATGTATGCATCAAGACACGAAATGCTGGCATCTATGGGAATCAAATCGGATTCGAGCTGATCGAAATAAATATTCCACGGAATCAGTTTCGGGAATTGCGGGGCGCCAAAGAAGTAATGCGTAAGGAATGGCTGGGACTCAATTCGAATCGTAAGAGCTTCTCTGTACCATATTTTCAGCGTTATGCCAGTGGTCTCGGCTAATTTCTCCAACTCAAGGACTTGCGGTACATCAAATTCTGCGTTGGTAGCTATTCTGAGGTGTTCAACTTTGTTAGTGACGGATTTCTCAAGTTCTTTCTTTATTTCTTCCTTGAGATTGGGCATTGCATCTTTTTTTGTCTTCGTCGTCCACTTTGACTGAATGGACCAAATGCCCTTTCTATCTTCAAACCTGTAGTAGCCCGAGTAGTACCCGTCCCAACCTGCATCAGCCCCAATGTATGGACTACTCGGTATGAATCCTGGAGAGTCGCATTCCAACGCAAACAGATGATTGACTAGTCGCTGAAACTTCTTGTCATTATCTATCCTACTCCAATCTAGAATGGGCTTTCACCGACTGTTTCTATGAACTAGAAGACAATGGAGTTGCATCTTATGTTCTTCGGCGTTCTCCTAAACAAGAAACATAGCGAGGAATAACTCTGTTTAGCCCCCGAGTCTTAGAATACAATGCATTTCAGCTTTTACACGTGTAACTAGATCAGAGGACTTTATTCAGCGGAATCTGATGCCTGCGCTAAGTGATACTCAATTGGTCCTGCGATCCTACGTCCATTATAGGCAAAGATGTATGCGTGGAAAAGAACGCCAGGCTTCCTGTCTGACTCTCTTCTTACAGAGCGACCTATGATCACCAAGTATTCCTCTGCTGTTGTCATCATCTCCATCCTTTGCGCCGCTAGCCATCTCTCCACATTCTGAACGAGATTCTTTTCCGCAGCTTCGCTGACATAGACGATCAGAATCTTTCGTAACGCCTTCAAGTCTCTGAGTTGTCTAAACTCCTGTGGATACATACCGTATCGAGAGGTTTTTCTGTCGAAAAATCGCGGAACATCTCTAACGTGGACTTCATGTTGTAAAGCCAATTCAATGTCGCTGAGTTCGGACCACCATACGAGGTCTATTGCCATGTACTCTCTCGTACGCATGTAACGCATTTCTTCAGCTTTCTTTTCATAGAAACCTAGAATCTGCGTATTGATGTTACCTCGTCGCTTCCACATCAGCTTGCCGTCAAAATACTCGCAGAACTCATCAAATAGCGATTTCAGGTCTGGCGGTTTGCGTGTTCCCACTGAGTAAGACATTTTGTCTCATGGAATTTCGCCATAACTAGCATTTACTTTCTTCGGCTTCGCTTTGATACGCTGACATTCTAGTCGGCATCTTGTTTTCAACAGTGAGTTGTCAAGCATTGTCTAGTCTCCTCACATATCAGAGAACTGAATTCTCTCTCTTCCATTTGTCTATGGTCCAGCCGGACCCCCAACGTAAGACTTCGTATCGTTTTTCGATTGGCTTTGCTAATCCATGAGATTCTTGAAGGTGTATATCTCATTCGGTGTGCATGGTAAGCAGAGTTGCGAGCCTGGCAGACGAATGTATGAGCCCTAGATCTGTGAACCTTTGGTGAAATGAGGTTCGAATCTGATCTCGAGTCTGAGGGAATCTTTCGATGTTTTCCTCCAACAAATTCATAGTGATGACGATTCCAATGTCAGCTACTTTCCTCAAGTCTCTAAGGTATTCGGAGAGAACCCTTCGCAACACCCTCTTGGATTCGAAGAGGTCACGAGGTCGATATATCAGAATCCTACCAGTACCTGTTCTGTTTGGATGAGCATGAACGTCTCCAGATAGTTTGCGATAGATGTTCGAGACCGTCGTTACAGGCGCTTGAATGCCTTTGAAGATGCCCCACTTTGCAAGCTGTCTCAAGATTGTCTTGTTTGATGGCGTGAACCTCGGATCGCCCGAAATCCTTGATGTCTTGTCATAGATCGAAACCGAGGTAGTCTCGAACTCTTGTTCAATAGCCGGTCGGCGAGCGAAGAGGTCGTTGAGAAAATGTTTGAGCTTCTTACCTCGTCTGTCCTCGTCTAATATCACCGAATGCTCTCTGAATTCCCTGTGCGCCAAACACTCGAAAAAGGAAGTAATCGTTAAGCGATAATTAGCTTGCTTCTGCCGAAGTGGTTCTAGTAGTTCTAGTCTCTTCGTCCTTCGTTACCATGAAATGTGTCCTGTTGCCGACGGATTCGAAGTGGTTCTGAACAAAATTCACGGGGCTGATCGATCAGTAAATCTTTGATCTTCTGTATCGTACATTTGCAAACGTGAATATCAGCCCAAAGCGGTATAACTGGCTCATGATTCTCCTTCGTTCTAAGTTGAACGAGATGGAATTTATCTTCATGCTTACGCACCATGACGTGACAATTCCGAACGCGCTTGAAGTTTTCGATGAGGTCAAAGATTCGGGATTGAAGAACATTGGATGCAAAGATATCGGACTTAATGTTGAGCAATATCAGAAACTGTTCGGCGCATTTAGGAAACATGGAATTAGAAGTTTTCTGGAAGTAGTAACCTATAGTGAGCAGGAGCACTTCCGCGGAATTGACCTGGCACTAAAGATAGGAGCCGACAATCTCATTGGAGGAATGCCGCCGTACACGAAGAAGACCATGGATTATTTGAAGGCGAAAGAGGAACGATTAGGTTTCTACCCGTACATTGGAACAATAACGGAGCACCCTTGCATACTGGGTGGGGCCGTTGAACAAATAATCAAGGATGGAAAGGAAGCCGAAAAATACGGCATAAACGGGATAAATTTGCTGCTATATCGCTACACGGATGATCAGAAGCAGCTGTTGAAGGCGACCAAACAACTAAAAGTTCCTTTAATTGTGGCGGGCAATGTAGCGAATTTCGATCAGATCAAAGAACTCAAAGAAAACAACATATGGGCATTCACGATAGGCGGAGCAATCCTCGAAAAGAGATTCGTTAAGGACGGAACAAATAAAGAGCAAATTCAAGCAGTACTAAAGAGCCTCTGATTTACAAGCGGTCTCGCCACTGAAACACTGGAGTCTCAGTCCTGATTCTTCTATTTCTATTCTTCTCACTCGATCGAGTCGACCTCTTCAGGAACTGAAACAAAACAAGATTTGGGCGTTCACAATTGGCGGCGCTATAATCGAGAAGAAGTTCGTCCGGAATGGTTCTACGAAGGAGCAAATCCAAAGCGTGCTGAAGTCTCTGTAGAACGAATGTCTTCCTTCTTGCGTTCAATCGTTCGTCATGCTCACACGCGTCATTATTGGACTTCGATACAATAAGTTCATATCGAAACCTCAAAGACACTTACGGTCAATGCGAGCACCCGCATACGTTGGGCGCTGGTGACGTTCTTGACCAATGAATGCTTGGTTGGCCTGGACCTCGGCACGACCGGCCTAAAGTTAATGATGATTGACGCCTTTGGCGCCGTTCAAGGAGCACATTTCGAGCCCTACCGATTAATCCAGCCAAAGATGGCTTGGGCGGAGCAGGATCCCAACGATTGGATCAAGGCTACGGTTGATGGATTACGCTCACTGGTCGCAAAATGTAGCGTCCCAGTTGAACGGATTGTCGGCATAGGGATAGCAAGCCAAATTGACGGCATAGTCGCAATCGATAGCGACGGTAGTCCCGTCGGAAACGCTATCATATGGATGGATCGAAGAGCGAAACTTGAATGCGAACAGATTCGAGGAATCATCGCGGATGAACCGTTCTACTCGTTGACCGGATTATCCGTCGATCCCTCGCATATGGCTCCGAAGATAATGTGGGTCCGTGCAAATCGTCCCGATGTCTTTCGAAAGGCTGAACGTCTTCTCTTACCGGGAAATTTCCTCTTACATCTTCTAACTGGACAAGCGTTGACCGATCACTCTAACGCCTCCTGTACTATGCTGTACGACTTGCACAGCGCAGCTTGGTCGCCGAAGCTATGCGACCTCTTCAACATTCCAAGAGAGTTACTCCCTGAGATACGCGACTCGGCATACCTCGCAGGCACAATTACACCTCGCATGGCGAAACTATGCGAGATAAGGGGAGATGTCAGGGTCACCGTAGGTGGAGGAGATGAGGAAGTCGCCGCAATTGGGGCCGGTGTGCTTAACGAGAATGAGCTTCTCGACCTAACCGGAACGTCGGAACCAATGTGCCTTTCGCGAAACGAGCCATTCCTTGACCCAACTAGGATACTGGAATGCCACGGGCACGGTCGAAACGGAAAGTGGCTGCTAGAGAATACCGGCGGCCTTTCGGGAGGAATCTACCGATGGTTCAAGGACGAGTTCGGTTCTCAAGAGGTAATGGATGCGGCGAAACTGGGGGTTAGCCCTTATGATGTCCTAAACAACGAAGTGTCGATAGTGCCGCCAGGTAGCGATGGCTTGCTCTTCCTTCCTTTCCTATCCGGCGCCATGTTGCCTGAGTCGAACCCCGACGCCAGGGGCGCTTTCCTCGGACTAACGCTAGGTCACAAGCGGCGTCATTTTGCGCGGTCTATAATGGAGGGCACCGCCTATGTGTTGAGAGATTATGTGGAACATGTCAGATCAATAGGCATCAACCCCTCAAGCATAGTTGTCGCGGGCGGGGGCGCCCAAGGAAAAGTATGGCAGCAGATCAAGACAGACGTGTTGGGCGCTAGCACGCTTTCATCCAAGAATCATGAGGTAACAGTACTTGGCGCCGCAATATTGGCAGCCGTGGGAGTAGGATTGTATGATTCGGTTGAACAGGCCGTGTCCAGAATCGTTTCTTGGCATGATGAAACCGTACCAGAAAAGAATGCGACCGAATCATACTCCCGTCTCTACCCCATTTATCGCGAATCCTATGAACAACTGAAGAACGTCTTCGCGAAGATCGCTTCGCTTCAAGCGTAGAAGTTAGCAACGATTTGTGGGTACAGCATGCCCGGGTCTGTTATGATTACAGCGCTAACTCTTCTATGATTTTCTTAGCATCGTCCTTGTTTGGATGGCGCTTGTGCAGAATAGTGTAGCGCTCTTTCCTATACTCCCATGCACCCACAAAGGCATCGACGGCCAAATTCGTCGTTACATCAATTTCTTGCAGAGTCGAAGGCGCCCGAACTTTTTTGAGAGATTGCATTAATGACTCGGCTTGGTATGCCGGATACTTGTCCTTGTTCCACCAATTGGGGTTGTGGGCTTCATGATACTTCGCCATAAGCAGGGTTCCGAGCCCCACCTGCTCTCCATGACGGCCCTGTGGCATGTTATTCTCTTCGGCGTAGTGTTCGAGCCAATGTGACCACATATGCTCTGAACCCGAGGATGGCCTGGATGACCCCCACATCGCCATACCGAGCCCAGCCACCACCAGAGCATCCACAAGACATTCAACACCGATTGGAGTTCTCGAGCTGATACTGTCAATGTTGCCGAGGACTTCATCAAGGCACTCGATTTCTAAATCACCTATGGATTCACAGTATTCTTCTCCAACTTCGTCCCTACCAAGTTGCCAATCCTTTATCGCCGTGCCCTCAATAACAAGGTCGCCGAATCCAGCCCCGAACATCCAAGCCGGCGCGGCGGAGACGACAGCAAGGTCGACGACAACGGCGTCTGCAACTCTTACAGGAAAGGACTCCTTTCTACGGGCTTCATAGATTGAAGCAGTTTTAGATACGATTCCGCTATTTGCAAGGCCCGTTGAAAATAACATGTACGGAGCACGTCGCCGTTCGGCCGAGAGTTTCACGATGTCGAGGACACTTGTCCCACCGACACCGATTACGAAATGGCCGGGTTGAATCTCTCGCTCAACCTTCGCAACGTTATGTTCGTCCGGTTTATCGACAATGACCTCCGAAACAGAGATGCCATGCTGCTTAAGCCCCGTAGTAATCTTCACACCGGCGATGTTTCGTGTGTTCACATCGTCGACGATTAATCCGTTCGTGCCAAATTCAAGATCACGTAGGAGATCCGGAATCTTGTCCGTCGCGCCGAATTCAATCAGTATCCGTACCGGAGGCATCAAATGTTTGCCGCATTTGCACTTCCATGACTTGTCGAGTCTTGGTAAAAGTGGCATGAGGGTGGGTAGGAAAGAAAGGTGGAATTAAAATTTTCCAATCCGTATCGAAGTTGACTTGCGTAAGATTTGAGTTATGACTCTATTCTGTGCCGTAGCGCTCCTCGACATCTCTGTACCATTTTCGGGTAGGCCCAATTCTCGCGCGGAGTTTCCACTTCGTTCCTTTGGGTTCATCGTCAATGCATTTACGGAGAACGTCGATCTTCTGGCCTACGTCCAATTTCTCCTTTTCCGAAAGTTGATCATATTTAGAACTGAAAGCGCGGATCTTATCGAGGTTCATTGTCGTCGTATACCATAAGCCCCAGTCACCGGCAAGCAGTGATCCTATGTACTTACCGTTGATGCGATCTGCGTCGTCGTTACCAATCTTGTGGCCTAGCAGCAGAATGGTGGCGTCTTTGATATCCTTCTCATTTATCTGCACGATTTGGGTTTTCTCAAGCAGCAATTCAGCAAGAGGTATGGTCGGGCTGTCTAATTCGAGTCTACCTTTGAAATCAATCGTGTGACTCATTTCAAGTTTGTCTAGGAAGACGTCGATGTGTAAGCGTCCCGATCGATCGTTGTAGAACTGTCGCTGAGCCCAAAGATGTACCTGGTATTTGGCATTCTCGTCAGCCGGATAACCAATTTCGCTGAAGAAGGGCTCAAGCTTAGAACTGAACTTACCGTAAGTTACGAGGTCCAGGTCCGTGAATTCGGCACTGGCCTTGCCAAGACGACTCAGCCGTTTGTGAAGATCCGCTAGCCCAGGTGTGTGAATTCTGAAGGCGATTGCCCCCATTATTCGCACAATGATCTTCTGTCTTTCTGCCGCTTCGACTATCGCCGTAGCTGATTTCACGAAATCTTCGCTTGACCTTTCGGAGGATTCAACCGTCAAACTGCTCACGCAAAGATTGATTGCTTCAGCCAGAGGTGAGCAGGTGCCCCTTAACCTCATCCTTATCGAGATTTACAACAGCACCCCGCAGAACGCCTTCCCCATATTCGCTCCCAGGGTTAACACATAGTGTTCTACCGATAGTCATGGCGCCTCTGGACTCGTGGATGTGCCCGAACAAACCCAGCAGTGGTTGATGTGTTTCCACAGACTTTCTTATCGAGGGGCTCCCAACCGGGACCATTTGCGTCCCGGCTACGAGATTCTTTGAGAGTTCCGGTGCCGCGTCTAAACCGGAGTCGTAAGGTGGGCAGTGGAAGTTGAATATCGCACGTTTCATATCTGTAATTCCCGTCACCAATTTCTCGACTCGCTCCTTCAGTTCTTCTTCGCTGCATTCGCGAGGGGTTTGCCATGGCGTGGGATTTGTCCACGCAAGGGTAGCCATCTCATACCCCCCGATATCCACTACTTTCTCCTCGCAATATGCAACCGCTTTTGATTCCTTCAAAAGACTATCAATGTCGAATTCATCATCATTTCCGGGCGAGATGTAAAACGAAATGTCTCTTCCCTTCAATCGCTCCTCGGCCGTATGAACCCACGAACGCAATCGCTCACATCTCTGTTCGCTGAATACCTTCTCCATGTATTCCTTATCCAGTTTCCCCGCATCATTTGAATTCGCACGGAACGAATAAGACCCAGTGTCGGCAATTTTCTTCTCGAGAGCAGCAATTTCGGGCTCGTTGTTCAATACCAGGTCGCCCCCAGCGAACCGAGCTTTCGAACTGCCATCGGACTGCTTAACGATTGGGATCACAAACTTGCCCGTAAGATCTCCACAGACCATCAGCACCTTAGGCTTGTAGACGTCAGCCGCTTTCAGAAGTTTCTTGAAACAGACGTCCGATCCGTGAATGTCTGTGACGAAGAATATTCTCAGCATTCAGATCAATCTCATGAAACAGTTCAGATGCCTATGGGTTCCAGGCATAGCAATCAAGGAAACCAGCTGCTGACTTTCCGCGTCCCTGTCTTATATGTTAGGATAAGGAAGTAAAGGAAGTAAAGGAAGTAAAGGTAAAAGTATTATATAAATGCAAAAACCCTCTCTACTCTTATGAGTGCCTCCCCTCCGGAATCTGCTTCTGATCAAGGCGACTTAGCTAAGAAAGTCTTTGTTCGACGCGCCTCGGGACTCATCAGAGGATTATCCTGGCAGGACCTGTTTTCTTGCAACATGAACGGTCTGGCGCCAACCGCGATGGTCGCCGCCCTGTATATCGTCGTACCCGCGCTATACCCCGGTGCAGATATTGTGACGGCATACATTCTAATCCTGCCCATAGCATTGTGCTATTCGATAAGCTACGGGATTTTAGGGGCATGCATGCCGCGGAGCGGGGGCGACTACGTCTTCGGAAGCAGAATCGTGCATCCAGTCTGGGGATTGATGGGAAGCATGATGTACTTTGTAGGCCAGATAGTCCTTCTAGGTACGCTACCAATTTTCGCTTTTACGTACCTTCTCCCGACACCCCTTGAGGTTGCTTTCCCCGGAAACCTGATGGTTCTAGGATTTGCCAACTGGATATCGGTTCCCCTCAACCAAGTGCTCCTTGGTACAGCTGTTATAGCTCTCGGAACCGCGATCCCAATTTTTGGCCTTCGCATCTGGAAAGTGTGGAACTGGGTAATGTTTTTCTTAGGGATGGCTGGAGCCATAGCGTTTCTAGCAGTTGTTGGATTCTCGAACCATTCTCAGTTCGTGCAGGGATTCAATAACTATTCCGCGCAATATGGAACATCATATCAGGGCATCTTCCAACTTGCGAAGTCTAACGGTTGGGTGCTCACAGCATTTGCGATCGGGCCCACTTTGATAGCGATGCAGTACACGACTTTGTACATAACTACCGCCTGGCCGGTATACATAGGGGGAGAAGCAAAAGAGGGCCGAAAAAGCCTACCCCTCGCAATAATCTCCTCTATAATCATAGCTTGGCTTATCGCAATCCTGTCGCAAGTTTTGTTCTACCGCGTTGTACCATATGACTTCAGCAACGCCATAGGTTACTTGGCCTACCAAACTCCTTCCGCGTACCCATTGCCGCACGCGCCCGAGATGTACGTGCTCGGAAACATGATATACGCGAATCCCGTCGCAACGCTCTTGGTTGGTTTCAGCATTTTCATCTGGACGCTGTCATGGCTGTTCAACATGAATGTATGGAACAGCAGGATGATCTTCGCATGGGCATTCGACCGCATCTTTCCCAAATCGCTAGCTCAAGTCCATCCAAGATTCCACACACCCGCGAGAGCCCTGATCGTGGTTGGAATATGCGGAGTGCTATTCCTGATAGTGGCAGCTTACACAAGCATACTTTCATTCATGATAAACTCGGCATTGCTTGTTAACTTAGCATTTATCCCAGCAGGATTCGCATGCGCACTCCTCCCCTTCAGGCGCAAAGACATATGGGAGAAGGGCCCATCCTGGACAAGGTTCAAGCTGGGACCATTGCCCCTAGCCACGCTGGTAGGACTTGTTCAAGGAGTTGGATTAACGGTCCTCGCAGTCTCCTTGTTCTTCAATCCCGCCGCTACCGGAGCCCCAATCAACATCTATACGGTGGTAGGCATTGTACTGATTTACGGCGTCCTCTGCTTCGGACTCTACTATGGAATGCGATGGTACCATCTAAAGAAAGAAGGAATCGACGTAGCCTGGGCCTTCCAAGAGCTCCCACCCGAATAATCCCACGCTTTTCCCCAGTTTCAAAATGCCCTTTGCCATCTCTCGAATTTTTTGCCTTCAAATGCTAAAAGAATTCGTTCCTTGAATATGATCCTCTCTTCTTACAGTGAGAGTAGTCCAAACGGAGAAGAGACATCAGAAGGACGAAAATCCGTGGCATAACTGAAGAAAGATTGGGATGGACTCACGGCTTGTAGCAGACTGACACCGAAGCGTGTGAGTACGGACAAGGAAAGCAGGTCATACTTATCGCTAACCAACGGCCGAAATCCACCCGCACGCACGGTGAGGCAGGATGTGAACCCGTTAGGGTATGCATCCCACCGGCCCCACCATTCCGTGGTCATTGCACCTTTCGTTGTATTAGCCCAAAACGGCGACTCATCCAAAGAACTGAATACGTCGCTCAGCGAACCTGGAAGCGCCGTTCTTGAGTTTGGCACAGTAAAACCAGTAACGGATAGTCTACGGCCGGCGTTCGTCCAGTCCCGCACAGGTACTACGGGGGGTTCGAATCCAACCCACCGTAAGAACTAAGGCCTAAACTTCCAGTAGGTGAATGTTGGCGCCGGGGGTGGGAGTTTCCCCCGCCATACGAGGTCCCGTAGCTATCCTCTACGGCGAGATTTGAACCCACGAGGCCCAGAGGACCAACAGCTATCTTGGCCCAAACTGTTCGCAGATCTCGAGGCTCAACGTCCCAAGTATCCGCTGGGACTCTGTCGCCTTACCTAGCTAGGCTACCCCGGCACCGCTAGAAAATCTTCCCATGGGACATAATAAGTCTGGGTCCCTTCCATTCATTTATCCGATGTATCAGAGAATAGCTTCTAGTAAAGATCATTCTTTCAGTATAGCGAAAGGCTTAATCTCGTTTGGCTGGCCACGGTCATCGAGGGTCCTGGGTAATGAGTGAACGAGAGCTCCTAATGATTCCTGGCCCAACGAACGTTGACCCAATGGTTCTACGTTCGATGGCTCGTCCTACGATTTCGCACACGAGTACAGCGTTTGCGACGGTTTTCAAGGAAACCGTTGCTGATCTGGGTCGAATATTCAAGACAAGTGGCATTGTACTTCCCTTGGCGGGGACCGGTACCCTGGGCGCTGAAGTCGCACTTTCAAACATAATCGAACCGGGCGACAAAGTTCTCGCAATATCGAGTGGATATTTTGGCGATCGACTCGTGGAAATTTCTGGTATCCTTGGAGCTAGTGTGGATAAGGTCGAGGTGCCGTGGGGTTCTGCTGCTCGTATAGCGGAGATCGAGAGGAAACTATCAGAAAAGACATACAAGGCTATGCTAGTGGTACATGTCGATACATCGACCGGCGTTGCCAACCCAGTGAAAGAGCTTGGTTCGTTAGCAAGAGCGAAGGGTGCGTTGTTTGTTGTCGATACGGTTTGTTCGATGGGTGGAATGGATGTTCAGGTTGATGATTGGGGAATCAACGTTTGCTTCACCGGATCACAGAAAGCCCTCGCCGCACCGCCAGGCTTAGCAGTAATCTCCTTTGACTCGAAAGCTCTCGGGGCTAGAGAGAAACGCAGAACTCCGCCATCCTCATACTACGGAGACATCAAACGTTGGCTACCAATACTCCAAGAACCTACGAAATACTTCGCAACTCCTGCCGTCAACATGTTCTACGCCCTTCACGAGAGCTGCAGAATGATACTATCCGAAGGTCTGGAAGAGAGATTCAAACGCCATGCAAAATTGGCTTCCGCCTCCCGCGCAGGCCTGAAAGCCATGGGGCTTCAGCTTCTGTGTGAGGATGCAGTAGCGTCAAACACTCTAACCGTTGCATATCATCCCAAGGGCGTGAGCGACGTCGAATTTCGTAAGTCGATGGCGGAGGATTATGGTGTTGTCATTGCGGGTGGATTAGGGCCGCTTAAGGATAAGGCGTTCAGGATCGGCCATATGGGCAATGTAAACAGAAGCGATATCCTAGCCACTCTTTCTGCGGTTGAAGGGTCACTCCAGAGGCAGAGGTACAGCTTTCAACCAGGATCAGGAGTTGCGGCTGCAAACCGTGTCCTGGAGACCTAGTTGAGAAGAACGCGCTATACTCCTTTACACTGGAACTTTAATTATTTCAGCCACAAACCTTCGTTGTGAGTTCTATTGCCGGTGACCGTCAATATTCCTGTTGCACTGCGGCAATACACTCAAAATCAATCTGATCTTCAAGTTGATGCAAGCACCGTCCAGGAGATGCTTCAGAAACTGGACGCCCTCTTCCCGGGCCTAAAGGCCTTCATACTTGATGAGGGTAGTGGGCTGAGACGTTACGTGAACGTATTCGTGAATGGAAAAGATATTCGCTCTGGCGATGGGATCACAACAAAGCTCAAAGAACGGGACCAGGTAAGAATAGTGCCGGCCGTAGCTGGAGGTTAAGAGACCAAGAATGGCTTCTAAGAAAGTTAAGGCGGACGTAAACGTTCTTCTAGGAACCCGAAAGGGTGCATTCATTCTTCAATCCGATCGTAGAAGGAAGGCTTGGAAGATGAAGGGCCCATTCCTTCAGAGTTCCCCGGTCTTCCACATGGTCTTTGACACTCGGGACGGGAAGACGATTTATGCCGCAGTTAACAGCGGTCACTTCGGCCCAACCGTTCAGCGAAGTAGGAATTTTGGAAAGACATGGGAGAACGCTGAAAAACCCCCGCGTTTCGCTGAAAGTTCAGGTTTGAAGGTAGAGAATGTTTGGCATGTTGAGCCGGGGCTTGCTGATGAGCCAGACACGGTCTATGCTGGAGTAGCCCCAGGGGCGCTATTCCGAAGCGGTGATGGTGGTAGCAGCTGGGAGATGAACCAGAATCTTAACAATCATCCGTCCCGCGCCGAGTGGCAGCCTGGGGCTGGCGGTCTTTGTCTTCATTCGATCGTCTTGGATCCTTCTCGCCCGAAGCGTATGTACGTGGGTATCTCCGCGGTGGGGGTGTTCAAGTCTGAGGATGCAGGGGAAACTTGGAACGTCAAGAACAAGAATGTACGCGCAGACTTCGCTCCCGTCAAGTACCCCGAATTCGGCCAGTGCGTGCATAAGCTCGTCATGGACCCAAAGAAACCCGACAGCTTGTATCAGCAAAACCACTGCGGTGTCTACCGCTCCGAAGACGCGGCTGAGAGTTGGGTTGAAATCTCAAAGGGCTTACCGAGCACTTTCGGATTTCCTATGGCAACCCACCCGCATGAATCCGAGAGGTTTTATGTGATGCCTGAGGAAGGGGATTTCTTCCGTGTCATGGCAAACAAAGAATTTGCGGTGTACGAGACAGAAAATGCTGGGCGAACTTGGAAGAAGCGCAACAAAGGCATGCCAAAGGAAAAAGCGTACGTTGGCTGCTATAGAGAAGGGTTGGCTACAGATCGATTAGACCCAGTAGGCGTATACGCGGGGACTAGAATGGGACACCTTTTCCACAGCGCAGACGAGGGCAAAAGTTGGCGACTGATAGCCCAATGGTTGCCCCCAATCTATTCCGTATCAACGGCAACCATAACATGAATTCCTCTATTGCTGCTGGGGCCTGAACCGTGGCCCTAGCCACGGGCGGACCCTGCCCGGCCCCCGAAACCCTTGTTGGCGTTTCAAAGCTTCTACTAACTGTTTAACCCCTTGTGGGTCTTTTACGTTCTCGAAAGTCATTATCACCTTACCCTCACTAAGGAATGAGATATCGCCGAAAACTTTGAGCAATCCGCGTCTTGGCCCTCCGTAAACGCCGAAGCCTCCTAGGCCTGGTAGTCCGAACATTCGAGGAGTCAGAAATACTCCGCCTCCGAGAGAGTCGTTGACTCTGTGGATGTTCATTATGACGACTTCGGGCCAGTGCGGGATTCCTATTTGGGCTACGACCTGCTTGCTCTCCGGGTTGTATTTCAGGCAGCGTCTGTTTGTAACTGCTTCTTCCATGACCACGTCCTTGTGAAGGAGGCCATGCGTCGTCTCCTTATGCCACAGGATTCTCTCACCCTCATTGAGTGGAATTGAGGATTGAACCTGTTGTAGTTCAGGTGAGGGATTCTCGGCGATGATTTGATCGGAATTCTGAGGTATTCCTTGAGAGATGAGAGGTGTCCGAGCGATAGCGGCACCGCAGCTTGGACAGGTTTGTGCTCCAGCCGGGAGTTCGGTGCCACAATTAGAACAGAACATGGTAAACTTCATCCAGTACTATTTTGGCTGCAGCTTCTTAGTGTATGCTTCCGCTAGTTTACCGAGCTTGAAGAACAACCAGACTAACGCAACGACAACTGCTGCACCGAGGATCGTTCTGATAACTAATCCTAGGAATATCAGGCCGGCTGAAACCATCGCATTCACGTCGTTGGTCACAATCATATTCGGAATAAAACGGGTTGTGGATGATTCATACAGAGACTTACTTAGATCAACTCGGTGCTGGAATTCGATCGATTCTCAGTAAAGGATCACAAATGGAAATTTACGTTCGATATAGTTCTCGTTCGTTTTCACAGGAACCAAGCTTGGCCGGTCGTGATTTCTCCAAAACTTATATGACGCTGAAACGTCACAGACACATGAACTGATAGTTAGTGGTTGATTTGAGAAGTTTTCTTCTCGTAAAAACGAAGCCGGGAATAGAAAAAGAAGTCCTTGATAGATTCAAGGCTCTGCCCGAGGTTCGCGAGATTCACTTGATCACAGGCAAATTCGACTTACTAGTAGCAATCGAATCCGACGAAAAAGAGATTGACCCAAGGCAACAGGTTGCCGAGGTTGTTATGGATAAGGTGAGGAAGGCAGGCGGCGTCATTGACACTAGGACAATTCTACCAATCGAAGAAGAACTCAAGCATACAAAAACCACCGAACGCCCAACCCAGAAAGGCTTCGTCTTTGTCATGAGCGAAGCTGGCAAGGAGAAGGAAGTGATGAGTAAACTACTGGCCCTGCCAGAGGTCAACGCCGTCTACCTGCTCTTCGGAAAAGCAGACATCCTGGCTGAACTGGAAGTCGAAAAGAGCTTTGTGAACCCGCCCACCCATAAAATAGCTACGCTAGTGGAGACCAAAATCGCCAAGCTGGGCGCCGTTCATGACACTGACACGTACGTTCCACTTGAATCTATAGTAAAATAAGCTAAAACACTGACTCTGCTGACTCGTCGACGGATAACTCAGTGGCTGCCACCGATTTTCAATACTACCTTCGGCGCTTAGCCTTCTTTCGTATCTTGTAAATGTCTAACCAAATGTTTTCGAATCCTTTTACGAGCAACACTACGAGGGTCGCGGAGGAATGCTTTCTGGTACCGTTCGCACACTACAGAATCGACTAGTAAGAGTAAAACACAAGGACAACCTTTCAAGAATGATGTTACATCGCAGTTAGCTAGGCTGAAAGAAAGGGACTAGGTAAGCGAAAAGCATGCTTGAAATGAAATTCGTTCGCGATAACGCTGACGTAGTCAAAGAGAACCTCAAACGGCGAGGCGAGATAAACAAAATCGCCTTAGTGGACCAGTTAATCAACGACGACCAGAAATGGAGGAGTGTTCAGAGCGAAGCGAATACTCTTCGGGCGAAGAGAAACAAGCTCACGGAAGAAATCGCCCAACTTCGAAGAAAGGGCCAAGACGCTTCAGGCTTAGTCAAGCAAGCCGAACTAATTCCGAGACAAATTAAGGATCTTGAGCAACAAACGACTGAGCTCGGAAACAAGGTAACTGCCGCGCTCATGGGTTTGCCAAATATCATGCATGAAAGCGTGCCCTTCGGAAAAGATGAGGACGACAATTTTGAAGTGAAAAAGTGGGGTGAACCCCCGGAGTTCGGGTTCCAACCAAAAGACCACATCGACCTGGCGACCGGCTTGGGGCTTATCGATATCGAAAGTGCTGCGAAGGTTGCAGGCGCTAGATTCTACTACCTCAGAGGAGACTTGGTCAAGCTCAACTACGCTTTGATTAAGTTCGCTTTGGATTTCATTGAAACGAAGGGTTACGAGTTAACACAACCCCCATATCTTCTGCGAAGAGAAGCAGTTGGCGGCGCAGTAGCCTTATCTGATTTCGAGGACGTAATCTACAAGGTTGAAGGCGAAGATCTCTACCTGCTCGCTACCTCTGAGCATGCGTTGCTTGCTCAGCACATGGATGAGATACTCGACGGAAAGTCTTTCCCGCTGAGGTACGCTGGCGTAAGCCCTTGCTTCAGGAAGGAGGCGGGGGCTCATGGACGAGATACAAAAGGTATCTTCCGTACCCACCAGTTCGAGAAGGTTGAACAGTTCGTATTCTGCAAACCCGAACAATCTTGGGATGAACATGAGAAACTCATCGCCAACGCTGAAGAGTTCGTACAGACGCTAAAGATCCCATATCGAGTCGTCAATGTTTGCACCGGTGACCTTGGAGCCGTCGCCGCGAAGAAGTATGATCTCGAAGCATGGCTCCCGGGGCAAGGTAAATACAGGGAAGTAATTTCCTGCAGTAACTGCACATCCTACCAGGCCGTCCGATCCAAAATTAGGTTCAGAGATAGGCCTGATGAGCCGACCAATTGGGTACATACCCTCAACAGCACGCTAACCGCCACGGAAAGAAGCCTCGTTGCCATCATAGAAAATTACCAAGAGAAAGACGGCTCGATTAGAATCCCAGACACGCTCCAAGCGTATATGCGAGGAGCCACAAAAATCAAGCCGGTCACTTCGCAGTAAACGGTATAAGGAGTTGGGCTGCACGACAGAACGAACCGTTGATGGCTAAGTTATCGACGCGGATCGAGACAATCCACACTTCCCCAATCCGTCGAGTAGCCGCTCTCCTAGATGACGCGCGTGAACGCAGCAACATCATTTCGTTCGGCGGAGGCGCACCCAGCCTTCCACCACCGGAGGAATTTCTTAGCCAATTCACCACCCTTTTGAAAGAAAATCCATTGAGAACCTGCGGATATACAGGAACAAAGGGTATTCCACAACTTCGAGAAGCCGTAGCAGAAGATGTGAAGAAGTACGGGAAAGTTGATTTCGATCCCAGCTCCGAAATCATCGTGACAACAGGAGCAACAGAATCTATCCACAGCTCACTAATGGCCCTCGTCGATTCAGGTGACGAAGTCATTATCACCGACCCGACTTACCTTGGATACTCAGAAATGATTGAGCTCGCAGAAGGCCGACCAAAATGGATCCCAGTTAGCGTCGAGAATCAGTATCAGCCGGATGGCGAAGACCTCAAGGAAGCGGTCACGAAGAAAACCAAAGCGATGATCGCTCTCTCCCCCGACAACCCTACCGGTAGAATTCTCAATGAATCATTCATCAAAACTCTCGTAGACCTAGCTCAAGACTACGACTTCTGGATCATAAGCGATGACATCTACAAACACATCATTTACGAAGGAGAACATTCTTGGATAAGCCGATTCCAAGGAGCTAAGGAGCACACAGTTACAGTTTGCAGTTTCTCCAAGGAAGCCGGTATACCCGGCCTAAGGCTCGGATACACTCTCGCTCCCAAACAAGTAATTGATTCGATCGAAAAGATGCAACAGTATAGTACTCTGGCCCCCGAAAGCATAGGACAATTCGCACTCGTAAAATTCCTTAGGGAGAAAATGAAAGAACGATACATCAAGGACACAGTTGCATCCTACGGTAAGAAACGCGATTTCATGGGTAAAATGATCCAGGAACACTTACCGATGGCAAGAACGGTTCGACCGGCTGGCGCGTACTACTACTTCGTCGACATGAGCACCTACCTAGCGAAGGCAAATCAAAACGAAGAAAAATTCACGGAAAAATTGTTGAGAGAAACCAATGTTGCCGTAATTCCAGGGCGATTCTTCGGTAATAACGGAAATGGGCACGTTAGAATGACGTTCGTCACCGAGTCAGAGGAACGAATCCAATTAGGAATTGAGAAAATCGCAGAATTTCTCGCACATACATAGCTGCACTATAGGCCACACTCAGCAGCCCAGCAAGTCTTTGCACGTACGAAGTTCAACGTCTCGGGATGAGAGATAGCAGCAAGAGCCAGGACTGGGATCAACTGATGCAAGCCGCATGTTGCAGAACGAAGGACAGACACATTCCCACCTTTATCATGGACAATTTTATACGACGCCGGTTCTCGCCGCCCAACGAGAAGGTATCAAAATTCCTCTCAGCTGGGAGCGTGGTCGCCGATATCGGCTGCGGACCAGGATATTTCACCATCTCAATGGCTGAACTAGTGGGGCCGAGAGGGAAGGTATACGCTATAGATTCGGATCCAAAATCAATCAAGTTACTTACCGCGAAATCCGCCACTCGCCGGCTTCAGAACATAATCGAGGCGCATACTACTTCTGCTGCAAACATGAAAGCTGTACCCGATCGGTCGGTTGACTTCGTGTTCGCAAACGCTCTCCTTTGCTGCATGGTAGATCACGCAGGCGCAGTTGCGGAGATCAAACGCATTCTGAAACGTCAACGCCTAGCGTATCTCAGTGTGACCAAACTCTTCCGAAAGAAAGACCCCAAGGCGGTCACCAAAGAAGAATGGAAACGAATACTGGAAGGTTTCAGGGTTTGCGAAGTCGGCCAGGGCCTTTTGACTCGCTGGGCCACAGTGTCCGTCAAGAATGAGCTTCCCGAACCATCAATCGCCCACGCGCCAAATGTCTAGCTTGATAGAAGAATTTGTGCGCTCCTTCCTTACGTCTAAAAGTATGGACTGGCAGAATCCCGGAAAGATCATTTCAGTTCGTTTGCTTACCAAGCTTTACCTTGGCGAGATAACCTCTGAGGCCACTCCATCCTTTATCAGTCTTAGTTCTTACAACGGCGAAAGCTTCCTTTCCGGTCAAAGTTCGAGGTTCTTCCCCTGTTATTTCACGAATCATGAATCGAGCAGCACTCAACATCTCGCCGTTAAGTTCGGCGTCCGCATGATCGCCTAGGTGGCAGATCAGCGCTTCGATTGTCATTGGTCCCATAGGTCCGAACTGTTTGCCGTGACTTGCAGCTATGACATGCACTGCATCCAAGGGGAAGTCTCTTCGGATTAACTCCGCGGTTGCGAGTGTTAGGTGATCGAGCCTTTCGGCTAAGTCCGAACGACGATACCTTCCGTCCCCTCTCTCATTGTAGGTTGCGGGTTTGAAGATGTCATGTAAGAGGACGCCACAGATTACGAGGTCTTTGTTCACTCGGCATTTGTAGATTCCTTCAACGATTTTTGACAAGGCCATGCAGAGTTCATAGAGGGTCAATGTGTGTTCCACAAAGCCGCCAGGATAATTGTGATGATGCCATACACTGGCAGGAGATTTCTCGGTAGGTATCCCAGAGTAAGTTCTGCCACCGATCTTAATCGATGGGTTCTGAAGTAACCCATGCACTTTCTTTCGGAGTTTTCTATCGTGGATTCCGTTGACGAGTCTAAGGAGATTCTTGTCCAATGAAACCTGCGCTATGATTCGCGATTGTGCAATTAAACGTGGACTACGTGAACCTACGTTTCAGTCGGTCGTCGTGTCAGGTTTGAGCTAAAATCGGTGTTTTGTAGTCGAAATCTATTCAGGGACAGACGATTAGGAGCATGCGCCCCAACCACATTCGGGGCAGATATAGCAACCTTCCTGGTATACGACTTGGCTTGTGCATTGCGGGCAGATCTTGAGTTGTTCTCCAACACCTTGAGAGCCTCCGACTAGCGGGGCCGCTAGGAGCTTTGGCGCGCTGGGTACATGTTCTTCTTCAGGTTTTCCTTGGCTTTGGGAAGACTCGTGTTTCTTGCGAGGTGCGACGAGAACTTGTCCTTTGATTGATGTGTCTCGGAATACGGTCACGTCCTTGCAACCTAGCCTGTAAGCTAGTAAGTACGATTCGCGCATGTCTTCGACCGTTGCGTTTGCGGGGAAGTTGTTCGTTTTGGATATTGATGAGTCGGTCCATCGTTGAAAGGCAGCTAATGCACGTATGTGGTCTTCAGGGCGAATGTCCATTGCGGTAACGTATACGCGCTTCAAATCCTCAGGAATGTATGTGATTCTCTGAATAGAGCCTCCATGTTCAGTAACGTCGCTCAACAGATCTTCTCCGAACAGTCCCTCTTCTGTCATCACCCGTTCGAAGACCGGGTCTATGTAGTAGAAACTTCCAACCTTTACATGCTTCTCGAATACTAGGGAATAGATGGGTTCAATTCCGCTACTGCAACCCGCAATCATTGAGATGCTTCCTGTTGGAGCAATAACGGTCGTGTAACCGTTCCGAACACCGTACCGCTTAATCATGTCAGCAACTTTGTCCCATTCGAAATGCCAAGACTTTCTATCGTTGAATGCTGAGAAGGGAAGTCTTCCCTCGGGGTAGAAGCTCCTGTTGTAGTATGGGAGGGAGCCGCGTTCTTTTGCGAGCTCGATTGACGCAATCTTCGAATGATAGTTGATAAATTCCATCAGTTCTTCCATCAGCTTTCTACCTTGATCACTACTGTACGTAGCGCGTAGCTCAAAGAGCAGGTCAGCGAGCCCCATGACTCCCAAGCCAATTTTTCTTGTTGCCAACGTCATCTCTTCAATGGCTTTTAGTGGGAAGTTGTTCACGTCAATGACGTTGTCGAGAAATCGAGACCCAGCATACACTGCTTCGCGTAATCCCTCCCAATCGAAGGTCGTTTTCCCATTCGCGTCATGCCTAATGAATGTCCAGACGTTGATGCTACCAAGATTGCATGATTCATTAGGGTAGAGTAGGACTTCGCCACACGGGTTTGTAGTCACTATCGGTCCCAGGTGGTTGAGGAATGGATTGTGCTCGTTCACGCGGTCGAAGAATATTACTCCTGGTTCTGCGCTTTCCCAAGCTTGGTATACGATCATATCGAATAGTAGGCGGGCGTTTACTTCGCGCACAACCTGTCCTGTTCTGGGGTTAACGAGAGGGTAGGGTTTGATGGTTTTGTAGCTTTCCCAGAATTCAGGCATTATCAGAACGGATATGTTGAAGTTTCTGAGCGCCTTGTTGCCCTTCTTTGCCGTGATGAATTTCTCCACGTCCGGGTGGTTACTGTTGAGGATGCCCATATTGGCGCCGCGTCGAATCCCGCCCTGTTTGATAACGTCGGTCATCGTGTCGAACAACATCATGAAGCTGATTGGGCCTGAAGCTACGCCTGAGGTCGAGCTGACGTAATCTCCTTCCGGCCTCAGGTTCGAGAAATTGTATCCCATCCCGCCGCCGGCCTTGAATACTACAGCGGTCTGTTTCAGTGTCTCCATAATGCTCTCGATGGAATCATCTACGCCAAGAACGAAGCAAGCGGAGCCCATGCCAAGGACGTTTCCGAAATTGGCGATTGCCGGAGTGTTGGGCATGAATTTCCGGGAGACCATTAGCTCGTAAAACGAGTTAATTGACTTCTCAAACTTGCTAAAACGTCCGTTCTTGAGCATATCGAAGAAAGCAGTCCATGAAACCTTAGCTTCTCCTCCTAGATCGAATCGGTCATACATTCGCTTCAACGCTTCAAGGTGATACCGATTGAGCGGATATCTCCCGATGGAAACCTTCTCATGGAACTGTTCAGGGTCGAAAGCCTCCCGCGGGTGTGGACGCTGTTTCTTAGTGATGTCGAAAATTTCGCCATCGTATAACAGGTCAGGTAAGGCTGCATGAACGGCTATTCTTGTGAAAAGTTGTTTCGGTGTTTCCACAAGTTTACCTGTCTCATCCTTCTTCAGATACCGGGCCTTGAGAACACGCAGGGCATTTAGATCGAATACCTTATCGACCTCGTCAATAACTTCCTTCTCGAGAACTCGTTGTTTCTCACGTCGAACCTCGGCACGTTTTTGCCTGTAAATAATGTACGCTTTAGCTACCTTTGCCTGTCCGTTTTCAACCAGCGCGCGTTCAACTACGTCCTGTACATCTTCCACTGCAGGGATAGTCTCTTTACCGTACTTTTCGTTGAGAATCTCGATCACGCGCGTTGAAAGCGACTCTGCAAGCGTTCGGTCTTCTCTTCCGCTTGTGGCGACGACGGCCTTGTAGACCGCGCTCGTGATTTTTTCTTTATCAAATGCGACGATGCGTCCATCACGCTTTCTAATCTGAGTGATCTTCAAGTTCGATGAAACCTTCCTCTTCGATGACTGAACGTGGGCTACCAATTTGATTCCTCCCTCTCAAAAGGTAAGGAACCGTGTAAGCCCCCTGTCGCACTTTAATAGTTTTCGACAGAATTGTATAAAATATTGTACCCTTGAGAGTGAAAAATGCAATGCCAAATTCAACAACCTTGGGGGTTTTCAACTGGAAAGATGGGCTTACTAATTTTCCAGCCATGAACCGAGTTGGAAAAGCCTTTTATTGTTTCGTGGAGGCCGAGGCGAACGCTATCGCCGAATTACCCAATTCAGCTCCTTCCTGAAAGCAATGGATCCGGTACGCCCAGTTGATTGAATGCTCTCTGCCGGTTATAGCAGCCGCGGCATCTTCCGCATGGAATCTCGGCGTTTTCGTGGCAGCTCCAGGTCAATTGCAATGGAACCTTCAACGCTATAGCTAGCTTGAGCACTTCGCTCTTGTTGTAGTTGATTAGAGGGTTGACCGTTTCGATCACAAATCCTTCACTCCCCGCTCGTGTGCCACCTCTTATCAACTCATTCATGAGTTGAATGAACGTCGGACGAGCGTCAGGAAGCTCTTTCGCATCATCAGCATTTGAACCAAAAATTATCTTGTTCGCCTTCAGAGTTTCCGCATACGCAGCTGCGACTCCGTAGAAAACTATGTTTCGAGCTGGAACGTAGACGGACGAAGTCTTTGAAGACGGGCCTGGCTTATAGCGTCTTTCGATGTCCTTGAAGAAGGGAAGGAAGACGCTCAAATGTTCTCTTACATGCGCTGCGACGGCGATCTTCTTTGACGCTTCAGCTTCGCTATCGTACGATTGATCATAGATCATGTTCATGGAATAGATGTCATCAGTCTCCTGTTTCGTCAAGTAAAGTGCGGTCGAAGAGTCAATTCCACCCGATAAGAGCACAAGCGTCCGAACCATAATGTCCCCAATGAACGATTAGAGCTTCGACATTTTTCGGTTTCGGGCGAAGACAAATCAGGTCGGTATCAGAAGTTGCAGAAGCCATCACGGTTGGTCAGGGTAGGTTTGGAGACGGGTAAGAGCCCTGGAAACCTATCCAACTTGAAGACCAGGCGAATCCAATTTGAGCTTAGGCGGCTTGCAAGGCTTGGTTTCGTGACTCTTGCAATAAGTAGTAATCGAACTTGATCAGTAACCAAACTAATCCAACTAGAAACAGCCCAACGTAAATCGTTGAGGTATCCCTCCTTACTAAACGCACGAATCCTGTCCCAAGACTAAGACCAGCCGCAAAGCAAAGCGTTCATGCAAAAAATAGCTTGAAATATTGTTTCGAAGCTGCATTTGGGAATAGCAGAGTGCCAGCTTGGACAAGTAGGATGCGGAAAATAGAGGGGGCTTAGGTGCCTGTGACGTAGAAGCTGTAAGGAGCGTTGTATTGCCCAACATTTCCCGAGTTGAAGGGTAGAATGAGGTAGCCACCATAACCGTACGGCGTGGCACCGAAAACGGTTGGCGGAAACCCAAGCGCATACGAGGCTGGAAACCCGTACATGAAGTACCCGTAATCATACAGATACTGGCCCGGGTAGAGGCCGGTGTATGTGAAGTGATAGATATTTCCGTAATCCAGCTTAGGTAAGACCGCAAGCCAATAAACGCCCGCGGGGAGGGTTAGGTAATCTGAAGGCTGCAGAGTCCATGTCTGCCAACCCGGACCGAAATTCCCAGCAACAAAACAGTACCCGTTCTTGGTCGACGCGATTAACGGCTCATTCATAGGACTACTCTGACCGTAGGGGCTCCCCCCATTATCCCCGTAAACTCCAAACTTCAAGCATTGGCTACTATCCGAACCCATACTGCTGAAACCATACTGGCCGTACTGCAAATACATGGACACAGACTGGATGACGGTTGATTGATTGACCGTAACCTTCGTCAACGCCTCAACATAATTCGCATTGAATGTACTCGCCACAGGCTCAACATTCGTATCACCGAGAACAGTCGAACCGAAAACAACCGGAGGCACCGCCAACAGGATGCTCACTGTAAGGAACGTCAAGGCTAGAGTGGCGGACTGAGATCTTGACATTCCGATATCAACCCCGTAATACGAGTAGGCATTCAAGCGCTCTTAAACATCGGCCAAAGTTTCGGCTAACTGGTGTAAGAATACCGAGGAGAAGAGGCGGCTAGAGTTCTATGATAACTACCTCAAGCGAGCAAAGTTTCACCGTAGCGCCTGTGATCGTAGCTTGATCTGTGCACACTCTCTCTCCAGGAAAAGGAGGTAAGGATATCGAGAAGGGTCAAAAACCCTTCACAACTTCTCACAAAACTCTGGCATGCAGTCACCTCTAACCCTCATCGCTCAGGATTTACGCAGGGCGCCTCTGAGCGTTTTCCGTGATCAGCACGAAACCGACGCATATCTCGGGGCGCATAGTAAGTAATAATTCTCGCGTTCGGAGAGGATATTTTGGGTTTACTTGAGATTCGTCGTTGCGCTTCTGTTCATTGGTGTTTTGTTGGTGTTCGCGGGAGCTATGATCTTCACAAATATTGAGTCCTCACCCGTCATCAGGTTAAGTTCTGGTAGTGCAAACGTTGGTTTAACGATTGGAATTAGTGGTTCCGGTTTTCTCCCGACCGATACATCATGTTCTTTCTCCAGCCCCTCCAATCCTAGTGTGATCCTCTCCGGAGCTTGTGTGGCGGCGGGCGGGTCGTTATCGGGTGGTTTCACGGTAGGTAACGTTTCGCCGGGTGCCTATGTGATTCAGGCCACCGGAAATGGGGGAGACGTCGCGCAAGCCCTGTTGCAAGTTGATGGTGGTGCTCGGGTAGGGTTGAGTCCAGCTACTGGTCAACTTGGCAGCCATGTTTTAGTTATAGGCAGCGGTTTTCTACCCACAGACACCACCTGCACCATCTCCAGCCCAACCCACAACGTCATCTTAGCCGGCACTGTGGCCTGCGTCATCCAAGCTGGAAGTGGGACCCCACAGGGAAGTTTCACAGTCGGAAACATTCTCCCCGGACAGTACGTGATCCAAGTCACAGGAAACCAAGGAGATTCCGCCCAAGCACTCCTAAACATCGAATAACCTTCACGTGCCTGTTCTTCGAGTTTTCAGAAGTCGCTAAAACTCTTTCGAGATTGGAACCTAAACTGAGCAGTATTCTTGTAATCTCCTTTGAGCCTATGGATTAACCAAATAGTTGGGTATGCGATATGCCCAAAGGACGTTTCGATGAAGATATAGAATTAGCTAGTGTGCTATTCGTCCTTCCCAGATGTTCTCTAAGACATTGAGACATTTTTCTTGGGTAAGTTTTCGCAGATTCGTTGCCTAGAATCCCCGCCGCTTAAACATGATCAGGACTTCTAGTCGTATACTGTGAACGAGTAGGATTGTGCGTCCACGAAGGCCTCGATTATGCTGGGGCCATCGAGGCTAAGACCCCACTCCAACACGTTAGCCAGCTCGCTTATGTTGTGTGCTGGGCGGCAAGGTACGCCGAAGTAGTGAGGTGGCACGTCAACTTGGTTGCCTAAGCTTACGCCGCTCAGACCGTATCCCTTGCGTTCCTGTTTAACCTTCAGCAGACTCAGCCATCCATCATTGAGAACAACAATTGGAACAGCGAGTCCTCTACGTTTCGCTACAGTTACTTCGCCTGCGGTCATCTGGAAACATCCATCACCCACAACGCCCAACACCGTCCGCTCGGGGTAGAGCATCTTCGTCGCGTACGCTGCAGGAAGGCCGTAGCCCATAGAGGACCAACCGTTAGTACAATTACAAGTCCAGGGCAAATTAGTTCTCCACTGGGTGGCTATTTGGTGCGTATGAGCACCTACGTCATACACCAGTATGGCGTCGTCGGGAAGTCTGTCGCGCAACAAGTCCAAAACTTGGTGGGGGGCAAGTCCTTGAGAGGGCGGACGCAAGTTCTTCTCCAACCGCTCGCGATGAGCCTGTAACTGCTGTGGTGTCCACTCGTTGGGGAATGACGAGAGTTGTGCAAGAGACTCGATAGCGTTGTCCATATCTCCTCCCGCGTTCAGTAGCACATTGACTTGAGAGTTGACATCAGCCGCTTCGGTGCTCATGTGGATCACCGGGATGTTCCCAACCCACTCTTCGTAATTGATTTCGATGGGGTCATACCCAACGGAGAGGATCAGGTCTGCTTGTTGCACGAAAGCTTGTATGTCGCTACGACGGGCCCGACCGATGACTCCGATATAGTTAGGGTGCTCTTCTGGCAAGAATCCCTTAGCATGGAGGGTAAGCGCGTAGGGGATTTGTTGTCGTTCGATGAATTTGAGTAGACTCTGGCGCGCCTTGCTACGAGTTAGTGTTAGACCCGCTATGAGCAATGGGTGCCTGCTTTGAGCCAAAGCCGCAGCGGTCTTACTGTTCACCTCCGCGGAGATATCATGCAATGAAACAGTACCATAGTCTACCTGGAGAGGAGTCTCGGTAGCAGTCGCAGTGGACACATCCTCTGGCAAGTCAAGATGTACTGGGCCAGGGGGTTCAGCGCACGCTATCGCTAAGGCCTTGGATAAAGACTCGGCCACATGCCCTTCGCGTAAAGACAGGCTAGCCTTTGTTAGAGGTTGAAACAAGACATTGTGATCGATACGCATTTGGATTCGCCGGTTCAGCCAAGGAGTCGGCACGTTACATGTGATCGCAAGAAGTGGAGTTCTATCGAGCCAAGCGGCTCCTACGCCGGTAGCCAGATTTGTTGCCCCCGGTCCCAACGTAGAGATGCAAACGCCCGGAACCCCACTGAGCGCTCCTACGGTCTGCGCCATGAAGGCCGCGGAAGATTCGCAAGCTGTCAGCACATATTCGATAGAGCTCTTCCTTAAGGCCTCAATGATAGGAAGCACAGGTCCGCTAGGGATACCGAAAGCCCAACGTACCCCTGCCCGTTGAAGTATTTGAACAATCAAGTCAGCGTTCTTCATGATCTACTTCGTTCCTACAAAGATTCAGCTATAGCATCGGCTAGCCAGTTTAGATAAGAAGGTATTGACCGATTTGGCAGTACCAGGACATCAATCTCATACTACGTACCGACACAATGCCCTGTTCCATGGCGCCTATTCCAACAACTGCAACCTTGATCCTCTTCTCGTCAAAGCGTCACTGGATCTCTCGCTTCATTTGTCCGAGCGTGTGGGAGGTAGACTAAGTTTCCCATTAGTGGCCATTCCTCTAAAACGACGCGATCGGTTCTCGTTAGATGGTTTAACAGAAGGAACTGTTAACTGTAGAAATCTTCAACGCCTCATTTATTGCTTAGCCGTAGATGTATTCCTTAAGTTAGACATTTGGCATACGAGTTCGCGTCTGTGAGCCGGAAACCATTGACACGTCTGCTCGTTACCGGTGGGATGGGTTTCATAGGCTCGAACTATATCCAACATTTAATGACCACACGACCTGGCGTCCATGTTGTCAACATTGACAAGTTGAGTTACGGTTCGAACCCTGCGAATTTGAAGAATCTGGAGCGACATTCGAATTACCGCTTCGTTAAGGGGGATATATGCGACGCTGACCTGGTGGATCAGGCCGCGGCAGACGTGGAGGTAGTGGTTAATTTTGCGGCGGAGACGCATGTCGACCGCAGCATCTCCAACCCAGGGTCGTTTCTGGAGAGTAATACGAAAGGTGTTTTGACGCTTCTCGAATTATGCCGAAGACGAGACCTCAAGTTTCTACAAATTTCAACAGACGAAGTGTATGGTTCTGCGGATGATGGGCGGGCGTTCACGGAGGTAGACGCGTTAAACCCTTCGTCCCCTTACTCTGCTTCGAAGGCGGCTGCTGAGATGCTGGTGAAAGCCTACCGTAAAACATACGGCTTGGTGACCTTGATCACTCGATGCACAAACAACTTCGGGCCGTTTCAATTTCCAGAGAAATTCATACCCAAAACGGTCATTCTGGCGTCCCAGAATCGGAGGGTGCCCATCTACGGTTCGGGGAGACAAGTTAGGGACTGGGTTCACGTCCAAGACCACTGTGAAGCAGTTGACGAAGTTCTCGAAAGGGGAAGATCTGGGGAGGTTTACAATATTGGTGGCGGAAACCAGGTCGAGAATGAACACGTCGTTAAACAGATTCTGAAATTGCTGGGTAAACATGAGGAACTTATCGACCACGTCGAGGACAGGCCTGGGCACGACGTCCGCTACTGGTTAGATACGTCGAAGATGAAGGATGAATTAGGGTGGAAGCCTAAGCGACCGTTCGAAGATGGCCTACTAGAGACGGTTACATGGTATGTGGAGAATGAGGCTTGGTGGAGACCCTTATCGAACGAACGCGTCCTGAGTTCCACGCCGTGGAAATATAAGTTCTGTTAACTTGCCTGCTCATTGCTTTCACTGACCTCTCATGTCTAAAAAGAGGTGAGAGTTGAGGTTGAGTTATGCGGGCGGTCAAATCAGTTCAACAGCATTACACGGCCGGGCCTAAGATTCTTGAGATGCTGGAGCAGTTCCGTCATATGATGAACGACTGCGTAGGGATAGGAATTGCTGAAAACGTGACCAGCCTCAAATCACTCTCAACGAAAACCTATCATCAACTCGTGACCTACGATGCCATGAGCTACTACAAGCTCTGTGCAATCAGCAAAGCCACCGGTGTCTTACGGAACTATCGTAAAGCTAAAAACAAGAATCCAGAAACAAGGGAGCCTCACGCACGACGCCCGCAATTGACAACCTGCTACGGTTTCAAAATTAGAGCGAAAGCAGGAGTGCTCTTGCTACCATTCAAACCTAAGCAACCTTTACCCATCTCATTGAATGCCCATGTGCTACGCGTCCTCTCTGAACCGGGTATCCAAGTTCGCTCCGTCACATTGACGAAGGAACGGTTGAGCATCTCCTACGAGAAGGAGGTGGAATCCATTCGACCGCGCGGCCTAATCGCCATCGATCGAAACCTTGACAATTTGACGACGGCAGACTCAGACGGAGAGGTGACGAGCCAAAATTTGGCGAAGGCGACGGAAATTAAGGCCATTTATCTTGAGATTCGCTCGCATATGCGGCGAAGCGACGTGCGCATACGCCGAAGAGTGTCTGAAAAGTATGGTCGGAAACAACGCGAGAAGGTGAAGCGGATTCTCCACCACGCCTCAAAGCAGATCGTCTTAGATGCGCAACGTAGGCAGTTCGGCATCGTTATGGAGAAACTAACGGGTATACGAAAGCTTTACCGTGCAGGCAACGGGCAGGGGAGAGGTTATCGCGGGATGATGAATAGTTGGAGTTACTATGAGCTTCAGCGCCAAATCGAATACAAAGCCCGATGGGAAGGCATGCCTATCATCTACGTGAATCCGAGTGGCACTTCGGTGAAGTGTTCGATATGTGGGTCTCGTATGGCGAGAATACCCGAAGAGAACCGACTACTGCACTGTCCATCGTGCCGGGTGAACGTAGACCGTGACGTAAACGCTGCCAGGAACATTCTGGCGAGAGGCGTGAGGTTCGCGCCAGTCGAGCTTCCAGTTGAAGCGATGGGACAGGAACCCTTAGTAGGCAATCCTGAAAGTCGATGGAAGCGAGTTGACGAGTTTAGGCTCCATGAGCCGACAAGTTAACAGAACCGAAAAGTAAATGGTAGATAAAATTCTCATAACGGGCGCCAGCGGGCTGCTGGGACATGTGCTTGTCCAGCAAGCTACGGCGAAGGGTTACGACGTCTGCTCACTCTACCACGATCATGAGCCTCAGGCGGGAAGGGCAATCCGCCTAGACGTCACAAATGCTAACGCTGTGAATGAGTGTCTCCAACTTGAAAGGCCAAATATTGTGATTAACACGGCTTCGATTACTGATGTTGATCTATGCGAACGCGAACCTGAGCTGGCTAAGAGAGTGAACGGTTCCGCCGCAGGCCTGCTCGCGGAGGCATGCGACAAGTTCAAGGCGTTTCTGGTTCAGTTGTCTACGGACTACGTTTTCGATGGAAGGAGGGGAAACTATAACGAGAGCGATGATCCTGCCCCCGTTAACCAATATGGGTCGTCGAAACTTCTCGGTGAACAATTGGTCATGCAGCATGAGGAGACCTGCGTTGCTAGGGCGAGCGTCGTTTTCGGCTGGGGACGACCATTCAGGCCAAATTTAGCGACGTGGCTTTACGATAAGTTAAGCAAAGGAGAACATGTCAATGTCGTGTCAGACCAATTCGCCAGCCCAACACTCAACACGAACCTCGCGAACATGATCATAGAGCTTAGCCAACGTGGCACACGCGGCATAGTTCACACCGCAGGAGCAACGAGAGCAAGCCGATACGACTTCGCCATCAGCCTAGCCGAGCAATTCAATTTCGACACGAAACTCGTGACGCCAGTCAAATCTGACTCCTCCAGTTGGATTGCAAGAAGGCCGAGCGATTCATCGCTAAGGGTTACGAAAGCGGAAAGAACCCTTAGCGAGAAACCGAAGGAATTGACTGAGGCATTAAGAGAATTCGCCCAAGCCTCCAAGAGCTAAGCGTTTCTTCAGTCACTCAAGTAAACCCGACGATCTATAGCTGATTTCCACCGTGGTTCCGGCACTACGCTAGCCAGTTCAGTTCACGACCCCCCAATCGAAACAACTATGGGCCAATATTGATTGGCTGGCGCAATGAGAGCGAGCTACCCGATCCACCCCATTAGAAACTGATACCACAGAGCGACTGTGAAGGCGGCGAAGAATACGATGAGCAACGCTAGGGTCCAACTTCTCTGGACTCGTATAGTGAACCAAATTGGAAATACGAAAGCGAAGTACCTCACTAGAGAACCAACAAATCCCTCTACTAGGAATATGGTCATGAGACTAGTTGAGAAGAGGGCCAAGCGCCAGTCAAAATCCCATACTTTCAATACCATAATCCCAAAGAGGACGAATATTGTGATTGCCATATAGGGCACGTTGAGCCAGTCTCCGCCATAGGAGATGTGGTAGCTGCCTGTTTGTGTAAAGTACTCCATAGGGTTGTTCGCGAAGATTGGTGATACCATCCACCAGAACGTGTTTTGACTATTCCCAGCGCCAACCCAGTACTGCCTCGCTGTGAGGAATGCGAATGCATCCCCGGTTGTCGCGTAGAGGTAACCCATCCAGCCAAGCAAGGATAGACAAGGAACCATTGCAATGGCAGGTAGCCGCCTCCAATTCTTCTTGGCAAGAGCATCTGCAATCATTGGGATCAAGATGAGAATCCCATAGGGCTTAGTCAGGGTCGCCATACCTGCCATGACACCTGACAGGAGTAGGCGATTTTTCTTGTAAAGGAACCAGGCTAGAATTGTTGAGAAGAAGAACAATGATTCAGAGTAAACAACGCTCGTGAAAACTAGAATGTATGGAAAACAGGCTGTCGCGAGTGTGGACAGCAACGCCTGTCGTCGGTTCATATAATCTTCAGCGATATTCTCGAAGAATGGAATCCAGGCAGCTCCTAGGATGATGCTTATGAGAAAGCCGGCTAGCACGACATCACCGCCCACGATTATTCCAACATATTTCATGAGGGTGGGATACAGGGGAAAGAAAACGTAAGCCCAGTCGTTCCATCCCGAGGTGGCTATTCCCGCGTACCAGCCGCTGTCCCAAGCGTAAAAGTAGCGAAGCCACGGAATAGGAGACACGGCAGCAGGAAATTCAGAAACGGGGACGCCGCTAAGTAGAATTGCAACCGAAGAAAAAACCACGACCTTGACAAACGACGCAACCGCAAGCGTAAACAAATAGCGACGGTTGCCTGTACCCAGGAATGCTGAAATTGATCGGGCTTTCTCTTCGAAGAACCGCATCCTGCTCCTACCCAAACAGTTGTCGCGAAGCTAGATCGATGAGTCAATGAACTGAGCACAGTTGAACTTTTAGGTTTTCGAATCGACTGAAGTGTTCAGGAGAAAAAAGTGGCCAATACCTCGCCCTATCTCTTATCCCTTTCAGACCAAAGTGTTGACAGAATCTCTTCGTAGCAAACCTACGAGACGTTGTTGATCCTAGATTGAGGGAACGTGGAAAAAGGTCGTCTGTTACTCGCGGGTGATTGCGCGCAAGTAGTCACCATATTCCCCGGGGTATTTGGTTGCCAGTTCCATTAACTTCGATGCATCGATGTACCCCATACGAAATGCGATTTCCTCTAGGCAGGCCACTTTCAACCCCTGCCGGTGCTCGATTGCTGCGAAATATTGCGCGGATTCAAGCAACGCCTCGGGTGTGCCTGTGTCGAGCCAGGCTACGCCCCGGCCGAATTTAATGAGTTTCAATTTTCCCCGGCGAAGATATTCCTTATTCACGTCAGTGATCTCAAGCTCACCGCGGGCTGAAGGCTTTAGGTTCCGTGTGATCTCCACGACGTTGTTATCGTACATGTACAAGCCGGTTATGGCGTAAGTGGATTTAGGTTTGCTAGGTTTCTCCTCGAGACCCACCAAGTGGTCTTCTTTGTCAAACTCTGCGACCCCATACCTTTCAGGATCCTTGACTGAGTAACCGAATATTGTGCCTCCGTCATTTTCTGCTACGGCTGTCTGGAATAATCCTTGCAGGCCTTGACCGTAGAAGATGTTGTCGCCGAGTATGAGTGCGACCGAGTCTGATTTGATGAAGCTATGGCCGACGATGAAGGCTTGCGCTATTCCGCCGGGGGCTGGTTGTTCCATGTAGGAGAGGGCGATGCCAAACTCGGACCCATCCCTTAGCAGTTGCCTGTACATCGGGAGATCATGTGGAGTGCTTATGATGACTATGTCTCGAATTCCAGCAAGCATCAAAGTGCTTAGGGGATAGAAGACCATCGGCTTGTCGTAGATCGGTAGGAGATGTTTGCTGATCACATGCGTCATCGGATACAGCCTAGTGCCCAAACCGCCGGCGAGAACTATGCCCTTCAACATTTTCACCCAGGCGCCAACGCCGAAATCAACGACGTGACCGTACTTCCTTAGCCCTTACTTATCTCCCAGAACTCGGAGCCTAATGCGTCCCATGGTAAGCGCAATTCGTCCGGGTTGTCGGAGGAGAATTGCTGGTTCATTAAATAGACCACATCCACCGGGCTTGTTCCCAGGGCTGTTCCGCCGTGGGCGACGCCTCTGGGTATGTAGAGGAATTTTGATTTACCGCCGCCGAGCACGAAACGCATCGACAAACCCTCCGTCTTCGAACCCTTCCTAACATCCACCAATCCCACGAGCAGCCTGTCGAGGGGATGAACCGCCCACACCTCATCCTGTTCCAAGTGGAGATGAAACGCTTTCACGAGCCCAGGGTTGAATCTGGACCTATTTACCTGACGAATCTCGAAGCCATCAAGAAAGCTGGCGCGGCCGTTCGCTAATCGGGTTATTTCGTGGAAGTCTCCGCCGTCGTCGGAGAAGAATTTGAATTCAATAAATTTGACGCCATCTATGGATTTACTCTCGCCATAGGCTTGGCGGGAAAGCTGTTCAGCGAACTTTGAGCTAATGTCTGGCTTACTCATGACCCCTCACGTGCAATGAGTTGGACGGGCCATGCTTTTGGCTTTTCTTGTTCGAATTCACGAATCTGCTCCACATGCCTAGGTGCGCGGCGAAGACGACAAAGGCCCTTCCTCAAGCCACTGTTTCTGAACACGGTTTCGACTATAGATGTAAAAAGTGAATCGACAGCAGTTCGATGGCAGTTCGATTGGTTTGAGATTTCCAAATGCTTTCAGAGCATTTCTAGTTCTTCTCGTCATTAGTACGGTTTTCGCTGGATTCAATGTGCGCCCTGCGTTTTCTCAATCCTCCGTGGTTTTGTCGGGCAATGTGCTGCCATTCTTGAGTCAAGCGCAGAAATTGACCTCTCCCAATGCACAGTTTGAGAGTCAAACCCGGCTCACTCTGGCGATTGGTTTAGCGATGCCTGACAGGGCGGGGTTGGATGCATATATTGAGGAGTTGTACGATCGCAATTCATCGAATTATCATCAATGGTTGACGCCGGTGGAAATTGCGAATGAGTTTGGTCCTAGCCAGGCAGATTATGATGCTGTCGTTGCTTGGCTTCAGGACCAGGGTATTAACGTCACTCAAACTTTCAATCATAGGTTGGTGATTATGGCAAGTACGACGGCTGATGTGGCCAGCCGGGTTTTCGGAGTTAGCTTTGGCACATACAATTATAACAATCAGACGTTCGTAGCGGCTTCGAACGAGCCTAGCGTACCAGCACAGTTCTCAGGGGTTGTTTCATCAATAACTGGATTAGATACGTATTATGGATTAGTTAATGATCATGCTCACCGTGGTACTCCAGTCGGGCAGGCAGGTCCGAATTCGTTAAGTGCGCCTTATACTCCCGCAAATATCCGAACCGCGTACAATCTTCCAGTTCTTAACCCAAGCCTTGGAGCTGGCGTAGTGATGGGTGTTCTAAGTGCCTGTGAGGCCTCGACGACGGACTTGAATGGCTTCGCTTCAACTTACGGTCTCCCAAGCTACACTCTCAACACGAACTATTTCCGGGTCGCAGTCAATTCGTTGGGTACAGGTTCAGATCCACCAACGGATCAGGAACCAACATTAGACTTGGAGTGGTCACATGCGCTAGGGCCTGGTGCAAACTTATACTTCTACTTCGACAACGGTGTTAGCGGTTGCGGTAGCAGCGCGGGCTGGTATTTTAGCGGCATGATTGCTGCAGCCGCGAAGGCCCTTGCCGATAATCTTGTACAGACCTGGTCGACGAGTTGGGGATGCAGTGAAGATGCATGTTGGGATTTAGCTGATCGAAATAGCGTGGATGCAGAGTACGCAAGTATGGCTGCTACAGGTATGACTGGATTCGTAGCAACCGGTGACCATGGAGCCTATGCGAATCTCGACATGTCCACTCTGGATGTGCAGTTTCCAGGCTCGGATCCGAATATTGTAGCTGTAGGCGGGACTACGTTGACAATCAACAATGATGGTTCCTACGGGTCCGAGAGCGCTTTGTGGTGTCCCACGTGTATCACTGATGGTTGGGGAGGCGGAGGAGGAAACAGTGTAATCTTCACCAAACCTTCTTGGCAGTCCGGAGTGACCGGTGTTTCCAAAACGGGTCGGGGGCTTCCTGATGTATCTCTTGACATGGACTTTCATTATCTGATCTACTACGGTGGAAGCCTGTCGGGGTGCTGCTGGGGTGGGACCAGTTTCGGTGCTCCCGAATGGAACGGGATAATGGCCACAATAATCTATGCAACTATGCAGCCAACCTCCCGCTTTGGTAATATCAACTATAAAATTTACTCCGCAACTCCGCAATGGACAAAACGCGATGTGACCACGGGTGCGAATGGCTATACATCAAGTTGTGGTGGGAGTGGGCAACCTCAATGCGGTTACAGCGCTGGCCCCGGGTGGGATTATGCGACGGGTTGGGGATCTCTCGACGGAATCTTGGCTGAGCTAACTACGAATGTTGCTTCTGGTTCAGGTTCTCTTTCGCCGAGTTGTCCGAGTGGTTGTAGTGAGGGGATTGGCTCATCGATTTCCGTTATGGCCTCTGCTTCCGCTAATTGGCAGTTGTACAGTTGGGCCATATCTGGCGCATCTTGTTCTGGAGGACCAATGGGTAATCCATGTCAATTCACCATGCCGAGTAACGCGGTTACGATTTCTGCGGTATTCGCGGCAGAGATCACTTTTGGGTCGGCTTTGATTAGTTGGGGTTCATGCGCGAATTCTCCGGAACCTATTGGGCAAACAACCTACAGCCCTATTGGCTCAGTTTCTGCCTGTTATGTGCCGACAGGCTACTCGATCGCAAGCTGGAATTGTATCAATGGGTTGTCGTGTTCAGGTTCAAGTAATGTAATCTCGGTTTCAGTGAATGGGCCAGGGACGATCACCTTGAACCTCAAGAGTGGCACACTATCTAATCCCATTTTAACTTCGCTGACCGCTGTACCTCCGGGATCGACGGTGGAAGGAACATCGTTCTCGGTTTCGGGAGCCCTGACGGCAAGTGGGGGTGGGTTAGGGAATGAGCCGATTGTGTGTGTATTCAGTTGGAACACGAACATAGCCACTGCAACCACCAATCCAACCGATGGGTCGTACACTTGCACCGGAACCGCGCCCACCACACCTGGGTCATACAATGTTGACGCGTTCTTTCTCGGCGACTACACTGCTGACAGTGGTACCAAGCAGTATCTACCAAGCAAGGCAACCGCAACGATTACAGTAGTAACCTGACCGCAGTCGTCATCACAGAACTCTAACCGCGACTTCTCGTCATTGTTACATTAGCGGAAGCTTTGGCTGAGCTTCTGGCAAATCGCAAGAATAAAATGGGAGTTTATTGCGGTGTTGTCGCTTTCGCTCCATCCCAACCCCAATCACATGTGCACTCTTTCTCTATGCAGCGTTTTCTTACTGGTGAGCTATTCGCGAAATGATTGATGACAGGGTGCCCACAATTCTTGCACCTCGCATATTCGACAGATTGGGTTTGAACGCTAGGCTGAGGAAGCATGAACAGCTGAGCCCGCAGGGGTGTTAATTGAGTTCGAACGTCACGTGTGCCATAATTCAGTCGCCGAGATTCCTCCTGATTTACAAGCCGGTTTATTCTCGAACCGCTGTGTCAACTGGAAAATTCAAGTATGTACTTTCAGTCTTCACTCTTGGATGATCCGAGCCGTTCTCGCTTACCTTTTGCAAGGGGTGGGTTTTGTTGAGGTTGGATTTGTGGGGAGGACTATACCGTCTTGGCGTATGGTTGTTGAGAACGAGCTTCCGGAATTGAGGAGATTCGGTTACGAGTTGGCCATAATTCAAAATGCGAGTCGTACTGACTAACCCCAAAGGCGTCGCTCCCTTTCCCTAGGAGTTCATGTGAAAAATGTAGGTCATATGCCATGCTCTACATAAACCGGACATGTTTCCCACCTCTCAATCGAAGAGTGATTGTTAAAGTGAACTAAAGAGGTTGAGCTGTTTTTCGACGGCGTTTTTTTGCCAAATTTATCGTAGCAAGAGTTAACGAATCGCTTCGATCATATAGTATTTGATTAAGTGACCCACCTTACACATTTCAGATTTACCTGGAGCGATTTGGGTTGAAATTGCCGGAGCGTCCACATGCATGGCGGAGTCCTATGGAGATTGCGGCCCAGTCGGGATTCAACTGCGAGCAATCGTCGAAGTTTCCCCTAAGATTCTACAGAGGCATGTGGGCAACCGCGTGAACCTTGCGGCGAACTGCATTCTAGAGACTAAGGGCGGAAGCGATTACAACACCTTAAGCGGCAACGTGCTGAACAACTGCGGTACAGGGCTCTGTACAGGGCTCTCATACATCGGAACTCATGACGTCGCTGCCAACAATACGGCTTTAATCACGGGACGATCCAATCGTCGGTGTTGTCGGCACAAAACCAGAACGCTACAAGTGGCCCATTGACTCAAGAATCTGTACTGGTCCCTGCGATCGTAATCGCTGCAGCCCTCTGCGTCGCTATCTTAACAAAAATTAAGCATAGACAACCAAAGAAAATGATCCCGCGAAGAAAAGCACATCTTCGGCACAACACCAGGAAAAACCGATGAGGCGCTCACCCACGTCTTCAGTTAATGACCATTCTTTGGAGAAAGACTTACAGACGTCGAGTTCTGCGGTTGTTTAGTCCGTACGCGATTATCATGAAGATGACGGCGCTGCCAATCTATTAATATTCAGGAGAATAATGAAGAATCGTACCATTAAAGCCTACAGCCCAACAGTCACTAGCGCTAACACAAAACGCCGAGTGCAGAGTGTTGCTTGTTGGGCTTGTCACGCTCGTCCACGCGGATCCTCCAAATTGAATAATCGTACCTACGCCCCCTACAGCCCAACAATCGCCAGCGCCAATACAATAAACAGACTGGAGAGTGTTGTTCGTTGGGCTTGTTACGGTTTTCCACGATGAACCTGTCCACTGAATAATCGTACCATCGTAGCCTACAGCCCAGCAGTCACTAGTGCTAACACAAAATACCGAGAGGAGTCCTTCGTATGTTGGGCTTGTTACGGTCGTCCATGCTGCTCCATTAAACTGAATAATCGTACCGAGGCCTCCTACAGCCCAGCAGTCATAGGCGCTAACACAAAACACTGAGAAGAGACCAGCGCTGCCTATTGAACTTGGTAAAGGTTGTAAAGCGTCCCATGATGCACTATTCCACTGAATAATCCTACCGGGAAAAAGACCTACAGCCCAGCAGTCACTAGCACTGGCACAGTAAACAGAGTCGAGAGTGTTGCGTACTGGGCTTGTTACAGGCGTCCATGTCAACGCTTGCGCATTTGCTACTGGCAGTGTCAGCGGCTCCAAGACCAATAGAAACATGAGCATGAGTAAGAATAACTCAACCCCAGCCGTCTCACGTCTCACTAAATCCGATTTCATCTTCAGTACCCAAGACCTGTCACAACTGAGCCGACTTAACCCATCTTAAGGCCTAACATACTCATTTTCAAAAATTCGTTTGCGACCGCACACGCGATTGCTGGGTCTTTGTCAATTATTAGCGGAGACCGATTAGTGAGAGTTCCTAGGGCTTCTCTCTAAGGGAACTCAATTCTTCCGATTCCTTCCGTTCTGGTTAGCGTTGCGAACCTTTCAGGTCGAATTCAATTAACAAGTTGTGCCAAGAGACTTCACTCCGGAAAACAATCGGACTTCATCAATGAAGGTGGTGATGAAAGGAGCTTGGAAGCTTTCGCTATCGGGAATTTGGGTTTGATTAGAAAATACTATTGACCGAGTGTTTTTGGTTCAAGAACTCAAGAAATAACGTCGTGGTTGTACCTTACATTTCAGAAATACCCGTGCAGAGTCACGTTCAGGTAGGCACTAGCGGAAACCGAGGCAATGCTCATATGACTCGTGGACAAGAATTCTGGCAGTGCTTTCGATTTGGGTAAATTTAGGCTAGTTGGCATACTACTCATTCTGACCGCCTCTCTTGTCATATGTGCTACTCCAAGAACTTTGAACACGGTTTATGGTGACACTGGAAGTTCTCCTGTGGGTACGGTTGTGGTTACAGTTCTTGATTGTGCCGGTAACCCTGTTCCGAACGCGGTGGTCCAACTACAGGGCCTCGGGAAGAGCCAGTGGATATATACCGGTGCGAACGGAGTAGCGACATTAGTAGCCCCTGTTGGAAACAACTATACGGTTCAAGGTGGCTACGCCACATTCCCCTTCAACCAAACCATCAACCTTGGCACAGAGGGCTTCACAGTGACGGTGAAGCTAGGAGCCGGATGCTCTATTGTCGGCATCGTAATCCAGCCCATATCTCAGTTGTCAGCCTACCACCAGGGCAAAGTTGAACGCTAGATCAACCCGGAACCGCGAACAATAGGTTGTAAAGAAGATTAGAAGTGTCAGCACGGGAACGCGGTCAGCTGTTCCATGCTCCGATTGCCACTATTCGGACGCCAGCTTTAGCGAACGCGTCGACATCATAGATCCGTCTGCCGTCTATTACAATGGGTTGTTTCATTCTCTTAAGAAACGTCTCTGGACGAATTTGTTTGAATTCGTTCCATTCTGTGACAATTATGCAACAGTCGGCTTGCTCGATACATGAGAGTGGGTCGCTCGCGTATTCAACATCGTCTCCGAGCATACTCCTTGCGGTCGAAGTAGATTTTGGATCATACGCCACTACATGTGCACCGTCGGCTACGAGGTTCTTGATAATTGCAATTGAAGGTGCGTCCTTCATGTTATCGGTATCAGCCTTAAACGCCAACCCCAAAACTGCAATTCTTTTGCCCTTGAACGAACCTAACAGGTCTTTTGCAAGTTTTACCGCTTTGTAACCGTGCGCGATATTGACCGCCCGAACGGCTTGAATTAGATCAGTGTCGAGGCTAAGGGACTCGCTGAACCATGTGAGGGCGAGTGTGTCTTTTGGAAGACAAGGCCCTCCCCAACCGACTCCAGCCTGTAACGCTCCCGGCCCGATACGCTCATCGAGGCCGATGCCTTTTGCGACAACTTTCACGTCTGCGAAGGGTACTCGTTCCGCGATGTCTGCGATGAAGTTGATGAGGCTGATCTTTGCTGCGATGAACGCGCTGTTTGCATATTTGATCAACTCAGCGTTCTCGTGCGTGGTCCGGAGGACCTTGTATTCTCTATCACGGTAGAAATCTCTATAGAATGTTTCAAGTCTTGTAACGTCTTGTTCGTCTCCGCCGATGATGATGCGGTCAGGTTGTTCTGTGTCGTGAATGGCATCACCCTGACGAAAGAGCTCAGGGTTCGAGCAAAGATAGAACCCCTCATCCTTCCGCTTCCCTGATTCTTTCTCGAGGATTGGTGTGACGAGGTTTCGGGCGGTTCCGGGGGGGACGGTGCTCAATATTGCAATTAGCTGGTTATTGGAGCTGTTTCGAAGAGATCGCCCTATAGCCATTGAAGCCTCTTGGACGTGACTGAGGTCGACGCTTCCATCCGGTTGACTTGGGGTCTCAACGGCTACGAAGCAGTAGTCGGCTTGAGCGTTTAACGATGCGTCATCCGTCGGTTGCAATAGTTTTCTGTTTATCGAATTTTTCAGATACTCAGGCAGCGATGCTTCAACGAAGGGAGGTTCCGCGTTCCGTACCTGGCCCAATCTATGTTGGTCGGTATCTATACCGATCACCTTGTAGCCTCTTCGGGTAAAGCAGACTGCGTTCACTAACCCAACATGCCCAAGACCAAAAACTGAGATCGTCTTCAACTAACCAACCTACTCATACAAACATGACAGCACTTTACCGATGCACTTTCGAGCTGGTTGCTTAATGAAGACATGCCCGTACTTGGATTCGCCCATTTCATCGAACCCGAGTTGTTCAAGGTAATCTAGGTTCTTGGAGGAAGGGGATACGGGGAGTGCGGGGTTAACAACAATTGTCGGCACTAACTTGGCCAGGGACTCGACGATGCCTCGTCGATCTGCCGAGACGCCGACGACAAGCATAGCGTGAGGGCTGGATTGAACCACTTTGACAACATCACCTAGCCCAGCGTATCGTTGGGATGTGAGCCCATCTCCTCTGGTGGGAAGCGTTGGCATTGCGAAGCGTCTTTCGAGGATGTCGTCAACATTGTCCGTGAGAACTAAAGTCACTCGTCCCTGTCGATATGCTCGCTGTAAGTGCCGATGCGATGGGGAAGGTTGGGCACGTGCGCACGCGGAATGGAACCGTTGCACCCTCCCCACAAACCAAGACAATGTCTTATTGTTCAAGATTTCCATCAGGGGATCAGTGGGTCCGAGACAGAATTCGGTTCCCGGGCCACCATCGACCCCAAACAGTTTATGCATGGATGGAAGGGTTGGGATTCCCGATTCGTAACTAAGACCACTTCCAACATAAACAACCAGATGCGGCCGCTTTTTTCCTATCTGCTTGAGGCGGCGCTGCCAGTCGCGTGTCTGATGAAAATGACTGAGGTCCCGAACTGCATGTCTTCTAACCGCATCCAACCTTTCTACTCTCTGCTCATCCTCACCTCTAATGGAGCCGATTGAGAGTGAGAGGTTGTTCTTGGTGAACTCGACGTGTGCTCCCTTAATCTTGAGTGCTTCTTCATGAAGATCTTCGAGGGCATCTCCTCGCCTGATGATCACTAAGCGTGAGTCGTGCAGTTTAGCGGAGTTGTTGAGGTATTCGCAGTCAGCGGAAAAATACACCAGCCTGCTAGAAGCTTCATCCCAAGTACTCCGGCGCCATCCCCACACAACTTGACGCATTACAAAGCGTAACTCCACTAACATCAGACGAGAGGAAACCCCCTAACGGACTTACTTATAGCTTGACTTCGTGTACCCTTGAAGGAATCGTTCTAACTGGTTTCATTTCTTCGCGATCAGCAGCTTTCGGATGTGGGATCCAAAAGGAATTCTTCGCGCTAAGCGTAAGGCGTAACTGCTTTCCAATTGCTTCATTTGCTCTGCGTAACTATTTTTCAACTCCTTGATCTGCTCTTTACACTCTCTGATCTGGTTTTCTAATTCGATAATGTATTGCTCTGTAAGCTCCATGTTTTCGCTGCGAAACCTTCGTCTCAACAGATGCTCAGCTTCCATCTGCTCAGCGTGATGCTCAACGCTAATTCTGTTAGAATGCATTCTATACGAATAGGTTACCTTAGGAATATGCAGCGTATCACAGCCCGTTTTCCCAAACAGCAAAGCAAGCTGCGTGTCCACCGCATATTTAATTGAAGTATCCAATCCTTTGGACTGAAGGTAGAATGATTTTCGGAAGAATTGCTCGCACCAACCTGCCCACCATCCTGATATCATAGCCTCCAACAATGTCTTCTTGTCAGGAAAAAAACCCATCATACCATTGATGCCCGTCGACTCCACATAGTTCGTCCAAACGTAACCAAGACGTGGATTCTTTTCGAATGCCGGCATCACAATGGAAAGTGAATCACGCATAAGTCTATCGTCACTACCCAAATATGTTATTACAGGACCGCGTGCATATTCAAAACCCATCGCAATAGCTGCGGCGCAACCTCCGTGCTTCATCTGAATTAGCGTGATTCGATCATCAGACATTCTGGACTTGACAACTTCCACCGTTCGATCAGTCGAACCGTCGTCAACGACCAAAATATCCCAATCATGATAATCCTGAGCAATCACGGAGTCAAGCGCGTCTCCGATGAAACGTTCACGATTGTAAACAGGAATCAGAACAGTAACATGCATGAAGCAACCATCACACAAATCCTTGGACAGGCGAGCGACGTCACAATAAGAGACTTTTGATTCTAACGGTCTACCGTACCGCCACGTCTACGTTTCGTGAGCTAGTCGAGTTAATTGATACCTCTTTAGGTGTGTCGCGAAACCGAAAATTGCTGAACTCGACGAACATAAATATTTAGAACACCTGCCCCACTTGAAATTGAATTGCGGATTTCTGCTTGAGGTTGTTTGAAAAGCCTGGTAGAGTATGAAGACAGCGAAAATTCTTGTTACCGGAAGCAGCGGGACCATAGGCACCGGGTTATGTGAGGAGCTGCTTGCACGGAATTATCAAGTGACGGGTTTCGATCTGAAACCCAACAAATGGCTTTCGACTGTTAATGAGCGGACGATCATCGGCGACCTCAGGGATCCGTCTAGCCTGGATGCGCTTTCTAGTAACTGGGACGCTGTAGTGCATTTGGCGGCGAACGCTAGGGTCTACAATTTGGTGTTGAACCCTCTTCTTGCTCGAGACAACTTGGAAATGGTGGTGAATGTTCTCGAATTCATGAGACAACGGAAGATACCTAAGATAGTTTTCGCGTCTAGCAGGGAGGTTTACGGGAACAGTCGCCGAATCAAATGTAGTGAGAACGCACCCGTTCGTGTTGATAATTGTGAGAGTCCATACGCTGCTTCAAAGCTGGGTGGAGAAGCCTTGATCCACGCATACCACCACTGTTACGGAATAGATTACATCATACTCAGGTTTTCCAATGTCTACGGCAAATATGATGACAGTGACCGATTGATTCCACAACTCATCAAGCTGGCCAAAGCGAACAAAGAGCTACCCATATACGGAAAGCGAAAACGCTTGGACTTTACATACCTAGATGACGCAATCAACGGAATCATAAAAGCCATTGAACGCTTCGAGAATGCAGAAAATGACGTATTCAACATCGCCTCTGGGGAAGCCGTTTCCATCTTACATGTAGCCAGTCTAATCAAGAAGTACATGCGGACTCACAACAAAGTCGTCCTGGCAGATACTCGAACGGGGGAAGTCGTTAGATTCGTGGCCGATATTACTAAAGCGAGACGTAAACTAGGCTACAAACCTAAAACCGGCATTGAATTGGGTATACGGAAATCGGTCCAATGGTACGCACAAACTAAATGACCACTCGCTCAGATATACTGACACCTGGCTCGCGAAATGTCTGAATCCAATTCCCCCCTGGTAAGCGTCATCATACCAGTATTCAACGGACAGGAGACTATCTGCCGCGCTATTGATAGTGCTCTGGAACAGACCTACGCGGAACGAGAGATTGTTGTTGTCGATGATGGATCGACTGATTCGACCTTAGAACTGTTGCGCGGATATGGGTCTAGGATTCAACTTGTACAGCAGAAACACAGTGGAGTATCAATTGCTCGCAATACCGGCCTGAGTGCAGCGAGGGGAGAATACATCGCTTTTCTTGACTGCGACGACCGTTGGATCCCTGAGAAGCTTCAACTTCAAGTGGATATCCTAAACCAGTATCCTTCGGTCGGTTTGACTTTCGGTAATCTTGAACTGGTTGACAAGAAGGGAGAAAAACTGGGTTCTACCTCTCTCAGTTCTAATTGGCGGTATTCACCCTCATGGGAAGACATGCTAGCAGGATTCCGTTTTACTCCTAGTTCTGCCATGGGGCGTAAGGAGTTGATGGACAAGTCGGGCGGGTTCGATGCGGATTTCGTCACGCCAGGTTATGAGGACACTGATTTCTTTCTTCGTCTCCGCGAAATCACAGATTTCCACTATCTGGACGTATGTCTAGGATACTATTTCTTCGATCTGGCACGGCAAGTGAGGTATCTATCAAATCTTCTCATTTACGCCAGAAAGCAGTGGAATAATCCCAGGCTGCAAATTCCAGCAAATGATAGACTTCGTGATGGGTTCGTGGGGGCTTGCGCCTCGGCGTCGTTGCATTTTTTGCGATTGCAATTGAAACTTGAACAGAACGAGGTCTCTAAGGAGATGTTGCAAAGAATCAATGGGTTTCATGAGTCCTTCCGTAGCCTTTTCGGAGAGTCATACAAGCGGGTTACAGGTCTTGACTCGATCAATCTGAGCAGATACGAGTTGAACTCGGCAGTCTCATTACTGCTGTTTTTGTATCTGTGCAGACCAGATTTGCAAACCGCCTTCGCTGACGTCGGTTCAGGCGATATTTCGAAACTAGTCGATTGGGGGACCAACGTTGCGCAATCAAAGGAGGATGTTTATAGTGACAGTGATCGCCCAATACTTCTTGCCCACCTAGATGAATTGGGACAACTTCGAGAGAAATCGAAAGGATCACCGAGGCTGACTAGCCGGCTAAAAACCCTGATCATAGCTGTTGGGTTCAGATCGCATTCATAGTTTCGAGTTCGTATTGACAAGGTTGAAAGCTCTAACCAACTAAATCTGTCACTACAAATCTGCAAGGCTTTTCAACCAACATCAGCATCACCCAGTTGAGTTCGATGGCACTCAGCAAAGACAACCATTCCCCCCTGGTTAGTGTCATCATTCCAGTATTCAACGGAAAGGAAACTGTCTGCCGTGCAGTTGACGGCGTCTTAGCCCAGAGTTACCGCGAGCGTGAAGTTATCGTCGTGGATGACGGGTCCATAGACTCAACCGTAGAAATGTTACGAACATATGGCTCCAAGATTCGTTTGGTTGAACAAAAGAAAGGGGGAGTTGCGAGTGCACGCAATCGTGGAATCAAGTTCGCTCGCGGAGAGTACATTGCCTTCCTTGACCATGATGATTTATGGATTCAAGAAAAACTCGCAATACAAGTCGAAACCCTCCGGAGGCATCCCACTGTTGGTTTAACGTTCAGCAACCTTGAGGTCGTGAAGAAGCAAGGAGAAAAACTAGGATTCACGTATGTGCCTTCGCATCTGCGAAGTGCGCCTTCTTTGGAAGATCTATTGATAAAGGGACCCCGAGTCCCCGTTTCAACAGTGCTTGCCCGTCGAGAAATGATACTCAAAGTGGGTGGGTTCGACGCCGAGCTGTTCACTTCGCGCGGGTACGAAGATCGCGACTTTCTCCTTCGCCTCCGTGAATTAACCGACTTTCATTACTTGGACCTCTGTCTAGGCTCTTATTCTTACGACCAAGGGCATGGGTTGTTAGCCATACCACATCTTTTCCTGTTTGCTAGGAAATACTGGAATTACCCTAAGCTACAAGGGGACACAAATGGGAGAATGCGTAACGAATTCGTAAGGCAATGTAGCCGGGAATTAAGATGGATAATGAGACTCGTATTACAAGCTGAGGGAAACAGGGTTTCTATGGGAATGTTGGAACGGCTAAATGGGTGTCATGAGGATTTCAAAGATCTCTTCGGAGATTCATACACGAAGGCTTCGAACTGTGACTCGCTAGAGTTGAGCAGGTACGAGTTAACTCCAGCTATTTCCTTGCTTTTGTATTTGTACCTGTGCAGACCAGACTTGCAAGTTGCATTCCCGGAAGTAAGATCAGGCGACCTAACGAAACTAACCGATTGGGCGACGGCTCTGGCGAACGGAGTCGGTAATGATAGTGACAAACCCTTACTCCTAATGTACCGGAGCGAGTTGGGAGATGTTTGAGAGAAACCATTGTAATGTCGATGTATTCGCACTAGGAGACTCCCCCGGAAAGGTTCAGTATTTGCCGAGTAAGGCTACGCCCATGGTCAAAGTATCCTAGTTTCGGAATTATTGTGCTGAACCTGCTAACCTGCGTCGAGCGTGTAGGATGTTTGGACGGAAAAGTGTTGGACTGAGATTTCAACACGAGGAACCGAGGGGAAGTTGAAGGCTTCAGCCAAGATGAAAGAATCCGATGCCAACAATCGTAGAGGTTTCCTCCGCAAAATCTTGACCTTGACAGCGTCGGCTGGTATCGCAGGGTTACTGCTTGATCGATTACCCGGAAAGAGCGTTATTCAGCCTGTTGAAGCCGCGAGCATGACTATTGACGCGGCGAATAGTGGAGCGGGTACTACGTCTCTTACGAGCCCAGGTAATCCGGCATTAACCGCTACCAATTCGGGTAGTGGTTCTGCTATTCAGGGTACATGCACCGCCGGGACAGGAGTTATGGGAATCGCAGGGGGCACGTCGACTGGTACGGGGGTACAGGGAGTTGCGTCAAATGCGGGTGGCACAGCATTAAACGGTTTCGCGGGGGACCCAGGCGCCATACCAATCGTTGCACAGGGCGCGGCGAGTCAGACTGCACATTTGCAGGAATGGCGGAACGGTTCCGGAACGCAGAGTGTGGTTGATGCAAACGGCCGCTTTGGAATAGGAACCACAACCCCCAGCCGTCAGCTCGATGTAGTTGCAGTTACTGGTACTGACCCTTTTCGGATTAACACTTCAGGTGCAAGCCGAACAGGATTCTTGGTGGACTCAACTGCGGGTCAACAAGCACTACTCAGCTTCCTAGATGGGGGAGTTGAGAAATTCCAGTTCGGGAAACAAACCGATAACACGTTCTTCTTCTACGACAACGCAAATGGAGGTTACCCTATGTATGTTAACCCAGCAACCAAGAAAATAGCCATCGGCTTTCTCGCAAACTACCAAATCGGCATCGGGACAAGTTCACCTTCCCACCTTATTCAGCTGTCAGGAGGCGCGTACTCTGACGGCTCAACCTGGAACCCTGCCTCCTCAGTCCGCTGGAAGGACAACATCAACCCCCTAACGGACGGGGTGGAAACATTGAAGCAACTGCATCCCGTCGCCTACAACTACAAGAAGACTCCTGAGAAGAGGACGATGGGTTTCATAGCCGAAGAAATCGGCAAGGTTCTTCCAAGCGTAGTGGATTGGGATAAGGCGGAGGAAGGGTACGCGGAAGGATACGACCAGATAGCTATCCTCGCGCTCTCGGTGCAGGCTGTGAAGGAGCTAGCAGCCCGAAGCTCTGAGCAGCAGTCAACAATCGAGCAATTAGCAAACCGGAACAGTGAGCAGCAGGGACAGATTGAAATGATGAAAGAACAATATGAATGCTTCAAAAACGAAAACGAGAAACTACAAGAACGAATTACAATCCTTGAACGAGCAGTGAAGTAGTTCCCTTCAAATTAACTCGGACATGTTGCATCTCTTCGCAACTACAAAGTTGTTGTTGTAGTTGTTGTTAATTTGCGGAATTAACTTAATGGCCCACCTGGCAGATCGCCCTGAGGAATTACCTCACGAGATGGGAGACTAAAGAAATCCAACTGTAGCGCCAGGGGCTCAGATCGACACATCTGATTTTTGAACACCCTCTTACCACAATGCCGGTACCACAGTCGGAGTCTATTTTCTCAGTTGCTCTAACTTCTTGTTGTGCGGAAGGATGATCGAGCGGTCACTATCAAAGTGCCCTCTTGCTACCCGCGTCCCCCAATCGACTAATCGGTTCATATCACCTGACCTAACCTCTGGGAAAGCATTCTGCAAGTCTTCTCTATACAGGTACAAATAGAGGAGTATCGAGGTGGCGTCATTCAAATCATATCTACCAAGATCAATCGAGTCGAATCCTGTCACACGTCTGTACGCATCTCCGAAAATGCCTTTGAGAGAATCATGCCATTCGTTAAGGCTCTCTAGCATTTCCTTGGAAGTTAGGTCTTGCTCAAGCTTCAACTGGAGTTTGGCTCTCCAAAGCATCTCCTTAGCGCAGGTTGCGACGAACTCGTCACGAATACCGTTACTTGCCGGGGTTAGAAGCTTCGGATGATTCCAATACTTCTCTGCGTAGAGGTCAAGATTCCTTTGGTGTCGCAAACCGTGCGACTCATCAATCCTATAGTATCCTAGACATCGGTCGAGGTATAGAAAATCTGTGATTTCGCGGAGGCGGAGGAAAAAGTCTCTGTCTTCGTAGCCCTGTCCCACGAAATTTGAGTCAAAACCCCCGATCCCTTCAACTAGTTCTTTCCGAACCATGGAGCAGGACACAGGGAGCGTAAAGCCCTTCACCAGCAAGTCACCCCAAGAAGGAGAGTAATGACTGTTCGGGCTGATTACGTCTAGGAACGTTGAGTCGAGTTTTTCCCCATCCTTACTCATGATGTAAAGGTTACCAAAAGTTACGCCAATGGATGGGTGGCTACTCAGGGCTTCAACTTGAAATTGAATTTTTTCTGGGATCCATGTGTCATCATGGTCAAGGAAAGCTATGTATTTGCCCTTGGCCGCGCTTATGCCTGTGTTTCGGGCAACCGCAAGTGGTCCCTGTCCTTTCCTTAGCAATTGGATGTTTGTTTCGTACTTGCTGAGTAATTCCAGGCTGGAATCACTTGAACCATGATCAACAACAATGATTTCACTTTCTGGGTAGCTCTGACATAGAGCACTCTCAACGGTTTGGCATATCGTCTTCTCTCCATTATGAACGGTTATGATCACGCTAACGAGGGGAAGTTTATGTTGGGACATTGCGAGACGTGCTCCTGTGCCAGGGGCGGTGTCTTGATAATTGGACTGGGTCGACGGACTTCGAAGAGGTTGAGCAGCTGGGTTATCCCAAAGCGCTTCGTCATCGGACTCTAACCGTCTAAAGGCTAACATTTCTCCGTCTTTGGAAACTTCGACCTCGCAATATGTCTCATAACTTGGCAAATTGTAGAAGAAAGTTATGATCCATCTTTCGCCATCCTTCGACATTGAAAGTTCGGCGAGTGCAAGATTAGAGCGTTGGAACCCCGCCTCTTTCTCTAGAAATTCTTTGGCGGTTGGTAGAAGAGGCATTACATTTGCAAGCATCTCAGTTAGCTCCACCACAATTACCCTCCAATATGTGCGTCTCGGGGCTGCTTTTCGATCGCCCAAACGATATTCCCCTTTGCTGGCAAGAATTCTTTCATAAACGATAGCATTACAGAGATGTTCTCTCTAAGGGGTGTCTTTCGAAATGAGAGAACTAGACAAGACAACTCACACAGCCTGCACAATATTCGATCACTTAACCTCAGCCACCTGAGAAAGGTCATTGTTCGTCTCCATGTTCTCGTTTCAATTTTATCTGGACTACGTATTCGTTCCAAACAATACGCTCGAGCATGCATGCGTATGTCATTCGCTCTAAGTTTCCGCAAGTCAATGACTCTTGCATTCAGAGTATCAAAGGTATTTCTCACTGTTCGTTGCGTCACATATTGAATTGAATCCAAGTACTTGGTGTTGGTTCTCCCTCTCATTCTAACATATAGCTTCGCGATGCGCTTGGGCATCATGGGAATCCAGAAGATCCGGTAGTGTGGCTCATGGAAACATGTGGAATAGTCTGGAAAGCTCAGCCAAAAAATCCCTCCGGGTTTCAATATCCGAAAGGACTCGCGAAGAGTTAGTTGCGGATTCTGAACGTGCTCAAGGACATTGCTCGCCGCAATTAAACCAAACGATCCCTCTTTGAACGGGAGGAATTCGCCTACTGCTCTTATGACATAGTTTCCGGCATGTTTCAGTTTCGCAATCTCCAAAAGATCCTCGCCAGGGTCGATACCGATAGCATCAAGACCATTATCCCTACACACCTTCACAAACGTGCCACATCCGCAACCTAGATCCAACATGCTCCCCTCAGCTGAGCAGCCAATGCGTTCTAGGTCAGACTTTATCGAAGCAAGTACGCTCGCATGGTAGTCGTCGTTCTTATTTTGATCAAAGAATGCTTCGTCATTTGCAGCAACAACGCCTCCCACCCTTCGGGTTCCGGTCTTGCGTAATTCTGATTCGAGTTTTGCCTGAAGAGCGCCTCGTGAAAGGGCTTGCCGAAGAGCTGATGTTAGCGTCAAGTCCAAATCCGATGAAGTCAGGTTGTCGAGTAAATCTTGAATGAAAGCCCTCTCGATCCAAGTCAGTGGAAGGTTCCGAACTGAGTCAATAGAGATCTGTTGGGGAAACGTTTTGCACTTCTGCAGTGCTCCTGCGATGTGAAGGCAGATCATTGTTCTAATGCATTTTTCGCATCGACCGCAGTTGTATTCGTTGCTTGGATTAAGCCAACAGACTCTCAATGTGTCCATAGCTATTGGAAACTGAGCGAGAAACCTTGTTTTCTCCACTCTCCCGATTTCGCAACCTTCCGAGACAAAACGCAGACTTTCAGTTGACCATAGCGGGTCGAGAAGAGGATGCGATCCCCAAGGGTGAATATGTCGGGGTTGGTGGCCGCCGGCTATGTAGATGGTTTTGAAGCCGCGTTCCAGCGCCAATCCAAAGCTAGCCAAAGCAGCCCCATGGTACAATCTGCCCCAGTCCACAAGCGGGTCACTGAAATCTCGAAGGTTTGTGGCCACTTGCAGAGTCTTCTTGCCTAAAATTTTGGCGACTTTGGCGCCATTTGTTAACAGATCACCGAAAACTGGGGCATTACCGTAATGGATGTCAAATCCGTGAAGAAAGATCAAGTGAGTGATCTCATCCTGATCTGTTGAACGTGTCGTGAAATTCTTCAGGAGCGAGTAAAAGGAATCCATTCCCAATGAAAAGAAGATCCCGACATTGGATTGCGTGTCCCCCAGGCTGGACTCTGGACTGCGTACGGGAGCCCTTATAGGAACCTCTGACAGAGTTCTATCCCAATCGTGATAGAGTGCTTGGATTATGCGAGTAGAACGTAGCAGCTTCTGAGAAACAGGGATGGTAACCTGCAATGGTTCTCCAACCTTCATAGCCGGAAGTAACATCGCGGCAACAAACGGGTCTCCATTTTGGGTGTCAATGAAATCTTTCTGCTGGGCTGGAAAACGATACCATAGATGGAACGGCTTCTTGAGCGAGTTGGTCTCTATCTTCGCTCTGAGTTCGCAGTAGTTGCCGTTCGTAAATGAATCAATATTCGAGACCAACAAGGTCTATGAGCCCGTCGAATGATGAAAAACAGCTTCAGCATCTAATTGTTTTGCGTGGAACATATTGCCGAAAACAAGTTCCAGTCATTGAAATCACAATCTTACTTAAACACTGGATCTCGCTTTTGCAGATACGCACGCCTCGCTTCGTAATGATCATCGGATGATTGTGCGATCTCCTGCCGCTCTAAATACTTTTTCCGGAACGTCTCGTATTCCAGATCAAAACTCTGATTCACCATCAATTTGGATTGGAGGGTGCCAACTGAACATACTTTCGCATATTGTTTCGTGATTTCTTCCACCCGCCGATTGAATTGCCCCAAAGGTACGACATAATCCACCAATCCAATGGCCAGCGCATCCCTTGCAGGAATATTCTCACCTGAAAGGATGTATCGTTTCGCGCGCCCGAGTCCCACGTAATGCGGCAATCTCCAAGTCGCCAACCCTGGAATAAGCCCTTCTTTGACACCGGGCAGGCCTAAGATCGCGTTGCTCGCCGCGATGCGCACATCGCACGCCAAAGCCAGTTGCAGTCCGCCGCCGAGGCAGTATTGCTTGATCGCGGCGATCACAATTTTCTGCATCGTCTCAAAGGCGCGCAATGCACGCTCCCAGCGATCGTAGTAGGGCATATCAATTTTATTCGTAGATAATTGCATTAAGTCAATGCCAGTGCTGAAGGCTCGGCCTGCACCTCTAATAACTACAACGCGCACGCCATCTTCTTTTACAATTGCATCTGCGACGCTGTTGAGATCAAAAGTTGCCTGATTGTCCATCGCGTTGAGAACACGCGTGCGTTTCAGGGTTATGCGCGCGATTTTCCCATCCTTCCTCCAACTCATCGTTTCCAATTCTGGCAATGCGGCTTCTCCTCTTCACGTCTCACTTCGTCGGAATTCATATATCTCTTAGCTTTGCCGTCAACCGACCCAGTGTTCCCGCGATCATTAACTTTCGATTGCAGTTGAAAGTGAATCGACAAGCGAACTTAGTTTATCTCTGTAGGAACACGAACTCAGTTCGCGGGAAGTCAACATATATTTGTTTTGTTAGCTGATGCGAAAGTTTCTTCCCAAGATTCGATAAACGATACGCTTTCTCAGAGAGTCCCGCGATAGGGATCTTGCTAGAGCTAGGGCGTCTTCAGGTGAATCAGCCCAATGTACTGAGGTAAAGTCCTTTGTCCATGTTTCGTAGAAGCTCCTCATTTTTCCGTAGCTGTTATCCAGAATAATGTGGGGAATCTCGAGTAGCAGGCTCAATATGTGACCATGGAGGCGGTCTGTAATTACGATATTGCCTCTGCTGAGAATCCGAGAACCTCGGCTCATCCGTTCTTTCGCTAGGAAATCGTATGCCTCCAGAGTTGGTCGGTTGGGTTCGAGGATCAGCTTTGGCTCTTCCAACCAGTCTGTTCTTTCAACATCTGCGCCAATCGGAGGAAAAAGGCCGTCGCGTGACTCGTCGTCCGTCCGGGACAACCACAAGATCTCTTTTCTGGATGGCGCGAAGAGAGAAGATAGGAGAGAGGTCTTGGGGCGATGGAGGGCACCCAGAATAAATGCCGAGTCCGGACAGAGAATGCATCGTGCATGGAACTCGTTCCGGGCAAATTCAAAACTTTGTTTCTCGCGAGCCAATAGCGTGAAATCAGGATGTCCGTCAAACACGTCTGCAGCCTGCTCTAGGTTAGTTTTATCCTTGAAGAGCACTGATTGGGGCAGTTGGATGATCTTATTCTTGGGGAACGTCTTGATGACTGCTTCACGAAGTCGGTGATGATGAGGATACAGATCACCCAAGTTACCTCCTCCATGGATGAGAATTATACCGTCCTTCAGTCGCGTCGTTAGCTCTCCTTGTGAGTAGTTGCTGTGATCGCACGTGTAAACAATCGAGACACCGATACTGTCAAGGTAACTTCTTTCCCCTAGCCAGATCATTGAGTCTCCGACGTTAGGATGATTAGGAAAATCTACAAGTGCGACTGACGATCCTCGTGGAATAAGCGGACTAAGGATTCCGCTGATCTTCCGAGAGAGCGAAGTAATCAAGTCCTCTCGTGCAATGCTTTGCGGAAGGGTCGTAGAATTAGCCACGTCGTTCAATCTCTTAGTGCGCATGTTCATTCCCAACCTCGGTCTCCCATGACATTCGTGGTAGCGGTTTCACGTTTGTTTTCATCCTTCGGTGTGGGATAGGACCGAAGTTAGGAGTACGCGTAGGTAGCGGTAGCCGTCCTTTGTGACCGAGAGCTTTGGAGTCTTCTTTTTTCTCACCGCGTGGCTTGCTTCTATCTCTCGACTTCTAATTCCGTCACATTGCATGACCTTGAGGGGGATTTCTAGGAATATCTCGAATCCGTCCGAAGTCAACTGAACCCGTTTTAGGGTTTGAAGTCTGTAGGCTTTGAAGGCGTTTGTCGTATCTGAATATGGAATTCCAGCAAGCCACTTCACAGCATAATTGCACGCCCGATTCGCCACATACTTGACGAAAGGATAACCCCGCGGCCTCCCACGCCTGAACCTATTCGTGAAGACAACGTCATAATCCACGCAACTCTTGGCTAGCGTGACGATCTCGTTAGGGTCCTCGCTTTGATCACCCATGGCAACGACAAGCACTTCCCCTCTAGCCATCCCAATTCCCGTCCTGACCGCGTCGCCGACCCCTCTCTTCCCCAGGCGTTCGTGGACACGGATTTCGGGATGGCCCTCAGAGACGCTACGGACATAATCCATGGTCTTATCCCCTGGAACAACATCCACAACAACGATGATCTCCGCTGACATATTCGAATCATCGCACGCGCGTTTGATCCCTAAGAGGGTTTGTTCTATGTACTCTTCTTCCTTGTAGGCCGGCACCACCAGTGAGAGCAGAGGCTTACCGAGACTCTCTGCTTCTGACACGAACAAACCCCAATTCCTAGCGTCTATAATTTCATGCGGATATTAGAAACTGGTTATATGGCAAATGTGGCTTAATTGCCAACCAAGGTTAGGCTAGCAAAATTGCTGACCGATATTCCCGGAAAGATACGTAATGGGACGGCGGTAGTGAGTGTTCTCGGTTTAGGACGGGTTGGGCTTCCCCTAGCGATTGTCTTAGCTCGATCAGGCGTCAAGGTCATAGGCGTAGACATCGACAAGCAGAGACTATCTTCGGTCGAGAAAGGCGAAATGCCGTTTCATTATCCCGCACTCCAAGATTGGCTGTCCGCCGTCGTTCACGATAGAATGCTGACCGTATCAGGCTCAGCTAAGGAAGCAATTCAGCGATCTGACATAGTAATCCTTACTGTTGGAACTCCCACCGGGAGTCAGTACCAGCTCGATTACTCTCAGCTCCAATCAGCCATCCATGAGGTCTTGGCGGCAGATCTCCGAAACAAAGCCATAATCCTCAGGTCAACCGCCGTCCCAGGAACAATGGACACCATCGTTCGACCTATGTTCGTGAAAGAGACGGGGCTGCAGATTGGAAAAGACTTCGCCCTCGCCGTTTGCCCCGAAAGAATCCTTGAAGGAAACGCTCACAAAGAACTATACGAACTGCCCGAAATCATCGGAGCAGCAGATGTCGTTAGTGCGGATATAGCGTCCGAACTCTTCAGAAAAATTAACCCAAAGAAAAGAGTCGTTTCAACCACTCCAACCGGAGCGGAACTAGCAAAACTGTTCACGAACATTTACCGATACGTCAACTTCGCCATCGCAAACGAGTTCGCAATATGGTCTGAAAGGTATGGGGAAGACGCACATGAAATCGTGAAGGTTGCCAACGATGGTTACGAGCGGTCTAAGATTCCAGCGCCGGGTTTTGCTGGGGGGCCTTGTCTTGGAAAGGATGGCTTTCTGCTTGACAACAATACAACCTTCAGCAGCATTATTTCTACAGCTTGGAAGCTGAATGAAGGTGTTCCGCAGCACGTTGTCCAATCCTTGATGCGAGAGTTGGGCCCGCTCTACAAAGTCCGAGTCGCTGTCCTTGGCCTCGCGTTCAAAGCCGACAGCGACGACACGCGCCTATCACCGTCCGTGAAACTGGTCGATATACTCAGGGCGTACGGCGCAGAGGTATTAATTCATGACCCGCATGTGAAAGGCACCGAAACCCTAGAGAAAGCTCTGACTAATCCAGATGCGGTTATCTTGGCAACGAATCATTCTGCATTCCGAAACATAGCGGGGAGAATAGATGAATCGGGATGCAAGATATTCTACGACGTTTGGGGTGTCTATAAGCCCACGGATTTCAAAAAGACACGTTACATGAGGTTCGGAAAGGCATGAACTGGACCGGCAAACGAGTGCTCGTCACTGGCGGAGCCGGTTTCATTGGACACAGGCTCGTAAGAAAACTCGTCAGCCTCGGTGCTAAGGTGGTTGTTGCGGATGATCTATCAAAAGGCGCCGCCAAGAACCTAGAGGAAGTATTAAACAGAATCGAATTCACAACCGCAAATCTCCTCGACGCCAATGAGGCTGGGAGAGTGATGAAGAATACTGAGATCTGTTTCCACTTAGCCGCGAGGATTGGCGGAATCGGATACTTCCACAAAACACCAGCCGAAAGCCTACGCGACAATTCAATAATGAATTTCAACATCTGGGACGCAGCTAGAGACACTGAGACAAAGGTCGTCTGTCTGTCATCATCGATGGTCTTCGAACGAGCTACAGTCTTCCCAACCCCTGAGACAGCGCTTGACGTGACGCCGCCGCCTATGAGCGGTTATGGTTTCTCGAAACTCGTCGCAGAATACATAGCACGAACATACCACGAGCAATGTGGGGTCAACTTCCTCATAGTCAGGCCCTTCAATGCCTATGGACCGGGGGAAATGGCCGGAGATTACGTAGGGTACGCACACGTAATCCCCGACCTAATAAGGAAAACATTGTCAGGTCAATACCCGCTTGAAATCCTCGGCTCCGGGCAGCAGACTAGAAGTTACACTTATGTCGACGATCTCGCCGAGGCCATCGTCTACACCACCGAGAGGTACGAGAACACAGATTTCAATATCGGAAACGGCATAGAAACCTCCGTGCTAGAACTGGCTGAAAGAATTTGGAGGTTATGCGGGCGCAAGGAGCCGTTCCAGGTGAAAAATGTGCCAAGCTATACTTACGATGTGCAACGAAGAGTGCCTGACGTGTCAAAAATTCTCGCGACCGGCTGGCGGCCAAAAGTCAATCTTGAAGAAGGTTTAGCCCTGACACTAGAGTGGATCAAAGAGCGAGAGGCTATTTCCCAATAGACTATTCATGCCCGGTATCGCTCTCCAACTAGTCAAAACGCCGGTTCAAGTAACCGAAGGATGATAATTAGTGGCGAACGCGACTAAGGTCAGATTAACTGGGGCTGATAAGCCGCGAGTAGCCGTGCTAATTCTCAATTTCAATGGAATCGGCTGGCTTAAAACATGTCTACCCTCAGTAATGCGATCAACCTACCCCAACTTCACTGTCTACGTAATTGATAATGGAAGTACGGATAGGTCACAAGATTTTGTCAGGACCAAATTTCCAACTGTTCGTTTGATATCATTTCAAACTAATCTGGGATTTGCCAAGGCCTACAATCACTCCGTTGCAGAGGCTGATGCGGAATACGTTCTCTTCCTGAACAACGACACGTCGATTCTGACGCGAAACTGGATCGAGCTCCTCGTGCACCGTTTGGAGATGGACTCGGATGTAGCAGCTGTCGGATGCAAACTTGTGACCATGAAGAGTCATGGGATTCTAGATTCGGTAGGTGTAATGGGGATAAAATACTGGCGAGGCTTCGTCGACATAGGCAAATACGAAAGAGATCGTGGTCAGTACGATGACCCGACCATAACCCCTTTCTCAGTCTGCGGCGCAGCAATGTTGGTGCGGAAGAAGAGTTTTGATCTCGTAGGCGGCTTCGATTCAAAGTTCTTTGCATATGTGGAGGATGTTGATCTCTCTTGGAGGCTTCGACTGAGAAGTTTCAAGCTAGTTTACGAACCGGCTGCCAGGGTCGCGCATTACTACTCCGGCTCAAGAGAAACAAGCAATCTCGACCCTGAGAAGTTATACCTCTCCCACCGCAACGTGCTTCGTGCAATACTCAAGAACTGTGGATCATCGCTTGGCTGGGCACTTCGGAACTATTTCCTCTACACGTTGCTACTCACCATGGGTTTCGTTCCCTTGGAGCCACGCAAGACCGCTGTCTTGGTGAGGGGGGTTTTATGGAATCTGCGTAACCTTAGGAGCACCTTCGTGAGTCGTCTAAGAGTTCAAGGAACGAGAGGGATACCTGAGGAGGAAATCTTGTTGCAGATGTTCCCTAAGCTCGGAAGATACCAGCCCGAGGAACATACCTATCTCAGGAAGTTGCTTGATACTCTATTCGAACAGAGTCAGGTTATCGAGTCATAGTGCTTACGCCGGTGACTATACAATTAAGAAGTCAGTGAACCATTCTCTCAAGAGAGGATGGAGTAGATGGTCGTGGCTTTTGCTAATCCGTCAAATCATTAGATGGGAATGCTCATGAAAACGGCTTTGATTACAGGAGTGACAGGTCAGGATGGATCTTATCTCGCGGAGTTTTTGCTTCATCAAGGTTATTTGGTACATGGAATTATCCGACGAGCAAGCACATTCAACACTTCGAGACTCGATCACATATTAGTCGATCCGCACACCGAAGGAGCGCGACTATTCCTTCACTACGGGGATCTTTCTGACTCCGAGCAATTGTCGAACATAATCTACAACCTGAAGCCTGATGAGATTTACCACCTCGGGGCTCAAAGCCATGTTCGTGTGAGTTTCGATATTCCCGAATACACTGGCAATATCTCTGGGTTGGCTACAACTCGGATTCTGGAAATGGTTCGTCGAAGCGAGAAGAAGATCAAGTTCTATCAGGCTTCAAGTAGCGAGCTATTTGGCAACAGCTCTCCACCTCAGAATGAGGAGACGCCGTTTCGACCAAGAAGCCCCTACGCCTGTTCCAAACTCTACGCATACTGGATGACCTCGAACTACAGAGAAGGATATGGAATTTTCGCGACTAACGGGATACTCTTCAATCATGAGTCTCCAAGACGCGGAGAAGTCTTCGTAACAAGGAAGATCACCAGAGCGCTCGCCAATATTCTAGCTAAGAAACAAAGTAAGCTCTACCTTGGGAACTTGGACGCCAGGCGCGATTGGGGTTACGCAGTCGAATACATCGAAGCAATGTGGAAGATGCTTCAACTCGATAAACCCCAGGACTTCGTAATTGGCACAGGCGAGCAACATTCAGTCCGCGAGTTCCTTGAACATGCATTCTCGTATACGGGTCTGAGCTATGACGGATATGTTGAGATTGATCCACGCTATTACAGGCCAACGGAAGCCGACTCGATCCTCGCGGATTCAACTAAGGCAAGGAACCAGCTAGGGTGGACCCCAAGGGTTCGGTTCGATGAACTAGTCAAGATAATGGTGGACTCCGATATGAGAGCAAGCGGCCTCGAACCGATTGGTGAGGGGGATGAGATTCTTGCGAAGAAATATCCATCGAGGTGGTGGAAGATTGACTGAACGCGATTTCTGGAAAGACAAGAGAATTCTCCTAACAGGCGGAGCCGGTTTTCTCGGATCACACATACTCGACCGACTCGTCACAACACGCGGCGTTTCACGAAATCAGATCAGGGTCCCCAGAAGCAAGGATAAAGACCTCAGAAGATGGGAAGACTGCCGACAAGTCGTCGCTGATTCCGACATAGTAATCCACCTTGCCGCCAAGGTCGGAGGAATAGGATTCAACCAAAGATACCCTGGCAGCCTGTTTTACGACAATGCAATAATGGGCTTGAACATGATCGAAAGCGCTCGACAGGCTGAAGTAGGTAAATTCGTTCAAGTCGGAACCGTTTGCGCTTACCCCAAATTCGCACCAGTACCGTTCAAAGAAGACGAACTATGGAACGGTTATCCAGAGGAAACAAATGCCCCATACGGCATAGCCAAGAAATCCCTCCTCGTTATGGCCGAAGCCTACCGTCAACAGTATGGAATGAACATTATCTACTTACTCCCCGTAAACCTTTACGGACCGGGGGATAATTTCGATCCTGAATCCTCGCATGTAATTCCAGCGCTCATAAGGAAGTTCGTGGAGGCTGGCGAGCGCAACAGCAAACTTGTCAACATCTGGGGTACTGGAAAGGCGTCCCGGGAATTCCTTTACGTAGACGACGCGGCAGAAGGTATCATTTTAGCCGCGGAAAGATACAACAACGCCGAACCAGTGAACCTCGGATCGGGAAGAGAAATATCAATCCGAGACCTGGTCACCATGCTCGCTCGCCTCACCGGATTTGATGGTGAAATAGCCTGGGACGCTTCAAAACCCGATGGGCAACCACGCAGAATGTTGGACACAACTCGTGCATTCTTAGAATTTGGTTTCTGTGCAACGACCGAACTCGAAGAGGGACTAAGGCAAACGGTAGACTGGTACCGCCAAGCTAAGCGTGTCAATGAATATGCAAACTAAACCAAGGAATTCGCTACTTATCTTCACTAGAAACGAGATCGACGGTCTGAAAGCGATCTTTCCGAAGATTCCGCTCAATAGTGTGGATGAGATCATTGCGATCGATGGCAAATCTACGGATGGAAGCGTTGAATTTCTTCAGAGCAAAGGTATCTGTGTGATTACGCAAGCGAAGATGGGGCGCGGAAATGCGGCTATTGAAGGGATGAGCCGAACCTCTGGGGACGTAGTAATCTTCCTAAGCAGCGATGGAAATGAAAACCCGGCCGACATACCCGAACTTATCAAAGCAATGGCTGACGCTGATGTTGCCGTCGCATCGAGGTTCATGAAAGGAAGGACGACGGATGATTCCGATGATCCCCTACGGATCAGGAAGTGTGGAAATAGGTTGGTTACTTTCCTTGTCAACCTCATTTGGCACGCTGGTGTGACCGATTCCACGAACGGCTTGAGAGCGGTCCGTAGAACAGCGTGGGATCAACTGGGCATCGATTCACCTTACCATGAAACGGAATTTCAGATGACGATTCGCGCCGCCAAGCTGGGTATGAGAATTAGGGAAATACCTACAGTCGAAGGTGAACGTGTCGGCGGGATGAGGTACGCGAGCACTAGAAAGATGGCATGGACATTCACTAAATCAATTCTTCATGAAATTAGGATCGGAAAGAACTTCCAGCAAGGTAGCATAGCGATGAAGAAAGGCGTCAGGAACCACTACAATCAAATTTCAAAAGTATATGACCGTAAGAAGCGCGAAACCTACCTACGAATATTGAGGAATTCAATAGAGGGTTACAAACCTAAACGGGTCATAGATCTTGGATGCGGCTCAGGACTCGCGTTGTCTTGGTTAGATGGGGAACGCATAGGCGTAGACCTTTCCCCAGAGCTCATACAAAACGCACATGATGGCCCTGATTATGTCGTGGCCGATTTGGAGATCACACCCTTCAAAGACCAAAGCTTCGATTTAGTCATCTGTATCGATGTAGCTGAGCATCTTCCTTCTCTACGAGTTGTCGAAGAGGCCCACAGGATCCTCACAAACGAGGGTGTCTTTCAGTTAAGCACAGTCGATCCCAAGTATGGCTTGTTACTAGAAGTGCTTGAGCGTTTGAGGCTGAAACTGCCAGAGGGTCCACATATGTGGCGGAGCCCTAAGGAGATCATGGACAAGATGGTCAAGTCGGGATTCAATTGCGAGCAATGGTCGAAGCCGCCCCTAAGATTCTACAAGGGCCTAAAGTGGGTAACGTAACGTCTTTGTTTGGTACCACGTTTTTGGGAAGCTGTAACAAACCGTTTGGTGGCATCTAGCGTTACCCTAGTGGACAACAAAAATTCAAGAAGAGATAAGAGTACTCGCTAGTCAAACGTGCGCGATAAGAAGTAGTTACGTTGACGGCCTTACGGCACTCTCGAATATTGTCTATCGAATTTTTCCGAATACTTGGATTCTTGGGCATCTTCACAGAGCATCTTCAATACCCGTCTCCCTTAGGGAATATGGGTGTATCATGCCTTCTCGTCATATCTGGATTCGTAGTAGCGTTGACTTCCAAGGAGACATTCAGTGTTCTGAATCGTAAAGCAATAGTTCGGTTTTATTTCACACGATTAGTTAGGCTATATCCTGTCTATTTCTTGACGATGCTATTGTCAGTGCCAATCATCTATTGGACTCATTTTCAAATGAGTATGTTTTCCTTCTTTTGCAACATATTGATGATACAGTCTTGGTTTCCCAATGGCATACAAGTTTTCTCGTTTAACGGCATGGGTTGGTTTGTATCTACGCTTTGGTTCCTGTGCCTTGTCACTCCCTTTCTGCTCAGAATTCTTGGTCGCGTGACCTTGAAACAGGCAGCCGCCTGTGGTATGCTTGTCTTTGTCGCTGCAATCATTGTTGCCTCTCAGTTTACGGTCGGGATCGACGCGTATTCATTCGGCTGGTGGTTTTTCTACATATCACCATATTTCCGCATCTTCGACTATGTTCTTGGAATCTTGGCTGGACTGGTTTTCTCTCGATTACAGTACGCGGTACGGTCATCTAGAATGAGTCTCTTTACATTGCTAGAACTTGCTGCACTGGCGTCGTTTGTTGCCTATTACAAGCTGCGTTACGTTGCACTCTATTCTATCCTGTCTTATCCTACAATTCGCATACTCTTGATTGGAATCTATTATTCTCCGCTAATCGCCTTGGTTCTCATTGCCTTCGCATTTCAAAAAGGACTACTATCGTCGCTGATGAATAATCGGTTTACGAAGTTTCTTGGAGTGCGCACCTATGCCGCGTTGATGCTACACCTCGAATTCTTTTCCTACTTGGGATTACTGATATCTGCGAACATAAACTACAACACCATACCTAGCCTTCTCGGTCATGTTCTGTTATTCATTATCGTTATCAGTTTGGCAGATGAGATTTATCGCCACTATGAGATGCCAATACGAAGGAGATCTGACAATTGGATGCTTCAGGCATCAGAGGCCTCGCCTCACCAAAACAGCGCCCTAGTTAGAAGCCCCTAGAACGCAGCAGAACCCTAGTGGGGCCGCATAACCTTCTCTCGGTCACGAATCTCACCGTTCATCCGTTCCATCTTACTGTTATTGAAATCACCCTGTAACCTGATATGGCGTATGTGTTCAGTTCTTGTCTCTAGGTTTGCGGTGCGAAACTCTTGATTGTAGGCTTCTTGGAAGTTCGCCGCACCATCGGAAACAAGCGTCTTAGGAGTAGGATTCTTGCAATTCGTCCGCAGCCACAACCCACATCGAGGAACGTAATGCTGGGACCTAATAATTGGTAATTTCTCAGGTGATCTACAACCCATTTTCCCTTACCAGAAAATGCGTCTTCATGTTGGGAAACGGCTTCGTCTCCGCATACTAGACGCATCAAATCTTCTGGGGGGAGAGGTATTTTCATCGGATGCGCGGTACGGCGCCCCCAAGATAAGTAGGATTTAGCATAGAGCCAGCAACTTTCCCATAATTATTACTGCCATACATGATCAGCATCCGATGCAACCCAAATAACCAGCGTCTATTCAATCAAAAGTTCTACCGTCACCGTAGATTGATAGACATATTGTTCGCCGTTAGTTACTATGGTTAGGTATATCGTGTGGTTTCCCAATGAAAACACTGACGAAGAAAATGAAGCAATGAAACCTGAAGAGCTCAAACTCGGCTTACCCAAATTAATAGCAATATCTTGTCGCTCAAGCCCATATAACGTTGGGATTTGGATTTTGCCGTCTACTGTTATCCAAACGGCAGAGGCAATGTCAGCGTGACTATCCAAAGCCCACCCTGTTATCGTTATTGTTTCCTGTTGACCTGGGTGAATGATGATCGGAACGGAACTTGTACCGTTGCTTGCCCATTCAAGGGCCACCCCATTAATCGTATCAAAAGACGAAAATGGATCGTAGCCGACAAAAGGTAGTGACGACGGGTTTACAACTTTGTTACCGAAAACACTCCAATTGTTGGCCTCCAAGAATTGTGCACGTTCACGTAGTACGCTGGGGGAGGGGTAAAGGTAGCGTTCGATGTTCTCATCAGATTGAATGCGATAGGTCTCAAGTACATATGCGCTCATCTCCCTTGAATCTCCAAATGAATGACTCGCTTGCCATACAGCGGATGACGAAATCACAAAACCTAGAATGATGACGGCGAGCAGTGCGTGGACAAGGAATCTACGGTTTCTACCTTGAGAGACCTTGTAGACCGAGAGAGCTAGAAGATATGACGCCGCGATTCCTAGAATTGTCATAGGCGTGTACCGGGAGGCCTGAGCATTAGCAACAGTCCAGTCGCTTCGTACAAGAGCATTCCCCAACGAACACAGACCAACAAAAATCACAACCCAGAACCATAGGCCAGCACCATTACTTAGAAGAGCCCTGTTCCGTAAGACGACTACAAATAGAGAAAACGTGATCACAATTATCGCTACCCCGAACACTATTGCGACGATTGTGTCGGGTGAAGGAAAAATGGTGTTCGAGAAAGACGTCCCAATAAGCGCAAGGAAGTACATGACTACCGTTAGTGGAGCAGAAAACACGTTCCCAAAGTAGCTAACAGTTCTGTATCGTACAAAATAGACCACAAATGTAACTGACGCCCCAACACAAACTATGGCCTGTTTCGCCAGCTTTCTCTCCCCGACAGAACTGCTCACCTGTAAGAAAGCAACAGGCCAAATCAGTAAACCCACCACGAAAAACGAAAGCGATGCGACAATCGCGCTTAGAAGAGATGAGGCGAACCTGAAATCGATCCGCCGACTCGTGTCAAGGAGATAGATGGTTGCCACAGCAGAAAATAGCATGAGATATTCGCCCATCTGGAAGCCCCACAGTATACTCTCGTATTGACAAAGATCGAAAAGCAAGAGTGTAACGGGCACAAATGCTAGCGCAAGTCTCGGACTGCTTGTTAAAGAGAATCTACGTTGAAAAGCGAGGAACAGTAGCAAAGCGGTGAGACAGATGAAAATCCAACTGAACACCATCTCAGCTATGGTGTTGTATCCTGTGAAGAGTGCAATGGGAATTGTTGCGATCTTTGCGAATAGTATCCTGTGATCGTTCTGTTGTGCAAATAAGTCGGAAAAACGTAGGCTTCCGCTCAGGACCTTCTGCATAGTGGGTATCATCTCCCACTCGTCTAAGTAGACGACGTTTACGCCTAAGGTGCGGATGATATAGACAAGAAATATTGGAGGTAGAATTGCGGGGATACTCCATTTAGCCCATGAAAGAAACGTTGGAGAGATTCTTTGCAAACGCGTCCTCCTTCTCACGCGTGCTCGACTACTATTCTAGCGACAAAGGGTGGCCGCTATTGAATTTAAGAATGCGCATCATACATTAAAATTACCTACTTTCGTAGCTAACTCGTTTTGAGGGTGCTGAGACAGGGAGACATGTGGAAAATCAGAATGCCAAAGGTAGATACGCATTTCAACACCTCTCGGAGAAAGTTGGAAGGCGTGCCACTTGAAAAAGGAGAGAGCGTTCGTGAAGAATTGAACGCCTGTCTTGCTTCAGCGTATGCTGTGCTTTACCGCAGGCGATTTCAGGCCGTGTTCTTGATAGGGCTTTGGTTGTTCCAGTCCGCAAGCCTTGCCTTTTGGGAAAATCAAAATCGGGAATTACTCGCATTTGATGAGGTTGGTCATTTTCTCGCTTCGGTGGTGGTCTTGAAGATTCTGCACTCGCCGTGGAGCGTTCTAGACCTTCCGAGATTTCTTAATGGACTCCCGAATGGTCTCGGCGCGTGGGTATTGTTTAACTTCACTATATTTCCGCCACTTGTGTACGTCGTCACGGCTATTCTCTACTTCTTCGCGCCTTCGTCCTTGCCGATGGCCGCGCTTACGAACGCTATCTTTCTACTCATTCTACTGGTTTCCGTCTACGGAATAGGCGACGAACTGCTCGGACCCACTGCAGGCGTGGTTGCCGCCTTTCTCGCTTCCACATATCCACTTCTTGTCGGTCTGACTCGCCTCTACCTTCTAGATTTTCCATTAACCGCGATGGTCGCCCTAAGTTTGTTTTTGTTAATTAAGACGCGAGAGTTTCGAGATCGAAAAATGGTAATACTGTTCTCTGTATCGCTAGTTCTCGGCATGCTAACGAGACACCCATTTCCACTCTATGTTTTAGGACCATTCCTATATGTTGTTGCAAGAGGTTGTCGCATCCGCATTTCGCGAAACAACATCCTGTTTTGTGTTGCAATAGTCTCCACTTCAATCCTTTACTACATCATTAAACCCGGCGGACTAGGCGCGTACAATTGGTATGCTCAATACACTCACCTTGAAGGTCTGTCATTCTCAACCCCCGCGTACATTGCAGCTCTAATCTACCTAAAAGTGATGGCCCAAGGAATGAGCTACTTTCTATTCCTGCTGTTCGCCGTAGGATTCATCCTTTTTGTGAGGTTCGAGCGTGCATCCCGTTTCTTCATCTTGGTAGCCGTTATCACACCATTACTACTACTAGGCGTGATTTACCCAGCTTATTATGATCCTCGCTTTGTCGCACCCATCCTACCCATCGCCGCCGTAGTCTCCTCCCAACTCTTCAAGCGAATCAATTCGAAGAACCGCGCTCATCTTCTCGCTCTCACAATCGTCGGCCTCTTCGTAATTTCACAATTCGCCTCAATCACATACAATATTCCAGCCCTAAATGGTATCTACACAGAAGGACGAAACGCCGCGCCAGGAGCTTATCCGCCGATCGCATCGAATTGGAGAATCCCTGAGATTCTTCAAGCTGTCGAGAAAGACGCGATTAGTCAGAAAGATGAAACTCCAATCGTCGTGGCCCTATCCATCGATTACTATTTCGACCAAACACTATTCGAATACTACGCATATGTCGAAGGTATCCCGGCAATAGTTCCGCCGAACTACGGACAGTTTTCGACAACAGAAGGTGTAACGATCGTTAATTCTGCGAACTACGTCGTCACTCGATCCAATCCAGCCAATTGGAGCGGGCCTATTGTTTTCGTGCAGAATTTAATTGGGGTCAGCAAATACGTTCAATCTCACCCCGAAAGTTTCGTACTCTTATCGAATTACACTCTCCCCGATTCTTCTGTTGCTTCACTGTACCGGAGAGTTGCTCCTGTTTTGTCCCCCGATTTTTACTCCAGCCCTGCTCAGACCGGAACGCGATCCAGCGATCGAGACTCTTCAAGCTCAATTATCCTTAACGAGACTCTCCTCGATGCTCACTCTCAGGCAAGGGAAAGAATTGCGTCGTTAGTTTTCTATAGATGTTCTCATAATCAAGTGCCTCTTCCTCAACCCGTCTAGGACTGACAATATTCTCCCTAAGCCGTTTGAGGATTTCGGGCTTCGCTGCAATTCTTTCGATTAAGGATGCGAGTTCTTCGCTGCTTCCGGGCTTAAACAAGAATCCGTTCTTCCCATCACTGATGATTTCCGGAATACCACCTATGTCGCTGCCTATCACAGGCGTATTGTATGCCAGGCTCATGAGAGTGACCAATGGATAGTTATCGTAATAGACGGAGGGGACTACGAGGGCTGAGATGTTGTTCATAACGTCGGCTGAATTGACGATGTCGAAAGGGCCCTTAAATCGAATTCGCGGGTCGTCCTTCGCTGTTTGATAGATGTCGTTCCCGTATTGTGGGTTATCTCGAAGGGAGCCGTAAACGTTGAGTTTAACGTTGGACGCTTTAACCTTCTTGAACGCGTTGATCAAGACATGCAGACCTTTATGCCAATCTATTGTGCCCATATACCCAAACGAAACACTTGCTTCACGATCATTATGCGTCTTCCTTACGTAGTTGTAGTCTATGCTGTGGCCAACCAACCTCACTCTCCGTTTCCAGCCGTTTCGCTTAAAGAGAGAAGCTGTGAATTTGCTTGACGTAGTGAGCTCATCAACTGAGTTGAAGAGGCTCAGCGCCTCTTGATATCTATTTGCAATTTTCCTGTGCAAATTGCAGTTTGTGATGCATTTCTTTCCTCTCTTCGGTCCATCACAGAGCTTGAAATGCACATCAACCAATGACCGGGGACAAAGAAGCCAAGCGTCTGTGATGGTGAAAACAACAGGTATGGACCTTTGCTTGCATTCCTTGGCTATACTTGAAAGCCACATTGGATGACAAAGATGCACTATGTCGCATTTGATGTCGAGCTTGTTGAACGCCTTTTCGATTGAAGAGTCAAACATTTCGAGATTTGGAGGCTGCTTGCTATGCGCGAAGCAGATGACATTTACCCCTTGGTATGTATATTGTTTTATGAGTATGTCTTCGCTAATCGGTGAGAATCCCTCTATTCTGGAATCCCTTTCGTACGTTATCACTGTCGGAAGATGTCCCATTCTGCTGACTTGATGAGCAAGGCTAAGGGTAAAACGTTCAGTTCCAGTATAATGCTTCGGGAAGAATTGATGGACTAAATAGAGAACTCTCATGAGGCACCATCAGTCGGCAATCCTGCATCCATATCTGGCAAGGTGTTAATTTAGTCGATCTGCTTAGAATCCCGCACTTCCGAGAGTAAGTAGGGCCGCCTGCATAATTAACGGGCTTTCCTGACTCATCAGGTCATTAAACTCTCGTGACCGATTCCTCAAAAGGCGTCAGATATCCCTAGACAACAGTCGATCGAGTACTAGTATCCTTTCGTCGTGAACATTGGAGCTCGCGAGGAGAAAATATTCTCCGAGAAATGTCCCCATCTGACTCGCCAATACCTTGTAGAGGGCGATGACAAAATCTTCTTCAATATCTTTGACGTTTGCGTGCGACTCAGTTAACCATTCTCGGAATGGATTCATAGCACCCAGAAATCGAGAACAAAGGGCATTGACAATGCTCTCCGATGCCGATATCCGCTCGTGTTCTACGAACCCCTCGATTTGGTGCAGGAAACTTGTGAGCTCGCTGGGAGCCGATGAAGGACAGATGTAGCCATTCACAATCCGAGATGATAGTAATTCAAATGCTGCTGGTATTTCGAACTCACAAAAACCCTCGTCCTTGAGGGCCTCCACCGAGGACCTTGCCAGCAGATCTACATGAATTAGTGCTTCTATGCAGTCGTCCACCGATTTCGATGACAATGATCCAAAATCGTGCGGTTTATCCCCAAGCATATTGCTAAGCGCCTTGCGCTCCACGTAACACCTCTTAAAATAGTATGACGGCGGCCTGTTGTGAGAGTGGATAACGCCGGTTGAGTAAAGCTGCGCGATTTTGAATCCGCCTTTGACTAGCCGGATTCCGAGCTCCAAATCTTCAGCATAGGTTATGCTTTTACTGTACTTGTACTTTAGAAAAATGTCGCGGCGGTAGCAGCTGCAGATATCGTCTATCTGGAACATCCCTCTTTTCTGTTCGAAGGTCATTTGAATGCGATTAACCGAGCCGGTCACTCGGTCTCGGTAGAGTCCCAAGTTTCGATAGTATTCCCATATTGTATAGCAACCCATAAGGTCGGAATCGGAACGAGGTATCTGTCTAGCGGTTACTGCGCCTACCTTACTGTTCTTTAGCAGAAGGGTTAACATCTTCAGAAGCAAGTCAGTACTCGCCGGAATAGCATCATCAGCCAAGAATACGATGTATTCGCCCGTTGCGATCTCTGCAGCGTAATTTCTAGTCGTCGCATGATTGAACTCCGCTGGAGAGATACTGTGTATTTTGAGATCGAATTTGTTCAACTCGCCGAGGTCCGATGCGCCTGAGTTAATGACCACAATCTCTGGCTTGAGAATGCCTTTCTGGGCGCTCAAGCGCTCCATCGTCTGAACCAGATCGGCACGAGGACTCTTTGTCAGAATAATCACAGTAACTCTTGCTCGCATTGGTTTGCGACGGATTTCTTCAGCGGTGAGAGTGGGAGAAGGAAGATAGCTCGTACGTGTGAGCGCAATCAAGCCTTCTGCCGAGGCGGGTGGGCAACGATCATTTTCGGCGACAATCGTTAGGCGGTGCTGCCCCCATTCTCCTTCCAGAGTTACGAGCTTGTTGAAGCCGGACAGCTCCGCGCCTCGAAATTGTGGGTGGACAACATTAACATCTGGCCGAAAAATCCCATAATTTGCTAAAGCCAAAAGCTTGCTGTCCAAGTATATCTTGATTCGCCTAACGGGAGGGTTGGAAAGTGCCCAGCCGTACACGACTATAGAATCTGGTACTAGTGCTGGCTTCGATAGTGAGAGGATGGGAAAGTCAACCGAGAGCAAGATCGAACGTGGAGGAAAGAGTCTGTTTCTCGCTACTCTGCAATGCTCCATCAAGATCCTCTTGATGACAGCGCGCGTCGTATTCCTGCCGAACAACCGCTCGATTAGCAAGACACCGATCTGCTTGAAGTTGCTCGGCTCGTCCTTCCGCCGTAGATGCGGTTTGGAGGATTCAGCGTGAGTAATGGTGGTTCTCCTCTTGTGCTCGTTCTTCTTGGAAACAAGATTTGCGGCGAACAAAGGGGTCACATTCTGTGCAATAGCCTAATGTAAAATTCGGTGGTCGGCGTCTTCAAGTTGCGCAGAGTCCAGATGATAGCTCCTGACACTGCTACAGCTTTGCGTGGTTCAAATACCGCAAAGCCGATTGCTAAGAGGTATGTGTAGAGTAGATATAGTTTCTCAGCGGCCACAGCCACCGAGAACAAAGTCATTGAGGTTGAGAGGTCTGCCTCCGAAAGCTCTTGGCTACAGCAGTTTGAACCCCCAACCGTTGCAATGGAACTATTCAACACCGGGATTCGAACAAAAGTTACGGAAATGTTCGGGTCGAAGCCATACACCACGTCAGTTAGAAGTCTGAAAGCGTGAATTTGCCTTATTTCTCCACCGAAGAGGCTACTAGGGATTGCTGAAACCATTAGGCCATCCCCCGCGTTTTCAGGTAGAAAACGGAAGACCCCACCAGCGCCGTCTGAGAAGCGAAGCTCTATGTAGGCTGGGATTGGCTTGTATAACAGGCTTCGTAGGCTTCCGATGAGGCTGTATTGCAGACGTACTTCGGCAAGGGTAAAGCCGCTCTCATTTGAGGGAATTTGAATCGTGGCACCGAACGTTGACTCGAAGGTTTGGATAGCTTGAGGAGAACCACAATGGTTGCCAACTCGATGCAAAATCATGTAGACTCCATCAAAACCCGTAGATTCGTAATTACAAGCCAGTGCTAGAAGCGTGAGGGGTTCGTCAAAGAGGGGATATCGATCATCTATTGATTCCGCCCGGTACAACACGAATTCGGGTGAATTAGAACTTAGGAAATGTCGGGAGTTCAGTTCATCGAGATACGACGTGTACGCCTGGTAGCTCTGAAATACGGGCCTAGGATCCCAGGTCATACCATACGCTGGCGCAATCGCCACGTCCCATGGAAATATATCTACGCTATGACCGTCTAATTCCGCGACTGTGGCCTTCGAAAGCGAATATTGATTTCTAGTACGGAGTAAGCTTGATGAGAACATTCTTGAAGGATCGGCCGGGTTGGAGACTAGTTCCACTGTCTGCGCAAGGTTTGTGGCGGAATATGTACCCCCAGGTAACCATGTCCCGGCATATGGAAGGAATGTTAAAGCCTCTGAAGCTAACAACAAAACAAGAATCAAAAAACAACCTTTTCTAATCAAACGGTTTTGTTCCCTCAGTTGTAAGAGTCCGAAGAATAGTGCCCACGCTCCGAAGAAAATGATCACATGTCCAGGATCCTGCCTGACAAATCCTTCTTTGAGAGCCAAGAATAGAAAGCCAAGGGAGAGAACCGTAATGGGTGAAAGCCTTTTGATCCACAATTCGCGAATCAAAATCAGACCCAGTGCGGTAATTGCTAATATGCCAACAAACTCCTGCCACAGAGGACCTGGAAAATACATCGCAGGTCCATAACCAATCGATATTTGATAAGAGCCGGCTACAAAGGAGTCTAAACTCTCAATGCTTCGTGTTAGAGCGGCTCCCGCTACCAAGAAAACTGAGAACCACGTGGTAAGTGAGAGAAGAGCAACTCGCCGGTTTCCCCGGAAGTATATCCATGATGCACCAACAACCGTTGTCAGTAGGCTAGCCATCCCAATGTCGGCCTTGAAGAATGGCGCCGTCGCCCCTAGGCCAGAAAGTAGAGGGAAAAGTGTGTAGTGTTTCTCGGTGATTAAAAGGACAGCGCACACAAGGATTACTGCTGCAAGTAAGTAGGCGATTTGGATAGTGGCTTCGACAATCGTAGCCGAAAAGGCGATCAAGACTGCATCGAAGGGGCGAGCACCGTTCCTCAACACGAGGATTAAGAGAAATAGGTAGAACATTGCATGGAGCGATGCTCGAAATATGACGGCTTGAATCCAGAGCGTCGTGTTTAGCGCGAAGGGATAGAAGAGGTAGCCCAGCGGCCCATACGAGAACAATACGTCCTTCCCGAATACCATCCCATTCATTGTCGCAAGGTATAGTCCGATTCTCCAAGAAGTATCCAAATCCCCGTTGGCTAACCACAACGGGGCCGGAAATGTTGCCGCCCAGGCCACGAAGAAGCATGCTGAAGCGAACAACTTTCGTGATTGATATCCACCTAGTGGGAATCGAATCCTCAATCGCAGTTTACCTTCTACACTTAGATTGAGTATTCACCGTCAAAATGAAGGTCAAGCACGTTCGACCTAGTTAAAGGTAAACCAATGGTCTCCGCAATCGCAGATATTCCACTTGTGACTATTTCTTACTTGATTTGTGTTTGCAATCTTTTTGAAGATAGTATCCTCCTTATCCCATCCGCGAAATTTACTTCTGGAGTCCATCCTAGCACCTTCTTTGCCTTTGATATATTCGGGATGAATCGGGTCGTTTCAGTAGGTCTCATAGGGACCCTATTCATTGGTACTTTCTTCCCTGTGAGCCTGCAGATACTTACGATGGCATCTTCGATCGTCACAGTGTCAGGACCGGCAATGTTGAAGACCGAATTGTTTGCTCTGGGATTGGCAAGCGCTTTCACCAGGGCGTTGATGAGGTCACTTACGTAGACGAAATTCACCAACTGCTCACCGCCCATAATGGTTACGGGTTTGTCGTTGGCTATTGTGCGTAGGATTTTGTGGATTCCATATTTCTCCCCGCCCGGTCCGTAGACGTTTGTTATTCTCAAAATCACATAACTACAACCCGCAGTCACGCAGTGCCATTTTACAATCTCCTCTCCCATCAGCTTGGTGAGGCCGTAGAGATTGTTCGGTCTAGGCTCCGCATCCTCACGAGTCGATCGCCCCTTAGTCTCCCCGTAGACTTCCCGTGATGATGCAAAGATCATTTTGGAAACTCCGGTAGTAGTTGCAGCCTTAGCAACATTGTAGGTGCCGAGCACGTTGGTTTTGAGGCACAGCTCTTCTTGCTCGTAGGAGGCAGTGACACCTGTCACAGCTGCTAGGTGGTAGACCACGTTTGGTTTCGCTGATTCGAACGCTTTTGTGAGCTCTACGAAGTTCCCAATGTCAATGCTAATGTTGATCCCGTCGTCCGCAGTTTCGGCGGGCACGTTAGACTGATCCAAAAGGAATACAGTATGTCCTAGTTTGAGCAAGTGATTTGTCAAGTGTCTGCCTACAAATCCTTGAGCGCCCGTGATCAGAATCCTCATAGTGTCCGTCCCACAACTTTCATACTGAACGCCCTAAAATGGTGTTGGGAGTTTATCTGAGTATGTACCAATCAATGAGGAGTGCCCACTTGATGTATTCCTATTTACGCCACTGTAACTAGCCAACTTAATCGTAGATTTTGCTTGGAAAATGTTGAGCCTCTCGTTTGCAGAAGAAGCTCAATGATTAAGTAATCGTTATCTTATCGTTTTCTGTCGTAGCGATCGACTTGAATTGAATGGACTCCAGCGCTACCTAGACATCGTAATCGTGTTAGCAAAGAAGGATTTCAAACTTCGATACAGAAACTCTGTTCTAGGTTTCCTTTGGTCACTTCTCAATCCCCTGGCGTATATGGTCATCTTGACTGTTGTGTTTTCCCTCCTTTTACGCTCCAATATTCCAAATTTTCCAGCGTTTATTCTCATGGCTCTTCTGATCTGGAGGTTTTTTCAAGTTGCAACCTCACAAAGCCTCTACAGTATTGTAGGCAATCCTTCCCTGGTTTCAAGCGTATACCTTCCCCGAGCATTGATCGTTCTGTCGAGCAACCTGGCTAATCTTTTCGGATCCTCAATCGAGTTCATCGTGCTCCTTCCTCTTCTATTCCTTCTCGGCGTTCATCCCGACATCTATGCATTCTTCCTTCCTGTGATAGTTCTGATGGAATTCGTTCTGATCTTCGCGGTATCGCTGCTTCTGGCCTCCCTGAATCTCAAATACAGGGACGTAAGCCAGATATGGGACATTGCAATACAACTGGGATTCTTTCTATCCCCAATTGTCTACGATGAAAGCTCGGTTCCATCTAGGTACAAACCTCTATACTCTCTGAACCCAATCACACGCCTGATTGAGGCTACGAGAGGCTTGTTTCTCCAGCAACAGCTTCCGAACCTGTACGATCTCTTCATTATTTTTTCGGTAACTGGACTCATCCTCATTGCTGGCCTCGCTGTTTTTCAGCATCTCCAGATTACATTCGCTGAGGAACTGTAAAATTGTCGGTCATCGCGGTTGACGATGTCTGGAAACGCTTTCGGATTCCTCATGAAAGAAAAATGACTATTCTTGAGCATGTAGGAGGCTTGCTTACTGGTTCCGAGGGCAAAAGTTACGAGGAATTATGGGCGCTGAAGAATATTCGGTTTACCCTTAACCACGGCGAATCACTAGGGGTGTTCGGTCCGAATGGGAGCGGCAAAAGTACTTTGCTAAAACTGTTAGCTCGCGTTATGAGACCCGACAAGGGTGTCGTCAATTGTAACGGAAGAGTTGCTGCAGTTCTTGAGTTAGGTGTGGGGTTTCATGGTGATCTGACGGTCAAAGAGAATGCTGAGGTCTATGGTGTAATCATGGGTAGGTCTAGATCAGATATGAAACTTCTCGAGGAGCCAATAATACAATTCGCGGACTTGGAAAAATTCCAAGACACGAAACTTAAACACCTTTCGTCCGGGATGCACGTAAGGCTTGCGTTTTCGATTGCCATCGAATCTGCTGCTGACATTTTCCTGATCGATGAGGCTCTAGCTGTTGGTGACCTGGAGTTTCAAGAGAAATGCCTGGAAAAATTCAGACAATTCAAGAAGGAAGGCAAAACAATTGTGCTTGTATCCCACAGTCTAAAGCTGATCACGGATTTCTGTGAGAAAGGGCTCTATTTATTGAACGGAGAGACGAAGGCCTTCGGAACGTCAACAGAGACTACCGATCTGTATCTCAGCGACGTGCGGGACGGTTTTCCATCAGTTAAGGCCTGAGAATGGTCGAAAAACTAAAGTTTTCAATCCAATAGATACACACGTAATCGAGGAGTCAGATTTCGTCGATTCGTCAGCCGGAACACTGTAGCAGGAAGCGATTGCCTGCCACTCTGGGGTTGATGTTCTGAATGGAGTTGCTTGAACTCAAGAAAATTGTTCAACGTAGTTTCGATCTTGCGAGAGACGAGGGGCTTAGTTCACTAACTTCACAAGCGCTAGAGAAACTTCGGATGCGAGCGTTCTACGTTCTCGGCCCGTCTGTGTCTGATCAGGAATATGCTGCTTGGATAAAGCGAAGCGAACCGTCTGACGCCGCCCTTGCAGCACAATCTCTTCTCGCGAAGAACTTCAACTATCATCCTCTGATTAGCATAATAACTCCCGTTTGGAACCCTCCAGTCGGTCTATTGGCTGAAACGCTCAAGTCTGTTGTCGTGCAGACGTATGAGAATTGGGAACTATGCATCGTTGATGGAGGCTCAAGGAAAGAGGTACGAGACTATCTCACGGAATTTGCGAAGCAAAATGAGAACACGAGAATTGAATTCTTGGAGACGAATCTTGGAATTTCGGCCAATTCGAACAAAGCGCTGGATCTGGCTCGCGGCGATTTCTTTACGTTTCTTGATCACGACGATCTTCTAGCTCCTTTCGCGCTGTTCGATGTGGTGTCCCTCCTAAACCAAAATGCTGAGAGCGCTGTCATCTACTCCGACTCGGACCGTATGTTGTTTGACGGAAAGCGAATTGATCCTCTTTTCAAACCTGATTGGTCCCCTGACATGATGTTCTCCGTAAATTACCTTACACATCTTTGCGTGCTCAGTTCAACACTCACTAGGAGCTTGGGGGGCTTTAGACCCGAAACTGACGGTGCACAGGATTGGGATTTGTTCCTCAGAGCCACGGAACGCTGTGATAAAATTGCCCACGTACCTAAAGTCTTGTATCATTGGAGAGAGGCACCCTCTTCAGTCTCGGCAGTCGGATTCCACGCAAAACCGTACGCTAAAACGGCGCAGCTTCGAGTTGTAGATCAATGTCTCGAACGGAATCAATTATATGGAAAAGCACAGAGACATGCGTGCGGCGCCTTGCGGGTTAAATGGAAGCTTCCAGATAACCCTCTGGTTTCGGTAATCGTCACGGGTACTAATGAGACAGTCATTCGTCGCTGCGTTAGCTCGGTCAAACATAAATCGTCTTACAAGAATTTTGAGATAATCGTCGTAACTCCTGATCAGATGGATCTTGATATTCGTGAGGTGCGGTCCGTACCTCTTCATGCGCGTTTTGAGCGGTATGCGGCCTACAACGAAGGAGCGAAGAATGCTTCTGGCAAAGTACTGGTGTTCCTTGATTCTCTAACTGAGGTATCGAGTGCGGACTGGCTTGAAGAGTTAACCGGGTGGGCCTCAAATAACGAGGTGGGAGTGGTTGGATGCATGATCCTAACAACAAATCATAGGATATTGCATGGAGGAATTGTAATTGGCCTTTCAGACTACCTTTTCAGGGGAGCGCGAGAAGTGTCATCCCTCGCTCTAGGGCACACTGAATGGTTCAGAGACTTGAATGCAGTATCCGGTCTCTGCCTCGCCACACCTCGCGAAATTTTCAGTACGCTCGGAGGTTTCGACACCAACCTCGAAAGTGCAGCTGACATCGGCTATTGTCTCTCACAACAACGAATAGGGCGCCGAGTCGTTTACACACCTCACGCCAAGCTAACTATGCTTGAAGAGGACTTACCCCGCCAGCGGAAATTGAATGGATTCCCGCAATACCCACAGATAATCTCGGCCGGGGACCAGTACTTCAACGAAAACCTATCCTTCGACCATCCTATCCCCACTCTTGAATGAACTGTCCGAGTCTGTTCTGGGTTCAATAGTCTTAGGATTTCGTAGCCAAATAGACCAACTCGAATGTCACGTAGGCTCTATTCCACGCGCAGAGTGCCAGAGAACAAACTGAGGAAAGAGGCGTTGCCCTCTGGCTTGAGTGCAATTCAGAGAACGAAACCGATCGTCTGAATCGCCCGCTCTCAGTATTTGCTAGTTTGCAGATAAGCCTGGAGGTTTGCACGTTGCGAACGTAATGTATGGCTGACCCATATTTCGGGTAGGAATATTGTTAAATGAACAGAAATTGTTGGGATCAAAGACGATTGACTGTGTCGGTTCCTGAAAATACGTCAAGAGATACCTTCCGAAAAAATTTCACGTTTCATGCAAGAAAGGCGATCACGGGGCCCTTGAGATTCTATGCACGTTTGCGATCCAGGAACGCTAGTAGAGTAGGCAGTTATAGCGAGTGGATTTCGCGCTTCGCGTATTCCGAGAGGATGCGCAATGATGCCAAGGAGGAAATTGACCGCTTTCTGCGGAAACCTACCATTAGCATTCTGATGCCCGTCTATAATCCTGATCCGAAGTGGCTGACAGAGGCAATCGAGTCAGTAAGAGCACAGATCTACCCAAATTGGGAATTATGCATTGCAGATGACTTATCAGCTGACACTTTGAGAAAGATCATTCTAGATTATGCTCGGCAAGATAATCGGATTAAAGTCACTTTTCTGGAGAGGCATGAAGGAATCGCAGGAGCCACTGCTCAAGCGCTCTCCATAGCGAATGGACAATTCATTGGATTCCTAGATCATGATGACAAGTTCGCCGAGGACGCGTTGTTTGAAGTTGCAAGAGTGCTGAATGTTCGACCTGAATTGGATTTCATCTACACAGACGAAGACATAATCGACGAACATGGGCACCGAGTTGATCCATTCTTCAAACCCAATTGGTCTCCAGATTTACTTCTTACAATGAATTACGTCCCGCACTTAGTAGTATATCGAAAAGAAGTCCTTTTGGAAGTCGGGAGCGTTCGCAAGGGCTTTGACGGGGCCCAAGATTACGACCTAGCTTTGCGAGTGACGGAGAGATCTAACCGAATCGGCCATGTGGCGAAGCCAGTTTACAGCTGGCGCAGAACGCGTGAATCTACCGCCTCCTCGCTTGCAGCCAAGCCATTTGCTAGAGATGCTGCTAAGAAGGCGTTGAAAGAGGCCATGGACCGTCGAGGCGTCGAGGCAGAAGTCTTAGACGGATACAATCAATGGTATCGGATCAAATACAGGCTCCGGAACTATCCATTGATCTCAATCATCATCGTCTCACACGACAGACCGGACCTACTGAAAGCGTGTTTGGAGAGCATTAGGGCGAAGACGAGCTACAAGAACTACGAAATAATCGTTGTCGACCACCGCAGTGAGAAAAGGAAAACTATGGAATATCTGCGATCTTTGGCATGTAAAGTCATCAGATATGACGAAGAGTTCAATTTCGCCAAGATTAACAATTTTGCGTCCGAACGCGCAAACGGAAACTACCTCCTATTTCTCAACGACGACACCGAAGTAATAGAATCCGGATGGTTGGAGGAGATGGTCAGTATTCTAGAGAGTCGTGCGGACGTGGGAATCGTAGGAGTCAAATTACTTTACAGGGACATGCGAATTCAGCACGCGGGAGTAGTTCTTGGTTGTGGGGGATCAGCCGGTCACCCATTTCGCGGAATTCCCGATTCGCACTCTACCTATTTTGGATTTGCTCATATCATAAGGAACTGCATAGCCGTAACTGCTGCATGTATGATGATCAAGCGTCAACTTTTCGACCGCCTGAAAGGGTTCGATGTGAGCTTGACGGTGGGAGGTAACGACGTGGACTTGTGTATTAGGGCGTATGAGCTGGGGTACCTTACAGTTTACACCCCATACTCTGTGCTTTATCATCTGGAGGGCTCAACGCGGCGGGCATTTCCACTAAGTGACTACGAATATTTCACAAAGAAATGGGAAAAATTATTGAGATGTGATCCATTCTATAATCTTAACTTGTCCCTTGAGTCGGAAGACAAGCTTTACACACTAAACTTCGGTGCGCTACAGCATATATCTACTTAATGGATTTCTTTACGGTAGTTTGACGCGGGCCTTCCAAAATCCGATAGTAGGGGGATGACGAAGAAGGACGATAGGAAATTATCGGGTTTGACAACTTATGATTGACTCACTACCCAAATTCAGACCCGGTAACGCGCAACTTCTCGCACTATATCTGGTAATATTAGCGCTGATCGCCCTTAGAAAACCAGATGCCCTTCTCAATTCCCAGCCTTACGCTGAGGACGGAGCCGTGTTCCTTCAACAGGCTCTAGGACATGGATACTGGAGTCTGCTAATTCCATACGCAGGCTATCTGCATTTTATTCCAAGGATCGTCACTCTACTATCGTTATTCACGTGCGGGTTAGCTGGCGCTCCATTTGCGATGAACTTAAGTTCGCTATTGCTCAGCAGCTTCAGCGTATGGTATCTTTGCCTCAAACGGTTTAGAGTTCTCGTTAGAAACGACCTTACAAGGTACGTGTTGAGTTTTCTGATCGCCTCTCTTCCTGTTCATGAAATTTTTCTAAACATGACAAATATTCAATGGTTCCTTTCACTCTTCCTTACACTTTGGGTCATCGATCAGTGGGTTAACTATCGAAACATACCGGAAAGGGCCAATATTCTCACGGTTCTTGAGACGGCGTTCACTGCATTCGCATTCTTGACATCCATTCTAGGATTCTTGGCAATTCCAATCCTCGCAGCTGTGGTTCTGAGGAAGATCCGGGACGAAACCTTGTTCTCCCTCAAGGGGCTGTGCATTTTGGTCCCATCCGCAGCTCTTCTAACTAGCCTGTTTGCGTTTCTTGCGCCGTTTTTGATTCATCCGGCAATAGGTCTCTCCTATTCGGTTGGTTGGTGGTTCGCTGCGGCTAAACTATCAGTTCTCCATGTCGTGCTATCGCTCCTCATTCCGTCCTCTTTTGCGGATGTGCTCCTCACTATGCCAGGATTGATTTCGCTAGCTTTGTCAATAGGACTTGCCTTGTCAACGATATTGCTCATTTACGTCATCTTGAGGAACAGAGACACGTTAGGCTTAGTGTTTCTGGGATTAATTGGACTTGCCTTGTTTCTAACTGTAGTATTCCGTTCTACGTGGATGTTTGCACCAGACGTCACGGTCGGACAACGCTTTCTCTTCTATCCTATGAGCCTGCTTGCAGTGCTTCTCGTTAGAATGATCGATTCGAAGAGAATGCCAAAGGGTAGGTTCCTGATCGGTGTTATTCTCATCGCCCTTAGTTTCAATGCTGCACTGCATTATCAGATACCGCCTTTTGTTGATCTGAAGTGGGGTTCCTTCGCAAATCAGTTTAGTACGAACGGAAATTGGACGGTTGTCGCTCCGACGAACCCCCTCTGTGGCATGCAACCCTTACTCTGTTGGACTGTTACGATCCCGGTTGACCCTCAAGTTACTGCGAGTAAACTCAAGCTTTTGACTCAGGTCAACGGTGGTGAAGGTGGTTTGTATTATCTGAACGGAGGGATAACCGCGCCGGGCCAAATCTACAACGTGACTAGCGATACTGGTCCGCTCATTGATGTTGTAGGGTGGGCGATCGATCAGGATACCGGTAAGCCCGCGAAAAGTGTTTTTCTCGTGATTGACGGAAACCTTGCCTTCCCCACGGCTTATGGGTTAGGGCCTCCAGAGTTTCAATACGGTCCAAGCACTCAACTGGCGCATACGGATTGGTGGACCATTATCTCGACTCACGGATTATCTCCAGGTATCCATATTATCTCAATATGGGTCGTAGCCGACGACGGCTTACATTACTATTCTATTCAAATAGCAACCGTGATGATAGAGGCGATTGGCTAAGGATCCTCAATTTACTTTAGGTAAGTCACCCTCGAAAAGCGTGATAAGAGCACGCGACCGAACACTTGAAGGGTACTAGATGAATAGAAGGGAGTTCCTCAAGCTGTCAGGAAGCTTATTCGCCGCAGCAGGCTTCGACTATACTCTGAAACAGAGTGGAATAGGAAAACTGCTCCCAGAAGGTTTGGCATCAAATATCCACCTACAGTCTACGGTTCCTTCGGTTTATGTCCCAATCTCAAGTGAGCTCCTGAACATTCCTATGGATGGGCAGTGGCACGACGTTTGGACCGACTCGACAAAAATTAATTTGGTGAACGCGTTGGGCGGTACTTATCCGTATAGCGGGAAGAGTGGTTACGCATTTGCCGGTCTCAGGTGTGACCAAGATTACTTGTATTGTTATGTTGAGTACCTCCCCCCTCCGGACGATTCAGGAAAAAGAGGCTTCAACCCCAACGAGCTGTTGGTTCTTCTAGACACGAAAGGTGAGGGTTGGGAGGTTCCTCACGGTGATGATTATTTATTCGATGTTAAACCGTCTGACGTCTCGGAGCCTTATCACGAACTATACTATCAAGTTGGGCTTGGGGATCAAGCCAAAGATTGGTCAACGCCTCCAGGTACCCTTGTAACTGACGAATCATTCGCAGCTTCTGCATTTTCGGTAATTAGCACTCCGACAATCCCGCAACCCCATCCATACTACGAATTCCTAGCCTCCAGAAACAGGCTTGAAATGAGTAACCCCTTTCGATTATGCCTTGCTGTTATTGACAACCAGGTGGTATCACATGAGAATGGTGGTACGCAATTCTGGGCGTCTTTTCCTGCCAACGACTTTGCACCTCCGGACAATATATTTTGGTGGCCTGGCGGCTGGGCGAACGTCTATCTTCAGCAAACCTCCATTACAAGTTCTCAACCCGTTCCGAGCAAACCCTTTGATTTCACTGAGCTGGTGGAGTTAGGTGGCGTAGCGGCACTGTGCCTTGGCCTGATTGGCCTCTATTCAAGGAGGAGGTCGAAGAATAAGGATGACTAGGAGATAGAATCTTTACGAAATGAATCGGTAACGTGACGTTGTCGGTTCATAGCTTACTCTGAAAAAGCGGTTGAGAGTGTAACATCACATCTCTCGACGGATGAAGGGAAGGCGTCTTCTAGGTTTCACGGATCTAGTCTTTTTCTACCCTTTACTCAAGGAAAGATGGGGATCATGTGTTTTTCTCAGAAGGAGAAGTCCGTGACTGTTCCTGTACTCGTAGATGGTGATGTCTCTTCTTCCCTCAAAGTACTTGCGGACTGCGCGATTTACTCCCGGGAAGCTGAATGAGTCATGAAGGCTGATGAGCCCGCCCGGAGACACGAAGGGCTCGAACTTGTTCAATTCTGCCAGTGTATGTGGATAGATGTGATGGCGGTCTATGAAGAGATGGTCAATTGGTTCTTTCCATTCAACGGCAAGGTCGTTTCCTTGGATGAAGGTCCAATAGGATTCTAAACCACACCTGCGCACTAGCGCTCCTGCTTCTTCACAGGCGCGAATATCGATACTCCATACATGGCCGTTAATCTGGGACGCAGCTTCCAGCAAGGCGATTGTTGAGTTGCCAGACTCGACCCCAAGTTCGAGAACTCTGCTGAGTTTCAGTTCCTTAGTCAATATGAAGAGTGTTGGGAGATGAGCAGCAATCTCTGTGGCTAGCTCGTGCCTCATTATGGTATGTCTCATTCCGTTCGCGATTACGGGCGGAGGCACACCAATGAACTCCTTGTATTGACCAAGCCATTTCTTGAGCGAGCCCAGCTCAGGATCACTCTTCTCAATATCTGCCCCAAACTCCAAGAATGCGGCCACATATTCAGTCAATCCAAGCAAGTCACCTCTAGCGGCTTCGGGATACAAATCCTGTAAACTCTTTCTCTTGCGGTATAGCGCTAGTAGCGAACTCTGCGGGTCAGACATGATTACCAACTAACCAGTATTTCATTCGGTAAATAACGATTGGCAAGCCCTAGGTGTATTTTGCGCCGTCAACTGATTTTTCCCAAGCTATTTTTCAGTCGACGACTGCGTTACCCGGCGCTGTGTCCCCGCGCGGTTACCCATATATGAGGAAGTGGAACACAACCACATTCTAGTGCTAAGGTTTGTTGCCCCAAACCTGGAAACGATTTGGTCTGAGTTCGAGAAATCGTTCACTGCTTGTCTTCATCATCGTATGTTTCGTTATATTTGCAAGGCGTCCTGATAGAATTCTCAACCCGCAACCATATGCAGAAGACGGCTCCACCTTCATCTATCAAGCGATCGAAAATCCTCTGGGATCGTTGCTGACGCCATATTCAGGATACCTAAATTGTGTTCCAAGGATCGTCACAGGGCTCTCACTCTTGGCAGGGATGCCCGTCGCACCGCTTCTAATGGATGTTTCCAGTCTTGTAATAAGCGCATTTTGCATCTCCTACCTTGCTTGGATAAGATTCAGGTTTCTCATTGCAAACGATTGGATTCGATACATCCTCTGCATACTAATCGCATGCATCCCGAACACCGAAGTCTTCATGAACATTACCAATATCCAATGGTTTCTAGGGATTTACGTTACGCTCTGGGCTTTGGATCAATGGCAAAACTTCGAGACAGTTGAAACACGTCAACGCGCCTCTTCAACCCTAGAATCCGGCATGGCAACAGTCTCCAATCTCAGCACTGCTATAGGGTTCTTGCTAATTCCAATTCTCATTTATGTTGCACTAAAGCGATTACGCCCTGCTAAATCGAAAGGTTTTGCAGTCCTCGTTGTGATTCCGATTATCGGTTCTTTCATTCAGTTCCTAGTTTTTGCGATGGTCCCTCGATTCTTGGAAGGCAACAGCGAAAATTTGGTTTCTGCTTTCCATCTGTCAACTGGAATTATGACGAATCTGGTATATGAAAACTCAACCTACATTCCCGCTGGCACTGTGCTTTACATCCTCGCGATATTCGTTCTGGCTTTCAGTACGGTAACCTATTCTTTTGTCCGAACTCGCATAGGCAGAGATGTTCGTGGCTGGCTTCTAATTCTCTCTGGAGCCTTTATCTTAGCAATGGTTTTCTTTCGAACTGGCATAGCTAGTGTGGATCGTTACTTCTTCTTTCCTTCGGCGTTACTACTAATATTGATCGTGGCTAGCTTTCAATCTCTTAAGAGAAAGAGAGCACAAGTGTTCGCGATCATTCTTCTTGCTGTAGTGGGAACAAATTTCGCAGTTCACTACATGATACCTCCATCCCCTGACTTCAAGTTCCAATCGTACGCCAAATTCTATGATCCAAATGGAGGGTCGTTCATCTACGCTCCAATCCCACCGTGGGCCGGCTTTCAAGATATGGGAGGGTGGTTCTGTCCTATTCCTGCCTCCCCAGTGAAGATAGCATCCAGCATTAATCTGACAACAACTTACCAAGCAGGTTCAGTAATCCTCAACGTCGCCCTAGCCTACCCAAGCGACGTACGTTTGGGCGTCAGCAATTCGGACCTATCGGTCGACAAGACAAACACAACTTTTGTCTTCCTAAGAGGGTGGACCGTCGGTGTGACTGACCCTGTAAATGTTTTCGTGATAGTGGATGACGTTCAAGCTTTCCCGACGTCTTTCGGCCTAAACTGGTACTGGGGAGGAACAGCTCCACAAGGATGGGATAATTCGGGTTGGATAGGAACAATAACGCTGTCAGGCCTGTCGATTGGATGGCACGTAGTGTCATTCCTGGTCTTGACCCAAAGTGGAGTAAGTTATATTGCAACCACTAAGTTGTCCCTAAATGTGTACGTGTAACGTCGACTCTAATGATGTCTGCACAATTACCAAGGACTGGATGACTTGGTTAACTTAAACCGGATCATGAACGAGGGTGAGCGGGTTACCCATCTTTACCCGAACGACTCCTATTTCGCGCACCTTTCTATCTACGCATTTGCGGTTGATTATTGTCGCGACGGTCAGGTTCTTGATGCAGGATGCGGCGCAGGGTACGGATCTGCCTACCTAGTCGATCATGGCGCGAAGCACGTTACTGGAGTTGACTGCTCACGATATGCGATTGACTTCTGTACAAAGCAATTTTCCCGTATTAATCTGGAGTTTAGACGCATGGATATTGAAGATATCTCCGGCCTGCCGGAAAGGTCGTATGATCTCATTTTCGCGTCGAATGTTTTGGAACACATCAACAATATCGCGTCGTTTCTGGATGCGGCTGCGCGCCTTCTTAGACCACAAGGCTGTCTAATTGTCGCCGTTCCCCCAGTCATGGATCAAGCCAGATTGGAGAGTGATACTTCGAACCCCTATCACTTGCACCGCATGACGCCCAATGGTTGGAAGGCCATACTGTCCTCATATTTTGAGGATATTGAGTGCTTCGGACATATTTGCACGAGGAGTGATGTGATACTGGATTTTGCAAACACGCCAACGCAATGCAAGATTGATGAGCACGATTTTTCGTTTCCATCGTGTACAGTTGAAGGGATTGTGTCGCTAGGAAGTTTGACTGCTTTGTTCGTCGCGAAGAAATAGGGTCGTATCAATGGTGGTCGCTTTGAGTGATCTCAGGCATTGCGTTGGTTATCGCTTGTTCTTACGGTGACTGCAAATGTGCGTAGCATGCCTTTCGCCACTCAAGAATTAGGTTCCACTCAGTTTTGAACGTTGATACGTTCTCGGCGGACTGACTGTCTAACCCTTCCTCTCAAACGGGAAATCCTATCCATGAGCAGAGGGTCAGCAAATAATACTCCTGAAATTACCCGCGATAGAAGTCCGGTTTGGCTGGTGGACATATCTTTGATCGCGCGTAGCGAGTAGATTGCTATTCGCAAAGTTGGATTGACTTAAAGAGTATGAGTTGGTGACAGGTTGTTTAGAACTCTGCGAGACGGGAACTCGAACAAACGATACCTCAATGTGGGGATCGAAGGCGTATGCCCCGGGGGTTATGAACGTGATTCCAGAAATTTGCTTGATTTCGCCTCCGAAGAGATCATTGGGAACAGCCGAGACTACTAGCCCATCCATTGCGTTGCCAAACTCAAAACGGTATGTTCCGGTTGAGCCGTCCGCGAAGCTAAGTTGCACGTAAACGGGGGGAGCTTTGTACACCAGGTTTCTGAGGTCTCCAATCAGGTTGTATTGTAGGTGCACTTGGACAAACATGTAGCCGCTCTGATTCAATGGAACTCGGATGGTATCTCCGAAAGTTGAATCGAAATCCTGGACAACTGTAGGAGGACCACAATGATCGCCAACCCTCTTCAAGACCATGAAGTTTCCGTCAAACCCGGTCACCTGATAATTACACATTAAGGCTCGTAGGGTCAGAGGCTCATCAAAGAGAGGATACCGACCATCAATTGAAGCAAGCTCATACAACACAAAATCGGGAGCATTGGAATCCAAGAAGTGGCGAGAGTTCAAGCCATCCAGATACGATGTATATGCCTGGTAGCTTTGGAATACTGGTCTCGGATCCCATTTCATCCCATACGCGAGTGCCATTGCCACATCCCAAGGAAATATGTCCACCGTGTGGTTGGTAAGCGCGTCGATTGTCGAATTTGAAAGCCCGTATCCCTTCCTAACCTCAGATAGACTCGAGGCAAACATCCGTGATGCAACGCTTGGGTCAGACATCAGCTCGATTGTTTCGGTGAAGTTTGCGGGCGCATATGTGCCACTTGGAGGAAAAATTCCCGGAGGGGTAGTGTAAAAGGCTAGACCCTCGGAGACCAGTAATAGAACAAACAACAGGATACAGCCTTTCCGAATTAATCCGTTTCGTTCTCTCAATTGGGCCAATCCAAAGAATAGCGCCCACGCCCCGAAGAAAACGATGACGTGCCCCAGGTCTTGTCGAATGAATCCTTCTTTATAGGACAGGAATAAGAAACCCAACGAAAGTATAGTAACCGCAGAAATCTTCCCAATCCTCATCTGATAAATAAGATAGAGCGCAAGTGAGACAGTTACAATTACTACAATGTACATCTCCCATAGGGGACCCACTACTCCCATGGCAGGCCCGAAGCCAATCGTTAACTGATAGGAACCAGCCACAAAAGTAGCTAAAGTCTCAACGCTCTTAGTTAATGCAATTCCAGCAATAATGAAAACTGAAGCCCAAGCAACTAGGGATATGAAGGCGAGTCGCCAATATCTCTTGGAATATAGCCACGCAGAACCAAGGATTATAGTTGCCAAACTAGCAAGACCGATATCGATTTTGAAGAACGGCACAGTCGCGGCAACAGCCGAAAGCCAAGGAAAATAGGAGTAGTGCTCCTCCGCGATCAGGTAAACGGCGAATAAGAAAATTACTACCGCAAGAAGATACGCTTCTCGAAGTGCTACCTCAATGATGGTTCCCGAAAAGGCAAGAGCGGCACCGTTTAACAGACGATGTTCACTTTTGAATACCAGCATCAGCAATACTAGGTAAAATAGCGTGTGAATTATAACTCCGAATATGACCGCTTCGCTCCATAGCAAGATGTTGAGCCCAAGTGGATAGAACAAGTATCCAAGTGGACCATACGTGAACAACACATCCCGACCGAAGATCAATCCGTTCGCTGTCGCAAGATGTAGTGCTTGAAGCCAGGACGCGTCCAGACCCGCCCCTACTGGCTGGAAGGGGCTTGGAAAGGTCACTAGCCAAGCTATAATGAAACATAGCCCAACAACCAGATCTTGCACCCACAATCTGCTAATCAATCTAATCTTGGATCCCAACTCAATGTGTGTCTGTGGCTTGATTTAACGAGTCGAGTCTTTCACTCTGGATATTCCCAAAGGATCTCAATCAGTCCCGGCGGATGGGCAGGAGCAATACCGTTGACGAGCTTATCAGTTGGATGGCACGTAGTGCCGTTCCTGATCTTGACCCAAATTCTTTCAAGTTGACAACCACACTGGTCTTATGTCGTGTAGATGGCTCTAAGGAAGAGTAAGAACTGAATGCTCATGACGAACATGACAACCACTAATCCTGAGAGGATGATGCGTGGAAACCAGTCGGATTTTGTTCTGAAAGCACGGCTCAATCCCTGAGCTAAGAGAATGCAAACTGGGGATATCGCGACAAAGAGAAATCGGCCTTGGGGCGTATTCACCGTTAAGTTCAACGCAATGAGTGCAGCAAGAGCGAGCACGAAGAAACCAATTAGCATCAATAACGTAAGTCTTATTGTTGAACGTGAAGTCGGCGTACCCGATGGGTCAAAGGTTTCTAAAATCGCGCCAGTTCCTCCTACCAAGCAGAGCATACCATAAAACGCGAAATAGAGGCCATATGGGCCAGGGGCCATACTAGGCCATATGTTCATCCATCCAAAAACTGCCCAGAAGCTATAGAACACCCAAACCGGAAAGACGGTCTCAAAGTATGATGACCAGATACTCCTGTTCACAATTAGGGACGGGTTGAGTTCCGCATTCATCTTCAACCCCGTGAAATCGTTGTAGAGCACAACACTTCTAATATACCACCATCCCGCCAACAACGCGACTATCACAATCAGGCTTAGCGTGACTTTCAGCAGTTCAGGTCTGATTCGCCGTCCCTGCCCTAAGGTCGCCTTCAGCATGATCACTACAATTATGAAAGGAACAAGAATCACCAAAGTCGCTTTCGTCAGTAAAGCCGCGCTGAGTGCCGCTCCCAAGTAGAAGACATTGTGCCAGTCGACGTCTTTGTTCACGTAAAGCCGTAAGGTTAGTAGTAGGACTAACGAAGACATTGCCCAAGACATGCTGTCATTGCTCACGGTTCCGGTTAGAAAGAGAAACTCTGGAATGAAGGCGTTGATCGCGGCCGCGAGAAGTGCTACGTCAGTAGTTAGCCGAATAGTGCGAGCGATCTTGTAGGTTAGATATACTGTTACAGCGCCCCAAAATACCGACAAAAGTCGGATAATGTGCACTATTAGGGCATCTGGCTGAAGATACTCATCAGGTGAATGAAGGTACGCATTCAACACGTTAGGAACGGTCGAAAAAAAAGCTGGGTTTTTCAGTATTACTGGGTCGACTCGACTCCTGCCAAGAAGATTAAGCAGTCCAGCCGCTAACGCGTAGTAGAGCGGAGGCTGGTATCCCTCGTTCGGAACACTAACCCTATCTGCAGTGTTTAAGTTCGGTAATCTATGCTGAGCAGCTATGAAATCAACATACAACAGATGGTGAGGTTCGTCTGGGGCCTCATACAATGGTACTGTGAAACTGAAAAGACACGCAACAACAATATACGTCAAAATTATGGCGACTAGTAAGAGTTTTGCGATTTGATCGCGGCGCGCCAACATTCTCATTTGCATACTCAGTGTCCGCTTGATAAACGATCTCATCTACTCAGGATATTGTCTCCGTCGGATCTACTCTGTTGGTACGATCCATAACCTTCCTGATCGGAGAGGAAATCGTTTTCCAGGGCACGTTATAGCCAGCGAGAATGCAAAAGTAGAATATTAGGATTAGAACTACGAAGCAGGCTAACGGCCAATGTTGGGTGAATTGATAGTATAACGTGACGCCTGCCGGTTCGCCCGGATTAGAGTTAGCAGTTGCTCGCAGGAAAACGTAGAAAAGCACCATCTCAAACGTACTGCCAATGAAGACGAAGGCACGACCCTTACCAATTCTCTCAAGACCCGCGACTGAGACGATTGTCAAGAGCGTGAATGCGGGAAACAATCCCTGGATTCCGAGTCCCAACTCACTTTCCACGAACCATCCCCAATCAAGACTCATTAGGATTGATGAGATCGCGACGTAGCCAACAATCAGCCTAAGTGTACCATTAAGACGAGCATGTCTAAGGGAAATTAGCAGAAAGATCGACAAAGAAATAGTCAACGCACCAAAAAGCGTGTCAACGCTATAGAACTGATATACAAATTCGATTCCCCATGTTGCTACATCGATTCTGGGTAGGCATGGTATTGCAACGTACTTCTCAAGAAGCCCGAGAAGGGGAGCGTAGGTGACCAGGAGATTACTCACTCTTATCCAAATTAATGTTGAAATGGGTGTCGCGAAGAATCGTTGGTAAAACTCGGCTGTAGGTACGGCTGGAGGAATCGCTGTAGGCCCTCCTACTGCAAACGGGTAATACTTGAACGACGAGGCGATTGGAGATCCGAATGTTATGAGATTGTACAACCACCACGGTAACATAATCCCAGAAAAACAGATCGCCCCTCGTAAGAATCCTGAGTAATCCAACTTTCTATAGACTAGACCAATAACTACCCCGGAAATCCCAAACAAAAGCGCATATTCATGGGCTAGGACAGCTAACGCGGAACTCATCATGTAAAGTGGCCAGTTGACCGGTTTTCGACGTACGATAGCAAGCAGCTCGTAGAACGAGAGCAGCACGAAGTATGCTGCGAAGAGCTTCGGCCAAAAGTAGATCGCGTTGTAAGAAAAGTAGGGGAGAATCGATAAGAATACGAGCGCGCTGATGGCGGTATTTCTTCCGAAAAGTTGTCTACTGATGTAATAAGACGGAATCAAGAACAGACTGTTCAGAAAGTCACCGACAATCTGCGCTACCCAAAATTCACTACCAAATATGGACATGAACATAGCGCAGATGAGACTAAACAACGGCGTGCGATCTGGAGCAACAGTCCAAGAGTTTGATAACAGCACCAAAGCGGTGTCATAATGAAAGAAATACCAGTCTCCTCCTCGCCAAAAGTCGGAAATCAATCCACTCAGCAAGACTCTAAGCACAAATCCAGTGACCAGAAGCAGCATTACTTGGTTAACGAGGAGGGTTCTAGCTCCGCGAATAACGGCTCCTGACCGAATCCCCCGCGCTAACATAACCACGCAAACGATCAGCGTGGAACTCAAGATTAATTCCATCAACGTAACTTGACCCACACCAAGCAAGTGTCCTAAAATTGCAACTGAAGCGAAGACCAAAGTTGACACTGAGTAAGCGTACAAGTTGATCCTCTCTCTTTGCACTCTCAAGAGTCGCATTACAGCCGCGCCGGGGATGTAATAGAGAATTGGAACGGAGACTGCTACGGCAACTAATAGGAGGACCATAGAGAGTCACTCAGGCGGTAATCCAAAATGATTTCGCCCCCGCTTGCGGAGCAAGGAATCTCAACTTACTTCACTATCCTGGGGCCGTGGAAAGTTAACCGTTTTGTTGTCTGATAGTTGTGAGGTTGGCTATTCTGAGGGAGGCGAGTTGGATTCCAAAGCTCTTCGCCTTGGTTAGGAAGAGGTTTTGCCTCATCCCGGCTGTAGAGCTCGTAGCCTCTCCAGTCACATTCATACCTAAACCAAATCCGGTCTCCTCGAGTTTTCCTCCACATTACGGGTCGGAGGGAGAACCGTAACCCACAGACTTAGCCATTCAAGACATTGCAGCGGTGAATCTGACTAGACAGAAGCAGATCGCTTAACAAGGCGTTATATAGTAACTTTCCACAGTCGTCGATCGGTTAGCTTTTCATTTCCCTTACAATTGTGGAGACAACACGAAAGTGGTTTCGGCGGCGTCTTAGTTGGCAATACTCGGCTGGATAGCGGATCGGAAGAGACTACGCATTGTTGCCAAGGAAATCTCGCCTGACATGGCGATATTGGATCTCGGCTGTGGTGATGGATGGCTTGTAAACGCATTGAGGAATCGTGGATTCAACATTGTTGGGATTGATCCAAATTTGCCGGATGGCCCCGAGAGTCCCTATCTGCACAGGAGGAGTGCATATGAAACCGGCTTCGACGATGACACATTTGACTGCATTATTTGTGTAGAAACAATCGAACATCTCGAACCTAGGGCCTATGCTGAGATTGAACGTATCTTAAAGAGCAGCGGGAAACTTATTGTTACAACCCCTAAGAAGAAATGGAATTGGTTGATAGAAATTCTCTCTTTCCTAAGGTTAAGCCATCCGCTTGTTACACCGCACATAAACCTGGTCGACCCTGACGAGATCCCGCTTCAATTAGTAAGGTACAATTCATCCATGTTACTTGGATGGTGGGGGATCTACCGCAATCGCAAGTGATCTCGATTCCGCAAATAGGATTCTGCACTACAATTCAAGTCGTCTGAGTGGGCCCCGTCGTCTACGTATTCGCCATTTGATGTTGGTCTATTCTGGGACAATGCTTTATTCATGACTAAACGAATGCGGGTTTATGAGTTCTGGACGTGTAATAAAGCGTTTCATGAGTTGGAAGAGCTTTGGAGCCGTTCTTCCATCTCTCTTGACGTTAATCTTCATTGTCAGATTCGGAGTTAACGTAATCGTTTGGGATGAGATTGACCTTATCCCATTAGTTAAAGCGTTCTTCGAAGGCGGGCCTTGGTTAAGCTACCTCATACTTCCACACAACGAACATCTCGTTGTCTTTCCAAGTCTCGTGATTCTAGCCAACGCTGCTCTTACGTCATGGAATGTCGTATGGGAAATGCTGACGGGCTGGCTCCTGATCAACGTGAGTCTGTTGGTCTTGTGGAAGTTAGTTAAAGAAACCCTTCCTGATTCGACTTGGCTGATCGTGCCTGTCTCGTGGCTCCTTTTCTTGTTTGAGCAATCTGGGAATTACGTTTCAGGATTTTCTCCTCTTGTATGGGACATGACACCGTCGTTCTTCCTGTTGAGCATCTACTTTCTCTGGCGTCTCCCTCGACCTTCGTTCAATTTTTTTTTCGCTTTATTCTTCGCGTATCTAGCCTCCTTTTCGAGCCTTCTTGGTTTGATTGTTTGGCCAGTTGGACTAGGAAGTTTTCTTAAACTAAGTGGCAGAAGGAAGATTATCTTTCTGTTCGGATGGCTAGTCGCCGGGGGCGTTGCAATCCTAACGTACCTCAAGCTATGGATACCAGGAGGATTTTCAGGATCGCTCACTCTAGATCCAGTTAGCGTCCTCGAATTCGTCTTTGCTTATCTTGGAGCCGGCCTAGGGGCTTGGACTCCTACGCTGAACGAAGTGATGGCCCTGAATCTCCATAATCTCCTCATCCACGTTTTTTGGTACTACTCTGTAAACAGTGAGTTCGGAAGTCTCGTGGTCGGGGTCCTGTACTCTCTCTCATTCGTGGCGGCAATCTATACCGTCAGACACGGGCTTCCACTCCTAACGCCCTGGTTGCAGATGGCCGCGTTTGCAGTGATATCCGGAGTTGTAACCGCGTTTGGTAGGTTTGGGGCTGCAGGTATTGGTCTAGCGGTTTCGTCACGCTACGTGGCGGTCTCTGTACTATTCCTGATACCCGGTTTCGTGATTATAATGCAATCGTTCGCTGTAAACGCTCCTATCACGACACGTTTGCGATACTGTCGTATCACTTTTCTCAGTCTCTTTGTGGTTAGCCTGTTTCTTGGCTACGTGGATGGATTTGAGAGGGGTGTGAGTTTGTACTTCAATATGCGCATGAATCTAGATTGTCTACATCACTTGGATTCCCCCGCCTATAGGGCATGCCTCGAAGCCGGTGTTTACCCCGATTACAACATACTTCTGCAGCGGATCGCGGTTCTGAACAAGCTCTGTCTTGGCGTACTGGCGAGTTGCAGCAATTTTAGCGCTGTTCGCGTGGTCATATTCGTGTTAGCGGTAGCGGTTATCTCACTGGTTTGCTGGCGTCTTGCAAAGCGCCTAAATCGGTCAAAATGATAGTTCTCTCTGTTTCATGGTTCAACGAAGTTTTATCTTTGAAGCTTCAGCCTTGAGCAAGAAGCACCTGAATAATCTTCACGTGATGTAATGTCCAAAAAATTAGACCTCGGATACCGGTACTTCAAGAAGTTCGGTCTCCGACGATTTCTGGCAGCTCTGCTGATGTATTCTAGTAGACAACTGTCAAAGGAAATAGATGTAACTGTAGCAGATCGGATCACGTCAGAAAGTACGGTCCACTTTATTGATGAACGGCTCCTCGCTGGTGACTTCACCGAACGCGATCTTAAGGAAAATGAGCGAATTGTGCAGTCTTGGAAAAAGGCGGATAAGAGAAAGATTGCCTCTGCGAACTGGTTTGTGCCGGATTTTCCAGAAGTTTATGCCGGAATAATGAATATCTTCAGGTTCGCCGATTATCTTGAACGAAAAGGGATACAGAACAATTTCATCATCATTGGTGAAAACCCGAACACTGAGGATCTCATTGCGTCGAAATTGAGAGAGCGTTTTCCAACGCTTCGCGGAGCGAGGACTTATCGCAATCCTGAGTTGAATTCTATACCCTATGCCGACGTGAGTATAGCGACATTCTGGGCCACTGCCTACCCCCTCCTAAAATTCAACAACACCCTTGGCAAATTCTACTTCATACAAGACAATGAGGCATTGTTCTATGAGGCTGGACCACAGTCAACACTAGCCGAGCTGACATACCATTTCGGATTTCAAGGAATAACTACGGCCCTACCTCTCAAAGATTGGTACGTCAAAACCTATGGCGGAGAGGCGGTAGCATTCAATCCGTGTGTAGATACAACCCTCTACTATACGGATATGAAGAAGCCGCGCGAGAAATTGCGGAAAATCTTCTTCTTCGCAAGGCCGTTGATGCCCAGAAATGGATTTGATTTAGGAATCCTATCTCTGGAAAGGATAAAGAGATTGCATCCCGAGATTGAAATCGTTACCGCTGGAGCGGATCTTAAACGTTGGAATATTCGAGAGAAGATTAAGCATCTGGGCTTTCTCTCATTGGAGGATACGGCGCAGCTTTACAGATCGTGTGATGCAGCCCTTTACCTAATGTTTACCCTTCATCCAGGAGTCATTCCGTTCGAATTGATGGCTTCGGGGTGTGCCGTGGTTACCAATGATTATCCTGCGCATCGATCTGTTCTGAGGGACGGTCACAATTGCATTTTATGTAAGCCTACTGTAACCGGGATTGTAGAAAGCTTCGAGCGATTACGCGACAGCTACCAATTGAGGAGCGAACTGTTCGAAAACGGATTGAAGACAGCAGTTCAGAACTCTTGGGATGAGGAAATGGAAAGAGGATACAAGTTCGTAACTCGAACCTAGGATTGAGTAGGCTAGAGTTCAACCGAGACAAGAAGACCATTGTCTGCGTATCGCATGATCTTGGTATGGGTGAAGAGTTTCTGTGAGAAGCCTCTATTTATTGAATGGAGGGATCAGGGCCTTCGGGCGACTTTAGAGGCAATTGATCGCATCTATACGACGTAAGGGAAGGTTTCTAGCTAGGTAAGATCTGAGTGCTAACTACCTCACGCAGTCGGCCTTTGGGCAACTTTGTGAGCCTACGTTTGACACCTTACCATCAACGGGCAGGGATAAACTGGCAACATCGTCATCAGGGATTTACATGATCGCGACAATCGGTTCATGTTATGCATCGACGGATTAATTGTAGATATGTTGCACATAGCAACAATTAAATACGTACAGGCCAATCTAAGCACTTGGGCGGTCAGTTGCAGATGATGGTAACGAGATCGAAACTGTCATTCCTTTCACAGATGAAGCAAAATCTAGCAAATTTTGCCGTCTGTCTGTCTATAATTTGCCGTAATCAGTCAAGATTCGTTAAATATTGTCGAAGATCGCTTCACCATTTAACTTCAAAGATGTGCTTGAGTTGATTCTGCGTCGGGCCAAATACATAGTTACGTTGCTCTTGATCCTGTCCGCGTTCGCAGCAACGACCGCACAGTCCAACATGTTCACGCCTGTCCAGGCGGTTCCAACCGTCACACCAAGCCCCACTCACGCACGTCCCGGCACACTCATCACAGTCACGCTTTCAGGATTTAGCGGCTCAGACACGAGTTGTTCGGTTTCAGGCACACCAGTCAGTAACCCATCCTCTTGTTCGTTGACTGGCGGAAGTGGAACTTTTACCTTCACGGTTGCCAGCGTCGGGGCCGGCACCTATACCATAACCGTGACCGGTAACCCGGTTGGGGATTCAGGTCAGGCTTCCTTCAACGTTGACAACTTTGGCTTAGTCCTCACGCCAACATCTGGGCCTGAGGGAACTGACGTAAAGTTCACTCTCACAGGTGTCCCAACTACCGATACAAGTTGCTCAGTCTCCAGCCCGACAAACCCCTCGGTTGTAACATCCCCAGCATGCGTCGTCAGTAACGGGACAGGAAACGGCACATTCATTGCTGGTCCAGTCCCACCGGACAACTATGTAATTGAGATAACAGCATGCACCGGCAACAACGGATGCGCACCCAGCGTGGGCGATTTCGCACAACAAGAATTCACAGTCACGTCTGGTCCAACAATAAAATTAAGTCCGGCGACTGGTCAGCCTGGTGTTCACGTTCTGGTTAACGGTACGGGTTTCTCACCCGCGGATACTAGTTGTACTGTCTCAGCCGTTGGGTTCGACGCTAATGGTCATAGTCCAATGTTGTCGGGTACTGCGGCTTGTGTGATTCATGGTGGGTCGGGCGTAGTTAATGGTAGTTTTACGATTGGGAATGTACTCCCCGGTCAGTATGTGATTGAGATTACGGGCTGTCTTGGAAACAACGGCTGTGCTCCGAGCTCAGGTGATTTTGCGCAAGCGTTGCTGAATGTGGTTAGTGGTCCTAAGATTAGTTTGAGTCCTGCCACTGGTCAGCCTGGGGCTCATGTT
>Ga0187891_1000071_pt1 | contig 107924 bp, 83 predicted proteins | sample June2016WEW_21_4_FD_132990 | JGI IMG/M metagenome (GOLD analysis project Ga0187891, IMG submission 132990) | Peatland microbial communities from SPRUCE experiment site at the Marcell Experimental Forest, Minnesota, USA - June2016WEW_21_40 | ecosystem: Environmental > Terrestrial > Soil >... | reverse complement strand
GGGTGGCCGGGCTTCGGACTTATCGCCGTGCGTGCGGCCACCCAATGGTTTGAGTAGAAACTACGTTGATGTGAGCCCGCTGTATGGCGGACAATATCAGGTCGATTCGTTCCTTACTCTCTGTTATTCGGCGGGCGGCAATAATAGCTATCCGTATACCGCCGGCAGTGATGGATTCCAGAATCCAAGGTCTTCCGTCGGGAGTCCAGCCCAAGGGGGACCCCGCATGCCGTTCACGGGCGCCGGAAGTTCAGTACCAACTGAGTGCAACGCTTGCTGGCCAGCAAGAAAGGACTAGCAGCGGAGCTTAGCGCCACAGTCCCAATTACAGTATGCCGGGTGTGTCAAGGGATTTTGGATGGTAGGTGTGGGCTAAGTGATTGAGTTGGTGGGAGAGTGGAGTGGTGATTGGGGTTGTCACCGGCACGAGGGGAGGCGCGGGCCGGGCATGCCCGGCCCCTACGGGGAAAGGCGGCCGGGCTGGCGCCCGGGGGTGCGGGAAAAAAGCGGTCGGGCTGGCGCCCGGCCCGTACGGCGACAAAGGGGCGCCCGGGATGAGGGCGGCGTGCGCGGGGAGAGACAAGAAAACACCGGCCGGGCTTCGCCCGGCTGCGCCGATTGACAATCGACGCGCAGGTTATCAACCTGCCCCACAGGACATCACCAGAGGTAGTCTTTGGCGATGGCGCGCTTTTCGTGGCCGTCGAGGACGTGGACTACGCGGATTTTCTTTAGCGAGACGGGTGAGAGCTGGCCGATGGGGATGTAGACGATGGTGCGGCCGACGCGGGAGGCGATGGTTTTGAAAATGGAACGCGGCGGCTTGGCGGCTACATAGACCACGTAGTGATGGATGGAGTAATCGAGCGCGGCGAGTAGCAGACGCTCGGATTTGGATTCGGCGAATTCATAGTCGGCGTCGCGCCAGACGTCGTACATGCGGTGCGGCGGCAGGCTCATCAGGAAGCCGCCATATTCGGCGCGGCCAATGCCGGGGCCGACCAGGTTATCGAAGGGGAAGGTGGAATAGAACGCCATATCCGATTCGTTCTGGCTCTCGCCAGTCCAGGTGGTGGTGTAGGGATAGCGGTTGTCGCGGTCTTCATCGAAGATGACCACGACAGAGCCGACCTCGCCGCGCATCTTCTGGAACTGGCGCACGTAGATGCGGCCTTCGTACCATTTGCGGATGGTCTCGCGCATGTCGATGCCGTCGAAAATCGAAGTGGTGAAGGGCTCGACGCGAACGCGGTCCTCCGAAAGCAGGTTCTTGCCTTTTTGTTTCAGGAAGCGGCCGTAGTCTTCGACCACCAGGTCCTCGGGCGGATAGGAGCAGATGCCGGTGCCGTTAACCTGGCTGGCCCATTCGCCGGGGAATTTCTCCTTCTTGCGCGGCCGCAATCCAAACGGACGCAAGCGGCGCTTGGTGCTGGGGAGGAGGCGGCGGAGCCGGATGCGGCGGGTGTCGCGCCACATCTGGTCGCCGGAAATGCGGACGGTGAGCAGCGGCGATTCCTGGCTCTGCGGCGGATACTTGCCGGCGGCTTCCCACACGTCCCAGGCGTAATTGTCGTCGGCGACGCCGCGCGCGGCCACGGCCATATCGAAGATGCCGGCGCATAGTTCGTTGCCGGCCAGGGCGAGGTTGCGTGTATAGCGGGCCAGCAGGCGGCGCTGCCAGTGGGCGATGCGTTCGCCGGTGGAGGCCTCGTATTCCTTTTCCGCGGCCAGCAGCACGGCCAGTTGGGCGTGGCGCCGGTCAATCAGGTTGTGGTCGGCCGGGGCGGCGCGGTAGCTCTCATAGCGCCACTGGAGCTGCGGATATTCGACGGCGATTTCGGCCAGCGAATCCGGGTGCGGGTTGAGCAACTCGACGCCCTCGCGGCGTGTGCGCGAGAGCGGCTGCGCTTGCGGCTCCTCCATGGCGTCGAGCAACGGGTCGAGCAGGTTCAGCGACACCACCACGAAGACGCTGGCCACCGGGTCAACACCTTGCAATTTCCACGCGATGCCGGCGGCATGGCGCGAGATCTCTTGCGAGCGCGGCTGCGGGTAAACGCGATAGGCTTCGATGAAACGCTCGAGCCCGATGTGGCGAATGGCGTAAGGGTCGGGGTAAGCGTCGGGCAGGTGCGGGCGCTCGCCGGCTTCGGGATCGGCGAAGACGATCTCGGCGCCGATTTCGATACCGGTGCGAATGGCTTCGGTGAAAGGATCGGCTGGCTCGACCAGCACGTAAGTGGCGTCGTCGTCCTCCGGATAGAAGATCAGCGACATTTGCGGCAGGCGCTCGACGGCGCGAATCCAGTCCGGCTGCAGGCTGACCGGAAGTTCGAGGGCGACCACTTGCGGGCGTTCGCGGAGGATGGCCTGGCGCACTTCGATGGCGAATTCGAGGCGGCCGGGCGCGACGGGGAAATAGGTGAACCGGCCGCGCCGCAGGCTGCCGGCTTCAGGAATCGGCAGGCCGTCGTCGGACATAGCGCAGTGCTTCCTCTCCGAGGACGCGGGTGATGGAGATTTCCAGGGCTTCGCGCTCGTGAGTTTTCTGGGTGGCGAGGCTCTTCAGCTTGATGGCGAAGCGGGCGACGTTGATGCCATCCCGCACGGTGTAGCGCTCGTCGGCGGCGTGCGCCATTTGCAGAAAGTCGGTGACGTATTCGAGGATGCGTTCTTCGGCGAAGGGAAGGTTCTCGCGCAGGATCTGGTGTTCCTCTTCGCGCTCCGGGAAATCGATGAAGATCTGCGGCTGGAGGCGGGAATGGATGTACTCGGGCAGCTCGAAGGTGGAGGCATCGTCGTTCATGGTGGCCACCAGGCGGAACTGCGGGTGCGCCTTGATTTTGATGCCGGCCACGATGGATTCCACGTAGCGGCGGTTATCCAGCAGCGGCGCCAGGCTGGCCCAGCTTTTCTCGCTCATGCGATTGCCTTCATCGAGGATGGCGATGCCGCCGCGAATCATGGCCGTGACCAGCGGCGAGGCGACGTAGCGCAGGCTGCCGGTGCCTTCGATCACCGGGGTGACGAGCAGGTCTTCGGGACGCGTGTCGAGGGTGGCCTGAAGGATATAGACTTCGCGCCCCATGCGCTTGCCGGCGGCGTAGGCGAGGGTGGTCTTGCCGACGCCGGGCTTGCCGAGCAGGCGCGGGCTCATCGGCAGATCCTGCTCATTGATCACCATCCAGGCCGCCAGCAGGTGGCGCATCAGTTCGCTTTGTCCCACCCACTCGGCGGCCAGCTCATCGGGATGGGCGAGGTGGAGAGTGACGCCTTCGATTTCAACCGTCATGTGCACTTATATTATCCAGCAAGGAGGATGGACAGTGGCGCTCGGGGCATACGCAAAGAACCGGCGGCAGAAGACCGCCGGCGCTACAGCCATCTGGCCGATGCCGGGCGCGTAGGAACGAAGAAACGTCGAGAAGACTCTCGACGCTGCACGCAGGAATGCGCGCGCCACGGCTGGCCGCTCCACGGTGCCTTAATGGCCGAAGGGCCAGAGGTGGCCTAACCAGCCGCGGGGCTGGGCGAAGCCTTCGAGCATCCAAATATCGGTTTGGTAGTTGATGACGGAAGCCGCCAGCGAGGTGTGATCGTTCGAAAGACTGAGTACAAACGAACTGGCGTTGGTGCTGGCAAACAAGTACTGCGAGCCGAGGTCCGAAATGGTGCGTTCGGTTCCGCTGGCGATGTCGATCGAATCGAGCAGCCATTTCGCGCCGTCGCCCTGCGACAGGGCGTAGAGTTGACGGCTGTCGGCCGACCAGGTAACCCAGGAGCTCCGGTTTCCGACCCTGCGCGTTTGTTTGCCATCGGGCGAGAGCAATTCGACGCCACCGTCGACGGAGCAGGCGATCCACTGGCCATCCGGCGACCACTGCGCGGGATTGCGACAGAGGTCTTTCCGAAGCATCACGGGCGGTTCGGTTCCCCCCACGCGGACTTTCATCAAACCGCCGGCGCTGGAGAAAAAAGTAAGCCAGTTGCCATCCGGCGACCAGGCGGGGCCGAATTCGAAATTGTCCGATTTGGTGACGGCGACCGGTGTGCCGCCGGCGAGCGGAGAAATCCAGATGTGGCCCAGGTGTTTGGTGCTGTTCCGCGCATATGCCAGCCGGCTGCCGTCCGGCGAGACGGCCAGCGTCCAAAGGCCCAGCGTATCGTCATCGGGAAAGTCGCGCTGCGTCACCAGGGGACGATCCGAGCCGTCCTGCGTATTCCGCAGCCAGATTTCCTGCGGGCCGCTGCGATTGGTGACATAGGCCAGCAGCGGGGCCACCGGCGACCACGCGGGGAACATCTCATCCCGGCTGGTGGCGATGAGCGGGCGGACGGGACCACCGCCGAGCGGGATTTCCACGATGTCGAAGTTCCGCATGGCCGAGGCATAGGCGATTTTCTTGCCGTCGGGGGAAACGGTGGGGCTGACCTTGATTCCCTCGTCGGCGGTGAGAGCGTCCAGATCCTGGTCTTCCACATGTGCCATCCAAAGCTGCGGCTGGGGATGGCCGGGAGAGGGGAAGGACATCACCAGGTGCTGGCTATCGGGCATCCAACTGAAAGTGGGCGGCCCCTCGGCGCCGGCTAGCATGGAAGCGAACAGGCGGCGGGCCTTGCCTTGCGCGGCGGCGCCGTCGGGAAAGGGGAGAACCCAGAGTTCGGGTCCCATGGCGGTGGGCTTGGCGAGCATGATTTTGCGTCCGTCCGGCGCGAAACGAAGGAAGACCGGGGTGAAGGAGCCTTGCTCTTCGAACAGGACTGGTTCGTACTTTCGCGGAGGAGCGCCGGGAGGGGACGAGATCCAAAGCTTGGGCTCCTTCCGGTCTTTGTCCCCAAGTACCAGCCAAAGGACCAGTGCCTTTCCATCCGGTGACGGCGCAGCATCGGCATAATTGCCTTTCAGAACGAGCGTGGCCTCTCCGCCGGCGCGGCTCATCGACCAGACGCCGGTATTGGTGACGTAGAAGAGGCGGGCGCCGTCGGCGGACCAGAACAGAGACTGCGCGTCGGCGCGGGCGACCAGGACGGGAACCAGCGAATCGAGGTTGCGCACCATGATTTCGTTGGGAGCGTTGATGACCTCGCGCACGTAGGCGATACTCTTGCCATCGGGCGACCAGACCGGCATATCCTGGCGTCGGGACTCGCTGGCCAGAGGCGTGTAACGGTACGATTCGAGGTTCACGCCGCGAGGCATGGTCAGCAGCGCGAACAATGCGCACGCCAGCAGCAGGGAGAGCACGGCGACCGCCGCCGGGAGGAAGAAGCGGCGGCGCGGAGCCTGCAAGCGGGGTGTGGCGCCCGATGCGGAACTGGGAGTGGCCGCGCAGCGCAGCGCGAAAGCTAGGTCGGCAGCCGATTGAAAGCGGCGCGAGGGCTCCTTTTCCAGGCAGCGCGCGATAATTTGCGTAACCGCCGGCGGCACGTTGGCGGGAAGGTCGGCCGGTTCATCGCGCAGGATGGCGCTCATGGTCTCGACCGACGTGGTGCGCTCAAACGCCAGCTTGCCGGTGAGCATTTCGTGGAGGACGATGCCCAGCGAGAAAATGTCCGATTGCGCGCCGGCGGGGGATCCGGTGACCTGTTCCGGCGACATGTAACCGACGGTGCCCATCACCATGCCCGGCTGGGTGACGGTCATGGTGGCTCCCGGCGCGGAACTGGCATTCGGCTGATAGCGCGCCAGGCCGAAGTCGAGGATTTTCGCGCGGCCATCGCGCGTCACCATGATGTTTTCGGGCTTAAGATCGCGATGGACGACGCCGGCGGCATGCGCGGCGGAAAGGCCGTCGGCGATCTGCGCGGCCAGGTCGAGCGCCTTGCGAACCGGTACCGGACCGCGGCGGATGAGGTCGCGGAGCGACTCGCCTTCTACCAACTCGGAGACGATGTAGGAGACGCCGTCCTGATCGCCGGCATCGTAAAGGGCGACGATGTTGGCGTGAGCCAGGGCGGCGGCGGAGCGCCATTCCTGTTCGAAGCGGCGGCGACGGTCGGGGCTCTGGGAGAACTCGGCTGGCAGAATCTTGATGGCGACGTCGCGGCCGAGGCGGGTATCGCGGGCGCGGTAAACTTCGCCCATGGCGCCCTCGCCCAGCTTGGTGGCGATCTCATAGTGAGCGAAGCGGGCGCCCGATTCCATCGGCATGGAAATTGATTGTAGCGCGGTATACTGGGCACGAATATGACGGCTGGCATTAGGAAACTGGCGATCTTCGGTGCGGCGGGCGCGATTGGCCGGGCGGTGGCGCCGGAACTGGTGCGCCGCGGCATCCCGTTTCGCGTGGTGGGCCGCACACGGCAAACGCTCGAAGACGCATTTGGCGGCCTGGCGGGCGCGGAGATTGTGGCCGCGGATCTTTCCGATCCAGGCCAGGCCGAGCGCGCCGCGCAGGGCATGGATACCATTCTGTACGCGGTGGGCGTGCCCTACACCAATTTCGAAACGCATCCGGTGCTGATGCGCACCACGCTAGAGGCCGCGGCGCGGGCGGGTGTGGCGCGCCTGCTGCTGGTGACGGGGATCTATACCTACGGCGTGCCGCGGACCTCGCGGGTGGCGGAAACGCACCCGCGCGAGCCGGATTCGCACAAAGGCAAGTGCCGCAAACGGCAGGAGGACCTGGTGACGGACGCGCATGGGCGCGGCGGGTTGCGCACGATGGTGGTGCGGCTGCCGGATTTCTACGGTCCGCACACCGGGCGCAGCCTGGCGGGCCGGATCTTCCGCAGCGCGCTGGAGGGCAAGACGGCCAACTGGGTGGGCCCGGCGGGCACGCCGCATGAATTCATCTTCGTTCCCGACACCGCGCCCGTGCTGGCGGAACTGGCCGGGCGCGAGGATTGCTATGGGGAAGCGTGGAACCTGGGCGGAGTGGGAGCGATCGCCGGGATCGACTTTATGACGCGTGTATATCGTGCGGCGGGGAGGGAAGCGGATTACCGCTCGGTGGGCCGCACGATGCTGAAGATGGCGGGCCTGGTAAACCCGCTGCTCAAGGAACTGGTGGAGATGGTGTACCTGCAGGAGACGCCGGTGGTTCTCGACGACAGCAAGCTGGCGGCCAAGCTCGGAGGCTTACAGAAGACTTCGTACGACGAAGGCATCCGGCGCACGATCGAGTGGATGCGGGCGCAGTAAGCGCCGGCGAGAAACACCAGTTCAGCCGCCGGCGGGGCACGTCCCCGAGGTGCCATGGGCCAGGCATGGCCGGCCCGGGGGCCCGACCGTTCCCACGGGCGCGCACACACCCGGCCGCGCCGTACTGCGCCGACTCACTACAATAAACTCATGTCGAAGCTCACGATTTTTTTCCTAGCTCTGGCGGTTCTGGCGCGTGCCGAGGTTCATTCGCTGACACTGCGCCAGACCATCGAACTGGCGGTCCAGCAGAATCCGGACGTGGCGCTGGCCCGGTTGGACGAGCAGAAGGCGCGGGCCGCGATTCGCGTCGCCCGCGACCCCTTCATGCCGCGCCTCACGGCCGGCAGCGGCCTGGCGTATAGCAATGGCTTCCCCATGAGCATCGAGGGGTCGGCGCCCAGCGTGTTGCAGGCCGTGGCGCAGGAGTTCGTCTTCAATCGCCAGCAGAGCCTGGAGGTCGCGCGGGCGAAAGAGAACGCCCGAGGTGCCGCCATCGCCGTCACCAGCAAGCGCGACGATGTGGTCTATCGGGTCGCGGCTCTCTACCTGGATGCCGAGCGCGCCGCGCGGGTTGGGGTCCTGGTCCGCACCGCCATCGAACGCCAGCAGGCGGTGCTCGGTTCGATCCAGGGCCAGGTGGCCGAGGGCCGTGCTCTGCCCGTCACCGAAAAGGAGGCGGATCTGGCGCTGGCCCGCGATCGCCAGGCCGCCGAGAGCGTGGACGATGAGCAGGCCGCCGCCGAAACCGATCTGGCCCTGGCGCTGGGTTTTCCCGCCGAAGACCGCGTTCGCGCGGTGGCCCAGGACCGGCCCGCGCCCGCGCTGCCGGCTTCCGAGCAGCAGGCGGACGAAGCCGCCCTTGCCGCCAACAGCGAGCTGCGCCGGCTGGAATCGCAGATAGCCGCGAAACAGATCGAGCTGCGCGCCGCCTCAGCCGCCCGCCTGCCGCGCGTCGACCTGGTGGCGCAATATGCCATGCTCGCCAAGTTCAACAACTACACGGAGTATTTCAGCCACTTCCAGCGCAACAACGGCGAAATCGGGGTCTCGTTTCAGATCCCGATCCTCTCGCCGGGCGTGGGATCGGCCACCGCGCAAGGCGAGGCCGATCTGAGCCGCTTGAGAATCGAGTTGGCCAACACACGCAACCACATCGTTTCCGACCTGGCCGAATCCTTGCGGGCTGCCAGGCGCGCGCAGACTGCCGCGGACGTGGCACGGCTCGATCTGGAAGTTGCCCGCGAGCAGCTTTCCGTGGGCCTGGCGCAGTTTCAGGAAGGCCGGCAGACGATGCGCCAGGTGGACGAGGCCCGGCTGGCCGAAAACGCCAAATGGATCGCCTTTTACGACGCCCAATACGCGCTGGAGAAAGCCCGCTGGAACGTGCTCCGCCTCAACGGCGGCCTGCTCGATTCGGCGGCTAAACTGCCGTGAGCCGGCGGCGAAGCGCCGCTACTATCGGGTCTCTGAAGTTCGTCGACGAAACGCCTGCGAGGCGATCGCTCTATTACGGGGCTTAAAGGCCATGTTTGGTAGATCGCACGCCGGCGCGGCTGAAGCCATGCGCAGAAGCGTAGTAAGCAGTCGAGCTTAAGCCCCTGGGTAATGGCAAGGAAAAAGCGGCAGCGGCTAAAGCCCCAAGAGAGCTGCATTTTGGCACGGCTCAAGCCGTGCCCTGATACGAACCTCCGGAATCCTGCAGCAGGAGTATCCGCATGGTGTTTACCCAGTGACGCATTCGGCCGGCCAAACGTGCATGTTTAATTCCGGCCAAACGTGCATGTTTAATTAAGGTGGCGCATCGTGGGTCGCAAATCGGGCGCAGTATCTTCAATAGGGCAAACCGGGTACAGGCACGAACTTTCGCAAAAGCGGCGAAATTCAAGCCAGTCCCCGCTTTGCACCTTGGCGTTGCCCGCCACCCGCGCTAGGCTGGTGGTGAACATGGACGACCGGGTTTTTGTATCGCTTCTGGAACTGGCGTTGGTGGGAGCCGTTATGCTCCTGCTGCCGCACCTCTCGGCGCGGGGATACTGGTTCGGCATCACGGTTCCGCCGGAATTCCGCTCGACCGATGCCGCTCGCGCCGCGCTCCATCGCTATCACTGGCGCGTATCGGTGTCTATCCTGGTGGCGGCGCTGGCCGTGCTTTACCTGGCGCCGCATTCGCCGGTTCTGGCCGCCGGCCTGCTGCCGCTGCTGCCATTCGTGGCCGGGATGGTTGCGCTGCTGCGCGAGCGAAGCCGGGTCCGCGCCGCGGTCGCAGCTTCGCCGGCAGGCAACGCGCCGGCGGCGCCGGGAGGCGCGCACCACTTTCCCCCGTGGCTGGGTTGGGCGCTGCTGCCATTCGCTTTTCCCCTGGCAGCCGCGTTGTATCTGGAGGCGCACTGGGACCGCATCCCCCCGCGCTTCCCCATTCATTGGGGCGCCAACGGCCAGCCCAACGGCTGGGCGCACCGCACTGCCGGCGGAGTCTACGGCCCGCTGCTGTTCGCCTCCGGCCTGATGCTGCTGATGCTGTTGCTCGGCCTTGCCATGTATTACGGCTCCCGGCACAGCCCGCAGATGCTGGCCGTGCTCAAAATCTTCATCGGCGTGATGTATTTTCTCGGGCTGATGTTTACCGGCATCGGCCTGATGCCGGTTCTCACCATCTCGCCGGTGATTTTCGTGGTCGCGGCGCCCCTCTTTGTGATCGCGCTGCTGGTGTACTCCTTCAAATGCGCCGCTAACCCGGCCCTGCCCACGGAAGCCACGCCCGACGAACGCTGGACCTTGGGCAGCATCTATTACAACCCTCGCGACCCGGCCCTGTTCGTTCAGAAGCGCATCGGGTTCGGTTACACCTTCAACTTCGGGCACCGTTTGTCCTGGGTGATCCTGGCAGGTTTTCTGGCGGGCGTCGGCGGCCTGATCATGTTCCTGGTCGCGGCGCTGCACTCGTGAGCCTGCGCTACACTCTTTCTTCGAGGCGGATATGCAATTAACCGGGCAATCCATCATCGGCGCCGGCCGCGCCACAGCCTCGGGCGGCGCTTTCTTCGCCGTCAACGCGCGCACGGGCGAGCGGCTGGAGCCGGCTTTCCATACGGCGGGCGCGGGCGATCTGGATGAAGCGGTCGGGCTGGCGTGGGCGGCTTTCGCCGACTATCGCGCGCTGCCGCGCGGCCGGCGCGCCGAATTCCTGCGCGAGATCGCGGCCCAGTTGGAGGCTCTCGGCGATGCGCTCATCGAGCGCGTGATGCAGGAAACCGCGCTCGCGGAAGCGCGGGTGCGCGGCGAGCGCGACCGCACCGCGAGCCAGCTCCGTTTCTTTGCCGGCATTGTCGAGGAGGGTTCGTGGGTGGACGCGCGCATAGATACCGGCGATCCCGGCCGCAAGCCGGCGCCCAAGCTCGATCTGCGTTCCATGCTGCGCCCGTTGGGTCCGGTAGCGGTGTTCTGCGCCAGCAATTTTCCGCTGGCGTTCTCCGTGGCCGGCGGCGACACGGCATCGGCGCTGGCCGCCGGCAATCCGGTGGTGGTGAACGCGCACTTCTCGCACCCCGGCACCGCCGAGATGTGCGGCTCGGCCATCGCCGCCGCAGCGCGGCGCACGCTGATGCCGGACGGCGTGTTTTCGCTGCTCTTCAGCCAGGATCATCGGATCGGGCAGGCGCTGGTGGCGCATCCTCTCATCAAGGCCGCCGGGTTCACCGGTTCGCGCAAGGGCGGCCTGGCGCTGGCTGAAATTGCCCGCTCGCGGCCGGAGCCGATCCCCTTTTATGCCGAAATGAGCAGCGTGAACCCGGTGTTTGTGCTGCCCCATGCGCTGGCCCAGCGTGGCGCGTCCATCGCCAGCGGACTGCACGCGTCGGTGACGCTGGGTGCCGGGCAGTTCTGCACCAATCCCGGCGTGGCGGTGGTCGAACAGGGATCGGCCGGCGACGCGCTGGTGGCTGCGCTGGGCGCGAAAATCGAGGCCACCGCGCCGGCGCCGATGCTCAACTCCGGGATTTTGGAGAATTACTGCCGCCTGGTGGAAGAACGAACGCGCGAGACGCGCCTGCGTCGCGTGGCGCAAGCCGGCGGTGCGGGCGCCACGGCTGCGCTTTTCGAAACCGATGTCCAAACCTTTCTGGACAGCCCGGAGCTGGCCGCCGAAGTGTTCGGACCGGCTACGTTGGCGGTCCGCTACCGGACGATGGATCAGGCGCTCGAAATCGCGGCCTCAATGGAAGGAAACCTCACTGCCACCATCCACATGGCCGCGGGCGATGAGGAGGCCGCAGCCCGCCTGGTGGCGGCGCTGGAAACGCGGGTCGGCCGCATCCTCTTTGAGGGCTTTCCAACCGGCGTTGAAGTATGCCAGGCGATGGTGCATGGCGGCGCCTGGCCAGCCACTACGGATGGCCGCAGCACCTCGGTGGGCGGCCGCGCCATCGACCGTTTCGCGCGGCCGGTGTGTTTCCAGGACGCTCCCGCCTCCCTGCTGCCCGAAGAGCTGCGCGCCGGCAACCCCGCCGCCATCTGGCGCATCGTGGATGGCGTGCGGACGCGGGATCAAGACCTCGCTCAATTGCCGCCCATAAGTGCGCGCCCGCAGCTTGCACTGCTTCTCGGGTTGCGCTTTCCCTGACGCCCTACTTCGGTTGACAATAGATGGCGAGGGGGAGGCGGTCTGTGAGCGGAAGGTGCCGTTTCGCACGCTCTCGCGAGCGCGTGCCGGCGATATCTGCTACACTGGTGTTGTCTTTGATCGTCCCGCTACAGCCTTGGCCGAAATCCATCTGCCTCGTCTCTTGCCCGAACCGTCAAATTCGAAGGAACCTAAGATGAAAAACATTTTTGTAGGCAATTTGGATTTTGCCGCAACCGAATCTTCCATCCGTGCGCTCTTTGAGCCTCACGGGAACGTGGAGAGGGTCAACCTGGTCACCGACCGCGATACGGGCCGCTCGCGCGGCTTCGCGTTTGTCGAGATGACGGATGCCGCCGAGGCCGACCGCGCCATCGCGGCTCTGAACGGCTATGAGATGAATGGGCGCGCGCTCAATGTCAACGAGGCTCGGCCGAAGTCCGACAGCGGCCGTTCCTTCCGCGGCGGACCGCGCGGCGGCAGCGGCGGCGGTGGACCGCGCCAGCGGCGCGAGCCGCGCTGGTAAATCGCGCAAGGTAGGCCGGCCCGTGCTGCGGTGCCGGCTTCGACCAGTTTGTGGAGGAATAAACCATCCCAACTCGATCGCATACCTCATTCAAGAAGAGACAGAAGGAGATCGCCCGGATGGAGAAGCAGAAGGAAAAGGCAGCGAAGCGGATGCAACGGAAGCTGGAGCGTCTGGAAGGGCCTCCCGCCTCCGCCGACATCGAAACCAACGAGGTCACGGCGCCGACGGACGAAACCACTAGGACGGCCGAGTGAGTCCGGAATCCAAGCGCGGTGCGGTACGGCCGGGGGAGCGAGCGGTGGAACTGCGATACATGGGATTTCAGCAGAAGGAGAACAGGCGTTTGTATCGGTTCGACATGAACGATGCCGGGAGCAAGTCCTCGGTCCCGCACGTGGTCAGCGTCGATATGGAGCTGTTCTTAAAGCACCGGGTGGGCATTCAGGAAGGCCCGGCGCTGTGCGCGCAGAAAATAACCGCCGACCTGGAGGCCGATCGTCAAGGCGATCACGAGCTGACCAACGAGGACCTGCTGGCCTACGCCACGGACCGGGCGGAGGCGGCGGAGCGTAAGGCGGAGGCACGCCGGAGCGGTCCGGCGCGCCGCAAGCCGGAACCGGGCCAGCCTGTCAGCCCCTGGTGGCGTTAGGCCGGCATTCCTTGCAATTCAGTCCGACAACGATTGCGTTCAAGGTTTGGCCACGACCGTGATTGCGGTGACGTAATACTTCACGTCTTCCACCACCACGGTGGCCTTGATGTGGTCGCCCACTCTGAGTTTGGCGAACTCGGAATCGGGCTTGACGGGATAATCCATCGTCATTGCTTCCATCCAGTCGCCAATCTTGCCGGCATCGATGGTGGCCGTTTTCGTCGAAGGGTCGAGCGCTGTGACGTCGCCTTCCATCGGGTAGCGCTTCACTTGCGCCCTGGAAGCGCAGGCGGCGAGCGCGAGCGCCATCGTAATCAACAGGATTCGCCGCGTCACGGCTTCCAAGCTTCGCAGACCGCAGGGGGTGGCAGAATGAACTTGGGATCGATGGCTTCTCCCGGCGGCGTCGGCACGGACATCCGATCTATGGAGCCCTTGGCCATCGGCACGCGCAGCAGCGGAATCGAGCACACCTTGGGCAGCATAGCGAGTGCTGCGTTGCCACCGGGCAACACGAGTCCCGGTGAGGCGAACCCGGGCATCCTCCAAGCGCGTTGTGGCGAGTGAGCGCCGGGCTGGAGCCAATCGAGCCGCTGCGGCAATTTCTCGAAACCGTTCTGATCCGCCGGACGGGGCGGGGAAGTCTGCGCCAGCAAAGCGCCCGGCAGCAGAGCAATCAGAATCCAGACGCGCATGGGCGCCTCCTGGAGGTAGTATCGCGCCGGGCGCCGGAAGCCGCAACGGGGTTGCCGCACCGGCGGCTCATCGCCGCAGATATGCGTCGTCCTTGTCGATCCAGTCCTGGCGGATGGGGCTGAAGACATCCAGATCCAGTGTGTCTTCGAGCGCCTCGGCGCTGTGCGGAACGTTGGAGGGAATGAGCAGCACCTGCCCCTTGGACACCGTCACCTCTTTGCCTTCCAGCCGAAACAGCAGCGCGCCCTCCAGAATGTAAGTGATCTGCTCGCTTTCGTGCTGGTGGGTAGGCACCAGCGCGCCCTTCTTGAAAAAGATCCGCGCCAGCATCGCCTTTTCGCCGTTGACGTACTGGCGCGAGGCTTTGTCGTTCAGGGCCTCTTTTTCCATCTCATCCCAGGTGTAATGTTCCATCACAGGCGGCTCCTCGCGTTTACTTCTTTGCCTTGGCGGTTTTGTAAGCCTCGCGGATCGCCTCGATCTGGCGGGCGTGCGATTCGGTGTGGGCGGAGCCACGTTCCAGCAGCTCACCGAGCGTCATTCGGCCCCGTTGCGTGTGGTTGCCAGCGCGTTGGTACGCGCTCTCTGGCAGGGCCTTCAGCAGGTCGTAATTCTCCGCGCGCGTACGGCGCAAGGTTTCGAGCGACTGCTTCGGCTTGCGGCGTGCGTAGTCCAGATGGCTGGCCCAGGCGTCCTGATCAAACCAGATCAGCGTCGGCGAATCCTCCGCAATCACCTGGCGGAAGCGGTGCGCAAACACGATCTCGGCATCGGCGAGATGCGCGACAATCTGACGTATGCTCCATTTGCCGGGAGCGACGACGAAGTCCTCTTCTTCACCGAAGACGCCGGTGAGCACCACGGCCAGCAGTTCCGGGCCGCGGCGGTAGCGTTCGAGTAATTCGGGTATGTCGGGCATGGTCGGTTCAGTAATAATCGGCGCAGCTCAGATAGTAGCCGCACTTCTGGCAAAGCAACTTACATTTCTTCTCGGTGAGGCGCGTGGAGCAGACCGGGCAGTAAAGCATCGGCTCCCGTTCGTCGCGGCGGGAGGGAGTCGCGGGATTGTTCTGCGGAGTACCTTCAGCGTCCATTGGCAGCCTCGCACCTTCGTGCACGGATGAAGCAATTATACAACCGCGGGGGCCGAGGTTCGCTGGGACCGCGCGGGCCGGGCATGCCCGGCCCCTACAGGTGCGTTGTAGGGGCGAGGCATGCTTCGCCAGCGCTGCGCGCAACGCTGGTCAGCCCCGCGTGCCGCCGGCCTCTTTCGCCTTACAATGAACCATGATGACGCTCAGGGCGTTACTGGCGGCGGTATTGGCGGTTGGAGTTTTGTGCGCGCAGCCGCCGGGACGCACCATCTGGCCTCCGGCCCGCGGCACGCGCGGCGCGGTGGCCGGCGGCACCGAGTATGCCACCGAGGCCGGCATGCGCATGTTCACCACCGGCGGTAACGCGGTGGATGCCGGCATTGCGTGCATGCTGGCGGCTTCGGTCGCCGAGTTCTCCCATTTCGGGCTGGGCGGCGAATCGCCCATCCTGGTGCGCACCAAAGAAGGCAAGGTGTTCGCCATCGCCGGCGTGGGCACCATGCCGAAACTGGCCTCGGCAGATTTCTTTCGCAACCACCGGCTGACGCCGCAGGAAATCGTGGACCCACCGGCGCCGCACGGTTTGAAAGACTGGGTGCCGGTGGCGGGCATTCTTTCCGCGCTGGTGCCAGGCATGGTGGAGGCCGCGCTGGTGACGCTGCGCGACTTCGGCACTAAGTCGTTTGGGGAGGCGGTTGAGCCCGCTATCGAACTGGCCGACGGATTTCCGCTCGACGCGATGCGTGCCGGTTCGATTCGCTACAGCCTGAAGTACCTGGCGGCATGGCCTTCTTCGCGGCGGGTCTTTCTTCCCGACGGCACAATACCGCAGGTGGGTGACATCTTCCGCCAGCCCGATCTGGCGCACACGCTGCGCTCCATGGTTGCCGTGGAGAAGCAAGCCCTGAGTGAGGGAGCCAACCGCGAGAAGGCGATCGACGCTGTGCGCGACTACTTCTACCGCGGCGAAATCGCGCGCCGCATCGGCGACTTTTCCGAGAAGAATGGCGGCCTGCTGCGTTACGAAGACATGGCGGCTTTCCGCATCGAACCCGAGCAGGCGGTTTCCACCACTTTCCATGGTTACACCGTCTACAAGCCGGGATTTTGGAGCCAGGGTCCCTCGATGATCGAGGCGCTGAACATTCTGGAGGGATTCAACCTGGCCGACCTCAAGCTGAATTCGGCCGATTACATTCACACTCTGGTGGAAGCGCTGAAACTGGCCTATGCCGATCGCGATACCTATTACGGCGACCCGCGGTTTGTGAAGATCCCCGCCGAACGGCTGCTCTCGAAGGAGTACGGCGCCGAGCGGCGGAAGCAGATCGGCGCCAACGCGTCGCTCGAATTCCGCCCCGGCGACGTGGAGCCGAACCCGCCGCTGCACCCCTTCTACTCGACCATCGCGCGCTATCGGGTGGACCCGGCGCTGCTGGCCAAGAACACAACCTGCGTGGACGCCATCGATCGCGACGGGGTGGCGATTTCGATTACGCCCTCCGGCGCGTGGATGCCGTCGCTGATCGCGGGCGACACCGGCATCCCGCTCACCGAGCGGGCGCAGAGCTTTCTGCTGGTGCCGGGCCACCCCAATGAGCTGGCCGGCGGCAAGAGGCCGCGCGTGACGCTCAGCCCGACGCTGGTGGTCGGCCCCGGCGGCAACCTGCTGGCACTTTCCACGCCGGGCGGCGACAACCAGGACCAGTCGCTGCTGCAGGTGCTTTTCGACGCGGTGGAATTCGGCATGAATGCGCAGGCGGCGGTGGAGGCGCCGCGCTTCCAGACCGAGCACCTGGTTTCCAGCTTCGATAATCACGTGATGAAACCCGGCAGCCTGTTGCTGGATGAGCGCACCGCGCCCGCGGTGATCGAGGCACTCAGGGCGCGGGGCCACCTGGTGGAGGTGCGCTCGCGCTACAACAGCGGCGCCGCTCCGGTGATGGTGTGGTTTCATCCCAGCGGTTTGATCGAGGCCGGAGCGGACCCGTTCTACGGCCGCTTCGCGCAGGCATGGTAGGGCCGCTGTTCGAAGAGCTTGCCGGCTTCGATCGCGTCGGCCTCGCTGCACGGCTGCGCGCGCTGGCCGCCGAGAACATTTTGATCGGCGGCAGCTCCTGGAAATATGAAGGCTGGCTGGGGCAAGTCTACTCGCGCGAGCGTTACCTGTCGCGCGGCCGTTTTTCGGCCAGGCTGTTTCAAAGCGAGTGCCTGCGCGAATACGCGGAAACATTTTCCACCGTTTGCGGCGACTTCGCCTTCTACCAGTTCCCCACCGCGGAATTCTGGCGGAAGCTGTTCGGCCAGACGCCCTCTCATTTCCAGTTCGCCTTCAAAGTGCCGGAACAAATCACCTGCAAAGTGTTTCCGGCCCACCCGCGCTACGGCTCGCAGGGCGGCAAAGAGAACCCGGGGTTCCTCGATGCCGGCGCGCTTCGCGAGATGTTTCTGCGCCCGCTGCTGCCTTACCGCGGTCAAACCGCGGTGCTGATCTTCGAATTCGGCACCTTTGGCCGGCGCAGTTTCGCCACCGCCGGGGAGTTCCTCACCCACCTCGACCCGTTTCTGGCCGCGCTGCCGGTCGAGTTCCGTTACGCGGTGGAGGTTCGCAATCCGGAGTTTCTGACGGCCGACTATTTCTCCTGCCTGCGCAGCCGGCGCGTGGCGCACGTGTACAACGCGTGGTCCCGGATGCCGGAACTGGGGCGCCAGATGGCCATTCGCGGTTCCGCCACCGCCGATTTTCTGGTGTGCCGCGCCCTGCTGCGGCACGGCCGGCGGTACGAGGACGCGGTGGCTGCCTTCTCGCCGTATACCGAGGTGCGCGACCCCAACCCGGAAGCCAGAGAGTCGATGCGCGTGCTGATCGGCCGCGCCCGCGAGGACAAGACACTCCTTTTCCTGTTCGTCAACAACCGTCTGGAAGGCAACGCCCCGCTGACCATTCTCTCTTTAGTGGAACCGTAAGACAGGCGGTACATCGATCGGTCATGCTGGAGCGGGCGGAGCCTGCGCGGCCAAGCCTAAAGATTCGGCGGCTTCGGACGATTAAGGTAAGGGGCTGAGGTGTCGATGGAACTGCTGGTGGCGCGGCAACCGATTTTTGATGCGCAGATGCGCGTGTTTGGCTACGAGATGCTGTTCCGTTCCAGTAGCGTGAACGAATTCGACGGGACAGAAGAGAACGCCGCCACGGCGCAGGTCATCAGCGCGGTTTTCGGCTCGGCGGAGACCGACCAGTTGATCGGGCGCAAGAGCACCTTCATCAATTTTCCGCAGAAGATGCTGCTGGATGGGACGGCGTCCATTCTGCCGCCGCAGCAGACGGTGGTGGAGATCCTGGAAAACGTGGTACCCGGCGAGGACCTGGTGGAGGCCTGCCGCTCGCTGCGCGACCGCGGTTACAGGCTGGCTCTCGACGACTTTACGGTTCCGGAAAAAGTGGAGGCGTTGGCGCCCATCGCGGATTTTCTCAAGGTGGACTTCCGCGCGACCAGCCTGGCGCAGCAGCGGGATGCGGCAGCGCGCTTCCGCGGCCAGGTTTTGCTGCTGGCCGAGAAGGTGGAAACGCAGGAGGAATTCCGCAGCGCATGCGACATGGGCTACGAATACTTTCAGGGTTTCTTCTTCGCCCGCCCGGTGATTTCTTCCACCCGGCAAATTCCGGGGTTTAAGCTGCAATTCCTCAGAATCCTCAACGAGATTCACCAGACGGAGCTGAACTTCCACAAATTGGCGGACTTACTCAAGCGCGAGCCGGCACTTTCGTACAAGCTGCTGCGCTTCGTCAACTCGGCATGGTTCGGCCTGCGCACGCCGGTGGAATCCCTGGAGCGCGCTCTGATTACAATTGGCGAAGACGCTGCGCGCAAGTGGCTGTCGGTCCTCACGATGGCGAATCTGGCCGCGGACCGCCCCACGGAGCTGGCGATCAGCACGCTGGTGCGGGCGCGCTTCTTTGAGTCGCTGGCCGGCGAAGCCGGATTGGCGCATCTGCGCGACGACTGTTTCCTGGTGGGCATGTTCTCCCGCCTGGATGCCATGCTGGGCCGGCCGCTGGCGGAACTGGTGGAAGGCTTGAACCTGCACGGCCAGATCATCCGCACCCTGCTCGATTGCCCACAGGCTGGGGACGAGATGCCCCCGCTGTGGAAGCTTGTGCTCGCCTACGAGCGCGGCGATTGGGACACGCTCGGCGCCGCCGCACCCGGTCTCGACCTGAAACCGCAAACCCTCACCGGCTGCTACGCCGAGGCCGTGCGGTGGGCGGACAGCGCGGAGATCACCTAGGCCGGGACCGGGTCTGCGGTCGCCACGGCGTCATGCCGCGGAATCGAGTGTCTTCGGCACTTGCAGCAGCCAACGCCACGATCGGCATAGTGAATGGGCGGCGTGCAAGTCATCCAAGGCAATAATTTCAATAGTGTAACATCATGGCAGTTGATAACCTTAGTAAGTTACAAGTTGTAAGTTCCTGCGACGCAGGGTCCTGGTGGACAATATCTGGTGGTAGCGTGCGCACCGGCGGCAGCTTCCAGTTGGTAATATGGAATCCTCATGAACTTACAGTGGCTGCAGATTCGCATCGCTGAGGAGCAGGACCGGCGGCAGCGTGAAGACAACATCCACCGAAGGCTGCCGAGTGCGCTCGAAGAGTTGCACGAGGGCCTGACGGAGTGCCTGCGGGCCTACACCGAGGTGTTTGGCCCGCGGTCCGCGAGCATCCATTTTGTCACCGGCCGCTTGCGCATCGAAGTACGCGATGAGGTCGAGGGACGGTGGGTGACGCGGTCGGAAATCATAATCATCAACGACGTCAAAATCCCCGGTTTCCGAATCGAGCGTTCTGGCGAGCCGTACCTGGTCGAAGTGGGAGTGCTCGCCGACGAGAAGCTCTTTTACCGCGACGGCGAAGATTATGTGACGCTGGAAGAGGTGACGCGCCGAATCCTCGATCGCACCCTGTTCCCGAAGTTGGTGGAATGAAGCAGCGGAATTGGTTCTCCGCGCCGGCCAGCCGGTTACTTCCCGCCTGAGTACTTGGTCCACTCGGCGGCGATGCCGGCGTCCTTCACGTCGCCTTCGTGGATGATGACCCGATAGCGGAAGCGCAGGGATTGTCCTGGCGCCAGCGTCAACGAGCCATTCTGAGTTTTGTCGTGGGTGAAGGCCGCCAGGCCAAACGGGTTTGCCGCGAACAGGCCGTAGCCGCGCGCGTGCCAACGCACCGGGTGGCGGGGATTGGCGGGGTTGTCCAGAATTGCGATTCCCACCTTTTCGCCGTTCACCTCGCCGGAGTAATCGCACCAGTTGGAGGGCTTGCCCCAGACCTGCCGCTCACCGACCAGGCCGTCGGCATTGGTGATATGTCCGGTGCCGCCGGCTTCCTGCAGGATCGGCCGCATGCGGATGCCGAAGGCGCCATCTTTGGCGTCGCCGAAGGTTACCGGGTCCGCTGCCGCGGTGAGCGTGATGTCGAAATCGATGATGCGCAGCTTCGGGTCGGCATAGAACGTCATCCGCCGCGATTCGGTCAGCAGTTTGTGACCCTCCAGGTCGGTCCAATCGAAAGTGGCTGCGATCAAGCCGTGGTCCTTCCCGCTCGCCACCTCGTCCAGTTTGGCGAGGACGATCTTGCCGCGATTGGGCGTGGTGTAGGAGGCGTCGTTGTTCCAGAAATCGATGCCGCTGACTTTTTCGTGCGCGAACCAAAGGCCGCGTTGATGTGGGTGATCGGGTTTGACGATGCCGGCCTCCTCGGCAACCTTTTCCATCGGCCACATGCGGGTGACGTAAGTGCCCGAGGGCGCGCGCAGCGGATGCAGATAGGGCTTGGTAACGGCCGCGCCGGCAACGAAGAAGTCCGTGAACGGCTGCCCGTCGATGACGACGCCGATCTTCTCCGGGCCCGGGGTGATTTCGACTTGCGCGGCGGCCGGCCAGGCCAGCGCCGCAGCGGCAACAAGAAAAAGCGTACGGTGGGTCACCATTTCATCTTACTCGCACGGCCGGCGTCGCTTGCCGGTCGCTCACACTTCGAAGCGGATCCCCTGCGCCAGAGGCAATTGGCCGGACCAGTTGATGGTGTTGGTCTGACGGCGCATATAAGCCTTCCAGGCGTCGCTGCCGGACTCGCGGCCGCCGCCGGTGTCCTTTTCGCCGCCGAAGGCGCCGCCGATTTCCGCGCCGCTGGTGCCGATGTTCACATTGGCGATGCCGCAATCCGAACCGCGGTGGCTCAAAAATGTTTCCGCGGCCACCAGGTTGTTGGTGAACACGGCGGAGGAAAGGCCTTGCGACACGCCGTTGTGCCAGTGGATGGCTTCATCCAAATGATCGAACTCGATGAGGTAGAGAATCGGCGCGAAAATCTCCTCCTGGAGGATAGGCATGTCGGGCTGCGCGCGCACCAGGGTGGGTTCGACATAGCAGCCTTGCAGATGGCGGCCGCCGTACAGGATTTCGCCGCCCTGCTCGCGAATCCGGCGAATACCATCCATCATGTCGTCCACCGCTCGGGCGTTCACCAGCGGCCCCATCAGCGTGGACTCCTCGATCGGGTCGCCGATCTTCACCTGGCGGTAAGCGCCTTCGAGCACAGCGGTGATCTTCGGCGCAATGCCGCGCTGCAGGAACAGGCGTCGCGTGGTGGTGCAACGCTGGCCGGCCGTGCCGACCGCGCCGAAGAGCACGGCCCGCACCACGAGATCGGGATCGGCATCATCCATCACGATGATGCCGTTGTTGCCGCCCAGCTCGAGGATGCTGCGGCCCAGGCGGCGCGCCACCACTTCGGAAACGTGCCGGCCCACTGCGGTCGAGCCGGTGAAACTCACCAGCGGAATGCGGCGGTCGGCAATCAGCGCCTCGCCCACGGAAGCGCTCTTGCCAATCACCAGGTTGAAGACGCCCTTCAGCCCGTGGCGGTCGAGCACGCGGTTGCAGATCTTCTGCACGGCAACGGCGGTGAGCGGCGTTTCCGACGACGGCCGCCACAGCACGCAATCGCCGCAAACGGCCGCAATCATGGCGTTCCACGACCACACGGCCACGGGGAAGTTGAAGGCGCTGATCACGCCCACAACACCGAGCGGGTGCCACTGTTCGTACATGCGGTGTCCGGGGCGCTCGCTGTGCATGGTGAGGCCGTAGAGCTGGCGCGAAAGACCGACGGCGAAATCGGCGATATCGATCATCTCCTGCACTTCGCCGCAGCCCTCGGCGAGGATCTTGCCCATTTCGAGCGTCACCAGCGCGCCCAGGTCAGCCTTGTGCGCGCGCAACTCGTCACCAATCTCGCGAACGATGCCGCCGCGCTGCGGAGCGGGAACCATCCGCCACTCGTCGAAAGCGGCGACGGCGCGCGCCATCACGGTTTCATAATCGGCCGGGCCGGCCATCTGAATTCTGGCCAGCGTTTCGCCGGTGGCGGGATTCAGCGATGCCAGTTCGCCGCCGCCCGGATTGGCGATCCAGTCGCCCGAACAGGCGCCGGAATTGACCGGCTCCAGGTGCAGCTTCTCGAGGGTCTCCGGAATGGAGTGGCTGGCGGTGGGCATGCACCCATTTTAGTGCTGCCTGCGGCGGGCGCCGCAACAGCGGCCGGCCGTCTGCGGATAGAATGGTCCTTCTATGCGAGTGGGAATGATCGGTACCGGGGCGATTTCGCGGATGCACGCCCGGGTTTACCGGAACATCGGCTATGAGCTGACGGTCTGCACGGACATCCACGAAGACGCCGGGCGCCGGTTCGCAGAGGAAAACGGCGCCGAATTCGCGCGCGGTTACGAAGAGGTGTGCCGCCATCCGCGGGTGGATTATGTGGACGTCTGTACCTTCCCCGACTTCCGTCTAGAGCCCGTCGAAGCCTGCGCCCTCGCGGGCAAGCACGTGCAGGTGCAGAAACCGATTGCGACCAATCTGGAAACCGCGCGGCGCATGATCGAGACCGCGCGCGGCGCCGGCATCCTGCTAGGGGTTGTTAGCCAGCACCGCTTCGACGACGCCAGCCTGTTCCTTTCCCAGGCCCTCGCCGCGGGCCGGCTGGGCAAGCTGCTCGAACTGGACGGGTACACCAAGTGGTACCGCTCCGCCGAATATTATGCTCGGCCCATCAAAGGGAGCTGGCAGACCGAAGGCGGCGGGGCGCTGATCAACCAGGCCATTCACCAGGTGGACATCCTGCGCTGGCTGGCTGGACCGGTGAAGCAGGTGTTCGCGGTCTGGCAACTGGGCGCGGTCCACAAGATCGAATCCGAAGACGTGGTGAACGCGGTGGTCGGGTACGCGAGCGGCGCTACCGGCGTGATCCAGGCGGCGACCGCGTTCCAGCCGGGCTACCCCGAGCGCATTGAAATTCACGGCAGCCGGGGAACAGCCATCATCACCGGCGACAAGCTGACCACTTGGGATGTAGAGAACGACTCGGGCGATCCGGCGCCGGTCGCCCAAGCTGTGGCCTCCGGCGCCTCCGACCCAATGGCGATTTCACTCGAACCGTTCGAGCGCCAGTTCCTGGATTTCGGAGACGCGATCCGGCAAGGCCGCAAACCGCGGGTCGCTGGCGAAGAAGGCTACCAGGCGCTCGAAGTGGTGGACGCCATGTACCGTTCCTGCCGGACCGGGCAGAAGGTGTCGCTGTAAGTGGAAGTGCGTGTGTTGCGATTCACTCCCAGCGCAGCGCGATGATTTCAGTCGTCCACCAACGGGCCCTGGCAATGCGAGAATAGGTTCGATGCCGGGCTGCTACCATTCGGAGCGATCGGCGGTCTAACCTCACATGGCCAAAGTTCTGATTGCCGGCGGTGGGCTGGCGGGCCTTTCTGCCGCGGCGGCGCTGGGCAGCGCTGGCTTCGAAGTCGACCTGTTTGAAGCGCGCCCGTTTCTAGGAGGGCGCGCGACGTCCTATCCCGTGCCGGCGGGCGGGGGCGAATCCGAGACCATCGACAACTGCCAGCACATCCTGCTGCGGTGCTGCGTCAACCTGCTCGACTTTTATGGGCGGCTCGGGGTGCGCGATCAAATACGGTTCTATCGCGAGTTTTACTTCCTGGAGCCGGGCGGCCGGGCATCGGTGTTGCGCCGCGGCCGGCTGCCGGCACCGTTCCACTTCGCCGGCGCGTTCCTGAAGATGAAATGCCTGGATGCGGGCGACAAGCTGGCCATCGCGCGCGGGATTTGGGCGATTCGCCGCGAGCGAACCCGGCGGCAGGATCTCGACAAAATCAGCATGCGCGACTGGCTGCTGCAGAAGCGCCAAACGCCGCGCGCCATCGATCGCTTCTGGCGGCAGGTGCTGGTCAGCGCGATCAATGAAGACCTCGACAGCATGGCGGCCCGCCACGGGTTCCAGGTTTTCTGGCTGGGCTTTCTGGCGCGTGCCGACGCTTACGAAATGGGTGTGCCCGCGGTGCCGCTGGCGCAACTGTATGGAACCGAGGCCTGGCAGCGGCTGCCGGCGGTGCACATGCATTTGCGCGCGCCGGTGGAAGCGATCGACGCGGGAGGCTTCGTGGTGGCGGGCGAGCGGCACTCGGCCGATTCCTACATTTGCGCGCTGCCGTTCGAACGGCTGGCGGCGGTTGGGCTTCCCGCTCCCGCTTTCGAGCATTCGCCCATCACCGGCGTTCACCTTTGGTTCGATCGCGAAATCACCACGCTGTCGCATGCGACACTACTCGATCGCACCATGCAATGGATGTTCAACAAAGATCGGGGGCGCTACCTGCAACTGGTGGTGAGCGCTTCGCGCGACCTGACCAATGCGTCGCGCGAGGATATCATCGACATCGCGCTGGGCGATCTGCGCCTGTATTTTCCCCGCGTGCACGATGCCACGCTGATGCGGGCGCACGTGGTGAAAGAACAGCACGCCACCTTTTCCGCCGCACCAGGTACGGAGGCTTTGCGCCCACCCGCGGAGACCGCGGTTGCCAACCTATTCCTGGCCGGCGATTGGACCCGCACCGGCTGGCCCGCCACCATGGAGGGCGCGGTGCGCAGCGGATACATCGCCGCCGGCGCCGTAGCGCGCGCCGCCGGCAAGCAGGCCGAGTTTCTGCTGCCGGATATCGGGTAAGGCGGAGCGCTCACGTCTACGCGTCGGGAGTTTGCGTCAAGTGGCCGTGATCCGGACTTCCCGGGATCAGTGTCGCCGGAAAGCGCGAATGCACCGGCGGTGGTCCGGCATGCTGACGATACGTCCGGGTAGTTGGAGACGCTCCGCCGCGTCTCGTGAAGTGTGTTGCGCAGATGGATCTATCGCATACCGTTCATCGCCGCTCTCAATCTCCCCTAATCGCAGCCGGCATCCGATTGGATGATGCGCAGCGGCGGAGTCGCTCCGACCGCCGCATTCCAACCGTCGGGGAGGTCGCCGTTGTCCTCCCGCAGGTATTTCCAGTGCTGCGGCTTGATTGATGCCAGCAATTCCTTCCGGCTCTTCACCGCGAGCGCCCGGCCGCGGTATATTTTGCCCAGCTTCTCCATTAGCCGTTCCGGGAAGGTGCTGGTGAACATTAGCAGCGGCCAGGTGAAAGCCGGCCCATTGGTTTTTCGCAACTTCCACAGCCAGAGGAGAAACGCGCCCAGGCGCCATGCCGGCGGTCCCCACCAGCTACGCAGGGCAGCATTCACGCTCATCTTCCAGCACTTCATCAGGATCTGCCACTGCAGCGGGGTCATTTCGTGGCTTTCGATCACCCCTTTTTGCGTAGCCAGCCGGGTATCGTGTAGCGGTGTAAAGATCGACGGGACGAAGAAGGCAAAGAGCCCGCGTTGCTCCACCTCGTAGATCAAATCGAGCGTGGCCATCGAGTCTGCGTCGGTCTCCCCCGGGTTCCCGATCATCAGGGTGAGCACGGGTAACCAATTGTTGCGGTTGAGAATGGTGAGACCCTGGATGACCACGCTGGGCCATTCTTCGATGGGAAAGGGCGCCGCCTTCCCGGGCATGATCTGTTTTGCCATGCGAACCGAGCCCGTCTCCATGCCGATCAGCGGCGAGAGGATTCGCCCCTCCGGATGGGTACTTAGGCTCGGCAGCTTAAGGGGACTCTTATCGAGCAGCACCGCCGACAACTGCTCGATCAGTTTCGGGTCCACCACCGCGGGCGCCATGGTGCTGTGGCTGAGCAGGTGGTGTTTGACGCCCGGTGTGTTCACCACATCCGTGAAAAGGTCGACCAGCGCTTCGCGATGGGGGAAATAGAACGGCGTGCCCGTGCGCACCTGCCCCCATATGAACATGTCCTCGGTGGCGAGCGAGATCAAGTCATTGCCCTCGCGCACGTTGGCACGCACGGCTTCCAGGATCTTGTCCTTCGGGAAATCAAGCTGCGGATTGAGGTCCGGCAGGCAGAACTGACAACGCCGCCCGCATCCGGTAGTCATCTCGACCACCCCGAAGGTGGTTCGCCTGGCAGGGGTCAGCAGCGCCTCGCGGGTTTCCGGATGGCTCACTTCCACGAAGCGGGGCAGTGCGTCACCCCGGATCGCTTTGTGAAAGAGCTCGAGCACCTGCTCCGATTCGCTGCGGCCTTCCACCACGCAATCGACTCCGAGGTCCTGGTAGCTGTCGGTTTGGGAAATCTGCCAGCCACCCGACCCACCGACGATCACCTGAAAGGTAGAGCGATACGCGTTCTCTCGAAGCACACGGAACATCTGTTTCGCGTAATGCGCATTGATCGGCTCCCGTGAAGAGCCAAAGACCGAGGCGTACACACCGGCCGCGAACGTCACTCCCAGGGGATTGTGAGTGGAGATCCCAACCACACGCGTCCGCTCGCCGATGAACCTGGGCAGATCATCAGGGTAGCAGCAGACCACGTCCTCGGCAGAGAATTCCCGCAGGAGGGATGCCTCCACCAGCCTGACGCCCGCCGGCATGTACCGGGCCGACCCGTCCGGGTTGCGCTCGACTTCGCGCCACTTGGGATACTTCTGATCGATGGCGGCTTCCATGCGCTTCGGCATGGATGCCAAGGCCATCTGGATGAAGTAACCGGCATGATCGATCGTTTCGGTGAGCGGAGCCGTCAACACGATCAACCGGCCGCCATCTGGGGGACCGTTCACACCCACGGCACGCTCGCTATCTTGAGCAGTTCGCATCATTCGTGGGCCTGCAGCTTGATCTCGAATGGCTGCGTCAGTCCATGAATCAGTGTACACCTGCTCCGACGGCGAGGAGTGCGGACGCGGACCGTAATAAGCGATGCGCCTGTATGTCAGGATTCGCGACGGCTCATGCCGTCGGTTGCCTGTCTCAGGGTCTCTTCTTATAGAGGGCGGCAAGGGTCCATCCTTCGCGGAGACGACAACCGCTGCGCCATTCTCGTCTCAATGACGGCACGGATAACGCCGGGCCTTCCGAGCGGGATTCCTCCTGTGACACGCCGCTCACGGAAACCACATGAGCGCGTCGTCGTCATCTGGACCTGTCGCGCGGGCTGCGGGCAAGCGCGTCGAATTCCCGCTGGCGGGATATTACTTGAGGCGATCTGGCGAGCGAGAACGCTGAGAACTTCAACAAATTGCGGAATATCAGACCTGAAAATCGATTGTTTCTGTAATAAATTCAAAATATAGCCAGAAATAGGTGGAGAATTTTCTTCCGACAGTTTAAAAATAGAAATTCTAACTATCGGAGGCTCTGATGAAACGATTCGCACTTGCACTAGTTACTCTGCTTGCTTTCGGTGTATCCGCTGTGGCGCAGGGCGCTGCGGGCGCGCCGCAAGTGTCATTAGCTTATGTGCTCGATTCCGCGGGGCAAACGGTCACCGCGGTGGATCTGATGAGCGGCAAAACGACCGGTACGGTTTCGGTGAGCGGTCGGGACGCTCTCGGGATGTTCGCGCGGGCCGGGTTGGACACGTTGCTGCTGACGCCGAACGGAACGCGCCTGGTGAGGGTTGATCCCGGTGCGCAGAAGTTCACCGTTCGCTTCGGTCTCCATCCGCTGGAGAAGTCAACCGCGACGATCATCGACACGAAGACGATGCAGGCAGTGGCGCGAGTCGAGCTCGGCTGGGGCCTCAGCAGCTTTCAGTTGACGCCGGACAAGAAGGTGCTGGTTGCCATATGCTCCGGCTATCAGTCGCAGAAGCCCGAGGAAACTTTGCCCAGCGAAATCGTCACCATGAGCCTCGTGACCGGGCAGGTGCTCGGGCGGATCTCACTGCCGCGGCCGCCTTCGGCTTCCGTTCTGTCCAAGGATGGAGGGACGGCGATGCTGCTGTATGCGCAGCGCAACGAGAGACATGGGGAATCGACGCCGGCCGAAGTGCAGTTTATCAGCGTGGCGCGGAATTCGGCCGACGGGAAAATCACGCTGGATGGCGCGCCGGACCTGCCCGTCCTGGCGCCCGGTGGGGAATACCTGTACCTGATGGAAAGAGGGCAGCCGTTCGGCAAGCCCGATAAGCGCGTCAATGGCCGCATTCACGTGATTTCGGTGAAAGGGATGAAGGAAGAGGCGGTGCTCGATGCGGGTTCGGATCCAAAAGGCGTGCTGGCGGACGAGGCAGCCGGGCAGACGCTCCTGCTGAGCGATGGGGCTCCCGTCAAAGGTCAGAAGAAGGTGGACGGGGAACTGCGCGTGATCCGCGGCGCATCGATCGCGAGCGTGCTGAAGGTTGGATATGCGCCTCAGTTCATCCGTCTTTCGCCGGACCGCAAGCGCCTGTACGTGATCGGCTGGGGCGAACTCACGGCGTTCGATTACCAGTCGCTCCGCGAGATTGGCAGGATCCCTCCGGTTGGCGCGATCAGCGAGATCGCGTTTGCTCCCGATGGAAATCGCGGGTTCGCGCTGCACCCGGAATCGAGCAAGCTGTCGATCTTCGATCTACAGGCGATGAAGCCGGTGGCGTCGGTTACCACCGGTAGAGGCGGAATCAAGTTTGCGAAGGGTCTCGGCGCGGTAGCCCTTACTGCGGCATCGGCAACGGCCGCTTACGGGCAGGCTTACAACATGGCCGCCACGAACGGCGGTTACGGCTACGCCACCTACCACATCTTCACGGTTGCGCCGGCCAATACGTCGATCGCGGTGAAGCCGGACGGCGCATTCGTCTATGTGCTGAACAGCCAGACCAACGACGTGACGATCGTGGACACGAGCACCTTCGCGGTGGTCGATAAAGTCGCTGCGGGCGGGCTGCGGCTTCAGTTTCTGAACGGCGGCGGTGTCCTGGCGGTGGTGGCGCGCAATTGCCTTCATCGCGTCGACACGAAGACGCAAAAGGCGCTTCCGGAAATTTCCTTCGACAAAAATCTGCTAGATGTCCGCCTCTCACCGGATGGCCGGACCGCGCTTGCCCTGGTGGAAGGTTCGGTGGTTGTGCTGAACGGGGCGACAGGAGAGGTGCGGACTCGAATCGAAGGATTCAAGCGGCCGCGGAAGGCCGTGTTCGCCAATGAAGAATCCGCGCCGGAGCCGCCCGCCGAAGACACATCCACCGAGCCCTAGCGGACGGTGGGTGAAGCGATGGCAACGCCGCGGAAGCGGCGGCCTCGTCCCGTGACACGCGTACCAACCGCTCTCTTACGGTCGCGGCTCGGATGGTGCAGGTTACTGCGACGGCCTTTTCACGAGTTTGATTTCGAATAGCTTGGGCCACAGCTTGCCGGTAACGAAGAGGCGGCCGCCGGCTGCGTCGTAAGCGATGCCATTGAGCACGGCGCCGTCGCCGCCCACGGGATCGTTCGGGCTGAGCAGGCCGGCGCAATCGATCCACCCCACTACGTGGCCGGTCTTCGGGTCGATGCGCGCGATGCGATCGGTCTGCCACACGTTGGCGTAGATTTCGCCCTTGACCCATTCGAGCTCGTTCAGATTCTTGACCGGCTGCCCATCGGCGGTGACCGTGATGCGGCCGATCTCGGCCAGCGTCTCCGGGTTCCAGAAACGAAGCTGCGGAGTCCCATCGCTCATGATGATGCGTTTGCCGTCTTGCGTGAGGCCCCAGCCTTCGCCGGGATAGTGATAATCGCTGCGGAGCGCGAATGTGGCCAGGTCGTAGATGAATCCTTCTTGCGCCTGCCAGGTGAGTTCGATCAGGCGGTCCTTCCAATTGACGATGCCTTCGCCAAAATACTGTCCCGGCAAGTCACGCTTTTCGAGGACCTCGCCCGTTTCAAGCTTCACCTTGCGAATGGAAGACTGGTTGTTCAGTCCCGTGCCTTCATATAAATAGCCGTTGAGGTAAAACAGCCCTTGAGTGAACGCGGTATTGTCGTGCGGGTAGGTATGTACGACCTGGTAAGAGTACTCGGGGATGCTGCCGGCCTCGGTGGCCGGACCGCACGCAGCCGCGGCCAGAGCGGCAGCCAGAATCAGGATGCGCATATGAGAATCAGCGTACCGCGAAAAGCGAGCGGGTTTCGGGTTGGCAGCTCGGGGACCCGCCTCACCTTTAGAACGGAAACTCGTTGCGCTTGGCTTGCTGGTAAAGGCCCGATTTGGCCAGGTGATAGCGATAGGGATTGACCGGCGCGCCGCCGATGCGCACTTCGTAATGCAGGTGCGGCGCGGTGACGCGTCCCGTGGCGCCTACCGCGCCGACGATCTGGCCCAGACGCACGGCCTGTCCCGTCTGCACGTAACAGCGCGAGAGGTGCGCATAGTAAGTGTCGACGCCACCGCCGTGATCGACCGCGACCATCAGACCGTAGCCGCCTTCCCACGAAGCCTGCAGCACGACGCCATCGGCCGTGGCGCGGACCGGAGTGCCGGGAGGAGCGGCGATGTCGACGCCAGTGTGAAACGCTCCCTCACCGGAAAACGGGTCCATTCGGCCGCCGAAGGCTCCCGTCAACCGGCCGGCCACCGGCCAGATGCTCGGCCGGGCGTTGGCCGGCTGAATCCAACGCGTGCGGTCGCTGTGCAATTCCATCGCATTGGCGCTGCGCAGGAAGTTGTACTCTTCCACGCTCTCGGCGAAACTCGGCGTCAGCTTGCCTTCGCCGGAGATATCCGAGGGCCCTTCCAACTTCTGCTTGATGCCGTATGCGATGGATACTTCCTGGGCGTAAATTTCCAGGCTGGCCAATTGCTGATCGGTTTGATTCACTACTTTCTGAAGATTCTGGTAACGCGCGCGCAAGGTGTCCGCGTCGCGCCGCAGGGCGTTGTAATTCGCCACCTTCCACGCCATGCGCGCGTAGCTGGCGACGAAACCGAACACGGTGAAGCAGCCGAGCAGGGCCAACCCAAGAACGGCATAAACAGCCTGGTGCGGAATGTGAATACGGCGAAGCCTGCCGCGGAGCGAGTGGGCCAGCACCACGACAAAGTATTCCTGCCTCATAGTCTTCTCCGGCCAAGCCTTGTGAGATTCGGAGGGTTATCCGCAAGGCCCAGTGGGGCTACTCGGACATGCTGCACAAATTGAGCGAAGGCCCTACTGTAACAGCCACACCAGGTGTTGTCAAGCTCCGTTGGGGTGCTTGCAAGTTGTTGAACAAGCTGGTATTGTCCAATTTCCACGTGACACGTCGAATTCCCGGACGCTTCTTTCTTCGAAACCTGGTGGGCCGGCGCAGCCTGCTGTTCCAACTGGTGCGGCGCGACTTTGAACAGCGCTTCGTCGGCTCCATCATCGGCTGGGTGTGGGCGCTGATTCATCCGCTGGTGCTGCTGACGAGTTGGTGGTTCGTCTTCAGCGTCTGCCTCAAGGTTCCGCTTCCCGCCGGCGAAGGTACGAAACATTACGCGCTATTTTTGTTTGCGGGGATGCTGCCCTGGCTGCTCTTCAGCGAGACGCTGCAGCGTTCGGCTTCGAGCGTCATCGAGCAGGCCAACCTGATTACCAAGACGGTCTTCCCATCGGAGTTGATTCCGGTCTCGGTTTTCCTGTCGGCCGTGGTGAGCCACGTGCTCGCCTTGATACTGGTAACCGTAGTGGCAGGGCTGGCGGCGCATCGACTCAGTCCGTTCGTGCTGCTGCTGCCGGTGTATATATTCTCGATCGGGCTGGTGTCGGTTGGGCTAGGCTGGGTTGCTGCGAGCCTGCACGTATTCCTGCGCGACACGGCCCAACTTCTGGCCGTCGCCCTGACATTCTGGTTCTGGCTGACCCCGGTGATGATCACGGAAAGCCAGTTTCCGCCCTGGGCCCACTGGCTGCTGGTTGCCAACCCGCTTTTCTACGCTGTGAAGGCTTACCGCGCCATCTTGCTGCGGGGCGTCTTCCCGGGCCGCGAGCTTGGCATCCTGACCGCGTTTGGCGTTGCCGCGTTCGTGGTAGGCGGGCTGTTTTTCCGCCACATGAAGCGCGGATTTGCCGACGTGCTTTAGCTCGGCGTCTGCCTCATAAGGAAAGGGGAGCTTCGGCTTGGAAACGCCGCACGCAAAGAACCGGCGGCAAAGACCGCCAGTGCTACAACTGCGGCGCTATAGCAACGACAGAATTTCTTGCGCTGGCCGCGGCGCTACGGCTTCAAGCTGCACATAGAGGGCGATCACCGGATCGTCCTCGCGGCGCAGCTCCTCAGCCAGCTTGGTATTGCCTGGGTCCAAGGCCACGCGCCCTACCAGGGTGCTCACGGGAAGGAGCCACTGCGCGCGGTCGCTCACCGTCGAGCGGCTGTGCTTCAAGTAGTTGAGCCAGGAGCGCACGACAATTTCGCGGCTGGGGCCGGGACTCATCGAAAACAGATTGTTATATACCCAGGTCTTCTCGCGAAACACTTCGTCAGCCTGCTCCTTGCCGGGTTGCCAGGCTTCCATGGTCTCCAGCACGCTCTGCAGCCGGGCGCGCCAGGCGTCGGTATCGTGCTCCGCTTCGGGCAGGGGATTCCCTTCGGGGGCAAAAGCCAGTTCCCGCACTTGCCGGTTCAGTTGCTGGCATTCGGCATCTTGGCAAGAGCGAAGGCCGGCGGCGAAACCCTCGAGGGTGTGCGGAGTAGTTTCCTGCTCCGAGAGCGGCTGTAACGGCGGCATCAGAATCTTCTCGGCGAAGAAAGCGGCGGCGGACCCGCCGAGGGCATCGGTCGGCTGGCCCGTCACCAAGTTGAAGGACTGGCCGCCGTTGTTCAGCAAATCGTCGTCCGCGCAGCGATCGCCTGACAGATGGTGGACCAGGTAGAGGCGGTAAGCCTCCGCCAGGGGAAGGGGCGAAAGGTGGCGGTCTTTCAGCTCTTCGACCAGTTCCAGAATCGCCGGCCCGGTTACGGTGGCGTAGTAGGTGAACGAGCGGTCGTCGCCGGAGATCTCGCGCAGACTGGCCGCCAGCGAAAGCGTGAAGGCACGCAGGTCGGAATTCTTCAACTCGGCTTGCCGGAGCAGGCGCGCTACGGGCGCAATCTGCGCCGGAGAGGTGAGGCCGCCCACGCGGTTCTTCAGCAGCTTCGCCGCGCCACCACGCTTGAGCTTGGCAACGGCGCCGAGTACCTCATAGTAGCGGCTGACATCGTAGACCACGATCTCTTCGCAGCGGACGCTTGGAACTTCGGGACGGGCGATGGTGAGAAACAGCTTGGTGGCCTTGGCGCTATCGAGCGGCAGCAATTCCTCGACGGCGCGCAGGCGCAAAGAGAGCGCGTCAAGATCCTGCCGGTAGGCGCGCTCCAAAAATCCTCCCGTGCCACCGCCGCGGGTGATGGAGGCGCGAAGCTTGAGGGGGCGCTGGGCTTCGGCGGCCCGGCTGAAGGCCTCGGTCAACAACTCCACGCGCGCGTGCGGATCCATTTTTTCGCTCGACGCCAGGCGGATCATGGCGTCCGCGGCGAACTCCGCGGGGGCTTGGCGCGCCAAGCTGGAAACTGTGTTGGGATCGAAATTGCCGGTGGCCCCGAGCAAAACGATGGGAAGCAGGAACAATGCAGGAGTCTTCATGGATTCGGTCGCGAACTACTATTTTAGACGCAACCGGACCATTGAAAGACGGGGCCGACCGTGGACGGTAACTCAGCTCGAGAAGGTATTGGCGGACGTCAGTTCTGAGCCGCTCTGCGACCAGATGCCTTTTACGGACGGCATGAATATACCAATGATACTGAAGCAGCCGAGCACAAAGACGGCCACTATCATGGTGTATTCAACCAGATCCTGAGCCTCATCGGTGCGCCAGAACTGCTCCAGATATTGCCGAATCTGCACCATGACCTCCAACCCAATTACAACGCAGACTGGCACTGCTTGCAAGCGAATAGTACTGACGATAGTACCCAACAGCAGACGGATAACGTTGATTTTGTTCACGAGTCACTAGGAGTTGGCAACGACTACTATCCAAAGATAGTATTGCGTCGCGTGAGTCTTGTTTCCTCCAATTCATCGACACGAAGCGAACGCAGTGGCCGACTGCGGCGAGGATTTTCACGTGGAACGGCTCTCTGCGCCGCCGGTGCGGGACAAGAAAAAAAAGCCGGGCGCTCTGGGGAAGAACGCCCGGTGAGGAGTCTCCCTTAGTCTGCTCGGAGGTTCAGACTAAGGGGGTGGAGGAAACCCTTTATGCCAACAAACCGCCGTGGCCCAGGCAGGCAATTTCCCAGCCCGTGATGTGATAACGAGCCAACAGCGGCGGCAAAACCAGGTCGACCACATTCGGTTTGGCGGAGCGGAAGCAGCCTGGCGCGGAAACCACCGGCACCTCATCCTTGTACGCCAACAAAAGCAGGTTTCCAGGCTCGACCGGGGCCAGGAACCGTTCCACTTGCGAACCGACACGTATCATTGCCTGGCCAATCACATCCTCCGGCCCAGCCGGAGCCGTAGTGGATGCCACCAGGATGACGCTCGGTTTGGATCTCATTAAATGTTGTAGGCTGCGGGCGACCGAATTCTCATCTTCCGTGCAGGAGAGCACGAAATTGGCGTTGACGCCGAACCGCTCCAGGCGCTGCCGCATAATGTTCTCGAACAATTGGCGCGCTCGCTCGCCGCTGATGGGATCGGTGTAGAGAACTCCTACGGCTGGAGAGCGCACAGGCCGGGCCTGCAGAATCGGGCCGCGCTCCTTAAGGATGTTGATGAGGGCTTCGAGTTGCTCCTTGGCTACGGCGAACGGAGCGCTCTTCACGGTCGCCACACGCTGGCCCGCCAATGCGTGACTGAAGTTCAGGGCGGTAGCGATCACCACGCTGGCGGCGCAATTGATCTGCTTGAGCAACTCGTCGTCCACCAGCACACAGCAGTTTTCGGTCGCCACCAGATTGGCGCGGCCTCCGGCGGCCACGCGGATTTCGAAGCTGCCACATCCCATTTCGCTGGCAACGGCCGCGACGGCATCATCTTCGCTCACCTCCCCATCCTCAAGCTCGGTAACCCAGATGGTTTCCATGCCTTCGGATTCCAGGACCCGGATGTCCTCATCGCTGATTACATGGCCTTTGGCCAACAGCTTCTTGCCACCCGGGCGGAAAACGGTGCAGCAAAGGATCCGTCCCGTTGAAGATTTCACGTCAACAGTTTGCGCTCTCATGCCAGCCTCACAAGAAGTTAGGATCGACGATCAGTTTCAGATCTGTAGCTCTTGAAACCTGATTGTATAACGAGTTATGTTCGGTCCGTGGATTATTTCCGCGGTCTTTTGAGGGGTGACGGAAAACCCGACTTTGCGGGTATTTCCCTTACAGAACTTATGGGACCCGAGGAGTTGGCACCGGGATCAGTTGATCGTCCGGCGTGGGTGCCCAAATCTCGGGCAGCGCTTCCGCCCAGTGGTCCGGGCGCAGAACGCGCAGCACGGCGACTTCGTCACAGGCCTGGAACTTGGGGCAGCGGAGGCAGTCTTTCCATGCCTTGAGCGGCAAAGCGCCGCGCTCCACCGCCTGAAAACCCACTTTATGGAAGAACTCCACCACGTAGGTGAACGCGAAAACGGCGTCCAACTCGTACAGCTCGGCTTCGGCCAGCAGCGCCTCCACCAGTTTTCGTCCCACTCCATGGGTTTTGGCGTGTTCGCGCACCGCCAACGAGCGGATTTCGGCCAGCGTGGGGCTATAGAAATGGAGCGCGCCGCAACCCAACAGCTCACTGCCGGCGGTGACCACGGTGAAATCGCGAATGGCTTCCGACATTTCGAACTCAGTGCGCGGCAACATCACGCCCACGGCGGCATAGTCGTTGATGAGACGGAGAATCGGACGGATGTCGCGCATCGCCGCCTTGCGCACGGTGAGCGGCGGTGCGCCCCGGGCTTCCACAAACGCGTCTTCGCGAACTCCGCTGATCATGCCGTTGGTACCTCGCTTGGCGCCAACCGCGTGCCGAGCGCCTCTCCTTCCAGGATACGCATTAAAACCCTGTCCGCCGCGCCGGGGGCGATGCGCACTTCTTCAACGCCGGCCTCGAGAGCCTCCAGCGCCGCATCCAGCTTGGCCTGCATGCCGCCGGTGGCGACGCCGGAAGCGATCAAGGCGCGGCTCTCAGCGGCAGTGATCACCGCCCGCACTTGTTGCGCGCCATCCAGCACGCCAGCTACGTCGGTGAGGAAAATCAACCGGCCGGCGCGGAAAGCCGCTGCGCAGGCCACCGCCATCCGGTCCGCGTTCACGTTGTAGATGTTGCCGGCGCGGTCTCCAGCGACACAAGCCACCACCGGAAGGTAGCCGTTGCCGGCCAAAAGTTCCAGCAAACCGGCATTCGACCGCGTCACCCGTCCCACCGCGCCGAGCGCCGGGTCGAACTGCTCCGCCTCGGCCAGCAGGGCATCGATGCCACTCAGCCCCACTGCCAGCGCGCCGGCTCGGTTCAGGCTCGCCACCAATTCGTGATTGACGCTGCCCGCCAAAACCTTCAACACCGCATCCAGCGTTTCCGGCGTTGTTACCCGCAAGCCGTTGACGAAACGGCTCTCGATACCGCGCTCGGCCAGATAGCGGGTCATCTGCTTGCCGCCGCCATGCACGACGACGACCTGGACGCCGGGCGAGGCAACGGCCGCGATTTCGCCAGCCAGCCGTTGGCGCGATGCGGGATCATCGAGCAGCGTGCCTCCCAGTTTGATCAGGATGCGGTTCACTGCAGGCCCTCGGTTTCCGGGTAGCCCAGCATCAGGTTCATGTTCTGCACCGCCTGGCCGGCGGCGCCCTTTACCAGGTTATCGATGGCGCTGACCACTACGGCGCGGCCGGTTTTTGCGTCCAGGGTGACGCCGATATCGCAGAAATTAGTGTGGGCCACGGCGCGGAGTTCGGGCGCGTGGCCGGGCTGATACAGGCGGATAAACGGCTCGCCCGCGTAGCGCTTTTGGTAGATGTCGAGCAGTTCGTCGGCGGAGCGAGTGTTCGAAGCGCGAAAGTAAATGGTCTCCAAGATGCCGCGATGGAGCGGCAGCAGGTGCGCAGTGAAGCTGAACTCGCCTTCCTCCAGACCGCTGACCAGAAGCACCTCCGGAACGTGCCGGTGACGCAGGATGGAGTACGCCGAGAAGTTCTCGGTGACCTCACAAAAGCTGGTTTTGAGTGTAGGCTTGCGGCCGGCGCCGCTGACGCCGCTCTTGGCGTCGCAAACGATGCCGGCGGCGCGGTCCACCACGCCGGCTTCCACCAACGGGCGAATCGCGAGGTTGGCCGCCGTCGGGTAGCAGCCAGGATTAGCGACCAGCCGGGCGTGCGGGATGCGGTCGCGGCAGAATTCCGGCAGGCCGTAAGCGGCCTCTGCCAGCAGGTCGGGTTGGGTATGAGACTCCTTGTACCAGGCCAGGTAGTTGGCGGGCGTGCGCAGCCGGAAGGCGCCGCTCAAGTCAATGACGCGCGCGCCGGCGTCCAGCATGGCCGGCGCCAGGTCAAGCGAAACCTCCGGCGGCGTAGCCAGGAACACGAGCGCAATTCCTTCGGCGTGAATCACTTGCGGATCGCAGGGAAGGTGCTCCGGCGGCTCCGCGCCTCGGATCGCCGGTCCCGGACCGGATTCGTGCCGGTGCTCCAACAGATATGTCTCGACGCCGGGATGGCGGCCGAGAATGTGGACCAACTCCGCGCCGCTATACCCCCGGAATCCGACAATGCCGACTTTAGACTTCATGTGACTGTTTATTCTTTATGATGAATAATTATAACATAGCGCACATAGGATCTCACACGAAACTCGGCCCCCACAGTGCCTAGCTTTCGGCGACTGAGCGCTCGGCCAATTCACCGAACAGGGGCAGGGAATAGGCTTCGTCGTGGGATGCCTTGATCATCATCAAGACGGACATGATGAGCAGCGCCACATCGATCAACTTGTCGATTTGCAAATGCATGGAGAGGTAGGAGAGGGGGTGGATCACCCAAGCGTTCATCAGCCACGCGACGAACAAGTAGAGGCCCTGGAAGGAGTGGAAGCGCACGGCGCGATTCTGGCGGAACCGGTCCGAGGCCAGCCAGATAATGCAGGCGATCCAGCCGATGCCGGGCACGTAGCTCAGCACCGAAGCTGTCCGCGGCGAGACGCCGTCCAGCGGGTCCGGGCCGAGGGGCAGCGAAGTGGCGGGCTGGCGCGTGCCACAGCGCCAGCAGAACTGGTCGCGGCCCGCCACCGCATTTCCACACTGTGTGCAAAACGGCATGCTACTTCTCAATACGTTACGCAACCGCGGCTTGTTCCGCAACCTGGCGGGCGGGAGGACCGGGAAGGCCGCGGCGAGGTGACGACGCCATGACGACCTGAACCGCGGGCGACAGTGCGTGGCGGCACCGACCCCGCAGTCGCGCATTCAGAGGGCATGTTAAGATTGCGCCATGAGAACGTTAGCCGCTATAGCGCTTGCGCTGGTCTCGGCCGCGGCCCTGCCCGCGGCGCGGAACCTGGAGATTTTTGCCATCGACGTGGAGGGCGGTCAAGCCACGCTGCTGGTGACTCCGGCTGGCGATTCGTTCCTCATCGATACCGGCTGGCCGGGCCACAACCATCGCGATGCCGACCGCATTGCGGCGGCTGCCAAAGCCGCAGGCGTCAAGAAGATCGACTGGCTGCTAATCACTCATTTCCATGTGGATCATGTGGGCGGCGTGTACCAGCTCGCCGAGAAAATGCCGATTGTCCATTTCGTCGATCACGGCACGAGCGTGGAGAAGGGCAAGGACGCCGAGATTTTATACAACGAATATGAGGACGTGCGCGCCAAGGGCCAGCACTTACGGGTGGAACCGGGCGACACCATCCCGGTGAAAGGGATCGAAGTCCGGGTGCTTTCGGCGGGCGGCAATGTGATCCCCGATGCGCTGGAGGACGCCGGCGCCCCCAATCCGGACTGCAAGGAGTACGAACGCCCGGAGGAAACCACCGATGAAAACGGACAGTCCATCGGCGTGCTGATCACCTATGGCAACTTCCGCATGCTGGATATGGGCGACCTCACCAAGGACAGGGAATACGACCTGGTCTGCCCCGACAACAAAATCGGCACGGTAGATTTCTTTCTGGTGTCGCACCATGGCATGAACCTATCCAATTCGGCGCCTTTTGTGCACGCCATTTCGCCGCGCGTGGCGCTGGTGGACAACGGCCCGCACAAGGGCGGCACGGCGGAGGTGTGGCAGACTCTGCACGACACGCGCGGCCTGCTCGATATCTGGCAACTGCACTACGCCATTGACGCGGACAAGCAGCACAACTCGCCCGACACTTTCATCGCCAACGTGGATGCCAACTGCGAAGGAAAGTGGATCAAGATGACCGCCGAGAAAGACGGCACCTTCACGGTCTACAACACGCGTAACAAGTTCGAGAAGACGTACGTGAAGCATTGAGGCGAGGCGACACGCCGGCAAGCTTGCCGTGGAACGCGGCTGGCCGCCCGAACTGGCGCCACGCGCCGGCCGGCTCACTCCACGGCGACGTGCGTGCCTTTGCGTTCTTGCGCGGACAGGTGTGCAATGCGATGGTCGATCAGGCTGCGGACAGCCTTGAGAAACTCGACCCGCGAAGCGCGGAAGTGATCTCCGGCGTCGGGCGGGCAGAGGTTTTCGAGAAACGGCATCGCCACGTTGCAAAAGAAGCAGCCGTGCGCGGCGGACTGCGCGCCCGCGCCGGCGCTCGGATTATTACTTTCAGGCATCTTCAGCTCTCCTTCATTTCCACGGTCAGAACACGATTCTCCAGCCTGGCCCGGGTGGGCGCCAGGCCGGCCATGGAAGTCGGCAGGCCGATGTGCCGCCGCAGCGTGCCGATCTCCACCACCAGTTCGTCGCCCTTCTTAAATAATCCCACTTCGCCCTTGACTGCGAAAGGCAGGCGCAGTTTCACCTCGTAGTGGCCGTCTTGCTTGGTGAAGGTGTACGGCGCTTCGGTGCGGTCGACGCGCGCCGGGTCCTCGCCCTTCGCATAGAGCGCGCGCGCCAGTTCTTCCAGCCGCTCGCGTCCCAAAACTTCGTGGGTGAACAGCGGGACGCGCTTCACTTCGACGGGCGCGAAATAGGCGTCGATTTCCTCCAGCACGCGCGCCTGCGAGGCGCGCCATTCCTCAAACCATGCGTCGGTCACGGCCTGCGGCAGCACGCGATTGACGATCACGCTATCCACGGTCAGGCCGTGCAGCGAAAAGTAGACGAACGCGCGCTGGGTTTCGCGCAGCACCATGCGCTCCGGGTTGGTCACCAGGCGCACGCTGGTCTGCGCCGGATCCTCGAGCAGCTCAGCGATGCCTTCCAGCTTGGCGAACAGTTGCTGGATGTTGGAGAAGTAGCCCTCGGTGGGCAGCTCCACCGGCGAAACGCGGTTGGCGATGGGCCGAACCGCGCGGATGATGCCACGCTGGAACGGGAAAATGTGCTTCATGTACCATTCGAGCGTGGTGGGCATGCTGACGAAGCGCATCGATTCGGCGGTGGGCGCGCAATCGAGCACAATCACGTCATAGAGCTGCTCGCGGCGAAACTGGTTCACCCACATCATCGCGCTCAGCTCTTCCATGCCCGGCAGGATGGCCAGCTCTTCCGCCTCGACGTCGCTGATGCCGGTGGTGCGCAGCACGGAGACCACGTACGAGGAGATCTCTTTCCAATGGCGCTTGATCTCCTTCTGGATGTTCACTTCGTGAATCGCCAGGCGGTCGTTGATGGCGTACGGATCACCGGTCTCGCCGTGGAAGAGGCTGGTCCCGAGGTCGAAAGCGTCGGCCAGGCTGTGTGCCGGGTCCACGCTCATCACCAGCGTGCGATAACCCAGACGCGAAAGCTCCAGCCCGGTGGCCGCCGCCAGGCTGGTCTTTCCCACGCCTCCCTTACCGCTGAACAGGAGGATGCGCATACCTCTATTTTAGATGCAGCGCCGGTGACTTAGATTGTTTCGTAGATGCAGCCGGGTTTTTGGTAGCGGCCGAATGCTTCGTGGAAAGCCGGGCCGGGCCGGGCATGCCCGGCCCCTACGGGCGACGCTTGGCGAGGTGATGCACACTCAGCTTGCAGATGATTGGTGATCGAGAATGGCAGGAAAGGCCAGGAGCAATCTCGGCTCTGGAGGTTGGCAGCCAGCGCCGCGGCTGTGGCGCTTCGCCCGGCCGCTTTTGCGGTTAAAGTAGTGGTTAGAGGATATGCGGCGGAGCGCGATCATCTTCTTGCTTTTCGCGGCGGTGGCCTGGGCGGTCAACGTCAGGCTCTATCTGAAGGACGGCGGCTATCAATTAGCGCGCGAGTATCAGGTGCTTTCCGACCGCGTGCGCTACTACAGCGTCGAACGCGGCGATTGGGAAGAAATTCCGCTCGAGCTGGTGGATCTGAAGCGCACCCAAAAAGAAGCTGCGGAGCGCCAGGCCGAGCTGGGTAACGACTCCAAGGCTCTTTCCGAAGAGGCGGCCGCTGAACGCGCGATCCGGAAGGAAACCTCGCGTATCCCGCAAGATCCCGGTGTGTACTGGCTGGAGGGTAACCAGACCAAAGTGCTGAAGGTCGCCGAGGCGACGGTTCACATCAACAAGAAACGGCAACTGCTGAAGGTACTGACGCCGATCGGGCAGGGACTGAGCGGCAAGGGCACGCTCGAAATCGAAGGTGCGCATTCGGCTAACGTCTTCAACAACCCGCAACAGGAATTCTACATACAGCTCTCCGAGCCGGAACGCTTCGGCATCGCCAGACTGACCAGCAAGCCCACTCTGCGGATCGTGGAGAACCTGGTCTATCTGCCGGTGGATAAGGATGTGGAGGAAACGCCCACGCTGGTGGAGACTCTGCAGCGGGAGCTGGACCCTGGCGGGCTATACAAGATCTGGCCCAGAGACCCGCTGCCGGAGGGCGAGTACGCGGTGGTCGAGTATACGCCGGACGCGATGAACATGCAGGTTTGGGACTTTGCCATCCAGCCCAAAGCGGCGGGGAAATAACCGAGAGTCGGCCGCGCGCTCCACACGCGTGTTTCGACTGCGTGCCTATGGCGTTTTGATTCTCCAGGTGGTTTCTCCGGAGTTTCGATTCATCGCCTGTCGGATGCCGGCGAGGTTGTCATTGATCTTGGATACCATCTGGTAGAACTTCCAGACGCAGAAGATCACAGCGGCGTAGTAGAGAAGGCCAAGTAGCGCGAACGGAATCATGCTTAGCGCAAAACCGGTACCAATCATTTCGCACTCCTGAGCCGGTATTATAACTGCTTCTGGTTCCGATTGGATAACAAATACCTAATAACGATGATAAGTGCTTCTCGATAACTTCCGCGCACGCCTTCTCATCCCTGTAGTGCTATTGTAAGCCGCAGGATACAGGCCTATTATTGATGTGGAACTCGGTTCGTAAGCCACGGGCCGCTTGGAAAGATACAGGGAATGCAGAGTGGCGCTCCGTTGGAATCCGAAGGTCCGATAGATGCCTTCGAGCACGCGTCGGCGGTAGATCAGGCCGAGACTGGCCTCTCCGTAACGGGTCGCGGATCGGCTGCGCCGAGCGGTGAAACGGGCCTGCAGCGCGTCGATACGATCCGGCCGGGAAGCGTGGTGCTCATCGAATCCCGGGACGGATCGAGCTCGGAAAAATATTTCGTCCGGCACTGCACAAAAAACGGCGGGAATTACAGTATCAGGCTCGTGCACAGCCCGTCGGCGGAGAACGAAGCCGAATCTGAAATAGAAGAACCCGACTATTACGACGTTCTGCAGATCGGCCCGAAGGCCGAAGCCGAAACGATATACCGCGTCTACCGGATCATGGCCGCACGTTTTCATCCGGACAATCCGAAGACGGGCGATATCGAAAAGTTCCTGCTTCTCAAGACGGCCTACGAAGTGCTGTCCGACCCCGTCCGCCGCGGCGAGTACGACGAGCGCCGCCAAGCGCAGGACGCTGAGCCGATGCCGATTTTCGAGCTGAAGGACTTTGTAACCGGCGTGGAGGCCGAGTCGAACCGGCGTCTGGGAGTGCTGTCCCTGTTGTACAACCAGCGCCGCCAGGATTCGGAGCATCCGGCAGTCTCGCTGCTCCTTCTGGAGAAACGCATGGCGTTCCCGCGCGAGTACTTGAACTTCACCATGTGGTACCTGCGCGCGAAGGGCTTCGTAACGGCGGCCGATAACGCGGATTACGTGATCACAGCCCCAGGCGCCGAATTCGTGGAAGCGAATATCGGCAAAAGCGAGATCCTCGGCCAACTTCTTTTTCCCGGCCGGGTGTAACCGGTCGCGGTCCTCGAACTACTGTCCCGTCTCTGAAGTTCGTCGATGAGACTGGATAGAGCCATCGCTTAAGCCGGCACGGCCGAAGCCGTGTCCTGGTACAGGGTTCTGCAGTCGCTGCGAACCCGTCGGACATGACACTAGTTCGGATACGGGTCGCCTGGGTGGACGATCCGAATCTGATGGTCGCTGAAGAGTGCGGATCCGCCCGGCATTTTCACTTTTGGCATGTGGCAGCTCACGCAGTTGGCCTGCGCTACGGGACAGATCTTGGCGCGCGGCACATCGTGGCCGGCTACCGGCGGCGCATTTCGGCTGTGGCAGGCCAGGCAATTGTGGTCATACGCCGCTGCTTCGGGCACCGGGTTGGCGTGGGGATTATGGCAGGCCGTGCACCGGATGCGCGGATCGTCGCCTGAGAAGCACCGGCTGTTCGCCAGGCGGTAGGGCTGGAAGCGCACGTTGCCCTCGCCGAACTGGCGGAGTTTGACGATCTCCTCCCAGGTGCGGTGGCACTGGCCGCAAAACTGCGAGGTCTGCTCGGCATTCATCGCGCCGAGTTTTGTGGGCACAGGCCCCGGCTTGCCCGCGGCCAGACTTTCCATGTGAGGGTTGGCGCCGGTGTGGCAGTGCTCGCAAGTGAGGCCCGGCTGGAGCGAGGCGAGCGTCAGCCTGCCGTCATGCACGGCGCCCGAGCTGTGACAGCCGAAGCAGGCGGTGATTTCCGTCGCCGAGTTCTTCCGCCCCATCGCTTCCACCAGGTTGTGCGGCTGGATCTTGCCATTGCCGACCGTGACGTCGAGGCCTTTCAGAAGAGCGTAATAACTCACCATGCTTTCGTAAAAGCCGCCTTCGTACTCCAGCACGAAGGTCTGGCTATGAACTCCGAAGGCGTACTGAATCGGCAGGCTGAGGGTGCCGCTTGAGTCGCTGACGGTGTACGTGCTCCGGTCGCCCTTACGCTCGATGGTGTAGGTGTAGCCGTTCCTTTCGAAGGTCAGCTTCGGGTGAGCCCGCAACAGGGTCTGGTTGGGAGGCAGTTCCATGCCGATACCCATAGCCGTTTTGGACTGCGACTCGGCCTCGGCGCGATGGCACGTGGCGCAGGTGAATTTCGCCGCCGGTGGTTCGGCCGAATAGCCGGCGCCGGCCAGAGCGATGCAGGCCGCCGCGGCCAGGCTAGCCCGGCCCACGCGACTCCCTCGCGAGTTTGATCGACGCCTGACGCTCGCTGCGCGCATCTTCGTAACGGCCCGCGTCGGAATACGCGGTGGCCAGTTCGGTGTGGTATTCCAGAATGTCCGGATCGATCCGTACCGCCGCCTGCAAGTGCTGGATGGCGTCACTGAAAGCACCCCTTTTGGTGAGCACCACTCCGTAAGCATACTGCGCCAGGCTCATCCCCGGCGAGTCCGCGGCAGCCTTCGCGGCAAGCGGCACGGCGGCGGCCACGTCCCCGGCCAGGGTTAGCCGCAGCGCCAACACCGCCCTGGCTCGCGCGTTGCCGGGATTGACCTCCAACTCGCGCTGCAATTCCGCATTCATGGCCTCCGGCCGCGACTCGAGCAGGTAGGTGGCATACAGGTAATGAACGCTCGGCGCGGTCGGGTAGGCGCTGAGCAGCGAGCGGAATCCCGCTTCCGTCTGCCGGGAGTTGCCGCTAATCCAGGCGCAGGCGGTCTTGCCCGCCATCTCGACCAGGTCCCGCTGGCTGGCGGGTATCTGCTGCGGGACAGTGGGCATTTCCAAAGCGTTCAGGCCGATTCCCGCGATCAGTACCGGATCGCGAATGCCGCGCCCCACGAACGGCTTCAGCTCGCTGCGCGCGCGATCGAAGGAGCCCGCCCGGGTCAGCAGCAGCGCTCGGTGGAAGCGCGCAACCTGTTCCAGCTCCGGGGCCAGCCGGGCGCCGGGTGCGAACCCGCGCTCGAGGTGCTGGAGCGCGCCACCATAGTCGCCGGTCTCGTATTCGCAGAGGCCCAGAAATACCCATCCTGCCGGCGCCTGTGCATTCAGTTTGGTAAACTCGGTGAAAGCCCGCTCGCCATCGGCGAACTGGCCCGATTGGTAAGAGAAAAGTCCTAGAAACCACCAGCCTTCCAGCCAATCGGGCTTTTCGCGCACAGCTTGCCGGTACAAGGGCAGCGCAGCCGGGATATTGTCGGCATCGCGCGCTGCCGTGGCGCGGGCGATCAGATCTTGAGCTTGCGCCGCAGTGGCGCACGCGGCCACGCTCCAACACAGCAGTAACCATGCGAGCGGCCCCCTGGCCGTCACAGTCCGATTACGGGCCCGATGAGATACGCGAGACCTTCTCCTCGCCGGCAGCATCTCCCCTTCCCAGCACCACCCTGATGCTGAGCATAGCGGAAACGCTGCTGCTTGGGCAGGCCTAAAGGCGGGATTATGTACGCTTGCGTACCTTTGCCCGCGCCGGCACCGGCGTCGTTCATCGGAATGGCGCGCCAGTTGGCTTCGCCATCGGGAGCGGTTTGCGCCTTAGTGCATGCGCCGCGAGTCGGGCTCCACCTTCTTGAAGCCGGCCGGCACCTCGAACCACGACGGATCGACCGGGCTCGAAGAGAAGCCGCTCATCTCCACGGTCATTTCCAGCAGTGAGCCGGGAGCCGAGCCGCCCGCCGTTGCGTCCTGGTCCTGCGAAGACGTCTGTTTCTTGTGGCCCAGGCCGAAGCGTCCGCCCAATGCGCTACCGAGTGAGCCGCGGGCCGTCGACGGTTGCTGCTGCTGTTCGTCCTGCGGCTGCTGCGCCGCCGGCGCGTTGGATGTGGTGGCGCCGGAACCGGCGGCGGGCTGGCCGGCAATTCCCATGTTAACCGTCTCAAACACCGGCATGCCGTTCAGTTTGCTCATCTCTTTGTATACTTCGGCCATGCCCTCGGAAACCTGAGGATTGGCCATGAACGCATTGCCGCCGGGCGTCCAATTGAGCTTCTCGGCCATGCGGCGCTGGAAGTCGCGAATCTCGGCGTATCCACTGGCAGGGGCGGCCACCCAAAGGTCGGTGGTGATGGCCATGCCGCCCTGCTGGCCGGATTGCTGGTCCGTGCTCTGCATCTCCATTTTGAGGATGATCTCTCTGGCATCCATGCCCTCAATCGTCCTGGTCTTGCCCGTCCTGTCGGCGGAAACCTTGAAGGACATCTGGCCTGCATTGGGGTTCTCCTTCATCTTCCGCTGCATCTGCTCCAGCATTTCCTTCATCTGCTCAAAAGTCATCACCGAATAGGTCTTCCTGTGCAGGTCGATTTGGGTGATGGTCTGAGCACCCAGGTCGACGATGCTCGCTTGCGTAGCGCTTCGATGGGCCATGCGGTCGCCGTGGACCGCCACGGTGGCTTCCATCGGCTCGCGGGCGGCCTTGGAAAAAACGCCGGCGACCTTCATAATTCCCGCCATGGCGCCGCCGGTGATGGTGCTTTTTTCCTGATAGCTGAAATCGGCCAGCAAAGGCGACACCGCGAATCCTATGATTCCCGATATCATAACTAACCGTCTGAACATAGGCTCCTCCTGAACGCATAGTAAGGGATTGCGAAGTGGATGACAATAACGGCTTTTCGGGCTTTCCGGCATACCGGTGGCGCGGCAAGCAGGCGGCCCGCTGGCAGGAGCGGCGTCTTCGCTTGTCGGGCGGCGAGCTTGGCGTTAGCATAGCGAGGTACAAGAGGGGTTTCATGGCACACAAATTTGGCCGGCGGTATTTCTTTTTCGGCTCGCTTCTGGCGGGCGTGGTCCCGCGGGGAGGGTTCGGCAGCACAGCTTCGCTGCGGATGCTGGGCTACAAGTCGCCCAATGAGAAGCTGAACATCGCCTCCATCGGGGCCGGTGGTAAGGCGAGCAACGATATCGACGCTTGTAGCACGGAGAACATTGTCGCGCTGTGCGACGTGGATGAACGGCAGGCCGCGGAAAAGTTCAAGGAATACGACAAGGTTCCCAAGTACAAGGACTTCCGCAGGATGCTCGATCAGGAGAAGGGCATCGACGCGGTGATCGTCACCATCCCCGATTTCATGCATGCCACGGCCGCCACCTGGGCAATGGAGCGCGGCAAGCACGTCTACGTGCAGAAGCCGCTTACCCGCACCGTCTGGGAAGCGCGCCTGATGCGCGAAACGGCCAACAAGTACAGGGTCGCCACGCAGATGGGTAATCAGGGCTATTCGAACGAAGGCACGCGGCAATGCGCGGAGATGATCTGGGGCGGGGAAATCGGCAACGTCACCGAAGTCCATGCCTGGACCAACCGGCCGATCTGGCCGCAGGGCCTCACCGAGATTCCGCCGCCCGACCCGGTCCCCGCGACGCTCGATTGGGACCTGTGGCTGGGCATCGCCAATTCCCGCCCCTTCACGCTCGGCGGCAAGGGATATCCCAACGATTTTGGCGGTTACTTCTATCAGCCGTTCAACTGGCGCGGCTTTTACGATTTCGGCTGCGGTGCGCTGGGGGACATGGCATGCCATATCCTGGGCGCAGCCAATATGTCGCTGAGGCTGGGGGTTCCGTCGTCGGTCGAGTGTATCCAGAAGGAAGGCGTCAGCGAGTTTATGTTCCCCAAGCGGTCGGTCATCCGCTACGATTTTCCGGCGCGCGGCGACATGCCGCCGGTGAAACTATTCTGGCACGACGGCTGCACGGAGACGCCGGAGATCCCCGGCGTGCCCAAGGGCGAGTTGCTGGGCGATCTGCCCTACAGGCCGTACCACCGGCCGCCGGCGCACGCTCAGGGTAGCGCACGGCCGCCGCGTCCGCGCGTCGAGCCCACCGGTTTCGTCGGCCCGGTCTTTAACTGGGAGCGATTCCAGGCTCTGATTCATGATCCCGAGGCGGTCCCCGACAAGCCCAACGGCAGCGTCTTTATCGGCGACAAAGGGATCATCACCACCGGTACCTACGGTGAAGATACGCGGCTGATTCCGGTCGAGAAAATGCGCGATTACACATTCCCGCCGGAACTGCTGACGCGCTCGCCGGGCCACTACCGCGATTGGATTCGCGCTTGCAAAGGCGGCGAACCAGCCTGCTCCAACTTCAATGTGGCGGCGCCGTTCGTGGAGTGGATGCTGCTGGGAGTGATCGCTCTGCGGGTGGAGGGCAAGATCGAATACGACCCGGCGAAGATGCGTATCACCAACAATCAGCAGGCCAGTCAGTACTTGCGGCCAACCTTCCGCAAGGGCTGGGGCCCGCGCCACAAAGGTGAGTCGGTATAAGCAAGGCGCGGCGCGGCTCTTGCTAAACTGATAGTAATGACCTCACCGGAAGAGCGCCAGCGTGCGCTCCGGCAGATCCTGGACGAGCGTGTACTGGTGATCGACGGGGCCATGGGGACCATGATTCACCAGGTCCCTCTGTCGCTCGAGATCGATTACGAGGGGCACGAGAACTGTCCGGAGATCCTCGTCGTCACCCGGCCGGATGTCATCGAGAACATTCATCGCTATTACTTCGACGCCGGCGCGGATGCCGTCACGACCAATAGTTTCGGCGGCACCGCGATTGCGCTGGCCGACAACCACCTGCAGCACCGGGTGCATGAGCTGAATTACAACGCAGCCCGCATCGCCCGCGAAGTCGCCGACGAATTCTCGGTTGACAAGCCGCGATTCGTGGCCGGCTCCATGGGGCCGACCAACAAAGACATCAACATCACCGGCACGGTTACCTTTGCCGTCCTGCAAGCCGCGTACTACAAGCAGGCTAGGGCGCTGGTGGAAGGGGGAGCGGACTTTCTGCTGGTGGAAACGGTCTTCGATACCGGCAGCCTCAAGGCGGCGCTGCTGGCCATCCTGCAACTGCGGCACGATCTTGGCATGGAGATTCCGGTGGTTGCATCGGTAACCATCGAACGAACCGGCACCATGCTGGGCGGCCAGGCGATCGAGGCGCTCTATGCATCCATCGAGAATCACGACCTGCTTGCGGTGGGCATGAACTGCGCCACCGGCCCGGACCTGATGACCGATCATGTCCGCACCCTGGCCGCGATGAGCCGTTTTCCGGTTTCCTGCTATCCGAACGCGGGTCTGCCGGACGCGGAAGGAAGGTTCCCCGAAACGCCGCAATCGCTGGCGGCGCAACTGGAGAAGTTCGTCGACCTGGGATGGGTGAACATACTGGGGGGCTGCTGCGGGACCACACCGGAGCACATCCGCGCCATTGTCGAGATGACCGAAGGCAAACCGCCGCGACGTGCGCCCGCGGCGCAGCACCGCGCGTATTATTCCGGCATCGAACTGGTCGAGGCCGAGGAAAGCAACCGGCCGCTGATTGTGGGCGAGCGGACCAACGTGATTGGCTCGCGACTGTTCAAGAACCTTGTGGCGGAAGAGAAGTGGGACGAGGCGAGCGAAATCGCGCGCCGGCAGGTGAAGAACGGCGCGCAAGTCGTCGACGTGTGCCTGCAAAGCACCGATCGCGATGAATTCCAGGATATCCCGCCGTTCTTCCAGAGGCTGGTGCAGAAGATCAAAGCGCCGATCATGATCGACACCACCGACCCGGAAGCGGTGGAGCTGGCGCTCAGCTATTGCCAGGGCAAGAGCATCATCAACTCGATCAACCTTGAGGATGGCGAAGAGAAGTTCAAGCGTGTGTGCCCGCTGGCCCGCAGTTATGGCGCGGCGCTGGTGGTGGGCGCCATCGATGAGGACAAGGAGCAGGCGCAGGCCTTCACGCGTGAGCGCAAACTGGCCGTGGCCGAGCGCTCCTATGAGCTGCTGACCAAGAAATACGGCGTGGCGCCGGAGGACATCGTCTTCGATCCACTGGTGTTCCCTTGCGCCACGGGCGACGTCAATTACATCGGTGGCGCTGTCGAAACCATCGAGGGCATCCGGCTGGTGAAGGAGCGGCTGCGGCACTCCAAGACCATTCTCGGCATTTCCAACGTTTCCTTCGGCCTGCCGCCGGCGGCGCGCGAAGTGGTGAATTCGGTCTTTCTGTATTACTGCACCAAGGCGGGACTGGATCTGGCCATCGTCAACGCGGAGAAGCTGGAGCGCTTCGCCTCGATCCCCGAGGACGAGCGGCGGCTGGCGGAGAATCTGCTGTTCAACTCGCCGGCAGTGAATGCCGAAGACGAATCGCTGCGCGCGGCGCCGGAGGATTGGCGGCAGCAGACTGCGGAGCAAAAGGCGGCGATCAACCAGTTCCACATCGCGGCCGTCGCCGAGCACTTCCGCCAGACGGGATCGCGCCAGAAGCAGCGCGCCGCGGACCTGCCGCTCGACCAGCGCCTGGCCAACTACATCATCGAAGGCAGCAAGGATGGCCTGATTGCCGACCTGGACCGCAAGCGCGGCGAAGCGGCCGATCCGCTCGAGATCATCAACGGGCCGCTGATGGCGGGCATGACCGAGGTCGGGCGGCTGTTCAACAACAATGAACTGATTGTGGCGGAGGTGCTGCAATCGGCCGAAGCGATGAAGGCCGCCGTGTCCCACCTGGAGCAGTTCATGCAGGGCGCCGAATCGCAGTCGCGCGGGAAAGTGATCCTGGCCACGGTAAAGGGCGATGTGCACGACATCGGCAAGAACCTGGTGGAGATCATTTTCTCGAACAACGGGTACCAGGTGATCAATCTGGGCATCAAGGTGCCGCCGGACCAGTTGATTCAGGCTTTCCACGAGCACCAGCCCGATGCCATCGGCCTTTCCGGGCTGCTGGTGAAAAGCACGCAACAGATGGTGATTACCGCGGGCGATCTGCAATCCGCCGGCATCCATGTGCCGCTGCTGGTAGGCGGCGCGGCGCTCTCGGACAAGTTTACCCGCACGCGGATTCAGCCGGCCTATGGCAACGGTGTGTGCTATGCCAAGGACGCGATGACCGGCCTGAGCCTGATGAACCGCCTGATGAATCCGGCTGCGCGCGCTGAGGTGCTGGCCGCGCATCGCGGCGCAGCGGCGCCCGCCGCCGCTCCCGTCGAAGACGTGGCGCCGCCGCCCACGGACCGGCGCAGCGCGAAGGTGCGGACCGACATTCCCATCCCGCCCGTGCCGTACCTGGAACGCAAGGTCCGCGAGGTTCCGCACCTGGCCGAAGTGTGGAGCTACATCAACCCGTACATGCTCTACGGGCGCCACTTGGGCTACAAAGGCAATTTCGAACAGGCGCTGGTGGAGCGCGAACCCAAGGCGCTGGAGTTGTTCCACCAGGTGGAAGCGCTGAAGGAGGAAGCGGCGTGCTTCATGAAAGTTCGGGCGGTGTGGCAATTCTTCGAGGCTGAGCGTGACGGCAACTCGATTCACCTGTTTGCGTCCGGCAAGGAAACGCCTCTGCACACGTTTCACTTTGGGCGCCAGCGGCGGACCGACGGACTGTGTCTCAGCGACTATATTCTCGAGGCCGAAGAAGGGCGCCGCGATCACCTGGCGCTGTTTGTGGCGACGGCGGGCGAGGGTATCCGCGAGCGCTGCGAAGAGTGGAAGCAGGCAGGCGAGTTCCTGAAGGCGCACGCCATCCAGGCGCTGGCGATTGAATCCGCCGAGGGCACGGCGGAGTGGCTGCATCGCCGCATCCGCGAGGATTGGGGCTTCCCCGATCCGCCCACCACCACCATGCACGACCGTTTCACCTCGAAATACCGCGGCAAGCGCTACAGCTTCGGCTACCCGGCGTGCCCCAATCTCGACGACCAGCAGGGCCTCTGGGCGTTGCTGCGGCCGGAAGACATCGGCGTTTACCTCACCGAGGGGATGATGATGGAGCCCGAGGCGAGTGTGAGCGCGCTGGTATTCCATCACCCCGATTGCGCCTACTTCACCGCCGATGAGGCGGAAGGGGGCGCGGGGCAGTAGGGGGGACGGGGCAGCCAGTTTCGGCTTTTGCCCGAGTCTCCCTGCCGGATCTGCTGGCTGAGCGTCGTGCTACACTCCAATCGGCGTGAAACGATCGGCCTGTTGGGGAGGCGGACTCCATCGCAGAGCTTTTCTGAGCGCCCTCGGATCGGCGGTTGTGCTGCCGCGAATGCCGCGGATCGCACTGGGCCAGGACAATACATCTGCGGAATCTTACGGCTCGGGTTCCTTCGGCGAGTGGATCGACGATGAGGCTGGCCTGCCGGCATTTCGCTATACCTGCGACCAGACGAAAGATCCACGTGCCGTCACGCAAGTTATCACCCCTGGCGTCCTGATGCCGAACGAGCACGTGCACCAGGTCGGCAATGACCGCCTGGTGGCGCTGGCTTCCAACTTCGGATACGTCCAGGTGCGGCAGGATGAAGGCGGGCCAAAGTTGCTGAACGTCTTTTCGCCGGAGAGAGATCAGTACAGTGGCTGTGGCTGGCTGGTCGGCCCCAACGAATTTCTGGCCACCTGGTATCCGATGACCAACGCTCGAAGCTTCGATCGAATCTTCGGGATCGGCTATTACCGGAAGACCGTCACCGGGAACTTCTATTCTGCCGACCAGGCAATCGCGGCGCCATTCGGCGATGACCCGGTTCTGCTCTCACAGGTGACCATCTCCAATCTCAGCGCCACGACGGCGAATCTGCGTTGGGTCGAGTATTGGGGATGCCATCCTTATCAGTTCTCCTATCGGTCCAATCTGGAAGCTTTCGGCAACAATGCGCAAACCGCCGCCTTGCGATACGCATTCGGCGATCAGTTCGCACACCACTTCGAACTTCTGCCGGGTGGCGCCGGCCTGCTGGAGGCCAAGCAGTTCCTGGGCCGGACCGCGAGCGAGGAGGCGCTGTGGCAGGCAGCGGTCGACTACTGGGCCACTCATTCGAGCCCCTGGAACGCGCCGATTCAGGACGGCGTGCCAGGGAGTTCGTTCGAGGACCTCAATCCCCCTTCCACGTTTCTTGCGTCGCTCGACGCGCCGGCCGACACGGTGACCACAAACGGCATGGCGCTCTTCTCGGATCTGGCCAACCCGCTGGATGGCGACATCGGCTCGACGGGTAACACAAGCTGCCTGGCGCTGGAACGCGTGCTTACGCTGGAGGCCGGCGAGCAACGCACGCTGTATTTCCTGTACGGCTATCTGCCCGAAGGAGCGGACGCGAATCAACTGATCGCCCAATATCAGAGTCGGGCCGCGACTGTCTGGACCGACTCCTCTGCCGCATGGAGCAACAGCGGACTGAGGTTCGATACGGCGGCTGAACCCTGGGCGGCCCGGGAAACCATCTGGAATTACTATTACGTCCGCAGCGCGCTTACTTACGACGCGTTTTTCAACCAGCACATCCTCTCGCAGGGCGGCTACTACCAGTACGTGACGGGTTTCCAGGGTGCGGCTCGTGATCCACTGCAACATTCACTGCCGCTCCTGTTCAGCGATCCCCAGCTCATGAAGGAGGTGCTCCTCTACACCTTGAAGGAAGTCCGTGCGAACGGCTCTATTCCATACGCAATCGTCGGCCACGGCACGGTCATGCCGACCCCCCTCGACAATTCGAGCGATCTTCCGATGTGGCTGCTATGGACGGTCAGCGAGTATGTGCTGGCGACGCGGGATACGGCTTTCCTGGGTGAGCAGATACCGGCTCTGCTGCTGGCCAGCCCGAGCACGGAAACCGTCCGGAACTTGCTGGCCCGCTGCTACCAGTACCTGATCGAGGACGTGGGAACCGGCGAGCACTCCCTGATGCGGATGCTCAATGACGATTGGGACGACGGTCTGGTTGGAACCCTGGCTGTGAACAACCTGGATCAGTGCGTCGCGCAAGGGGAAAGCGTCATGAACTCCGCGATGGCCGCATGGGTGTTCGATTACTATGCGGATCTGCTCGAGTTCCTTGGCGATCCGGCGACGGCGGCGCAGGTCCGGCAAGAGGCGGACGATCATCGTCAGGCGGCGCGCGCGCAGTGGACCGGCCAATGGTTAAGCAGAGCCTGGCTCGGCCCGACGCTGGGCTGGGTGGGCCAGGATACGCTCTGGCTGGACCAGCACCCCTCGGCGATCATCGGCGGCGTGTTAACGCGACGGCAGTCCCCCATGCTGGTGCGGAACATCGATCAGCTTCTGCGACAGCCTTCTACCCTCGGCGCGTTGGTGATGGGCCCGGGCCCGGATGGCGCGGCTCTCGGCATCGATATTGGCACGTCGATGAACCGTGGCATCTCTCCTACACTAAATGGCTGGCTGGTCTGGGCTCTGGCCCAGATAGACGCCGAGACGCCCTGCAATGAACGGAAGCCCGGTCCCATGGCCCGATACCTCGATTCCTGCCCCCACAGCTCGATGGCCTGGGACGAGTGGACGCGGGATTCACTAGCCCAGCACGCTGAGATCTACCCGGATATATGGTATGAGACCTGGAGTGGGCCTGACACCATCAACTCGTCCCTGAGCAGCAACCCCGGCGGCACGGCCAGTTCCGAATATCTGCCTTATACCACTTTCCCGGTGATGAATCTCCACTCTCACGCCTGGCCGCTTTACGCGCTGACGAAGCTGCTGGGAGTGCAGTTCACTGGAGATGGCGTCCGGTTGGCGCCGGTGATCCCGCTGGATTCATACCGCTTCCAGTCGCCGCTGCTGGGCCTGATGAAATCGTCAGCCGGTTACGAAGGCTGGTATTCACCGGCCAAAGCGGGACCATGGACCATTCACCTCCGGCTGCCCGAGCACGAACTGGTTCGCGTTGTGGCGTCGGAAATCAATGGTCGCCGCCAGCCTCCGCAGCGCTCGGCAAACGAGATTCTGTTAACCGGCCAGAGGCAGCCGGGAAAACCGCTGCACTGGACAGTCCACTTTCGCTGAGGGAAGGGAGCCCCCGGACGGAGCCGTGGGCGGCTGCGCTACGCTACTCTGGTGGATCGCCATGTTCTCTTCGCGGTTCCATTGGGATCTCCAGCCCAATCGACTCACCGGACTGCTGGCCGCCAAGCGCGGGAGGGGCACGCGCATTTTGGATCTCACCCAATCGAATCCAACGCGCGCGGGAATCGAATACCCGGAGGAACTGCGCCGGGTGTTCGACGATCCTGGCGTGCTGCGCTACGATCCGGCGCCGGCGGGGTCGCTCGCGGCGCGCGAGGCTGTGGCAAGCTACTATCGGCGGCGCGGGCATGCCGTGGAGCCTACCCGCATCCTGCTCACGGCCAGCACCAGCGAGGGGTACTCGTACTTGTTCAAGCTGCTGGCGGACCCCGGCGACCAGGTGCTGGTGCCGCGGCCTTCCTATCCGTTGTTCGAGTACCTGGCCAAGATGGAGTCGCTCGAGGTGCGCCAGTATCCGCTCGAATACCACGGCGGCTGGGCGATCGACGTGGACGCGCTTGTCCGGGCCATCACCACGCGCACACGCGCCGTGGTGCTGGTGAATCCCAACAACCCCACCGGCAGCTACATCAAGCGCGCCGAACTGGAAGCGCTAGCGAGGATCGCGGCCGAGCGCGGTATCGCGCTCATCTCCGATGAAGTGTTTTCCGATTATGCGTTCGCGCCGGATGCAGGGAGGGTGACGTCGCTGGCCGGCGTGGAAGAGTGTGCGGCGTTTTCGCTGAGCGGCCTATCGAAGATTGCCGGCCTGCCGCAGATGAAGCTGGGCTGGATCGTGCTGGCGGGCCCGCCGCGGCTGCGAGCCGAAGCCATGGAGAAGCTGGAGTGGATCGCGGACACGTATCTTTCCGTCGGCACGCCGGTCGAGTGCGCGGCGGCGCGGCTGCTCGAATACGGCACGGCCGTGCAGCGCCAAATCCAGCAGCGCACCGCAGCCAACCTGGCCTTCGCGCGACAGGCGTTGGCCGGAACCGCGCTGGAGATCCTGGCGGTGGAAGGCGGCTGGTCGATCACCATACGCGTGCCGCGCGTCCGTACAGAGGAAGAATGGTGCCTGGAGCTTCTGGACCGCGACAACGTGCTGGTGCAACCCGGATATTTTTACGACTTCGAAGCCGAAGCGTTCCTGGTCGCCAGCCTGCTCACGGCGCCCGCCGAGTTCCAAGAAGGGCTCGCGCGGATCGTGAGGCGCGGCAGGGGCCTGGCGTAGGCTCACGGCCTGCCGGACCAGGGCGCAAGAATGCGCTCGTCGAAGGGTCTCAGATTCTGGCGTAAGCGCGTATCGGAAAGCTGCCCATCCGGCTCACTTTAGGTGGTACCGCGGAGAAGCGGAACCCTTCGGTCGGAAGCGCAGCCAGATTCGTGAGGTGCTCAACAATTGGAATATCCGCCGCGAGAAGCACGGAGTGCACCGGCCGGCTTTTCCCCGAAATATCGTCGATGTTGAGTGAGTCGATCCCGACCAGCACAGCTCCTTGATCGCGCAAATATTCCGCAGCCTTCCTGGTCAGAAACGGGTGGCCTTCAAAATATTGGTCCGTGCGCCAGTGAGTGTCCCAGCCGGAGTGAATCAGGACTGCACGCCCACGAACATCGACTGCCGCGAAGTTTGTCCAATCGATTGAGCGCTGCGCCAGACCAGTCACGCGCAGCACCACGCCAGGGATGTCGGAGATGCGATCGAGCGGAAGCCGGGCAAGGTCGCGGCCCTCGGCGTATCTGTGATAGGGCGCATCCAGATAGGTGCCGGTGTTGGCTACCATGTCGATCCGGCCAATCTGAAATTCCGTCCCTGCCTCGTACTGAGATCGAGACTGCCCGCGCGATAAGAAGTCGCAGATCAAGGGCGCGGGGAGCCCCTTGTAAGTCACCATGCCACTCTCGATGACATGACTGACATCGATGAACTTTGCGCCGGAGCCTGCAGAGCCAGGTGATGACGCGGCGGCACGCTTATGGAGCTCCTGAATAATTCGTTTGTTGAGAATCCGGATGCTGCCCACCATCAGAAGACGAAGGTCGGAAATGATGAACCTTGCCAGAGCATCGTCGACGACATCATCGCCCTCGATATCGAGGCGAAAGCCCTGTCCCTGAAGCCCGCCGCCGTTCGAAAACTCAATTTCAAAATCAGAAACCGCGCGTTTGTCGTCCGTTTGCATGGGCTGTCCTGGCCTCTCCGGGTCGATCGCGGTGGCTGCGCATCGGTCGAGGCTGAGCGGCGTCCGGTCCAGGCTTCGCCTACCCGGTTCCGTTACTGGCTTCCGCGGCCGCCGCCGGCGGGGCGCGGCGCGGGCAAATCCTTGCGCGGCAGTTTGTCGGCACGGGTGGCGGCGTTGTAGACGAAATCGGCTTCAATCACGGCCATCTCTTCCATATCCTGCTGCTGAATGCGGTCGTAGACGTCCATGTTGGTATGGTGCGTCCGGGTGAAGTAATCCATCGGGTCCTGGATGAACTGGAAGCCCGGCAGGCCGACGGCATCGAAAGATTGATGATCGGTGCCGCCGGTGTTGCGAATGGTGACGATGCCCGGGGTGAGGTCCTTGAGCGCGGTGAACCAGCTCTCGAAAATCGGCCGCGCCATTTCGTTGCCTTGCAGGTAAATGCCGCGGATGCGGCCGGTGCCGTTATCGATGTTGAAGTAGCCGGAGAGCTTCGCGTGCTCCGCGGTGGGCTTCATCACCGTGGGATCGGCGAAGTGCTCTTTCACGTACACCGCCGACCCCAGCAGGCCCTCCTCTTCGCCGCCCCACAATGCCATCCGGACGCTGCGGTCCATTTTGAGGTTGAGCGATTTCAGGATGCGCATCACTTCCATCGCCAACGTGGCGCCGGCTCCATTGTCGGTGGCGCCGGTGCCGTAGTGCCAGGAATCGAAGTGGCCGCCGACCATCACCAGTTCGTCGGCCTTGACGCCGCCGGGAATCTCGGCAAGCACGTTAAACGAATCGGGGTTCTCAGTGAGGAAGCGGTTCTTGATGTCGAACGACAGCTTCACCGGCACTTCGTGCTGCAGCAGGCGGGCGATGCGGTTGTAGTGCTCCGCGGCCAGGATGACCTGCGGCGGATTGTCGGCGTGCTCGCGGTCGGCGCCGCCGCCGACCAGCGTTCCGCTTTCGCCGATGCTGGAAATCTGCACCACCACCGCGGGCTTCTCTTCTCTCCAGAACGCCTGCTGGCGCTGGCGGAAAGCGCGCAGCTCGCGGAAGGTCATGTTGGGCTGGCCGGGAGGGCCGGGGGGTGGGCCGGGGGGACCGCCGCGGCCGCCACGTCCGCCGGTGGGGATCAGGTCGAGCGCCAGGTCATTCAGCTCTTCGGCGGTGTAGCGGTGGCCCAGGGGGGTGGCGGGGAAGGGCAGTTCGCGGGGCTCGGACACGAGCACGATCTTGCCTTCCAGCTTGCCGTGAAACTTCTCCAGGTCGGCCGGCGTCAGGATCGGCGCCAGCATGGCCTCGCCCGTCACCGGGCCGTTGGTGCCCATGGTCCACGCCACCGGCATGCCGATGAGGGGTTGGTAAGTGGGCTCCATCATGCCGGCCGCGAAATAGTCGCATTCCCAGCCGTTGCCGAACGGGCCCCACTTCTCGAGATGGACTTTGCTCAGTCCCCAATCCTCAAGCTGCTTGACGGCCCAATCGCCGGCGGCGCGGAATTGCGGAGAATTGGTGAGGCGCGGGCCGTACCGGTCCGTCAAGTTGTACATGATGTCCATCACCTTGGAGTGCTCGAACTCCTCGGTCTTGATCTTGTGGATCACGTTCAGGTCGACCCGTTCCTGCGGCTGCGCGAGAATCGGCAGCGGAAGCGGAATCATCGTCGCCAAAATGGCAAGCAGGAATTTTCGCATACGGGTGAGCATACCAGACGGCGCGCGCCAACGTGTGCCCCCAGTGCGCCAGCGGCACGGAAAAGCGCGCGGCGGCGATTAGCGTTCGATTAAAATGCCGCTACCGAGTAGCAACTTGAGATGCGTGCGCGTAGAATAAAAGTATGGCCCGAGGTTGGGAAAGCAAGTCGGTCGCGGCGCAGATCGACGCTGCTGAGAACCATCGCCACCGCGCCGCAAAGCACAATATACCTTCTCCAGATCGGCTCGAACTCATCCGCAAAAAAGAAACGATTCTTTTGTCACGCACGCGAGTCGTGCGAGAACTGGAATCGGCGCAAAACCCGCGTTACCGGGCAGTGTTAGAGAAGGCTCTGGCGGATCTGGAAGCGCAGTTGTCGGACATCGCCGCCGTTTGAGAGGCAACCGAGTGGGGCAGGGCACTCCATCCCGCCCGCCCGGCGTGCAGGTGTGCCTGTTCACGCCAAAAGGCGCACAGCCGGGTCAAGCCGCGAACATCTGTCTCCGCCGGTCGACTTCGAGCGGGCCCAACGCCGGTGGGATGATACTGCGCCACTCTCTCCCTCAGAACGACCTGCTCGGCCGGTAGCCGGGGCGGGAGCGGATGCGGTACTTCTTGCCGATGTCGCTGACGATTTCGACGGTGATTCTGCGGAAGCCCTCGTTCGGATTTGGCGCGGGGTAATAAGCAATGGTGTATGAGTTGCTCATGTCCTCGCGAATATCGTCGAATGCTTCCACCTGGCGCTGCCAGGTGCGCGCCCAGTAGGCTTTTCCGCCGGTATGCTGGGCGATGCGGCGAAAGACGCCGCTCGAGATCGGGTCCTTGTTGACCTCGCTGGTGGAGATGACGTAAATCGGAATGCCCTCATCTTCCGCCACGGCGCGCACGTCGTCCGGGGCTATCATGCTGGCGTTATCGGGGCCGTTGGAGAAGACGATCACCACCTTGCGGCCGGGCACTTTGGCGGCGTCGCGCAAGGTCAGCAGCAGCGCGTTGTAGAGCGCCGTATCGTCGCCGGCGACGGCGTTGCGCAGCCCGGCGATGGCGTCCCCATGCTCGCGGGTGAGCGATGCCGCGCGCGACAGGTCGCGGCTGAAGGTGTAGACGGCCACCGAATCGGCGCGATCCAAGCCGCGCACGAAATCGGCAATCGCATCTTCGGCGTAGACGAAGCCGCGGTACATGAAGTTGCTGGTATCGAACAGGACGAACACGTTGGTGCCGACGAAGGCGTCGGGACGGTCCATCCCCGGCATGCCGTGCCGATTGGCTTCCAGCAAGGGCGTCGCGGTGCCGTCGGCGTTGATCGCCACCGGGGTATTGGCGCCTTCGGCGAAGGTGGCGATCTTCTGCGGGATGCCATCTTCGAAGATGCGGAAGTCGGAGGGTTTGAGGCCGTTGATGTAATGGTTCTTGCTGTCGGTGACCTGGAAGCTGTGCACCACCATGTCCACCTTGACGCGGAAGACGGGCCGCTGCCCGTCCTGCGCCCGCAACAATGTGCCGCCGGCGGCGGCAACCAGGAATCCTCGTCTGGAGACTATCATTGTGGCCTGCCCGTGGGGAATTCCTGGATGGCCGCCTTTTGATCGGCTGCCACGGCGCGCGCCTGCTCGCGGACGCCGTCGCCAACCACACGCAACGACCGAAGCACAGCGGGCCAGTCCTCCAGGTGGGAAGCGAAAATGTGCTCGATCAACTCCCGGGTCCATTGCGGAATGCGCACGTTGAGTTGCGCCGGCCGCAGGCTCAGCTCGTCGGCCAGCGCGGCCCAGTACAGGTTGTTCGATTCCCAGCTTTCCGCCAGGATGCGGCTGGAGTAACCCATCAGCGTGGGGAACGTTCGCACATTAAGTAATTCAGGCCGGTAGGAGGTGGCCAGGGTCGGCTTGGGCGCTCCGAAGGCGCGCGAAATGGCCGCGATGGTCACCTGTCCGGGGACGTCCGCCGAGAGGCGCTCGATCTGGGCGCGCAGCGCGGAGCGGTCGCCAGTGCGCCCCGGCTCGAGCGAGCGGCTGAGCCAGAACAGCTCCGACGGAGTCACCTGGTCGACAGCTTCCATCACTTGCCCCTGCTCGAGCAGCCGCCGTACTCTGGCGGTGCGTGCCGGCGTGGCCAAGCGGCTCAACTCCGCCATCACCGATTGGCGCGCTGCCGGATCCATGGCGGCGCCGGCCAGCAGCTCGCCCCCGTAACGTAAATTCAATCCCACCCAATGCATTTGGGCGGGAGTGACGTTCCACCAGCGCGGGACTTTGGCGCTCAGAATCATCTGCGGGACCAGGTCTCCCCAGATCAGGGCCTGGGTCTGCGCGGGCACCAGAAAATTCTGCTCGGATTCGGCCAAAGCATACGGCAAAGCCGAAAGGGATCCCACCAGGTGGCCGCCACCGTTGGAAGGCCAGCCCGAGCCATAGGGCTCGGTGGGCCTCCACAAATAAGCTTGGCTCTGGCCGCCGACGAAGTCATGGCTGCGGACGAACACCGGGTTGGTGAAGAGCATCTGAGCGCCCGGCGGAGCGTAGTAGGCATAGCTCAGGCCGAGCAGGGAATCACGCAGCAGCGGCGCCAGCAGCTCCGTCAGCTCCTTAAGGCGGGCAGGATCGCCGCCGGTCTTTTCGATGGCCAGCCGCATGTTCAGCTTGCGCTCGAAATCCAGGTGCCGGTCGGTCCAGAAGCCGAAGCCCATGGCATTGCGTTCGCTGACGGTAAGGGGCGCGCGCGGCAGGGACACCTCGGCGATGCGCCCAGCCAGCTTGACCAGTTCCGCGGTGGCGGCCTTGTCCGGGCGCCGGCCGCTCTCGATCAGATCACCCATCTGGAACAGCGTGTCGAGCGAAACCAGACGCTGCGCGTCCAGAATCCGGAGCAGCTCCTCTTCCATCTCCTGGCGGGTTTCGACGTCGTCGGATTGGGCGGCTCCGGCCAGCAGGTCAACAATTCGTTCCTGGGGTCCGGTGGTGGAATCGGCCGGTTTCGCCGCTGCATCCAGCAACGACTGGAAGCCGCGGTGACCGGCGTCGAACACCTCGTGGGCGCGATGCACATCGGCGAAACCAGTGACGATTCCGGCGAAGGCGGCGTCGGCGTTGCGGTCCGCAATCGTCTGCTGGCGTACCAGGATCTGCCACAACGAGATCAGCGCCTGGAACGTCCCGCCGGCATCGGCACGCATGCTCGGCTCGCGCAGCCGGGTCAGCGCCTCGGCGGTATCCAGAAACTGGTCGATGGATTTGTCGCTCAATCCCGGCGATTCGCTGAAAATCGCGAACTGGCTCCCATAGGTGCGCCACGAGCGCGCCAGCCGCTCCACCGTGGCGGCTTCGAGCGGCGTGGTGCGGACGTGGTCGATATCGGACAGCGCCATAAAGATCTTGAGCGGCTCGTTTTCCACCGACCTGCGGCACAGGGCGAACAGCGCCTCGATCAGGTCATCCGGTTCCTTCCAGGTAGCGGCCAGCCGTGTCAGCTTGGCATCGTACCGGGCCTGCGGATTGTTGGCGAACAGGCGTTTCCATACTCCCAGGTCGCCGGGCACGTGCGGTCTGCCATCGGCGTCGAGTTGGAGCCGCGTGGTCAGCAGCATCATGTCGCTGTTGGATCGAAACACCGGCCGAGCCGGACCGGGGCTGGTGATTTTTCCCCGCACCGCTGCGTAGAAGCGCTTCAAGCGCGCCGGATCCGTCAAATAGTCGCGCACCGGCGTGTCGATGCGCGCCAAAGCGTCATAGAGGCTGGCCAGCCAGCCGTCGTCCTTGGTCAGCAGCTTAACGAAAAACTCCGCTCCGCGATCCGGCGAGACTCCCACCAGGTCGCCCCAGGCCGCAGCCGCGCGCGCGCCGCCGGGAACCACCGCTTTGCCGCCGCGCAGCTCGAACTGGCCGCCGAAGAAATCCAGCACGTGCGCATACGCCCGCAGGTGGGTCAGCGTTGCTGCATCGCGTATGGCGGCAGCAGTGGGCGGATCCAGCTTGGACAACCCCAGGTAGAGGCGGCACCACGAGGGATCGGCAAGCAGCCCTTCGAGAAAATCCGGCTCCTTGCTCCCTGCAGTCCAATAATCCGGGCCGAACATTACCGGCACCTGGGTGGGATGATAATCGTAGCGGAAGGGGTGGTTGGTGCGCAGCGCCTCTTCCAGGCGGCTCACCGGAAATCCGGAATCGGTGGTCAGAAACGCCCGGCCGGCATTCACCGTTTCCAGCACCACCTCCGAGCCACAACCGCCGCGCATGCGGAAACCGAGAATGCGCAGCAGATCGGCGACGTTGGGTGAATCGCAATTGGGCACTTGGATCACGTGCTGCTCGCCCGCCAGTTTTTCCAACTCCCGCGCCTGCGCAAGGTAGCGGTGCAACAACTTCAGGAACTCGGTCTGTTCCAGCAAGTCGTTGCTGTGCGAGGCCTGGTAGCCGTTGGTGACGATATTCCGCGCCACTGCCGGCAGCACGTCCTGTGGCGCCGCGGCGGGTGAAATGGCCGCCATGCGCGCGAACGATCGCATCGGTCCGGGTATGGAAATAGTGGGCCACGCCGCGGGCCGCTCGCCCGAGGCGGACGGAAGAACCGCCTTGCCGGTGATGGTGCGATAGAATTCATCATCGCGCGCGGACGCTTCGCCGTCCCCGGCCAGCAGATCGAGCGTCACCAGCCGGCGCGCGATTTCGGCTTCCTCCGTCGCATCACCGGCCCGGCGCAACTGCGCCAGGAGCCTGGCATACACCGCGAGCGCTTCCGGCTGGCCGTACTGTTCCAGAAACTCAGCGTAGGATTTGAGAGCGGGGATGCTCTCGGGATTTTGCTGAACAGCGGCCGCCAGGATGTCGCGGGTCTTGCTGGCATCGCCGGCGGCCTCCAATTGGCGGACCTGCTCGGGGGCCTGCCAGGCCGCCAGGACAGAAACCGGAAACAAAGCCGCAGCCGCTACGACAATCGACAACAACCTCATCGATCCCTCCCGGACTGTCCAATCACTCTATCACGTCCTCACGCGTCGTGGATGGAGGTGAAGTCGCAACGTGAGAACTGTAACAAGGGCGTCGGCACGAGGACGGTGGAGCGGGCGCTTCGTTTGAACTTGAGCTGTCTACTAGGGACCGCGCCTGCCCGGCGCGGATTTCGACGACGCAGTGGGCCCATCACTGCGAGTCACGCGACATTCATCTAATTCACAGCGAAAACCGCGTTCGCGGCGCATGGTCGCGCGCCTGGGGCGAGCGCCTGGCTCAGCCGAACCTCAAGCCGCGAACAGACCGATGATCTGTGCCACGCGCTTGGCGCGCTTACTCGATCGTGGGACCGAAGTAGCCCTGCGCCAAGGCTGGTTCGGCATCGAGCGCCTTGCTCCAGCAGGAGCGGGCTTCTTCGCTCTTGCCCGTCGATTCCAGAATGCGCCCCAGATTGAGCAGCGCTTCCGGCATATCCGGCTGCAGCGACAACGCGTCCCGATACAGGCGAACGGCCTTTTCCGGCTGATCGGCTTTCTCGTACATCAGCCCGGCGTTATACAGGATTTCGGCTGAACGCTCGCCGAGATCGATCAGCCGCACGTGGTGTTCGAGGGCCGTGTTGAAGTCGCCCGACTGGATCGACAGCGCCGCCATGCCGCGCAGCGCATCCACGCTCTTGGGGTCGGCTTCGAGCATCTTGTCGTATAGCCGCTCGGCGTGTTCCTTATCTCCCATGCCGGAATAAGCCAAAGCCAGGTTGGCCTGCGCTTCGGGCCAATAGGGGCGGTATTTCAGGCAGCCTTCGAAAGCTTCGACGGCGCCGCGGAAGTCCTCCCTCTTGAGCCGCAGGTAACCCATCCGGAAGCGGGCTTCCTCTTCCTTCGGAGCGCGCTCGAGGACCTGCCGGTACCAGCGTTCGGCCTCGTCGTACTGGCCGGCGTGTTCCAGCAGCAGGGCCACGTTCCACATCGGCGCCAGCGCTTCGGGCTGAGCGGCCATGGCTCGGTCGTAGTCCGCGCGGGCGGCGACCATGTCGCCCAGTTGTTCGTGCACGACGCCCAGGTTGGTGTGCGCCTCAGAAGATTGCGAGCGCAGCTTGATGGCCTCCTGGTAAGCTTCCGCCGCCTGCTGCCAGCGACCGGACTTTTGGTGCGCCAGCGCCAGGTTGAACCAAGCCTCGAAGTGGCCGGGCACGGCGTTGACCAGCAGGTTGCAGAACTTGGCGGTAAGGGCGTGCTCGTCCGACGCCGACGCCCAGGCGGCCAGCCCTTCCAGTGCCACCGTAGACTCGGGCTTGAGTTCGAGCAACCGTTCGGAGAACTCGCGCACCATGTCGAAATCCTCCTTCGACATGCCGATCAGCACCAGGTTCGCCAGCGACTCTTCCGAGTCCGGGTTGCGTTCGATGATCTTCTGGTAGATCGCCGCGGCCTCGTCGGCGTGGTCGAGCGATTGCAACGCCGCGGCCTTGCCGAACAGGGCGTCCTCATGCTGCGGCGACGCCGCCAGGCAGTGCTCGAAGGAGAACAGGGCGCTCTTGGGATCCTCGAGGCGCAGGTGGCACACGCCCAGCCCGAGGTGCGCATCCAGGTGACCCGGCTCAAGAGTCGAGGCCTTTCCAAAGGCCTCCGCGGCCTCTTCCCAGGAGCCCAGGCGCTCCAGGCAGACGGCCAGGTTGAACCAGCCCATCGCATACTGCGGCTTGATCTGCGTTAAGGCGCGGTAGCTCTTGGCGGCTTCCTTGTGGTCGCCCAGTTCGAACTGGATGTGCCCCATCGCGCGGTAGATTTCGGGCGAGGCTTCATTGGCGGCGATGGCGCGTTGCAACTGCTTGAGGGCTTCATCCCGTTTGCCGGCCAGGTGCAAGGCGACCGCACGCGCCAGGAAACCGGGGCCGCTCATGGCCGCTCCTTCTTTGTCCGTCATGTCTGGCGCCGGGCCTCGCAGGGGCTGAACCTTAGCGCTGGTTCGAATTGGGTTGCTGCTCATTTCTCTCAGTCCTCCTTACCGCTCGGATGCGTCCGTCACCAGGCGTATCCAGTAGAGGCGCGCCCGATTGTCCGGCGCGCCCAAAAATCCTACTCCGCCAATCGCGAGGCGGTTGTCGCTCCATCGCTCGATGGTTTCGCCATCTATGGAAACCGTAAAATCGTTGCCTCTCACGTGCGTCAGGATGGTAACAGCCGCTTTGAGACTGCTTGCCTGGCGGACCGGCGTGGTAACGCTCAGTCCGGGCGCGCCATCGATCACCGAAGACCGCGTGAAGGTTCGGCCCTGCGGCGAATTGGCGATCGTCGCCAAATGGTAGTTTTGTTCATCGGCGGCGCGGAATACCCAGCTCAGGCTCTTCTGGTCGATGCGGGTCAGAAACTCGACATCGTAATCGATCATGGCGAGCGATGGCGCGAACAGCGCCAGAGCACCGGGACGCACGCCGGCCACATCGATTTTCCAATCGCTCACGCCGCCAACCCAGTTTCCTAATCCGGCGTCGAAGTGGTCTTCCAGGCGGATCGATTCGCTTGTCACCTGTTTCGCCTGGGCGCGCTTCTGCGGCGCCTTGGGCGTTGACGCCGACGAGACCGGAAGCGCTGGCATGCCGCTCTGTATTTTGAAACTGGAATAGCCGAATGGCGCCTCTTGCGGTTCAAACGATACCGTCGAGAACCGCGGGATCAGCTCGGACGCTTTGGCAATCACCGAAACCGCTCGCGTGCCACCGCGATTCCACGCGGCACTCCGCAATTGGGCGCCCACAACGTGGCCGCCGGCCATGACGATTGCCGGCAGATTCGATCCAGTCCATTCGATGGCGGCGGCGCGCTGCGCCATGCGGCAGTCGCGGGTGCTGCGGCTCACTCGCCGCGTGCTGCCGCGCGCCATGCCGGGCAATAAGCCGTGTGTAGGGCCGTGGGGCAGTGCCGCGGCACGAGCCAGCGGTGTGATCAGGGGCGTCCGTGAGTGGGGCGCCGGGCCCTCTTTGACGAAGACCGGCGGCGGCATGGCGCCCGGCCAAAGTAACGCGGGCGCCCGGTGCGCAACGGCGAAGCGGCGCAGTTGCCTCTCCGGCGGGCGGATCGGCTGGGCCCCCGCCACTCGCACAGGGCTTCCCTCATGCATCGGTAATTCCAGCCACAGAGGCGGGGCAGCGTCGCGTTGGTAGGTGGCTCCGCCCACCGGCTCTCGCCGCGATTCGGACGGCAACACCGCGCGCGACGCCCGGCGCCGCGGCAATGGAAAGCCGCGGCGTCGCGCCTTCAGCGAGCGTGCGCCATCCCAAGCGCGCGCGGGCCGCGGGCCCGGCAGTGTGACCCGCATTTTGTATTCGCCGAGCGCCGGCAGCATCGCGCTCGTCGCTTCACCGGCGTGCCGCAAATAGCCGGAGCTGCGCGGCGGCTGCTTGTCCTTCGAGCCGCGCGGCCGCGGCAAAAAGAAATCGCCGCCGCCTTCCAGCCGCGATTCCAGCGCCGGCTGAATGCTTCGCATGTGATCGGCCGGCGCCAATGGCTCAGACCAAGGCATGTTTTGATCGAAGCCGCGCCGCTGCAATGAGGCCAAGCTCTGCGCTTGCGCCGGCACCACCAGCTTCAGATTTTCGCGCCGCCGCATCAGCGTAGCGACTTTGTTGGCTTCCTGCAGCCGGTCCATCCCCAGGCGCAGTCCATACTGACTGCGATGCTCCCGCGAACAGAAGTCGCCGCCCGCGCCCACCCAGATTCTGCTGAGGGGCCGTCCGCATAGCTGACAGGTCCTGGCGCTCATTTCCTCGCTCATTATAGGCACTAAAACTCAGAATTGCTAGAGTAAAAGGTGACAGTATTCATCTGATAACCAAAGATAATTAACGGGTATATATCTAGATAGCTATCGGCTAAAACATTGTGGATCAGTACCGTTGATTTTGGTTAATAGAGTGAATTTTAGGGTATATATTGCTTGGATTTCCGTTAAAATTGACGCGTGAAGTAAAGAGCCCAGAATTTCAGCGGGCGGAGGCAAATACAGATGGTTGAATCGACAGCACGGCGGGAACGCGGCGAGCCGAAATCCGCACCCCTGGCTACTTATCTATGGGAAGTTCCCCAGAAGCCGGTCGCAGTGCGACTGGCTTTCGATCTCATCGACCGGATGGAGAGCGAAGTTATCGAAAACTTCCGCTCCCTGACCTCACGAGGATCGGAGATTGGCGGCGTATTGCTGGGTTCAGTGGTTCCCGGCAGTCCCTTGAACGTGATCGTGCAGGACTATGAAACGATCCCCTGCGATTACAGCCGTGGGCCGCTGTACCGTTTGTCGGATGCCGATCTGGGACGTTTCGAACGGGCGATTGAACAGCACAGCGCGCCTGGCAGCATTCAGGTGATGGGCTTCTTCCGCGCGCACAGCCGGAAGGGTCTCAGCCTGGATGCGGAGGACCTGGCGTTCCTCGACGCACGCTTCCGCGATGCCCATCATATCGCCCTGCTGGTGCGGCCATTTGCCACCAAGACCAGCGTAGGCGGCCTCTTCATCAGGGAAGACGGCGCGTTCCACGGAGAAGCAAGCTATTTGGAGTTTCCGTTCCGATCCGGGCAATTGACGCCATCGCTGTGGACACCGCCGGAAGCTGCGCCAGCACCGCCTCCGCCGCCAAGTCCGGTGAATGTTCCGGTCACCCCACCGCCGGCCGCCAAGCCCAGTATCCGCCCGCAAGTCGTGCCGATCGGCCTGCGTCGCGATTCGGGCGCTTCCGCGCCGTCCAGCGAGGCGAAGATCTCCGTGCCACCTGTGGTCGACAGGGCTGAACGGAAGCCGCTGGAGACAAAGCCGCCTGTACCGCCCGCCAAGGCGCCGGCCGCGGAAGCGAGAGCCGCGGCTCCCGCTCGTCCAACTGCACCCGAGCCGAAGGCGCCTGCCACGGAAGTCAAGCCGGCCGCCGCGGTGACGAAAGAGGCCCCGCCCGCCAAAGCAGCCGAGCCGGCCAAGCCCGCGGCCGATAAGTCGCCGTTCGGGACTCTGAGCGGCACTGCCCCGGTGGAATCACAGGGCAGCAGAAAGATCATGCTGGTGCTCGGCGGCATCGCCGCTACCGTGGCTGCGCTGGTGCTGCTTTTCGTGTACCCCGGTTACATGGTACACACGCATCAAACCACCGCGGTGGAATCGCCGGCCGCGGATCTCACTCTGCGGGTGGAACCGAGCGGCACCGATCTGCTGCTCACCTGGAACAAGAATTGTGCGGCGATCGCCGATGCTACCCACGGCGTGCTTTCCATCAACGATGGCGACCGGCACGAGAACTATGACATGGATCCGACCCAGCTCACCACCGGCAGCATCGTCTACACCCCGGTCACCGGCGACGTCAGCTTCCGCATGGAGGTGACTGGAAAGAACCAAAGTAAAACGGTGACTGAGTCGGTGCGGTCTTTGCGCACGCGGCCCTCGCCGATGCCGGACGGCAAATCTGCCGCCGCCAGTCCCACCCAGGCGAAGGCGAACTCGCCGCAGGCTCAGCCGGCAGGCGCTGCTCCGGCACCCGCCCAGGAGGCATCATCCACCACCACCACGCCCGCGGAAGTGACCCCGGCAGCGCCGGCGAAGACTGCTCCCAAGGCATTCAACACGGCTTCGCTGGCCGACCGGCTGCGCCCGGCTAGTGCCAGCGACATCGCTGTCGCCAACCTATCCGGCGCCGCTCCCGCTTCGCCCGCCGGAGTCAACATGAATTCGAATCTCAGCATGCCTTTCGCTAACGCGGCCGCCCCGGTTGCGCCTGCACCGCCGGCCACGAAGAAGACCACTGCGAATTCTTCCGGCGGCAAGGTCGCTGCGGCTCAACTCGTCTACCGCAAGGAGCCGTCGTATCCGACGGCCGCGCGCCAGATGGGCGCCCACGGCGAAGTCGTTCTCGAAGCCACTATCGGCACCGACGGCAGGGTCCGCTCCGTGAAGGTCATCTCCGGACACCCGTTGCTGGTCCAGGCCGCCAAGGAAGCCGTCATGCAGTGGCGCTACAGACCGACGCTGCTCGACGGGCAGCCGGTGGAAAACAAAACCCAGATCTCTTTGAACTTCCTTAGCTCCCGGTAGGAGCGTTAGCGAAGTCTCCCGGAAGATTCTGGCAAGGATATACGCGGGGCAGATGGCTTGTAGTTCGCCATGCTGCCCCGCAATTGTTTTTGCGGAGCGTTACCGGGACACCTGACCACCACGCGGGAAGTCAACTTCATCCCCGGGCAGCCATGCTGCCTGCAAAGGCGATCGCTCAGTAGCCTTGCTCTTGCAGTTTCTCCACCGTCAAGCCGGCCTTGACATCCAGCTTGCGGAGCAGCTTTTCGACGTGCTTGGCGAGAATGTCGCATTCGATGTTGACGCGAGCGCCGGGGTGGTAAGTTGCCAGCGTGGTATTGCGGTAGGTGTGAGGGATGATGGTGACGCTGAGCTCATCGCCCTCCAGCGCGGCGATGGTGAGGCTGATGCCGTCGATGGCGATGGAGCCTTTATAGACCAGGAACGGGTCGAGCTCGGCGGGCACGCGGATGCGCAGCCACCAGTTTTCCTCGCCCAGAGCCTCGAGCGAAAGGAATTCACCGGTGCCATCCACGTGGCCCTGCACGATGTGGCCGCTGAGGCGGCCGGTGGGCGACAGGGGCCGCTCGAGATTGACCCGCGAGCCGGCGCGCAACTCGCCCAGGTTGCTGCGGCGCAGGGTCTCCGGCGCGAGGTCCGCGGAAAAAGAATCGGGCCGCGCATCCACCGCCGTCAGACACACTCCGTTGACGGCGACGCTGGAACCAATCGTCATGTCTGCCGGCACAACCGCGCAGCGAACCTTCAGACGCGCCCCGGCCGGCAGCGTTTCCAGGGCTTCAACCGTGCCCAGCTCTTCAATGATCCCGGTGAACATATGCTTCGATGGCGAACTCGTCAGGCGGGATGGGGTGAATACTGAGATCGTGGACGCGGATGGCGTCCACACGGCGTCGCCGGCCGATGCCGCCGGCCAGCGGTAGCGCCTCCAACCCGCCCAAAATCTTCGGGCCGTAATAAAACAGGATGCGATCCACCACCTCGGTTTCGAGCGCGGTCCAATTCACCTTACTGCCAGCTTCGATCATCAGCGACAAATAGCGCCGCCGGCCCAGCCATTCGATGGCGCCCGCAAGATCGGCGCGCCCGCCGGGTCCGTTGAGCACGAGCACCTCGACGCCGGCGGCTTCGAGCGTCTTACGGCGGTCGGGAGACGCCGCGGAGGTGGTGACGGCAACCAGATCGCCGGCCGCGCTGCGCACCATTTTCGAATCGGGCGGCAGGCGAAGCTGCGAATCCATCACCAGGCGCAACAACGGCCGGCTGCGTGCCAAGCCGGTGCGGTCGGTCAGGAGGCAATCGTCGGCCAGCACGGTGCCGATTCCGGTAAGAATGGCGTCGTGATCGTGGCGCAGTTCCTGCACGTGAGCGCGGGCGCGCTCGCCGGTGATCCAGCCGCGGTTGTCATCCGGCGCCGAGATCTTGCCGTCGAGCGTGATGGCGGTCTTCAGCGTCACCAGCGGCCGCCCGGTGCGCATGAAGTGGAGGAACGGCTCATTCAACTTGCCGGCCTCCGCCTCGAATTCAGGGGCCATGACGACTTCCACTCCGGCGGCCCGCAAGCGGCGGAATCCTTCGCCGCCCACCAGCGGGTTGGGATCGATCAGCGGCGCCACCACTACGGCGACACCGGCGGCGATGATTGCATCGGCGCAGGGCGGCGTGCGGCCCTGGTGGGCGCACGGTTCCAGGTTCAGATACATGGTGGCGCCGCGCGCTTTTTCTCCCGCGTGCGCCAGGGCGATTACTTCGGCGTGGTGCACACCGGCGTACGTGTGAAAGCCGCGTCCCACCACTTCGCCATCCCGCTCGAGGACGACGCCGACCATGGGATTGGGGCTCGCCAATCCGCGGCCTTGCTGTGCCAGGTCGAGCGCTTCGCGCATGAATGCGGGGTTCATATTTCGAACAAAGATGCGATAAATTTCTCGGCGTCGAACGGCAACAGGTCGTCCACCTTTTCGCCCACGCCGACGTAGCGGATGGGCAGATCGAGCTCGCGCGCGATGGCCACCACAATTCCTCCCTTGGCGGTGCCATCGAGCTTGGTGAGGACGATGCCGGTCACGCCGGAGGTTTCGGTGAACTTGCGCGCCTGCTCCAGGCCGTTTTGCCCGGTGGTCGCGTCGAGCACCAGCAGCACCTCGTGCGGCGCCTCGGGAATGACTTTTTTCGCGGTACGGGCCATCTTTTGCAATTCGGCCATCAAGTTTTCCTTGGTTTGCAGGCGGCCGGCGGTGTCCACAATCACGTAATCCGCTTTGCGCGCGCGCGCCGCGCTGACGGCATCGAAAAGCACCGCGCTGGGGTCGCTGCCCGCGCTCTGCCTCACCACCGGCGAGCCGGTGCGCTCGCCCCAGATTTCGAGTTGCTCGATGGCAGCGGCGCGAAACGTGTCCGCGGCGCACAGCATGACGCTGCGCTGTTCGCTCTTGAACCGGGCCGCCAGCTTGCCGATGGTGGTGGTCTTGCCTGAACCGTTGACGCCGACCACCAGGATTACCGCGGGCGGCTCGGCGACACGCGCGGGGGCGCGTTCGGAAGCCTGGAGAATCTCCAGCAGATGCTCGCGAATCAGGCCTTTCAGCTCGGCAGCATCGTTCAATTGATGCCGCTCGACGCGCTGGCGGATCCGTTCCAGAATCTCTTCGGTAGTGCGCACGCCCATGTCGGACGAAATGAGCGTGAATTCGAGCTCGTCCAGCAGACCGGCATCGATTTCCTTTTTCCCCTGGACTGCGTCCTCGATTGCCGAAACCAGGCCGGCGCGCGTTTTCTGAACGCCGCTCTTGAGTTTTTCGAGCAGCGACGGTTCCCGTTCGACGGTGCCGAATAGGGTCTGGATCATTTTTCATTCATTCTAGCAGTCGGGCTAAGCGAGGCACGAGCAATCGAAATCGACAAGGGCCGGGTGGAGCATGGAAACAGCCCACGTATAAGGAGGCGGCGTGGGACGATTTGGGCGGAACAGCCAGTGCCATGACTTCGTACTACCGTTATGGTCTGATACTATTCATGTCTTCGCCTCTCAATGGAAGGATTGGCGATAGTTCCGGGCGGAGACTTATTGCAATTCCGCAGAATATCCTCGGCCCATCGGAGGCTGAAATATGAGAACAGGCTTGCTGGTTGTCATCGCCATTCTGACTGCGCCGCTCGCCAACCAGGTCCTGACGGGAACCAGCGGACGCACCTTCACCGCTCGCGCGCAGGGCGTCGAGCGAAACAGCGAGGACAAGCGCCGGTTCGAGAACCCGCGCGTCAACGGGCAAGTGGTGGACCGCTGCCTGAATTCGGCTGCCAACTGTGAACAACCTGCCGCGGACAACTTCTGCCGGCTGAACGGCTACGCTGGCGCCGTTTATTTCCGGCTTGAATATACGCGTCCCACGCTGGTGGTGGGCGACAACAAGGTGTGCAACGACAAAACCTGCCAGGGGTTCACGGCCATCGCCTGCGCCAACGAGCGCCAGTTTGACGAGCCCCGCATTAACGGGCGGGCTGTGGACCGCTGCCTGAATTATGGCCAGAACTGCGAGCGACCGGCTGCGGACACATTCTGCCGGCTGAATGGCTACGCCCGCGCCGCCAGTTTCCGGATTGCGGATCTGCGTCCCACCATCGTGGTGGGCGACAACAAGGTGTGCGACGAAGACTATTGCCAGGGTTTCACGACCATCACCTGCGAGGGCCGCGGCGAACGCGCCGACAGGAGCGCGCGCAGATTCGTCGATCCGCGCATTAACGGGAAGATGGTGGACCGCTGCCTGAATTGGGGCGAGAATTGCGAACAACCCGCTGCGGACAACTTCTGCCGGCAGAAGGGTTTCTCCGCCGCTGCGTCCTTCGATTTTGCGAACATGCGTCCCACCCTGGTGGCGGGCGACAACAAGGTGTGCGACGAAGACTATTGCCAGGGTTTCACGACCATCACCTGCCGGTAGGTGATCGGACGGGCTGTCGGCTAAGCAGGTCTTGCCAGCACAGCCGAACGCCGGAGCCAAACGCGATCCTGCACGCGCTTAGCGCGCTGCCGGTACCGGCCCGCCGTAAAACGTTCCCCGCCCGTGGGTGCCCACGTAGACTCTGCCGAACTGCTTGGGATCGCCGGTAATCTGCAGCAGCAATCCCCATTGATGCTGGTCGTCGTTGATTCGCACCCAGCTCTGCGCGGCGTTGGTGGAGCGGAAAATTCCGCGCAGGCCATCGACCACACCGATCAGATAGAGCGCGGAGTACGTGGCGCCGGGCGCGGCTTGGCCGAACCCGAAGGCGTGAATCTGGTCGACGTGGCCCAAACGGGAGAACGTCACGCCGCTATCGGTGGAGTGGTACAGGCCGTTGAAGGCGGCCAGCCACAGGTCGCCTTCCTTGCCGGGCGCGGCGTAGATACGGTCCTGGCCGCCGCGGTCGTCACCGCGGTTGCCCCCGCGCGCGGGAAGACCGTCGGGCAGAGTGAAAGGCTGCGTGCTGAAAGTCGCGCCACCGTCGGTGCTGACGAAGAGCTTCCCATCGAACAGGTCGAGACCGTAAAACTTGCGAGGATTGACGCCGTCGGCAATCACGCGCGTGTTTTCGGGGATACCTTCCGAGTTGGTCCAGCGCCCGCCCAGATCGCGGGTGAAATACACTGGGCTGCGCTCCGGCGTCCACACCCAGGTTTCGCCGTCGGCGGAGACCGCTATACTGCCCATGCCGGCATTGGGCGGCGCCGATGGCGTAGGCTGCCACGTCCTGCCTCCGTCCATCGAGTAGCCGATGTTGCCGCCGCCGCGATTGCCGGCGGCCCTGCCCACGCGAACGATCATGTCCGGGCTGTCTTCGGCGCAGGCCAAGCCGGTGGTGTTGCCAAAGCGGGGGTGATCGTAGTTGCCTGCGGGTGCGGGCTTATCGAGGTCCCAGTGTACAAATCCGCTGTAATCGCCGATGGCGGTGAGCAGATGCGCACCCTTGGGCGGGCTGAGCAGATCGAGCGCTACGGTCTCTTCGATCCCCGTGCTCACGACGCTCCACTTCGTCGGCCTGCCGGAATCCATGGCGGTGAGATTGAAGGTCTCGTAGCCGCCGTAGCCGGTGGTGAAAATGGCATGGTCGGAATTGACCGGGTCGATTTCGACGTCGAACAGCCAGTGAATCGGCGTGTGCGCCACGTAAGGCGCAAGTGAAAAATCGTAAGTGCCGCCCGAAGCGAAGACCCCTTTCCAGGTCTTGCCACCGTCGAGGCTGCGGAAAATATCTTCGCCGCCTGGGCGGTAATACGTGCTGGCAATGACTGTCTTCGGATGATGAGCGTCCACCGAAACACCGCCGTAGCCGAAAGCTCTGTTGTTGGCGGCGTCGGGGCGGTCGGGCGTGATATCCGTCCATGAGCCGCCGGCGGTGTCGAGTTTCCAGATGCCGCCGTCGGTCGGCCCGTACGGGTTTGGGCCGGCGACATAAGAGATGTAGAGGGTGCCGTCCGAAGCCAGCGCCGCGCGCGCGGGACGGTACTGGGTCGGCGCGCCATGCACCGGCTGCCAGCTCTTGCCGGCATCCTTCGAGCGGAACAGATTGTCGCGCCCCCCAAGTGCAACACCGACGTAAATGGTGGAACTCGGCTTGCCCTTGGCTCCGCTGCGCGGGTCGAACACCACAAAGACGGCGCCGCTTTCGTGGCTCCAACGGCTGCCTTCAGCCGGCGAAACTTCGCTGACGTCGGGAAAGCTCTCGACCTTGTTCCAGGTCACCGCGCGGTCCGTGCTCTTCCACAGTCCGTCGTAGCGCGTGCCCAGGTAAAGGATATTGCCGGCATTGGGATCGACGGCCAGCCGCTCGCCGTGCCCGCGGCCGGCTTCATTGCCGCCGAACTTGAATGGCACGTTGGTGTGCTGGAAGGTCTTGCCGCGGTCGCTAGAACGCAGAATGGCGCCATCCGGCGTGGAGGGATTGGTGTAAGTGCCGCAGGCGAGATACACACGATTGGGATCGGAGGCATCGACGGCGATGCTCTCTACGCCCATCCAGTTGAGGTTCTCGTACGGTACCCAGTCGAGCAGCGGCGCCCAGCGGTGAGTAAGGTCGTTCCAGCGGTAAGCGCCGCCGATATCGGTGCGCGCGTAGCGGACACCCTTGGCGGTGGGATGGAAGATGATGCCATCCACAAACCCGCCGCCCACCATTTGCACGCTCTTCCAGGTGTAAGGCACGGATGCGGGGCGCTGCTGCGGCAGGCCTTGTGCCGTGGCTGCGCCGCAGAGAGCGGCTAGGGCTGCCGAAAGCGGGAGCAATCGAAGGTTCATGAAAGGATGCGCTCCTTTGTCGCGCCGGGCGAGGCCGAATTCCTCGATCCGAAGGTACAAGGTAGCACGCGGGTGCGCAGCGCAGTTCGGCACAGCAAAGGGCAAGCTAAAGCATGCCCCGCCGGGGTGCTACGAATGCTCAAATCGTACTACACTGGAGCTTGCCTGCAAGCCGCCACCGGCTTGAACCAGCGATGCACATACCGGATGGATATCTGAGCCCCAAAACCTGTGCGGCCCTTTATGTCGGCGCCGCGCCGTTCTGGTATGTGGCGCTGCGGCGTGTGCGGAAAGCGCTGCACACGCGGCTAGTGCCGTTGATCTCGCTGTTCGCGGCATTCTCCTTCGTGATTATGATGTTCAACCTGCCGCTTCCCGGCGGGACCACCGGCCACGCAGTGGGGATCGGGCTGGCGGCGGTGGTTTTGGGACCGTGGGCGGCCATGCTGTCGGTATCCATCGCGATCGTCATTCAAGCGCTTTTTTTTGGCGATGGCGGCATCACGGCGATCGGCGCCAACTGTTTCAATATGGCGATTGTGGGCGCGCTGGTGGCCTATGCCGTGTACCGCATATTGGCCGGGCGGGCGGCCATCGGCTCGGCGCGCAGGGTGATGGCGGCCGGTCTGGCGGGTTATGCGGCGATCAACGTTTCGGCGCTGCTGGCGGCGATCGAATTCGGCATTCAGCCGTTGCTGTACCGAGACGCCGCGGGGGCGCCGCTCTATTGTCCGTACCCGCTTAGCATCGCCATCCCGGCGATGATGCTGGGCCACCTGACGATTGCCGGCTTCGCCGAACTGACGGTATCGGCGGGGGTGGTGGCATTTCTGCAGCGATCCGATCCGTCGTTGCTGAAGGCCACGGCGGGCGGGTCCGTGGAGATCGGCGAACCGGCTGCCGGCAGGAATTTGCGTCCGCTTTGGGTGGGCCTGGGCGCGCTGCTGGCCTTCACGCCATTGGGGATTCTGGCGACCGGATCGGCGTGGGGCGAATGGATGGCGCGTGATTTCTCGAACCCCGCCCTGCGGCGCGAGATCGCGGCATCGTCGTTTCACTACGCGGCCCCGCTGCGCGCCCCCGAGGGGCTGGCGCGGCTGTCGCAGGTCTGGACCGCGCCGTTCGCGCGCTATGCGCCGCCATATGTTCGCAGCGCGGCGTTCGGATACCTGCTGTCAGCCATGTTCGGCGCGGGCCTGATTTTGCTGGTTTGCCTGATGGTAGGCCGGCTGTTTGACCGCAAAGAGCCGGCCACATGAAGCTCAGCGCGCGGCACGGGCGGGGCGCATTCGTGCCGCGCACCATCGAAGCCCTGTACCAGGCCATGGAACGGGCGCTCGACGCCGAACATTCCGCCGCGAGCAGCGGCTTGCTGCAGCGTCTGGACGCCCGGGTGAAAGTGTCGGGACTGTTCGCCCTGATCCTGGCCACGGCACTGGCGACGCGGCTGTGGGTGATCGCGGCCATCTTCGCGCTGGCGGCGCTGCTGGCGGCCCTATCGCGCATTTCGATCCGCCTGCTGGCAAGCCGCGTTTGGATCCCGGCGCTGGCGTTCACCGGCGCCATCGCTGTGCCGGCTTTGTTCCTCACGCCCGGCGATGGGCTCTACCGCGTGCCCGGCCTCAACTGGACCGTGACCGCGCAGGGCCTGACCACCGCGGGCTATCTGTTGCTGCGCGTGGAGACGGCGGCGACCCTGGCTCTGCTGCTGGTGGTCACCACGCCTTGGATGCAGGTGCTGAAGGCGCTGCGGGTTTTTCGCATCCCAGTGGTGTTTGTGGCGATCCTCGGCATGACCTCGCGCTACATCCTGCTGCTGCTGGAGACAGCGCATGAGATGTTCGAGTCGCGCAAAAGCCGCAGCGTGGGGGCGCTCCACGGGGCCGAGCGCCGGCAGATGGCGGTGGCGAGCGCGGGCGTGCTGCTCAGCCGCACGTTCCAGTTGAGCGGCGATGTCTACCTGGCCATGCAGGCGCGCGGGTTTCGCGGCGAAGTGTATTTGCTGGACGATTTCGCCATGAAGCGCCTCGACTGGCTGGCTCTGGCTGGTTTTGCGGCGCTGGCCGCTGCGGCCGTCTGGGCGGGACGATGATGCTTTTCGAAACCACCCACCTGACCTACCGCTATGACCGGCTGACGGCGATCGAGGACTTGAGTATCTCGATTGCGGAGGGCAGCCGCGTGGCGCTGGTGGGAGCCAATGGCTCGGGCAAATCCACCTTGCTGCGGATTCTGGATGGCCTGTATTTCGGGCAGCAGGGCACTGTCCGCTTCCGCGGCGAAGAATTGAGCGAGGACCGCTTCGGCGACGACGAGTTTGCATTTTCCTTCCGGCGGCAAGTGGGACTGGTATTCCAGAACCCGGAAGTGCAGCTATTCAGCCCCACGGTATTCGACGAAGTAGCGTTCGGTCCGCTGCAGCTTCGCTGGCCAAAATCCGAGGTGCGGAAGCGGGTGGGCGAAACGCTCGAGCGCTTCGGCATCGCGCACTTGAAAGACCGCGTGCCGCACCGGCTTTCAGGCGGTGAGCAAAAACGGGTGGCGCTGGCCAGCGTGCTAGTGCTGAACCCGGCGGTGCTGCTGCTGGACGAGCCGACGGCGGCGCTCGATCCGCGCAGCCAGAGCCAGGTGATCGACCTGCTGGTGGAGTGGGGCGGCGGCGCGAAATCGGTGATCACGGCCACACATCATCTCGGGGACCTGGCGGATATCGCGGACCGCTGTCTCGTGCTCGATGGCGGCCGCGTGGTGGCGGAGGGCCCGCCGGCGGAGATTCTGCGGGACGCCGAACTGCTCGAACGGACCAACCTGGTTCATGCGCACCGGCACAGGCACCGGTCGGGCGAGTTGCATTCGCATCCGCACGTTCACTCGGGCGAAGCGGAGCCGGGCGATTAAGGTGGGGCAGGTTTCAACCTGTCAACGCCCGCTTGCGGGCGCGTTTCTTTCTTGAGACCGGTCCTTCGCGTTCGCGGCTGAAGCGGTAGCTGAGCGAAAGGGTGGCATAGCAGAGCAGGCGGACGCCAACCACCTGCTTCCAGCCGGCTGCTGAACTGTCGGACCACCGGCCCGCGCAGCTCGCGGACGGGAACGCTGTGCGTGCAGGCCGAACGGCAGACGCTCCCGCGGCGGGCAGTTGCGCTGCGTCAGATGGTGGGTGTCTGCGCGGACGGGAAATGATACTCTTCGATGCGGCAAGCTATGCCGCGAAAGCCCTGGCTGTCGGGCTCGTCGACCCTCACGATGCGAACTTTGCACCTCACCCGAAGCGTTTCTCCCGAGGCCTGGCGCCGATGCGTCGGAACCTCGAGGGTGCAGTCGACAAGTTCCCCTTCGGTGAACACAGCTTTAGAGCGGCAGTAGAATCCATCACTGCTTAAGTCCTGGGTCTCACTGATCCACAGATCCGAGCCCTCCGGCCCCTCAAATTGAACCGGCCAATGTACGCGCGCCCGGTAGCGCCGGCGGCGATCCGGCGGAGTTAGGGATCGCGACAGCTCATTGGCGTGGTCGGACGACATGTCAGCCATTGCGGCTGAGCACTTTCGGTACCATTGAAAAACACCGTCGCATAGCTCGCAAACGAAGCCTTGTCAATGATTTGCATAAAGTGCGAGGTTGTAGAATTCTGCCGCAATGGGAGATCCCAGAGTTTCGAATCCAAGTTTGAGGTACCGGCATCGAACGTACGATGCCACACCTATGGGGAGATCCAGCCTCGTTTTCGCGTATGTGCCCAGCTTTACGCGACAAGACGATCGCTCGTGTGCTGCTGATATTCCCCTTGGGAATTCTCCGAGAAATCTGTAATTGCAACGAGGCGGTAGTACTGCTTTTATGGGGACGGTCTAATAGTACCAATACCCCTAAAGTCAACTCTGTCACTTGACTTCAGTTAATCTCAGGTTATGATAATGAAGTTCCCGGACATGATGATCGCAAGAAAAGGGAAGATGTCCCGAAAACTTGCGACGATAAGATAGCGAAATTACGGTTTTTGTCCTAGAAGACAGGCCTTTGTTGAATCGCTGGTGGAGTCCTAACTTGAGGGGGGACTTCGCGTGAATCTCTATGGACATAGTATTGATTTCGGAGGATCGAGAGTTATACCAGAGCTGCCTGGAAATCCTGGGCGAAATTCTGCATCAGCCTTTTACGCTCTCTCCAGCTAGCGCAGGCGACGCCATTCCGCAGGTCGACTTATGTATTTGGGATTGTCCGGCGGACGTTCGGTTGCCCAATTGCGACCAACGGCTTTCCTCCAAGCATCTGTTTCTGGTTAGCCGGAGGGATTTGCCGGAATTCCGCAAACAGGCTGCGGTATCGGACGCTAATATCCTGCTCAAGCCGGTGACCTCGGTGACGCTGGCCGCGTTTCTCGGTTCTGCTGTTTCGTCATGCGGAGACAATCCCCAGCGGGAAGATCGCGACGACATTCTGCAATGTCTGGTGCAAACGAATTTGGCGTTGCAGGAATATGACCAGGACCGCACCAATTTTCTGGCTCGGGCGGTGCACGACTTTCGGGCTCCGCTTACGGCATTGGGCGGGTATTGCGGTCTTATGCTGGACGAGTCGTTCGGGCCCATCAACGAGGCGCAGCGGGAAGTTCTGCGCCGCATGCGGCGCAGCGCCGAGCGCCTCTCGAGGATGACGTCCGCGATGTTCCAGTTGAGCATCGCGCACCATGTGAAAAGGCGGCCCGATTTGCAGCGGGGCGACCTGCAGGAGTGCTTGGATCAGGCGCTGCACGAGATCGCACCGTTCGCCGACGAAAGGCGGATTACGATTAGCGAGGAGCTTGAACCCGGCGATGAGGGTCTGCTTTTCGAGCCCTTGCAGATGGAACAGGTGCTGATCAATATTCTCGATAACGCCTGCAAATTTACGCCAAAGGCAGGCGTGATCGAGATTCGTGGCTACCCGTTTTTTTGGGAACGCCGCTCGGACCGATCGGGAATGCTGCCCAGCGTGGAGCGGCGCTGCGACGTCAACAAAGAGCCGAACAGCTACCGGATTGACATCACGGACTCGGGAGAAGCGATAGCGAAGGAGCATTTGGACGCAATTTTCGAAGAGTACGCCTCGTACTCAGGTGGGCGGGACCGCTCTGGCGGCGGCCTAGGCCTTGCGATCTGCCGGTTGATCGTCACGCAACACGACGGACGCGTTTGGGCCGAAAACACCGATTTGGGACCCCGGTTTTCCATTGTTCTACCGCTGCACCGGACTCTGCTACCGGTGGCGAGCGGGGAAGAAAACGTGGCGAGCGAAAAACTTCGGAGGATGAACGTTCATGTTAGGGTCTGACCAAAAATACACGATACTGGTGGGCGAAGATGAGCCGGAGGTTCTGAGCTACCTCGAAACGGCTCTCAAATGCCTGGGTTATTCCGTGGAATCGGCTCGAGACGGGGACGAGGTACTAGCCTGTCTGCGATCGTCCGATTCGGAAGTGGCGGCCGTGTTGCTCGACATCGTGATGCTGAACCGGGATGGCCTGGATACTTTGCGCGAAATCCGAGACCTGGATCGCCAATTGCCGGTCATCATGCTTTCCGGTGCCTCGTCCACTTTGAACGTGGTCACAGCGATGAAAAGAGGAGCCACCGATTTTCTAGCGAAGCCGGTGGCGCATGAGGACTTGCGTGAGGCGATCAGCCGGGCGATCGAGGCCAGGGGCGCGATTCGCGCCGTGCCGCCGCGCAGTCCCGCGCCCTTCCCCAACATCTTAGTGGGAACGAACCCCCAGATGAGAGAGATCCAGCTCATGGTGGGGCAGATAGGCTGGTCGGAGGTTCCTGTCCTGATTCAAGGCGAAACCGGCTCCGGAAAAGAGGTGCTCGCACGCGAACTGCATGCGCAATCTCCGCGCGCCAACAAGCCGTTTCTGAAGCTCAACTGCGCGGCGCTGCCGTCGGAGCTGGTGGAGAGCGAGTTGTTCGGTTATGAACGCGGAGCGTTCACCGGCGCTTTCCAGAGGAAAGCGGGCAAGTTCGAGATCGCCGAAGGGGGCACGATCCTGCTCGATGAAATCGGCGACATGGACGTGCGGCTCCAGGCAAAGTTGTTGCAGGTCCTGCAAGACCACGAGTTTCAACGAATCGGCGGCAAGGAGACGATCAAGGTGGACGTGCGCGTCATGGCAGCCACGCACCGCGATCTGGAAAAGGCAATTCTGGAAGGAACCTTTCGAGAAGACCTCTACTACCGCCTCAACGTGATCAACTTGCGGGTTCCGCCGCTGCGCGACCGCAAGGAAGACATCGTGCCGCTGGCCGAATTCCTGATCAAGAAACACGCGGTAACAGGACTGCCCGTTCCCACAATCACGCTCAATCTGAAGCACGCCATGATGACGTATCACTGGCCCGGCAACGTCCGCGAGTTGGAGAATTATGTCCGGAAGTTCATGATCCTCCGCAATGCCGACGCGCTCGCCAGGGAACTCCATGCCAAGGCGACTCTCAAGCCTATGCGGCCCATACAGGTTGCCGAAGGCCGCTCCCAGCCGTCTGAACAGGCCGGCGATTCGCCGATTCTGGAGCAGGTGACACAAGCCAAGAGGCAAGCCGAACGGGACGCCATCCTGGCTGCGCTCAATTCCACTCGCTGGAATCGGAAGCAGGCGGCGGGCTTGTTGAAGATCGACTACAAGGCGCTGCTATACAAGATGAAGAAGCTTGGTGTCGAAGACCGTCCCGATCCAATCCCCGCCAATTCGGCGGAGCCAGTGAAGGCAATGGCCTCGCGCGGGGCATTCGGAGGGTATTAGGTCGCTCCAGGAGCTGGCGGACGCGATCCGCTGCGCCACCGACTCGCTTAAGCTCCGCCGCCAGAGTCGGCTAAAGATGCGCTTGCGGCACCCTGGCCGCAGGCCGTGCCGGGTACCGAAAATCGGTCTCGGGGGCCGGGTTGCGCCTGTACGAAATGACCCCTCTTGGTAAACTCGACTATGTAAAACGCAGCCTGCGCTAATTCTGCGCAGCGGAAGCCGTTTGTTTTCAATGAAAGAATCGTGGCCCTTGGGTTGCTCCGTTTGGTACCACAGTTGTGCAAAAACCCACGGGCCGATCACTCTCTTTCTGCGGTCCGACGATGGAGAGAGGAGAGCAGCATGCGGACTCAGGAATACCGGCATATTCCGGCTCTAAGAAATTGCCCGCGTTGCGGAATGGACTTCCGCAGCAGCGGCACAGAACGGATCTGTCAGGCTTGTCGAAGGCCAGAAGGTGAGATCCGGCCCCTCAGGCGCGATCTCAGCCTTCGCGAGAAACAGGTCGTAGATCTGGTACAGCAGGCCAAACCGAATAAGCAAATCGCCTATCATCTGCATCTTTCTGAGGGAACCGTCAAGGAATACTTGAATCGGATCTTCCGGAAACTCGACGTCAGTAACCGGACCGAACTGGCCATCTGGGCACTGACGCACCGGATGGAAAGCGTGGTCATCCCGCTGAAGGATGGCGTCACGACCAACAAGCTGCTGGTCAATCAATAGCAGCTTCTTCCTTTCGAAGCTCGTGGCCTCGGGCCGGAAGCGGAAAGCTTCGAGAATTCCCTGCCTGGCGCCCGCCCCACGTTTTCGGCAAACTCGTACTTGCAGTCGGAGTCACCGCGCGCCAGAATGAGGTTTGCCTGCCTGCGCCCCGGTAGTTGAGCCTTGCCTTCGGCGAGCCGGCAGAATCCTTTCGAGAAAGCGACTCAAGGAACCAACAGTATGCCGATTCCCTTCGCGGCGGACTCGCGCATCGTAATGACTCTGGATGCGGGCGGTACCAGCCTGAAGTTTTCCGCCGTGCGTGGCAACCGGCCGCTGATCGATCCTTTCAGTCTGCCCACCGAAGCAAGCGACCTTGACCGCTGTCTGGGAAACATAGTGCGCGGCTTCGAAAGCGTGAAGGGGTCCTTGCCGGAGCCCCCGGTGGCCATCAGCTTCGCGTTCCCCGGCCCGGCCGATTACCCGCGAGGCATCATCGGCGACCTCGGCAACCTTCCTGCATTCCGCGGCGGCGTGGCGCTCGGGCCCATGCTGGAAGACAAGTTCGGCATTCCGGTCTATATCAACAACGATGGCGACCTGTTCGTCTACGGCGAAGCCATCGCCGGTTTTCTACCTTATGTCAATGGCCTGCTCGAACAGGCTGGTAGTCCCAAGCGCTATCGCAACCTGTTCGGCGTCACGCTGGGCACTGGCTTTGGCGGCGGCATAGTCCGCGACGGCGAGCTGTTCCTCGGCGACAACTCGATTGCCGGCGAGGCCTGGCTGCTGCGCAACAAGGTGGACCCCGGCCTCAATGCCGAAGAAGGAGCCTGCATCCGCGCCGTCCGAGGAGCGTATGCGCAGTGCGCGGGGATCGGCGCCGAGCAGGCGCCCGAATCCAAAGTAATCTTCGATATCGGGATGGGGCTGGCCTCGGGACACCGCGCGGCGGCTACCGAAGCATTTCGCCGGCTGGGAGAAGTCGCCGGCGATGCCATGGCGCAGGCGCTGACGCTGATCGACGGGCTGGGGGTGATAGGCGGCGGCATCTCCGGCGCGCATCCGCTGTTCCTGCCGGCGCTGGTGGACGCCCTCAACGGTGTTTACGATTCAGGGCAGCGCCGCCTGTGCGCGCATGCATACAACATCGAGGACCCGCTACAGCGCGAACAATTCCTGAGCGGCGGGACGCGGCAGGTACGCGTCCCCGGCTCGGCGCGCACCATTGTTTACGATCCCGTGGCGCGCACGGCCATCGGCATCTCCCGCCTGGGCACCAGCGAAGCGGTGGCGATCGGCGCTTATGCATTCGCCCTGCGCAGTCTCCCCTAGGCCGCGCTCTGGGCCACGGCGCAGTGCTTTTAAGATGTCATGGGATCGCAGGCAAGAGGAACGCCTCACCGGGACTCACGCGCGAGTCTTCCGATGGTCAGCCGCGAAGCGCGAGCCAGCGCTTCCAACAACGCCGCGGCTTCGGCCAATGTCCTGTTCGGACGGCCAGCAGCCGTGAGCGCCGGGCGCGATTGCTCCGTTGAAGCGCGCTCTACGCGACTGCGCTGCTTCTCGGCGTCGTTCCTGTGCTGGGAACCTTGTTCTTGCTTCCGGGCGGACGGCCTCGCCGCCTGGCTTCAGTCATCCAGCTTGGAGGCCTCCCTCGGCGGCGGCCCCGGCCGAGTGCAAGTCTTTCCAGGCTTTCGATAGCGGACTCAATCCGTAGACGCTCCGCCTTTAATTCTTCCAGGATTTTACTAACGTCCATTTTTACTGCCTCCCCCGAAAGCGGGTCCCTACATTCCCGCCTAATTAAATCTTCTGAGGCTTCCATTGATTCACTAAAGTATACACCCCGATTTTCATCCGCGTATCACCTAATTTCAAGACTGGGAAGGTACTGATTCTAGTGATTTATGACGGCGGTTCCATTTCACCGCCTGCAGTACCGGCGGTCGCTTCGGAATGCAATCGACGGCTCCAGTAAGCATAGAACGGCAGTCCCAGCAGTATCAGGGCAATTCCCATGAGCGACTCGCGTGGCGAATCCCACAGCGTCGAAACAATAAATACGCCGGCCACCAGAACAAACAAAATCGGCACGGCCGGATAGCCAGGAGTGCGATAAGGGCGGCGTAAATCGGGCCTCTTTATTCGCAAAATAATCACGGCGGCGCCTGTCATGCCGTAAAGAATCCAGCTTGCGAAGATCACGTAGGTAAATAATTGGCGATAGGTGCCGGAAAGCACCAACACGGACGACCATGCGCTGAGCGCCAGAATCGAGACGCCCGGCGTGCGATAGGTTTCACTCACGCGGGCGATGGCGCTGAAGAAGTAGCCCTGGCGGGCTGCGGCGTAGGGCACGCGGGAGCCACTGAGGATGGAGCCATTGAGGGAGGCGAAGATGCTGATCATGGCGGCGATGGAAACTCCGCCGGCGCCGGCGTCGCCCAGAATGCGGCGCATCATTTCTCCGGCTACACGCGGGTTGGCGCCCACCTCGGCGGGGGAAAGGACGCGAAAATAGGCGGCGTTGGCGAGCAGGTAAATGGCGATCACGGCGAGCGTGCCGCCCACCAACGCGCGCGGCAGATTGCGCTGTGGATCGCGCACCTCCGAAGCGACCATGGCCACGTTGTTCCAGCCGTCGTAAGCCCACAGCGCCGCCACCAGCGCGGCGAAGAAGCCGGCTGCGGTCAGCGGCGCCTCGGAACCGGGGCTGGGCGCATGCGGATTACCGAAGCCCAGTCCGGCGACGATGATGGCTGCGATCAACCCCACCTTCACCGCCGTCACCGCGGTCTGCACTTCGCCGCCTAGCTTGACTCCGAAGTAGTTGAGCCAGGCCAGCGCCGCAATCAAAGCGATACCCAGCAACTGTCCCCAGCGGAAATCGAGCGGCGCGCCGTGCGGACCCAGAGGCAGCGGCAGCCGGTAAAACACGCCATCGAGCGAAGGAAAGAAATTGGCGAGGTAATAGAAAAAGCCGGTGGCCATAGTGGCAATGGAACCGCTTTTGGCTACCCACATCTGGGTCCAGCTATACAGGAATCCCCAGACGGGGCCGTAGGCTTCGCGCAGGTAAGCGTATTCGCCGCCGGCCTCGGGGATGGCCGCGGCCAACTCGGCATAGCTCAGTGCGCCGGCCAGCGTGAGCAGGCCGCCGAAGATCCAGACCACGAAGATCCAGCCGGGAGTGCCGACGCGCAAAATCATGTCGTGGGGAACCAGAAAAATGCCGCTGCCGATTACCGTGCCGACGACGATGGAAGCCGCGGCCCAGGGGCCCAAATCCCGTTTCAGTTCGATCCCAGGAGCTGGTTTCATCGCATCCTCGCCATGGCGCGTCCCAGCCAGGACGCGAGCATTGCGCAAGTGAAAGTGGCCGTGGCTCCAATCATGACATACCAGGTAAAGGCAACCGGAGTCTGGAAGCGGACCGCAAGTGCCGCCGCGAGGCCGGCCACCACGCCGGCGATGGCGGCCCATTCGCCCGGCCGCCGCGTGAGCACGCCCAGCAGAAAGACGCCGAGCAGGGCGCCCGAAGGAATCGAAGCGATGGTCAACCCGGCCTCGAGGACCGAGCGCGAGTGGCGCGCGGCGTAGCCGATCGCCACCAGCACCGCCGCCCAAACGACAGTGGCCAGACGGGCGTATCGCATCGCTCCGGCTTCACCCCCCGAGCCGGCGCCGCCACCCAGGAAATCCACCACCACCGTGGACGAGAGCGCGTTCAGCGCCGCGCTCAGGTTGGCCATGGCCGCCGCCAGGATGGCCGCGATCACCAGGCCGGCCAGCCCAGGCGGCAGGCTGGTCCAGACGAATTGGGGATAGATGCGGTCGCCGGCCGGCGCGGTCCCGCCCAAGCCGCCGTAGTAAACCCAGAGCAGAACGCCGACCAGAAGAAACAGAGTGAATTGAAAGGCCACCAGTGCCCAGCTTGCCAGCAGCGCTTTGCGGCTGTCGCGCTCGTTGCGCGCGCTGAGCAGCCGTTGCACCATGAGCTGATCGGTGCCGTGACTGGCGGTAGTCAGGAAGCAGCCGCCCACAATTCCCGCCCAGAACGTGTAAGGGCGCGCAAAGAACTCCATGGTGGGCGCGAAGTGAAAGTCGAAGATGGCGAACTTGTGGGCCGCCCCCGCCAGCGCCGCCGCGTGCGGCCAGCCGCCGGGGATCTTTCCCAGAATCATGATCAGGCTGAGCAGGCCGCCGAATACGTAAAGGCACATCTGCACCACGTCGGTCCAGATCACCGCCGTCATGCCACCTTCGAAGGTGTAGAACAGCGTCAGCGCGACGATGAGAACGATCGAAGCCATCTCGCCGGTGCCCAGCATGATGGAGATCACCAGCGAGATCGCGAATACGCGCACGCCTTCGGCCAGCGCCCGCGTCACCAGAAAGACGGCCGCCGTCAGCTTGCGAATGCGCTCTCCGAACCGGCGGCGCATCAATTCATACGCGGTGAACATCTCGCCGCGAAAATACTGGGGAAGGAAAATGGCGGAGATCAGGATGCGGGCCAGCAGGTAGCCGAGCACGAGCTGCAGGAACCCCATGTCGCCGGCGAACGCCAGGGCCGGGGTGCCGACGATGGTTAGCGTGCTGGTTTCGGCGGACACGATGGAAAGCGCGATGGCCCACCACGGGGCTTCGCGGCCGCCCAGGAAATACTGGCGCAGGCCTTTCTCCGCGGTGCGGAAGCGTGCGCCAAACCAGGTGATGCCGCCGAGGTAGGCGAGAATGACGGCCAGGTCGAGAGAGTGCATGCGCGAGCGAATTCCAGGATAGCGTTGATTTGCTATGATTTGTGTTCGGAACCTGGCGGTTCGAAACGGAGTCGAATGTCTAGTGGCGTTCTGTCAGCGGGGCAACGCTCCAGTGTGGCGTGAGGCTCCGTTGCGGGGCTGCGGACCGGGTGCAAGGTTGCGAAACGGATTTTAGCGGTTCGTTATTCGAGACCAAACGGGAAACCATTCAGGAGGATCACGTGGATCATCTCTCATCTAAGATACGGGGCGGGCTGGCGACAGTGGCGCTGCTGGCCGCTCTGGGGGGCGCCTGGACCAGGCCTGCCCGCGCCCAGGCGGCCGCGCCGGAGCAAAAGGCCCCAGCCCAAAAGACGTTGAAGGACCAGGGCGAATACGACATCTACAACGATGTCACCAAGGATATGGTGGCCAAGAATTTCGCCAAAATGATCACCGATCTCGACACCTGGAAAGAGAAGTATCCGGCTTCGGATTTCAAGGATGAACGCTCGGTGCTTTACATCCAGGCTTACGCCGGAAACAGGCAACCTGGCAAGGCGCTGGACGAAGCCGGCGTGCTCATGGCCAATGGCCTGAAGACCGTTTTCAACGATCCCAAGAACGGGCCCAAGCAGCAATTGACGGTCCTGTTCACGGCCGCCACAGTGATCGCCCAGGTGCCCAGCCCGAGCCCCGAGGAGTTGGCGACCGCGACCAAGGCCGCGCAGGAATTGATGGATTACGACACCAGGCCGGAAGGCGCCAGCGACGCCGACTGGGCCGCCGCGCGGGCGCAGTTGCAGACGGCAGCCAAAGCCGCGCTGCTCTACATCGCGATGAAGCCCGGCGTCGACGCCAAGCAGAAGAAGGACTGGCCTGCGGCGGAGGCGGCGTTCCAGGCTGCTCAGAAGCAGTTCCCCGACAGCTCCCAGGCGGCCTACGAGTTGGGCGCCAGCGAGTTGGCCCAGCAAGCCTCCAATCCGGCGAAGATTTCCCAGGGCTTGTATGAGATTGCGCGCTCCGTCGCTATCGATCCTTCCAAGAGCGACTTCGCCGACCCCAAGGCGCGCACGGCGGTGGACACTTACCTCAAGAAGGTTTATGCACAGTACCACGGCGGCCCGGACGGCCTGGATGAATTGAAACAACAGGCGCTCGCCTCGCCCACCCCGCCACCCGATTTCCACATCCCCAGCGCGGACGAGGTCAAGGCCAAGCAGCAGGCGGCATTTGCCCAGCAATATCCGGAATTGGCCCTATGGAAGAGCATCAAAGCCCAGCTTGCCGACACCAACGGCCAGCAGTACTTTGATACGCAACTCAAGGACACCCAGGTGCCGAAGCTGAAAGGGACCTTGGTGCAGGCCAAGCCGGCCTGCCATTCCAAGGAGTTGCTGGTGGCCGTGCCGATGCCGGATGCCAAGCCGCCCTACACCGCCGAAATCGCCCTCAAGCTCGATGCGCCGCTCACCGGAAAGCCGGAGGATAACGCGGAGCTGTCGTGGACCGATGGCGTGCCCTCGGCGTTCACCAAGGAGCCGTTTCTGCTGACCATTGATGTGGCAAAGGCCAAGGTCGACGGGCTCAAACTGTCCCCTTGCACCGCGGCCCCGGTGCACCATCCGGTTCGGAAGAAGCAGTAAAAGGCTGGCAGGGCAGGCCCGGCCCGCCCTGTTCCATTACTTCTGGGACCCGCAAAAAATGCTAAGTATAGTTGCGCCCGCGCTGGCGTTCCGCTATACTCCGCAGGTACCATACCGCAAGCGCATGACATGTGGCGCGGTCAGTAACGGGCAGGAGGCGTACGTGGAGAAATACCAGGGAGCTTGGAGTGGGATGGCGACCGCAGTCCTGGCAGGTCTGCTGGTCGTGGCTGGCCTCGTCCAGGTGGCCGGCGCCCAGAGTGCTCCAGCCGAGAAGAAATATAAAGAAGGCGAGTTTGACGTGTATAACGCGGCCGCCAAAGACGTCAACGGCCGCAATTTCGCGCAGGCCATCAAGGATCTCGACACCTGGAAGGAGAAGTTTCCGGAGACGGACTTCAAAACGGAGCGCCAGACCCTGTACATCATGGCGTATTCCGGAGCCGGCCAGTTCGACAAAGCCGTGGACGCAGCGGCTCCGTTGATCACGGCCGGCGTGGACACCGTGTTCAGCGATCCTAAAATCGGCGCCGGCGAGGCCATCCGGGTGCTGTTTGCGACGGTCAGTTCCATTGTGCACATCCCCAACCCGAGCGCCGACCAACTGGCGATCGGAGACAAGGCGGCTCACGAGTTGCTGGATTACAATCGCCGCCCGACGGGCCCGGACGGGAAGCCGTTGGCCGACGCGGAGTGGGACACGGCGCGCCCCCAACTGCAGGCTCCGGCCAGGGACGCTCTGCTGTACATGGCCATGCTGCCCGGCAACCAGGCGATGGCCAAGAAAGACTGCGCCGGCGCCGAGGCCGCTTATAGCAAAGCGCTGGGCCAATACCCGGACCAGACCGCCATTTCTTACAACCTGGGGCTGGCGCTGAGTTGTCAGAAGAAGAACTCCGAAGCCGTCTATGAGTTTGAGCGCGCCGCGGTTCTCGACGCGACGCTGGGCCACACCCAGCCCGATCCAGGGAAGATCAAGACCTTCGCCGACAATTCGTACACCACGGTCCACGGAAGCAACGAAGGTCTCGCCCAGCTCCAGGACCAGGCCAAGCAGGCGCCGCTATGGCCGGCTGGCTTCCACATCAAGACAGCTAGCGAGATCGCCGCGGAAAAGGAGAAGGAATTCGAAGATTCCAACCCGCAGCTCGCGCTGTGGATGAAGATCAAAGCCGCGCTGAGCGACAACGACGGCCCGCAGTACTTCGAATCCTCCCTGAAGGGTGCCGCTGTGCCGAAGCTCAAGGGCACGCTGATTGACGCCAAGCCCGCCTGCAAGCCCACTACTCTACTGATTGCCGTGCCGCTGCCCGACGCGCAAGGGCCGCCCACCGTGGAAATCGCCCTGAAGCTGGATGCCGCGCTCACCGGCAAGCCGGCGCTCAACACCGAAGTGCAGTGGGAAGGCGTGCCCAGCGCGTTCACCCAGTCTCCCTTCCTGCTGACCATGGACACCGAGAAACTCAAGATCGAGGGCCTGAAGTCCACGCCCTGCGTGGCCGCGCCGGTGCGTCCGGCAGCCAAGAAGAAGTAAGCGTTGTGGCAAGCACCCAGGCTGCCAACAGCAGGTGCTAAGTTGAGTTGCGGCTGTGCCGGTCCGCAGGCCACCCGGCCAACGCGCGTCGCGCATTATTGCAAATCGTGATTCAGGACCGCGGCCAGGCGGGCGCCGGCGCGTTCGATCTGTACTTCGATCACCGCGTCGGCACGGCGTTCGTAGTCCGCGCGAATCACCAGCGGCGAGCCGGGCGGCGCCTTCGGCAGCTTGCCGTAGACCACTTGCTGCGCCAGTTTATGGGCCTGCTCCGCCCAGTCGCTAACAGTGCCCTTGGCGAGTTTTTTGCGGCGCCGGGCGGACGCGGCGGAAAGCTTGGCGAACAGGCTGTCCTCCGTACCCATCCGCGACAGCAGGCCGCTGTCCCAAAGTCCGTGCAGGTTGCCGGGCCGGCCTTCAAACACGATGCGTACGTCGTTGCCGCCGCGATCGCCGTCGTCGGAGCTATGCAGGGGCTGGTGCATGTCGCCGACGAAGTGGATGACGAACATCAGCGCTTCGCGCCGTTGCTCCGGCGCGACGGCAGGGTCGCGCAATTTCGCCCGCATGGCCGCAATCGCCGCAATCACGCAATTGCCCTTGGGGCAATCGCGCGCCATGTCCAGGCCAGGCTTGTTGATGGGGATGTCCACATAATGCCACGGCCCTGTTTCCGGCCGGCTGCGGCGGATCTGATCCGCCCAACTGGATACCGAGACCATGGTGCTGCCCGGCCCCAGAATCTCAGCCACCCGTGCCCGCGCGGCAGCCGTCAACTGGGTTTCGGCGATCCGCGCCACAAGATCGTGGCCTTCCGGGCCCCAGGCAAGGGCCGGCAAACCGGCGCAGAGCAGCGCCAATAGCGAGTATTTGCGCATTCGCCCCAAGCGTAGCACACGACGCAGAGTCCTCCGGCGATGCGCGTTCAACTCTCGACCTACTGTGCGGTCACCAAGTATTCCAAGCGCCGCTCCACGCGCTGGCTGCCTTGCTGAATAGCGATCTTGACTGCGTACGTGCCGGGCGCGGTCACCGTGGCGACGCTCATCGGAATGGCGCCATCTGCGTTCGGCGCGGGAAGATCGGCGGTCTGGTGCGCGACCACGCGGCCACCGGCCGAAAGCTCAACCTCCATGCGCGGTTTTGCATCGAGGGCCGCATCGGGGTAGACCATGAAATAGATGAAGGGCTGGGCTGATGCCCGTACCACGCCAGCCAACTCCGGCAGCGCCCGCTTGCCGCCGTATTCCAGAGGATCGGTCGCATCCGGCGGCCCGTTGACGTCCTCCAGTTTCTTCACCAGCAGCAGATCGCTCAGGCCGACCCCGCCATAATCGGGATTCTCGAACTGCACCGCCCGGACACTGGCGTGATCGGCTTCACGGTCGGCGATCGCGGCTTCCAGGGTGTACCGGCCGGGCGGCAGCGTAACCGGGCGCGTGTAGCTGAACGATCCGGCCTGGAACGCGGCCACCCGCCTATCCGGCACGTCGAACGGGAAGTCCTGGCTCATCTTCTCCACCACGTGGCCTTCCGCATCCCGGATAAGTGCCAGCACCACGATGTGCAGCCGGTGCGACTGATCGCTGCCCGGCGTGATCTTGATGCCCGCTCCTGGCACCTCCACGGCGATCGAGTATTGCGAGCCCGCGGGGCCCGGCCGAAAGCGAAGGGCGCTCAGGTGGAAATCGAAGGCGTGGGGCGGCGGGTTGGCCTGGAGGGCCTCCATGGCGGGCCGTTCATATAGCTTTTGGGCCAGAGGATCGTGGGCGGATTCGGCCCGCCGCAGAATCGGCCGCTGTTCGTCGTCCTTGGCGGTCGGCTCCGGCGCCTTCATCGGCATCCGGTAGTCGCGGATGTCGAAGAGCTTCCACTTGCCATGCGGCGGCGCTACGTTCAGCACCAGTGCCACTGCGTCGCGCGGCCCTTGATAATATCCCACCCGCAGGTGATGCGCGCCCGCGGTCAGCTTGGCCCGGCCGGCGGCGTGCTCCGTACTGTGGATGCCGTCGTCATCGACAATCACGCGTCCGTCGATGTAAAGCAGGCTTCCATCGTCGGAATCCAAAGAGAACTGATACCAGCCAGGCTCTTCAACCCAGAAGTCGGTATGGTAGTCGATGGCGAACCATTCCAGGCGGTCCATCACGCCGGGCATGCCTTGGGTCCAGAGCCGGGTAGGCACGTCGAGAGTGTAGGCGCAGACGGTGCCTACGGGTGTCATTCCTTCGAGTATCGGCAACTGCTGCGTGCCGGGGGCCAGGTAATATATGGCGCCCCGAATCATGCCGGGGAAGCAGTTGGGTGAACCGAAGTCCACGAAGGCGTCCTTCCGGCGTTTAATCCCGTGCGCGGGCGGCGGCCACAGAAAGGCGAGCAGGAGTATCAAGGAGAACCAGGAGCGCATGAAACTCTCCTTCCGCTAGAAATCCGGCAGCGCGGATTGCTTCGAGTGGGCGCGCTGCGGCCGGCCCACTGGTTCGGATTATAACCTTCCCGACACGACAGCCAGCCCGGAAGTTCCTGGCTCAATAGGGCTAGAAGCCGGGCACAGCGGTGAAGGAAGCCGAAACCTTACACGACGCGCCGCGGAGAGGCGCGAACGGCGCGCTCGAACGCCCAGCGCGAGATGTGATCGATCTGCTCGCGCATGGTGCGCGACAGCGGCACAAGGCGCGCCGCGATCCCGATCAGATCGTCCTCAGTTAATTCCCGATCTTCGAGACGCGCCTTAGTCAAAGCCGACACGACGCATTGCTCGATCTCGGCTCCGGACCAGCCGTTGGTGAACTGCGTCAGTTCTTCCAGTTTGAACCGGTCCACATCCACCCCGCGGCGGATGAGATGAATCTTGAAAATCTCAATTCGTTCATCGTCGAGCGGCAGGTCCACGAAGAACACCTCGTCGAAACGTCCCTTGCGAATCATTTCGGCTGGGAGCAGGTCGATCCGGTTTGCCGTGGCGGCGACAAAAAGCCCGCGGGCCTTCTCCTGCATCCAGGTCAGGAAGAACGCGAAAATCCTGCCTTGTTCCCCGCCGGACTCCGTCGACGTGACCCCCATCTCGATTTCGTCGAACCAAAGGACTGCAGGCGCCATGTCTTCCATCATCCGGCAAGCCTGGACGAACACCCCTTCGGGCTTGCCGTGTCTCCCGGAGAAGATCTCGATCATATCGATCCGGTAAAGCGGAAGGTCGAAACAGGAAGCGATGGCCTTGACGGAGAGGCTTTTGCCGCAGCCCGGGATGCCCATGACAAGGATCCCTTTGGGCACGATGTCGGCGCTCAGGCTGTCGCGCAACTGAAAGAGTTTCCGGCGCTCCAGCAGCCATCTCTTGAGGTGCTCCAGGCCGCCGACGTCCCCGAGGCTGGCGCCGTGCGGAATATATTCGATGTAGCCGCTGCGGTTGACCAGCAGCCGCTTTTCTTCGAGCAGGGCCGGCATGGACTCCGGCCCAAGGCGCCGGCCCGAGGCCAGCGCGCGGCGCACCGCGTAGCGCGCCTCGTCGAGCGTGAGCCCGCCCAAGGCCACCGCCATCTGCTGGAAGGTCTCCTCGCTTGCACCGTCGCTGTTGCCGGGCGCCGCGTGTCGCTGCACCTCATCGCGCAGCAGCGCCGCCAGCTCAATCCGATCCGGCGGCCGGAGATCGACAAACATGACGCTCCGTTCGAGCTCCTCTGGAATGGCTCGTATTGGGGAACTGATGACCACGAACTTTCGCCGGTCCAGACAACTCTCGTAGAGGTCGCGGAAACGACGGCGGATCTCCGGAGATCCGCGCAGCGGCTCGTGAAAGTCCTTCAGGTGGAAGATGCCCGGCCCGTCATGCGCGGCGATGAAGTCCAGCGCTGCGCGAGGATCGTGGGTGCCGGCTTTGGGTCCTTCGTCGTCACACCGCATTCCCTCGGTAAGGCTCCATGTCCAGACGGGCACCGTTGTAGATGCGAGTAGCCGCAGGCCCACCTCGCGCAGCACGCTGCCGACCCGCTGCTCCTCCGCGGAGCGGACATAGGTGAGGGGCCGTCCCGACTCGAAAACCTCGCGCAGCATCTTTGCCGCGCGGCTTTCGAGATCCGGTGCCTTTGTAGGATATTCCATAAAAGAATCGTTACCGCGCTTCAGCGGGAAACAACCTGTCGTTAGGAAGACGCGTCACTGACCTCTTTTGTCTGGATTGTGGCCTTCCGGGCCCCAGGCAAGGGCCGCCGAGGCGGCGCCGAGGGGCCAAAACAGCGCGCATTTGCCCCAAGCGTAACACACGATGCAGCGTAAGCGCCGGCGTACAGGGCGGACGCCGGTTTGTTTCAGATTGTGATATCCTCTACTCCGAATGGAGGCACTTCGTGGCGACCATTCTCATCTGTGGACATGGGGCGTGGCAAGTGAAGGACGGCTATGTCAGACTCCCGGCAAACACCACAATGAAGTTCTATACGCAGAACTCGAAGTGGATGAATAGCAATGACGTTTTCAAACTGATCCAGGGCACCTTCCCCAACCGGCGCAGCAGGAGCGCGGGCCCTTCAAGACCTGCCCGAATATGCGCGTGTTTCCAGACGACCCTGAATACAGGGCTTATAGTTAGGAGTCATCGCAAGTATGGGACAAACTTACAATTGTGTAGCACCCGGTGAGGTGGCGGGCAATTCATTGCCGCGTGCCGCCTTGCTGCATGTAGTTTCGAAGGATGACATATTGTTTTTCCCCCACGTCGACAGTTGCACGGCCATTGCGTTCCTTTGCGCGGATGGGGTCATGGTGGGAGGCCACGTTCCGATGGATTGGGGCGATGGGAGTGAGGCTTACACCGACACGTCTTACAAGCACAACGCCATGAGAATGGTCAGATTAATGCTAGGAGCGCTCCAAAGCAAGCGGAAAGAAACGGGCACCAATGGCGACGTCAACATCCTCATAACCTTCGGAGATTCAAGCACCTTCCAGGACATCCGCAGTGAACTGACAACAGGTGGCGTCACAATAGCTGGCGACCTCCAGTGGGAGAGCCTCCTCCCCACGGGGGGAGACCTCATGCTCAGCGGTCCGAAACAGGAGGTGTTTGCGTACGACTATACAACCAAGCTATGCGTGGGCAACTTCAACTTTTCCTCGATCAATGGGGTGAAACGCAAGACTTCCATAAATCAGTCTCCCCTGTTCTTTGTTGCTAGAAAGATGGCGGATTGGCTTAGGAAAGACGTCAAAGGAAGCTCGCTCGAACAGACCTTCGATAAAGAGTATCTGAAGACATGCCCCGCAGACGCGAAGAAAACCCCTGCAGAGGGGCTGGCTGAGTGGTTTCAGTGGGTGAGGAAAACATTGGGACCCTGCAAGAGCTTTGATGCGACCACAGGCAACATGATGGAGGGCACGGTGACGTTCAGCTTCGCCGGTAACATGAAGGTCGTCGCGACACTCAAGTTGAAGCGGGCAGATCCAAGCAACCTGATCTCGAAATTCGTTCACCAAGTCTCAGGCCCTCCCAAGTTTTGAAAAAGATGTCCCGAACGTAGTTGAAGGCTGGTACGGCGGTAAGCACCGGTTCGATAGAATCCGGTTGCTGAGAGAGGAATCCGAATTTAGTGCTTGGAGATTGCCCAACGGCCTGTGGGGGCCGATACGGGAGGCCCCGCAACTGGAGTGGGAATTCCGGTTATAGCATTTCCATCAAGCCGGATAATGTCGAACTCTACTTCACAGACAATGCCGGCGGAGTGACTCTGTAGCAAATCATTCGGGACAAACCCGGCAATGACTTCGTTTGGGCCTGCTGCACCTGGGGCTAAGCAAGGTCGCGGCCAAGGGAGTGCAGGGCCACATTGGACTAAACCTGGAGGGGCGCACGAGCGGCTTTTACGATTTCAACTTCCAGACACAGCAATACACCAAGATATCGAGCAAGTCGCGAGCTGGACCGTACACCTAGGCTGACACGCACTGGACTGCCGACGTTTGTTCCTTCTTCTGGCGTCTGCGGGTCCAGCAATGACTTCAGCTCCAGGCGCTTCGAAACAGGCGGCGGAAGACGCAGCCGGCCGTTCCGCTACTGCGCTTCTGAGGAAACCCGGACCATCACACGACGATTTCGCCGATTTCCGGCTGCGAGTGCTGGACTGGTTTGTGTGGCACTAATTCTGCCGGGAATAACACATTCGACCAACGCAGGATGCGGAGTTTTCCGATGTGGACCTCCGCTGCCCGGCGTGTTCATGTGTGCCGAGCACCACATTCCGTGCGGGGCGATGTGAAACCTGCGGCCCACGCCGTCCATCTAGACTTGCGAGGCTGCATCCCGGCAAGGGTGCGGGACTGATGTAATTTGACCGGACAGACGGCGGGCTGCGGGCGGGGGATTGTTCCCGGCCCCTTTTGATCCGCCGGCGGGGCTACATGAAGAAATCGGATGTTCTGCGCGTGTGGGGACGCGTCCTCGAGGGACACACTCCGTTTCTTTCGATTGAGATCACCAAGGAATGCCCGCTCCGCTGCCCCGGCTGCTACGCGTATACGCCGGACCATCTCGGCGCGGCTGCCACACTGCGGCAGCTTGCCGATTACCGCGGGCAGGATTTAGTCACTGCGACTGTGGCAGTGGTGCGCCGCATCCGCCCCATTCACGTCTCGATCGTCGGCGGCGAACCGCTGGTGCGGTATCGCGAACTGGGCGAGCTCTTGCCCCTCCTGGATCGCATGCATGTCGAGGTGCAACTGGTTACCAGCGCGGTCCGGCCGATTCCGCAGGAGTGGAGCTCGATCGGCTCCCTGCACTTGGTGGTCTCGATTGACGGTCTGGCCCCCGAACACGACCAGCGGCGCGCCCCGGCCACATATGACCGCATCCTCAAGCACATCATTGGGCACCGCATCACCGTGCACTGCACCGTCACCAGGCAGATGCTGGCGCAGCCCGGTTATCTCGCTGAATTCGGCCGCTTCTGGTCCGATCGGCCGGAGGTTCGGAAAATCTGGTTCAGTATTTACACCCCACAGGAGGGCGAGGACTCGCCGGAGCGCCTGGGGCCATGCGATCGGGAAACCCTCTTCGAAGAGCTATCCGCCGTGGCCGCAGTGTTCCCGAAAGTAGAGCTACCCCGGATGGTACTCGACGCCTACCGCGATCCGCCTCGCTCACCCGCCGAGTGCACCTTCGCCCGGCTGACCACTTGTCTCTCAGCCGACTTGAAGACGCACGTCAGCCCATGCCAGTTGGGTGGCAAGCCGGTGTGCACGGAATGCGGCTGTCTCGCCTCGGCCGGAATGCACGCACTCAGAGGCCTGAGGATTGGCGGCCTGATCCCGGTAGCAGCCATCTTGGACGCATCCATCCGTATCGGAGGCCGCGGCGCAGCGGCTACCGCTTCGGCCGGACCACAGGCAGCCTGACCCCGCCTTACGGGACCATCTATCGGCACCCGGGAGTACCGGCCCGCGGGCAGGAAGAAAATGCGTCTGACCCCTTTACACCCCCAGTTTTCCCGTCCCGGTTTTCCCGGTTATGCATTGAGCCGGTTCGTGAGAGCCGTTAGAAATGGATACAGAAACCAGCCGACATCGTACCGAGCTTTGGCGGTAAATGAGCGACCATCTGGAAACTCACAGTCCTGGTTGAAGGTGAATACCTTGGGTGCGCCGTGGGATTCGCAGATTCCAATACCATCGACGTATGGCTGGTAACGGATAACATGCCGAAGTGGAATTTGCAGTGTCGTGCTTTGACCGGCGAAGTAGAAATTTTCCGATGTGATCGCTACTTGACCACAATCCAAAGGCAACAGGCCGGAAACCTTCTGCGGCTTAGATTCGCCAAGATGGGCATAAATTCCACCACCAACCGGCACGCTAAAACCGCCATAGGCTCTACCGGTCGAAACGGTCTTCTCTTCGGCGTAGACAACGGCAAGGCCTGTCTGATAGCAGAGGACCTCGTCATGATGCAAATTGAAGATTGGCGGGTCACCCCAAACTGGCAGACTATTGTTTAACACCTGATGCAGCATGTTGCTTTGAGACAGGTCAAGCAGTCCAAACCATCGCTTGGATATGTCCGTGTTGACTCCATATGCCTTCATGGTGGCTTCGACGCGGGTGTAGTCGTCGTCCGAAACCGGCGCTCGTTTGGCGACTTGACTTGCACCTTCATTTAAGCCGTTTAGGATCGCTTCATGGACGTATTGTTCTCTTACGTTAGCCATGATGGGCGGCAGGCCAAGCTGAAGATCGGCAAGACTTCCACCGTCCACGATCGTCTTGATGACAAAGGTCTTCACGGTTTCCGCTGTGCTGTTTGCTTTCGCGACACAGGCCGGGTGACTGCTCTGTAACCAACCAGCCTTCTCTCCACAATAAGGGCATAAGCTCATCGAGGCTCCAATCGCAGTGTACCAGCGCCACAATCACTCCGACTACGGCTTTCACGATCATTCAAGGGCGAAAGGGGCCAGACGCATTTTTCACCTTCACTCGGCTATGCTATCTCGCTTCCCCCGGGAACACCCTGTCGAAGATCTTGTCCACGTTGCGTAACTGGCGGTCAAGCGAAAAGGCCTCGGCGATCTGTTCCGGGGTGAGCACGGCGCGGATCTCCGGATCTGCCTCAACCGCGGCGCGGAAGTCGCCGTCCTCTTCCCAGGCGCGCATGGCGTGGGCTTGCACCGTGCGGTAAGCCTGCTCGCGCAGCATGCCCGCGGCGGCCAGATCGAGCAGAAGCTGGCCGGAGAACACCAGCCCGTGGGTCAGCTCGAGGTTGCGCCGCATGCGGTCCGGATACACCAGCAACTTGTCCACCAGGCTTACCGTTTTATCCAGCAGATAATCGGCCAGGATGCAGGAATCCACCAGAATCACGCGCTCCACCGAGGAATGCGAAATGTCGCGCTCATGCCACAGGGCAACGTCCTCGAACGCCGCCTGCACGTTAGCCCGCACTACCCGCGCCAGGCCGCAGATCTGCTCGCAGGTGACCGGGTTGCGCTTGTGCGGCATGGCCGAGCTGCCCTTTTGGCCGCGCGCGAAGTATTCTTCCGCCTCGCGCACTTCGGTGCGCTGCAAATGGCGCACTTCGAGCGCGATCTTCTCGCACAGCGCGGTGGTGAGCGCCAGCGCGGCAATGAACGCGGCGTGGCGGTCGCGCTGGATCACCTGTGAGGTCACCGGCGCGGCCTCCAGCCCAAGCCGCGCGCATATCCGCTCCTCCACTTCCGGGTCGATGTGGGCGAACGTGCCGACCGCGCCGGAGGTTTTGCCGACCCGCAGATCCTCGGCCGCGGCGGAGAGGCGTTTCAAATTGCGCCCGGCTTCTTCGTACCAGATGGCCAGTTTCAGTCCGAACGTGATCGGCTCGGCGTGCACGCCGTGGGTGCGGCCCACCTGTACGGTGCGGCGAAATTCCAGCGCCCGCCGCTTCAGGACCAACCGCAGCGACTCCAGATCGCCTTGGAGGATCGCCGCCGATTGCCCTACGAGCAGCGCCTGCGCGGTGTCCACCACGTCATTCGAGGTCAGCCCGTAGTGCAGCCAGCGCGATGCCTCCGCGTGCCCGGCCTGCTTCATGCTCTCCGCCACCGCGGTGGTGAAGGCGATGACGTCGTGCTTCACCTCGCGCTCAATTTCCAGAATGCGGGCCACATCAAAGCCGGCGTGAGCGCGCAGCAGGCGTGCCGCCTCCGCCGGGACCACGCCCAACTCCGCCAGCGCCTCCGAGGCCGCCAGCTCCACTTCCAGCCACTGTTGAAACTTGTTCTGATCGCTCCAGATCCGGCCCATCGCAGGCCGCGTGTAGCGCGCAATCATATCGTGCCGGTGCTCCGATCCCCCAAAATGCATTGAGCCACGGATGAACACAGATAAACACAGATAAAAATAAAAGCAGATAAGGACAAGAAACCCTATGTTTTTGGGTTTCTTATCCGTGTTTATCTGTGTTCATCCGTGGCCAATATTCCTAAAACTGATAAACCTCCGACGGCCGGTGCTGCGAGGCAATCTCCAGGCGCGCCCCCAGGCCGCGGCTGTCCAGCGCCTGCCGCCCCACCATGCGCACTATTTCCGGATGATTGTTCTGCTGGCTCAGGTGGCCCAGCACCAGGTGCGCCGTCGAAGCGTCCAGATCCTGCTCCAGAAAATCCGACATGCTCAGGTTCGAAAGGTGCCCCACGCGGCTCATCACCCGCTGCTTCACGCTCCATGGGTACGGGCCGACCTTCAGCATGTCGAGATCGTGGTTGGCTTCGAGCAGCAGCAGGTCGGTGCGCCGCAAATGAAACTTGACCGATTCGGGGATGTAGCCCAGGTCGGTAGCCACGCCGATTCGCACACCCTCGGCGGTAAACGCGAAGCCCACCGGGTCCACCGCGTCGTGCGGAATGCCGAAGCTTTCCACTTCCACGTCGCCGATCGAAAACGCGGCGCCGGCTTGAAATGTTTCCAGGCGCGCCGGCGGCTTCTCGCCCCAGTCGATGCTGGGCGCAGTGAGGCGCGTCATGTAGATCACCGCCCGCAGGCCGCGATTGCGCGCCAGCACCGGCAGCCCGGCCACATGGTCGGAGTGTTCGTGGGTGATGAGGATGGCGTCGATATCGGCAAGCTGCTCGCCGATGGCCGCCAGCCGGCGCCCCAGTTCCCGCATGCTCAGGCCGGCATCCAGCAGGATGCGCGTTCTCCCGGCCGCCACCAGCGCGGCGTTCCCCGAGCTGCCGCTCGCCAGCACGCAGAATTTGACCGTCTCGCGCCTCCCCGACCTTCAGAATACACCGAATTCAGCCAAAACAGGATGGGAAGAAAATGTTTGTGCTGGTGGGGCAAGCTAAAGCATGCCCCACCGTGCGAGACTGTATCTTCACCAATGCGAATCGCTCCCGTCATCCCGTGGCTCGCGCTGGCGGCAGCGTCGCTCGCCCGTACGCCCTTTGCGCCGGCCGACGTGTGGGCCTGGCGCACGCTGGAGGATCCACGCATCTCCTCCGACGGGCACGTGGTGGTGTACGTGGAACGCTGGAACGACCGCGCCGCGGCGGCCGTCTGCACCGGCCTGCGCATCGTATCCGCGGACGGCAAGCAGCCACGCACGCTTGACAGCGGGCCTTGGTGCGACCGTTCGCCGCGCTGGTCGCCGGATGGCGGCCGCATCGCTTTTCTGTCAGATCGCGATGGCGGGCGGGGCATCCACATCGTGCCGCTGGCGGGCGGCCAGTCTTCCGTAGTAGCCACCGGTGGCTATACGCCCCTGGCGCTGGCCTGGTCGCCGGACGGGCGATCGATTGCATTCACTGCCACAGTCGCAACGCGGGCCGCCGCGTCGTTGCTGTGGGCGCCGCCGGAATTGCTACGCCTGCTGCGCCCTCCGCCGCCCGACGTCGAGTTATTCGTGGTTGCCCTGGAAGGCGGCCCGCCACGGCAGCTTTCGCGCGGCGGCTTCACCCTGCGCGGCGAGCCGGCGTGGATGCCCGCGGACGACCGGATACTGAATGCCGCCGCGCGCCCCGACGAAGTCGCGCAAATCTATGCCCTCCGCGTGGCCGATGGCGAATCGCGCCGTCTGACCGAGGGCCCCGGCGCCAACCAGGATCCGCTGCCCTCGCCCGATGGCGCCCACATCGCCTGGATTTGCACCGAGTCCCAGCCGGCCTTCTACTCCGTGCGCAAGTTGTGCGTGATGGGCCGAAATGGCGAGCATCGCAAAGTGCTCGGCGGCCTGCTCGACCGGGATGCACGCCGTCCGCAATGGAGCTCCGATTCGCGCACCGTGTATTTTCTCGCTGACGACCACGGCGCTACCCACGTCTATGCCGCCCACCGCGATGGCGCCGTGCGCCAGGTGACGAACCGCGAAGAACGCCTCGCGTGGTTTTCGCTCGCCGATAATGGCCGCGCCGTGGCCGTTCGCTCCACGGCCACCGAGGGCGGCGACCTGATGACGTTCGCGGTGGACCTGCCGGGCGGCGTTGCCACGCTGGCCGCGCCCAACCAGCCGCTGCTCGCCCAACGCGATGCCGGCGTGGTGGAAGAGATCCATTTCGGATCGGCCGGCAATACCGTCCAGGGCTGGCTGGTCTGGCCGCCCAATGCCGATCGATCTCGCCAGATTCCGCTGGTGGTCGAAGTCTCCGGCGAGCCGCGCGCCATGTTCGGCTATGAGTTCCCCCTCGAAGCGCAGATCCTGGCTGCCGCCGGATTTGCGGTGCTGCGAGTGAACCCGCGCGGCTCGCCCGGCTATGGCGAGGTGTTCGGCAACCTGCTGCCCACGCGCCTGCCGGGCGACGATTTCGACGACGTAATGCGCGGCGTCGATGCAGCCGTCGCCCGCGGCGGCATCGACTCACGGCGCGTCGCCCTGGTGGGTGGCGCGGTGGCCGCCTGGGCTCTCGGCCATACCAACCGTTTCGCGGCCGTGGTGGCGCGCCGCCCCATCGTCGATTGGACCAGTGAGGTTGCGCTCGCCTCCGATGGATGGCGCCGCGCGGCGTGGATGGGAGGCCCGCCGTGGGAGCAGGCCGAGCGGTATGTGGCCCGCTCTCCGCTCTATGCGGCTGCCAATTTCGCCACTCCCACCCTGGTGATCGGCAGCGATGCGCAGAGCGACGAGCTGTATTTCGCCCTCCAGGCGCGGAAGGTGGAATCAGCCCTGCTGGCGCCGGGTCCCGAAGGCGATCCTGGCGGCCAGGCCGCACAACTTGCGTCGATTCTAGCCTGGCTCGGCCGGTGGCTGCAACCAGCCGGAAGCCCGCGCCGGTGAGGGTTGCCGGCGCTGTTGGCCCGAGCAAGTGATAACGCCAGAGAAAGCCTATTTCGGTACTGATCCCAGAGATTGATGTGTTTTGCATCAATCCGGCCAGTCGCCCTAAGCTCTTTGTCCACAACTGCTAGGCTGCCCGTACTGGATCTGCCGACGCTGCCGTAAGGGTCGAAGATATTTTACGCTTCCCTTGCGAATTGGCGGAGTCCGGCATGTTAAAATTTCACCAATATCCGGCACAGCCGGAGGGGGCAACAACTCAGGAGGGGGTACAACAAATGTCGATCAGCACACGTGTACGCCGGGTCCATAGTTTGGGCCTGGTAGCGGCTTTTCTTGTCTTCGCAGGTCTGGCTTTTCCGCAATCCACGGGAACGATTCGAGGAACGATAACGGATCCTTCCGGTGCGCCTGTGGCTGCCGTCGCAATTACCGTCCATAACGAGCGCACTGGCGAGGAACGCACCACGACCACGGATTCGAGTGGGATCTATCTGGTGCCATCGTTGCCTGTGGGCACATACCGCGTCTCGGTCAAGGCTCCCGGCATGGCGCCGATGACGGCGGGCAATGTCGAGGTTTCCGTCGGCAGCACGGTCAAGCAGGACTTCTCGTTGAAAGTGGCTACCACGACGGAGACGATTGACGTCACGGCAGCGCCGCCTTTGGTTGACACCAACTCGGTTTCGGTCGGCAGCGTGGTCAACCAGAGTACGGTGCAGGATATCCCGCTCAACGGACGGCACTTTGTCGACCTCGCGCTGTTGATTCCGGGGTCCGTGGTGCCGCCGGCCAACGGCTTCCTTACCGCTCCCTTGCGCGGCCAGGGCTCCTTCTCCTTCAACTCTGCGGGCGCGCGCGAAGACAGCGTAAACTTCATGATCAACGGCATCAATCTCAGCGACCCGAACCAGAACCAGATCACCTTCCAGCCAACCATTAACACGGTCGCGGAATTCAGAGTGGACAATTCCACCTTCAGCGCCGAATACGGGCGTAACTCCGGTTCGATTGTGAATATCGCCACTCGTGCCGGCGTCGACCAGTGGCATGGCGAGGCCTATGAGTTTCTGCGGAACAACGATCTGGATGCGCGCAACTTCTCCAACTCTACGTTTACCGGCCCCGCAACCGCGCTCATTGCTAATCCACAGTCGCCGTTCAAACGGAACCAGTTCGGCGGCGATGCCGGCGGCGCGGTGCAAAAGGACAAGACCTTCGTCTTTTTGACTTTCGAAGCGCTCCGCCAGCGCCAGGGCGTGCCGATTTCCACAACCACCCTTTCGGCCGCGCAGCGCACCCAGGCGCAGGCATCGAGCGACCCGCTCGTTCAGAACCTGCTGCCGCTCATTCCGGCCCCCAATTCGGGCACCAACCAGTACGTCTCTTCGGCCGTCGCGCCCGTCAACATCGAACAGGGTACGGTGAATTTCAGCCACTCATTCTCCGATACCGAGCGCGCCAATGTTTATTACGCGATCCAACGCGACCAGCGTAATGAGCCTCCTTCTACCGATGGCAACAGCTTTCCCGGCGGCGGCGACCAGAGGAACGGCAACCGTCAACTGCTGACCGCCAACGAGTCCTCGGTGATCAGCCCCACCCTGGTGAATGAAGCGCGCCTGGGCTTCAACCGCATCCACATCATTTTCGCGGCTGATAACACGGACAGCGCCTCGGCCTTTGGCATAAATAGCGGGGTAACGGCAGCCATCGGACTGCCGCAGATCACGATCCCCGGCGAATTCACCTTCGGCGGCATCAACAACTTCCCCCAAGGTCGTGGCGATAACGTCGGAGTGCTTTCCGACACCATTACCTGGGTTCACGGCGCTCACACCATCAAAGTGGGCGGCGAGCTCCGTCGCCAGAACTCGGACAACTTCTCCTACACGCCTGGTACCTTCAGCTTCTCCACCATCAACGCCTTCCTGGCCGATCAAGCCACCGGTTTCACCGTCAATACCTCGGACCGCTCCAACCGCACCTACGGGAATTCCCTGGGCGCGTTTGTCACCGATACCTGGAAGATCAAGCCGTCCCTCTCCCTCTCGCTCGGCCTTCGCTACGACTGGTATGGCACGCCGACCGAGGCGGAGGGCCGCTTCGTGGTATTCGACCCCACCACCGCCACTTTGCAGAACGTCGGGCAACCTGGGGCGCCGAGCCTGGCCTATAACCAGAGTTCGCTCAACTTCGAGCCCCGCGTCGGTCTGGCGTGGGATCCGTTCAACAACGGCCGGACCGTGATCCGCGGTGCCTACGCCATCATGACCGACCAGCCTACCTTGGGCCTGGTGACCGGCCTGGCGACCAATCCTCCCTACGCATTCCCGATTTCTTATTCACCTACGGCCGCGACGCCGTTCGTGACCCTGGGGAACGCTTACGCCGCGGCCAAAGGCAGCATCGCGCCGGTATCGGTGGCGCACAATTACAGGGACGCGTACGTCTCGGAGTGGAACCTCAACGTACAACAGGTGCTGGGCCATAACTACGGTCTGATGGCCGGCTACTTCGGCAGCAAAGGCTCCGACCTCAACATCGAGCGCAATTACAACCAGCCGATCAACGGCGTTCGTCCCTACGCGGCTCTCGCGGCCAACAGCCCCGTCGATCCCGGGCTGCCGCTCTCCAATATCCTGGTCTACGAGAGTGATGGGAACTCCTCGTACAACGGTCTGTGGATCGAACTGGAAAAGCATCTCAGCAAGGGTTTCCTGGTTAACGCGTCTTACACCTACTCGAAATCCATTGACGACAATTCGCGCAACGTCCAGGGTTTGGTGGTTCAAAACAGTTACAATCTTCGCGGCGACCGTGGACTCTCGGATTTCGACGCCCGGGACCACTTTGTGCTGAGCGGCATCTACCAGCTCCCGTTCCACGGAAACCGGCTGAAAGACGGCTGGGAGTTTTCGATTATCGATACGGCGCAGACCGGAAACCCGATCAACTTCCACCTGAGCAACACCTCGTTCGTCGGTTTTGCCCTGCTGCGGCCCGACGTCACCGGACCCGTACTGACCGGCTTCACTCCGGCCACCAACCTGAGCGCCACCTCGGTGACGTATGTCCAGAACCCATCGGTGTTCATTAACCAGGGCACTACGCCTGGCACGACGCTGGGATTCGGCAACCTCGGCCGCAACGTGGTCATCGGCCCCGGCCTGCTGAACACGGACGTCGGGTTCGCCAAGAGCACCAACCTGGGTTCCTCGGAGCGCGTGAACCTGGTGATTCGCGTGGAGGCGTTCGACCTCTTCAATCAGGCTAACTTCACCCAGCCGATCTCGACCGTGGGTTCCGGCACCTTTGGCCTGGTCACGGCTGGCACCCGTTTCCCGGCTGGAGATTTCGGCACCTCGCGCCAGCTTCAGATTTCGATGAAGCTGAGGTTCTGACGGAAAAACACCGGCGGCAAAGACCGCTGGTGCTGCCACGCATTGCTTTTCCCGGTAACGCCGGCGGTCTTGCCTGTACGTGATCAAGACATCTGCGACAAACGTTATCAGGACATCTGCGACATCGGTTTGGGCTTCCCAACGATTGGCTCGTTCGTTAAGATGAAGCCGAGCCGGGCGGAGGAT
>Ga0187891_1000066_pt1 | contig 109107 bp, 101 predicted proteins | sample June2016WEW_21_4_FD_132990 | JGI IMG/M metagenome (GOLD analysis project Ga0187891, IMG submission 132990) | Peatland microbial communities from SPRUCE experiment site at the Marcell Experimental Forest, Minnesota, USA - June2016WEW_21_40 | ecosystem: Environmental > Terrestrial > Soil >... | reverse complement strand
GCGGTTTGATGGCGCGCCTGTGCTGGGAGAACAGCCACGCCACACCGAGAATAGCCACCAGCCCGAGCAGACCGGTGAAACGGCCCATTTCTATCCGACCACCTCGAGAATCAATTCGCGCTCGTCGGGCCGTTGGGCGGAGATGTGGAAAGCATCCTCCACTTTTTCGGCGGCTTCTTCGACTCGATCTTCCCTTGTGTAATAGAGCCGGCAGAGGATGCTGCCCGCATCCACCTTTTCGCCAGCCTTGACTTCCAGGATGATCCCGACGGCGGGGTCGATAGAATCCTCCTTCTTATCGCGGCCGGCGCCAATCATGTTGGAAGCGATGCCGATATCCTCGGCGTTGATGGCGCTGACATAGCCAGCGCGGGGCGAAGCTATTTCGCGCGCGCCGGTGGCGTTGGGTAGCAGCACAAAATTGTCCAACGCCTGCGGGTTGCCGCCCTGCGCGGCCACCACTTCCTTGAACTTCTTGTAAGCCGAGCCATCCACCAGGTGGCCTTCGGCGGCCAAGCGCGCCTCTTCCAGCGTGGCCGCTTTCTTGCCGAGGAAGATCATGCGCGAGGCCAGCTCGAGGCACAGCTTGGTCAGGTCGGCCGGGCCGGCGTTCTGCAGCGTCTGCGACGCTTCCATCACTTCCAGGGCGTTGCCCACGGCGTAGCCAAGCGGCTGGTTCATGTCGGTAATCAGCGCCTGAACCTTCTTGTCCATGCGGCGGCCGATGCCCACCATGGCTTGCGCCAGGCGGCGCGCATCCACCTGCTTCTTCATGAACGCGCCGCTGCCCACCTTGACATCCAGCACCAGGGCGTCCACGCCCTCGGCGAGTTTCTTCGACATGATCGAAGAGGCAATCAGCGGAACGGATTCCACCGTGCCGGTGACGTCGCGCAGCGCGTAGAGCTTGCGGTCGGCGGGCGCGAACTGGTCGGTCTGCCCGATGAAACACAGGCCGAGCTCGGAAAGCTGCTGTTGAAACTCATCGCTCGAAAGGTTGGTGCGGAAGCCGGGAATCGATTCCAGCTTGTCGAGCGTGCCGCCGGTGTGGCCCAGCGCGCGGCCAGACATCATGGGCACCACCACGCCTGCGGCGGCAGCCAAGGGCGCCACAATCAGGCTGGTTTTGTCGCCCACTCCGCCGGTGGAGTGCTTGTCCACTTTGACGCCGGGGATAGCGGAAAGGTCCGCCGTTTCGCCGGATCGTAACATGCATTCGGTCAGGCGGCTGACTTCGCGGTCGGTCATGCCCGAATAGAACACGGCCATGAGAAACGCGGACATCTGGTAGTCCGGTATTGCGCCGGTCGTGTAGCCATCCACCAGAAATTCAATTTCCTCAGGAGCGAGCTCTTCGCCGTCGCGCTTGCGCTGGATCAAGTCAACTGTACGCATTATGAGACACTTAGGCTAGCATCCCAGAGCCATGAAAGTAAAGTTGGCGGCGTGCTGCGACCGGCGCGACACGGAGGCGATACCGCTGAGTTGCGCCAGCATCGCGTTCCGGCCTCGGCGCGGCGAAACGAAACCGCTATAATTAAGCCATGCTAAAACCCACCGAAAAAATCTGGCACAACGGCCGTTTCATCAAGTGGGAAGACGCCACCGTACACGTGCTCTCCCACGTGTTGCATTACGGCAGCTCGGTGTTTGAAGGCATCCGCTGCTACGCCACGCCGAACGGGCCAGCCGTCTTCCGGCTGCGCGAACACGTGCGGCGCATGCTCGATTCCGCCAAAATCTATCGCATGGAGCCGCTGGGCTTCACGGCGGCGCAACTGGAAGAGGCGATGCTGGAGCTGGTGCGGGTGAATCGAATGAACGCGTGCTACCTGCGCCCGATCGCGTTCCGCGGCTACGGCGAGGTTGGGGTGAACCCGCTCGCCAATCCGATCGATGTCTACATCGCCTGCTGGGAGTGGGGCAAGTACCTGGGCGAAGAGGCGCTGGCGCAGGGAGTGGATGTGTGCGTTTCGAGCTGGAACCGGCTGGCGCCGAACACGCTGCCCGCGCTGGCCAAAGCCGGCGCGAATTACATGAACTCGCAGCTCATCAAGATGGAAGCCATCGCCAACGGTTACGCCGAGGGCATCGCGCTCAATACCGCCGGCTACGTGAGCGAAGGTTCCGGCGAAAACGTGTTTGTGGTGCGCGACGGCGTGATCCACACCCCGCCGCTGGGAGCGTCGGCGCTGCCTGGAATTACCCGCGACACGGTTCTCATCCTGGCGCGCGAACTCGAGATCCCCGTCACTGAGTCGCTGGTGCCGCGCGAAATGCTTTACATCGCCGACGAAGTGTTTCTTTCCGGCACTGCGGCAGAGATCACACCCATCCGCTCGGTAGACCGTATCACCGTGGGCAAGGGCCGCCGCGGCCCCATCACCGAGAAGCTACAGAAAGCGTTCTTCGCCGTCATTGACGGCAGCCGGCCGGATACGCACGGCTGGCTCTCGCCGGTGGAAACCCGGCAGCCGGTAGCCGCGAAGTAGCCCCCTGGGCGCAGCGGGTGCCGCGGGCGCGCCGACTCAGTTCGAATGCCTGGAAAACAAGCTGGCACGGGCGTGGGCCGCGACGCCGGGCAGGCGTGTTCGATTGCCAATTGGAAGGAAGGGTAGCGGGAGCGCTGCGGCTTGCACAACCGCCCTGGCTACCTCCCCCGAGATTTGCCAGGACGGCTGCGCTTGCCGCCTGATGGGTCTTACTGTTTGTATCGCAAGCGGCGCCTTCGGCGCCAGCGGGAATTGCGCACCGGCGATCCTTTTCAACAGGTTTTTGGCGCAAGCGGATGTGCCAGTTACCGGGCGCGGGGTGTGGCAAACTTGTGCATAAAACGCGCGGTGTCCAAATGTTTTCGCGGCGTGAACCAGGCGCAGCGCGCGTCAGGCCATAACCTTCAGAAAAGCGGCTTGGAACTTCTCCATTTCGTCGGCCGTGCCCACGGTCACGCGCACATACGTGGGCCAGCTCGGCCAGACCCGTCCGATATAGACCTTCTCTTTGCGCATCGCCATGATGACGTCTCGGCCCGGCTGCTTCACATTGACCATGAAACAGTTGGAAACCGAAGGCACGTACTGGAAATTGTGCTTATCGAGAAACGAGAATACGTCGCAGCGCACCTGGCCGATCTTTTTGCGCCGCTCGGGCACCAGGGTTTTGGATTCCAGGCTGGCCGAGGCCGCCACCATCGCCGTGATCGGCATCATCCCGGCGCTGAACCCCCTCACCTTCTCGAGCAGATCAGGCCGTGCCAGCGCCGCGCCGGCGCGCAAACCGGCCATGCCATAGATTTTGGAAAATGTGCGCAGCACCACCACGTCTTTGTCCGCCGCCACCAAGTCGGTGTTGAACGGCGCACCGGCGATATGGGTGTACGCTTCGTCGATCATCACCACCGAGCCTTTCGGCTTATTGGCCACCAGCCACTCGATGTCCGCCTTCGGCGTCAGCGTCCCAGTTGGATTATTGGGATTGCAAATGTAAATGAGACCGGCATCCGGCACCGCCGCCATCGCCTTCACGTCGTGCGCGTAGTCCTTGGTCAGCGGAATCCGCGCCACTCTGGCGCCGATGAATCGTGCGGCGCGCTCGCCGGCTTCGTAACCCGGATCTGCGGTGACGAACGCCTTGGTGGGCGAAGTGAACGCCAGCACGGACTGATGCAGGGGGGCGCTCGATCCAGCGTAAATCTGCACGTTGCTCTGCTTCAGTTGCTCCTGGGCGGCAAGAAGATTTGCCAGCCGGTCGGTTTCACCGAACAGGTAACGGCCGCCCTGCGGAATGATGTTGGCCATTGCCTCGCGCGCCTCCGGACAAGGTCCGAGAGGATTCTCGTTGGCATTGATCATCACCGCATCAGGCGGCGCGTCCTCGATTTTGGACAACTGCGCCAACGCCGGTTCGTTATAGAACGGAAGGCTGGACCCGGCCGCCAACAGAGTGGCCAGACGCCCAAAACTGCGGCGCGAGTACCCGCGCTGCTCAAAGTGCCTTTTTTCGACTTCGGTAAGTTGCATGTCGGATCTCCTTTCTTCGAAATAGCCGGGGACACGAAAAGGCTGAGACGCGACAAGGCGGCAAGTCCAACATTGCCCCAGTGGCTCGACGGAGCCCAATGGCAGACGAGACGGTGTATACAATACCGCAGCTTGATACCCCGCGTCAATCCGCTGGAGGGACGAATGGTACGAACTGCCACTCGGGAACGATTCGGGAACAGCAAGGCAGGAGGGATGAGATCTTAGTGGGAGGACGCAGAAGCAGAAAGAGAATGAGGGCGGTCACTCGCAAAACATGAAACTGGGAGGCCCCTGTCGCCGGTCATCATTGTGCGCTCCTGGCGCTGTGCCGAAAACCTTTGGCTCGGCTTATTCCGACCGTTCAGAACTTCCCGCACTGCCGTTCATGCCGCAAATGAGGCCGCCCTCATCGTAGCCCGGTTCTATTTTGGCACCTCCCGCCAGCCCGAGGGCCGGCTAACAAGACAGCGTCGAAATCAACCACCGGTGTGATTCCATCTACATGTTCACGCCAGTTGGTATTCTTGTCAATAGCACCTGGGGTACTGTTGGTTGCAAGTTTACACGTAGCCTGATGTGGCGGATGGGCTTATTCTCGAAAAAGCCGGCGCCTCTGGCCGGGGCGCCCGCCGTGCGCCGTATCAAAAGCTACGCCGCCGAAAGCGGCTACGTGTACGAATACTTTTTCGAAGGCCACCGGCAGTGGCGCGACGGATTGGGCCGCGGCGTGGAATTCGAGTTTCGCGTGTCGGCAGGCCGCGAGCAATGGCTGCCGGCCGCGGTGGTGGTGCCGGACCGGGCGGTCCGCGCGTGGGAAGCGGTTCACGCGCGAACGCTTTCTTCGACCGAGCGGTACGCCATCGCCAAGCTAGCGCTGTTCCAGGCCTTCGACGAACGCGCCGCGCCGCCCGAAACGGCGGTGGAAGTGCGCGTGTCCGATGGCGGCGTTGAAGCCATCGCGGAACGTTTGGGATTGTAATGCTGCCACAGCGCCCACGGGCTTGCTGTGGGCTGCGTCACATACAATTGAGTTAAATAAGTGGCGTTGGCGGCGCCACCTCAACACGCACCTGCTGTATTGCAACATCACGAAAGGCAGTTACGATCTCTCCGATCAGTTGGCCGCGCTATTCAGCACCTCGCCGGTGGATACCCGAGAATGCGGGCATGAGCCCAGGAGCCGCTACTAATGCCGGCATCCACAACGAGACCGGGTGTTGGCGCGGTGCCGTTCGTTTGAGCATCTCTTGAAGCAGATCCCTGATCTTGCTAACCTTGGGAATGAACTGGACGGCAATTCTCAGGAGGCACTCACGGGGAGAGCCGGGATACGGGGCCGCATCGGAGCGCGATCCGGCACTTATCGCTCCAGATTTTGTGGCCAACGACGCGCCCGAGGCCGTTCGCTGGCTGCTCGAACGGTAGCATGGCCGCTCGATTCGATGGCCCCACCAATCACCAGTATTCCCTTGCGGCATTGGAAGGACGGTTTCGAGGTCGCGCTGTGGTTCGCAACCAGTACGGGAACGGCAACCATGACGGGCCAAAGGGGCACAGATGATGATTTTCGTCCCGTTCATGGATGTGCTACCATCGGTTGTCCCGTCCTGTGACGTATTCCTCGCTTCCAGCTAAGCCGATGGCTACATCGGAGTCAGCCTTAGTCCCCAAGCCGGCCCCGCCTTCAGGTACATCATGGCGGCCGACGCCGGCCGAGCTCGTGGGCTGGTGTGTCCTGGCCGGGGTTTTCGCCCTCGTGCTCCTCGGCCACACGCACACAGCGGCTTTTGGGAATGACGGGTATCAATATCTGAGTGTCGCCGACAATATCCAGCACGGGAACGGAATCAAAACGTCAATTATCTATTTCGATGCGGAGCGTGCTCATGGGACAATGCCCGCGCCGATGACAACGTTTCCTCCGGTATATTCCATCTGCACGGCAATAGTCAGCCTGGCGGGTATCCCTACGGAGATTGCTGCAACGGGTATTTCATTGGTCTCGTTCGCTTTCTTACCCCTAGTCCTCGGGCTCGCCGTTCCCGGCGGAATTCGCCCATGGGCTTTCCGGACCATGATGCTGTTGCTCGTGCTCAATTCGTCTTTGCTCGTCGCGGCGGACACAATTGCCTCTGAGACGCTATTCAGCCTCATTGTGGCGACGGCAATTCTCTGTTTCTCACGCGCGCTGCGCACGATGAAACAAAGTGGCATGGCCTGGCAGTTATGCGCCTGGCTGCTCATCGGCCTTTCTTACTGGACACGATACGCCGGCGTGTTTATCCTGGCAGGAGCCCTGGCATTTTTCAGTCTCCATGCGGTGTTTCGCCGGGGCAGGCGCACTCTCCTTCACCTGTCGACTTCGGTTCTCGCCTTGGGCGTTGTTGGCGCCAGCATGGTTCGAAATGCGGCGGTCACTGGTTCATGGAAAGGCGGCGTTGCGAAGCAATCGATCGATCTCTGGCCTAGTCCACGACCGATCGCGGTCGCCTTGTACCACGTTTTGCTCGGTGAGCCCAGGGCCGAAGTGAATATTGGTACAGTGCTTCTCTTCGTCGGTGCGGCCGGGTTGCTGCTCCTCGGTTTCTGGTCTTGGCGACAGTCAAAAGGCGGGAGACCGGAATTCGGGCAGGCACACTGGATGCTTTCCTTGCTGGTGTGCACTTATTTGGTCGGCATGGTTTATGCCAACATGACCATGGTCATATCTTTCGGGGCAAGGTACTTCATTCCTTTGCTGCCGTTGATTTTTCTGCTCGTCGCCTACCCACTCTCAACTATCGAGAGTGCATCTCAAAGACCGATGGCCTATCTTGCGTGTATTGCCCTCATGTTGACTGGATACTTCGTGGTCCACATCAGGGGGCTCATCCGCTACACCCCTCCCGTGCCGCATCAGGGGGTCCTGAGAGCCTTTCGAGAGCCCGTTTCCGGCGGCGAGTTGACCGCTTGGGCGAGTGCAAATCTATCGTCCGCCGATGTGATTACAGCCACCAATGGCCAAGCCACAGCATACGCTCTGCACCGCCCGACGCTGTGTGTGGTCGATCCGGAATACAGCAGTGAGGTCTGGAGTCAGGCCAGGCTGCTGGAAGAAATGCAGCGATTCAGGTCTAATTACTTGATTATCTATCCCGGGCTGCGGGTCGATGCTGCACCAGTTCAGCGGGAGTCGCCGTTGATTCGAGAGATGCTCGGCGGAGAAGTCCCCGATGGCCTGGAAGTTGTGGCGCGCAACAGTTCTGTGATCATCCTCCGCAGGATCCTACGACAATGACCGGGGAAAGCCGCTCTCTTCCGATGCAGTCACTGTCCTGTTCTGCTCGAAAGACGGGTCGCGATGCCCGTTGCAGGGCGACAACAACTGCCGGAGGGAGAATGGTATGACAAACCCGCCGCCGAGGACCCGCCGATTGGCCACCATCCTGGTGCTCTTGGAATGCCTGTTGGTGGCAAGTTTGCTGGCGCTCATTTTCTCGCAGCCATTCTTCCCCACACTCGATGGTCCTGGTCTTCTATACGTGGCTGACGTTATCCGCAATCTGCTGGGGAATCCCGCGGCCTACGGCGGAGCCTATGCGCTGGGCCACATCGTGGGCACCCACGTCCTTTTCACCTATCTATTGCTGGGTCTGGGCGTGTTCGTGGGCCCTATCGCCGCGGAAAAAACCTTGGTAGCCGGGTATGTGGTGGCCTTCTGGCTGGCGTCGAGGTATCTCATCAATTCCGTCGCGGGCAGAGACCGAAACGGACTCTGTATCATCTGCCTGCCGTTCGCGTTGGGCGCCACGACGTACCTCGGTTTCTACGACTTTATCCTGGGGGTGGCGGCAACGCTGTTTACTTGCGGGTACTGGATTCGCTCCTCGCGGCGCTGGACCAGGTGGCGAGTCGCCGGGTTCCTGGCGCTTGGCGCTTTGTTGGTCGCCCTGCACCCCGTAGTCACCTTCGTCTTCCTGGTGTTCGCCGGCACTTACACGCTGGTCGATCAACTCACGGAGTGGCGCGGCGGACGCTTCTGGTTGCGCTCTCTCGTCACGCCGGTTCTTCAACTTTTCGTGATCGGACTGTTGCTGCTGGCAGCGACTCCGCTAGCCTCCGATAATGTCCCTTTACCGATCGCAGCGAACCCTGCCGGCCACCGGCTGCGAGAAATTGCCACACTGCGGCCGGTGTGTCCATTTGAAAGCCGAACTTACCGGCTGGCTTTGACGGCACTCTGTGTGAGCGCGGTACTCGTTTTGCTGGTGACCTTTCTGCGCTCCGGCCGTTCCTCGCTCCGGCCGGCATTTTGGGCTCTCCTGCTCACCTCGGCAGCTATGCTGGTAGCGTACTTGGCTGCGCCGGACACAATCCAGACAAGGGCCTACCTGCCTAACCGCTTCGCCATTTTCGCGGTTCTGTTTCTTCTTGCCGCAACCAGTGTGACCGCGTTGCTCCCGCGCCTCACGTTGACCGGCATCGGATGCGCGGTGGTCGCGTATACGGTTATGTTTCAGTACTCGGTGAACCGCGACTATGCCTCCCGGTGGAAACAGGTGCTCCAGGCGCCAATGGTCTTTCACGCCAGAATGGGAGCTCTGATGCTGGAGGACGCAGGTGACGGCGGGCTTGTTTACGAACCGCAGCAGTGGGTGGGAGCCCACTACTTCCGGCGCTCGCAGTTGGCAATGCTAAACGCTCCGTGGATGGAAGTAAGCGGCGCGTGGCTGCGGACAACAAGCCGCTATCCCTGCCAGTTTTTGAACCCGCAGAACATGGGGGCTTGTCTGGAAACCGCCGCCCCGCCTCCGCCGATCGATCTGCTGGTCGCAGTGCGAAAGAACGCCGGCCCGGCTTCGTCGCAGGCTCCCCGCATTGCTGCCAGGTACGGTTTGACGAAGCAGATCTGGTCGGCCCCTCAGGTTAGCATTTTTGCCCGGCCGGATGCCGCCACTCAGTGACGGCTAACCATAGCGAAAGTGTACTCGGGCGTACGTAATCAGCGGCCTCCGGCACATCAACAATATAACAATATACGGAGCACGACCACCCCCTCGGCTGTTGTAGTTATCGAAAGGGGGGCCGGACGAAACGCTTGCTGACCGTGTCCCGCGCAGGTAGATCTCAGACCGGGGATTGGCAGAATGCCTCGGTTTGATACGGTTTGCAATTGTTCCCGTTCTCACAGATGGCCACACCGAATCTGCGGGAAATCGCGCCAGCCTGGAGCTTGGCCCAGAGGGCTGGTGGACTCCCGAAAGCTGTCCGATGTCTCATACCCCGAAGAAGGGAATGATTTATGTTTTTCAGTCGAAGACTCGTCGTTTTGGTTAGGCACCGAAATCGCTGCATTCTAGAGGCGATCCAACTTTTCCCGCCGTCGGGAGCACTTTTTGATATTGGCGGCGGGAATGGGTAGATGGCGTGGGCGATTCAGGAGTCCGGACAGGAGGTGGTCTTCGTGGAACCGGGGCTTACCGGGGCTCAAAACGCCGTGAAACGAGGCGTACGTCAGGTCGTGCGGGCCACCGTCGAGGGCGCGGAGGTGTCGCCGGAAACCCTTCCAGCAGTGGGTTTGTTTGACATTGTCGAACACATCCGCGACGACTCCGGCTTCCTGACCGGAATCAACCGGCTCGTCATCCCTGGAGGTAGGGTCTACATCACCGTCCCGGCTTACCAGTGGCTCTGGTCGGGCGAAGACATACTGGCGGGTCGTTTGCGACGGCATGCCGTCCGAACACTGTGCCGCCTCCTGGAGGACACCGGTTATGCTGTCGAGTTTGCGACCTATTTCTTCGGTTTTCTGCCGCTTCCAATACTCCTTCGCCGCGTGCTGCCGTACCGGCTTGGCCTTGCACCGAAGAAACTTTCGGAGGAAGCCATCCGATCGGATCACGAACTCAGTCATCCTCTGGCCGGACGGATACTGGAGACATTGCCCCGGTGGGAGCTGTCCAGGATCGCTGAACTGTGTCCTCTGCGAATGGGAGGAAGCTGCATGGCTGTGGCACGGGAGTGCTAAGCCGCGAGTTCAGCTTAGTTGGTTAGGAGGTGGTGAAGACGCAGACGCAGCGCTACCGGGGCCAGTCGTCGAAGCGCTGGATGGTTTCGATAACTTCGGACTGTTCAGTCTCGCTGAGGCTGTTATAGAAGGGGAGCCGGACGAGACGCTCGCTGACCGTTTCGGTCACCGGACATTGGCCCGGCCGCCCGCCGAAGCGCAGCCCCATATCGGAAAGGTGCAGCGGAACATAATGAAACGCCGCAAGTATGCCCTGGCTCTTGAGAAATGCGATCAGCCGTTGCCGTGCGTCGAGCGACGGCAGGACCAGGGAGTACATGTGGTAAGCCTGCTCCGAACTGGCCGGTACGAACGGCCGTTGCACGTCATGCTGGCGGGCCCAATCCCCAAGCGAGTCGTGATAGCGTTGCCAGATGCGACAGCGCTGCGCCTGAATCTGTTCGGAAGCCTCAAGCTGCGCCAGCAGGAAGCCGGCCAGTATATCAGATGGCAGGAAACTCGACCCCAGATCCACCCAGGTGTACTTGTCGACCTGGCCGCGGAAGTAGCGGCTGCGGTTGGTGCCTTTCTCGCGGATGATTTCCGCCCGGTCAATCAGCGCCGGATCGTTGATGACCAGCGCGCCTCCCTCTCCGCAGGTGACGTTTTTCGTTTCATGAAAGCTCTGCGTTGCCAGGCAGCCGAAAGTGCCGAGGAACCGGCCGTCATGTTTCGCGAACAGGCCGTGAGCATTGTCTTCGACGACTGCAATGTGATGGGCCGTGGCCAGATCAAGGATGGACCGCATTTCACAACCGACGCCGGCGTAATGCACCGGCACAATAGCGCGGGTATGCTCGGTGATCAGGGGAGCCAGGAGTCGCTCGTCCAGGTTGAGGGTATCGCTGCGGATATCGGCGAACACCGGGCGCGCGCCGCGTATCGCAAACGCATTGGCGGTGGAGACAAACGTGAAGGACGGGACGATCACCTCGTCTCCCGGCCCGAGATTCAGTAGAAAGGCCGCCATCTCGAGCGCATGGGTACAGGAGGTGGTCAGAAGCACGCGCGGCGCTCCCAGCGCCTTTTCGAGGAACTCGTGACAGCGCCTGGTGTAGAGCCCGTCGCCGGCGCTGTGGCCCCTGATGACGGCGTCGGCAACGTAGTTCAACTCTTTGCCGGTCAAGCTCGGCTTGTTAAATGGTATCCGGTAAGTCATATCAGGCGGATCCTCTTGTGCCGGCGGATGTCCATCTGTGATACCACAACTGGATCGACTGGGTAACGAATCCATGCTTTTGGTACAGACGTTGCGAGGCGATGTTCCGGCCCTGCGTAACAACCGTGGCGACACGCATTTCCGCGGCGCGAAAATGATCGAGGGCGCTAGCGACCAGCGCCCCGCCCAGACGCGCGCGGCGCCAGCGCGGGTCGACGGCAATTAACCCGATATTGCCGACACCGTCTTGGGAAGCGGAACAAACGCAGTAGCCAACGGGCTGCTGGTCTTTCACGGCGACCAGCACTGCTTCGGAGCCGCTTTGACAACCTTTGCGAATCCATTCTTCATACAAGGCCTCGCAACGCTCCACCGCGAAGTTGCCGTCGCTGAAGAACCGCGAATCGCGATGACTCTTCCTGGCGAGCGAAATTAGCGCCGGCAGATCTTCCGGCACATAACGACGCACGCCGGATAGCGGCGGATCTTCTCCAGCGCGAGTCCCCAAATTATGCTCGAAAGTTATGCGAATATCCACCAGCCGAAAGCCGCAGTTTGTGGCCGCCCAGGACGAGGCTGTGTCGGCACAGTCCAGCAGCCAGTACAGGCAGACAATGCCGTCCCGGCCGGCCTGGTGAACGACTGCGATCAACTCCTCCGGCGTCGGACTCTTGAGAAGAACGCGCCCGATCCTTACACCAAAGAATGCCGAATCCCAAGGCAGAATCTCAACGGGCTGCATATGCTTGTTCTTCGGTGGTGGTTTCCAAGGCATAGCTCGGCCGGTCCATAGTCCGTAAGTGAATCCGCGCGATATACTCGCCGATAATGCCGAGCGCAAATAGCTGCGTTCCCGAAAAAATAGCGATCGTGCAACCCAGAAACGCAAACCCGGGCACGACCGACCCGTACACCAGGTACCGTCCCAGCACCCAGGCCAGAGCGCATACGCCCGCGGCGGTCATCGCGAACCCCAGCATACTAGCGGTTTGGAGCGGCAGGGTGCTAAAGCCCGTCATCATGTTTAGGGCATGGCGGGTGAGCATGCCGACCGTATAGTTGCTCGTGCCGTGGGACCGCGAATCGTTGCGGACTGTAACGGCTGCGAACCGCTGCGTCCCCCAGGTAAGCAGGACATCGATTGAGACGTAAGGCGAACGATATTCGTCAAACGCGCGGGAGATGCGCCGGCGGAATGCCCGAAAGGCGCTCACTTTGCGCGCCGTCTGCGCGCCCATCACTCCTTGGAGCACGATCTTAGTGATCTGCGATGCGAGATCGCGCCACAAGCCGTGGCTTTCCGTCTCGGGCGTGCCATACACGACATCCGTCGCCGCATCCAGCCTTTCCAGGAGCTTTGGTATCTCCTCCGGCGGATTCTGCAGATCATCGTCGATGGTCACCACGATCGGGTGTCGGGCTGCGCGTATGCCGCACAGCAGGGCGTTGTGCTGGCCGAAATTGCGCAGCATCCGGTAGCCCCGGACATGGCTGTGGCGCGTCGCGAGGCCGGTAACGACCTCCCAACTGCAGTCGCAGCTGCGGTCATCAACCAGGATTAGCTCAAATGCGCGGCCTTCCGCCGCGAAGACGCTGGTGATCCGTTGAAACAGAATGGGCAGCGAATCCTGACTGTTGAAAACCGGCACGACGACGGAAACTGGATCCGGATCACTCACGCTCCACATTTTAACTCATGATCGAGACCAGTACCTCCCGGCATGGACACGGGCATGGACAGAGAAGGGGTCAGCCTAGCTCGTTTCTCTCAAAATCGGCCCAGAACTGGCGCACTGCCGCAATTTCGCTGAGCCGCCACGCAGAAGTGACCGAGAGGTGATGGTCCAGCCTCCTTCAGATTGCAGCCCCCGGTATCCAAAGGTTTTCAACTGACATAACATTTTTTAGAGAGAAGCTGAGCGCCAGTTGCACTCTTGGGACAGGAGCCGTCAGACTTCTGTCTGGATCTAAGTCTTGAGAACACCACTCGAGTACTTTCCGGACAGCACTGTTTGCTCCGGGTCGCACACGTCAGGCTCGACCGAGGACCCGGGTGGCTATGTTGAGGCTTCAGGCACCCAGGCTGCTGTCGTGGAGCTGGGCGTTGAGGGACCTGCTCGACGGACCGAGTTCTTGAGCGCCACAAGAGACTGGTTGGCAGCATAACAAAATGAATCTCCGCTCCAAGCTCCTCCTCGATTACTATTGCGGAGGCTTTCTTTACGCCGTTCTGAGAGTTCCCACAATTGTTCTGGGAAAGCTGCTGCGCCGCGATCATGATATCTCGAAGTGCCGCGAAATAGCCATCCTCAAGCTGCTGGGCGGTGGCAGCCTGGTAATCGCTTATCCGGCACTGCTGGCTCTGCGGCGTCTCCCGGGTCTCGAAAAGCTGACGCTGATTACCACCCCGGCAATAGCGCCGTTTGGGGAACTCCTGGGCATTTTCGACGAGATCGTAATCATCCGCGACGATCATGGGTTGCTGACCCTGGCTGCCGATTCGGTGCGCGCGATCCGGAGGCTATTCCGCCATGATGCGGTGATCGATCTGGAAATTCACAGCCGGCTTACCACCGTATTCGCCCTGCTGACCGCGGCGCGTAACCGCATAGGGTTCTTCACCAACATTTCCTTTTGGCGGCGCCATCTCAACACGCATCTTCTTTTCTGCAACATTACGAACGGCGTTTACGATTTCTACGATCAGTTAGCCGCACTGTTCGGCACATCGCCGGTGGATGCCGCAGCATGCGAGCGGGAATTCCGGAGCCGGCTGGGAGAATACGGACTTGAGGAAGATCTGTTCCGGCTGGCGGTTGCGCCGGTTCGTTCCGAGGCGGGCCGGGAGCGGATGATGCGCCGCGAAGCGTGGGCGGAAGTAGTTGCGCCGCGGATTGTGCGGACCGAGGCCACGGTGGAATTGCACGCTTCAACAGCGGCTTCGGACGATGGAGAACTCGGACGGTTCACGACGGTTATTGCGGGGCCATTTCGAGGACGCGCCACGGTACCGAATCATGCCGGGAAGACCAGTTTGTTGGACTTGGCCACCCTGTTCGGCACGTCGCCGGTGGATAGCGGAGAATGCGAGCGGGAGTTCCGGAGCCGCCTGGGCGAGTACGGATTCGAAGGGGATCTGTTCCGGCTGGCGATTGCGCCGGCTTGTTCCGGGTTGAGCCGGGAGCGGATGCTGCGCCGCGACGAGTGGGTGGAGGTGCTTGCGCAGCGGATCGCGCGATGCGGACAGGCCATGGTGGAGGTGCATCTGCTGGGAGGCCCTGCGGACCGTGTGGAGCTCGAACAGATGGCAACTTTGTTGGAAGGGCGGTTTCGAGGGCGCGCTACGATGCACAACCATGCCGGAAAGACGAGCCTAAAAGAATCGGTGCGGATCATTGCCGCCATGGACGAGGTGCTTTGCATCGATTCGGCGCTGTTGCATTTCAGCCGGCTGCTCGGGCGCCAGACGGTTTCATTCTGGGGACCGACCGATCCGCGCACGCTGATCCGCTCGAACCCGCGCGGTCTCGATGAAGTTCATTACGTGAAAATACCTTGTTCACCCTGCGTCCACATGTCGCATCAGCCGCCTTGCAAAGGGCAAAACATATGCATGCGCCTGGCCGTCGATCCGGCGGCGCCGGTTCCACGCAATCAGCCCTGGGTACTTAAAGGATGAAGACCCGGCTGGCGATTCCGGTCTTGACGGCGGCGTTTCTGGTCCTCCTTTACGCCTTCCTGGCTGCCAAACTGTCGCCCGGCATGCAATCCGAGGGAACCGACTGGGCGATGTATGTGACCCATGCGCGGAATATCGTGAAAGGGCTTCCCTATGCGCAGACAGGCTATGTCTTTCAGCCCGAATCGACAACCGAAGTCGGCGCTAAGTCGTATCCTTCCGGATACCCACTTCTGCTAGCGCCCTTTTATGCCGTCTTCGGGCTGAATATCAGGTTATTCAAGCTGCTGAATCTAGCTTTCCTGGTGCTCTCGTTATGGCCAATCTATCTGTATGCCCGGAGAACGCTGCCACCAGTCCACTCCTTGCTCTTGATCGTGGCGTTCGGCTTCTCCGCGCTATTCCTGGCGGATTTCGATGCATTTGGCTCCGATGCGCCGTACCAGCTTGCATCCTTTCTCGTGCTGCTTCTGCTCCTGCGTATTTACGACCGGCGTCTGAATGAAACGAATCCGTGGAAATGGGGACTGCTGGCCGGTTTCAGCATTGCGGGGGCTTATCTGATACGCCCAATCGGGCTGGCATTTCTGCTCGCGGCCGCCGGAGCCGAACTCTTGCGAAAACGCCGGCCGACCCGATTTTTGGTTGCGATCGCGACCGCGTTCATCCCGCCGATGCTGCTGAATAACTTCTTGCTCCACAAGGACAGCAGTTATGCCTATCAGTTCACTGCGTCCCTTCCGCACATCGCCAGGCATGCGGTAGCATATGCCGGATTCTTGTCCTATGTTTTCGCCAACCCATTAAGTCACTATTTCCGCTATCTGCTCTGGGCGGCGGCGCTCGTACTGGCGCTCTTCGCAGTTTCGAAACGAGTTCGGGCAGGTTTGGGAGTCACAGAACTGTATCTGCTGGCGGTCCTTGCCGTGGTCAGCGTGTACTGGGTGCCTAACGCCAGGTACCTGTTGTGCGTCATGCCAATATATATGGTTTATATGTTCGAAGGCTTCCGGACGCTTGCTGCACGCGTGCCGCAACGCCTCGCGCGGCCCTTGCAGGTTGCCGCGGCGGCGCTGCTGCTGTTCGCTCCGGCCGCGAACGCGGTTCTGGTCCGTCCCGATGCAAGCGACACGCTGGTGACGGCGCCCAAGTACGAAGCGCTCTGCGCCGCGATCCGCCGCCAGGCCGCGCCGCACGCACTGGTGATTTTCTGGAACCCTCGCGTTCTCGCTCTTTCGACCGGCAGATTTTCGAGCGGGTGGCCGGCCGAGGGTCCGCCGGAGCGAATGATCCAATATCTGCGCCGCGTACTCCCGGACTATATTGTGGCCGATAAGAGCCGGCCGGATGACCGCCGATTTCTGATTCCGGTTCTTGCGGCCGGTCCGTTGCGACTAGCCACCGTCTACGAGAACGACCAGTTCACCCTGATGCAACTCCTCGAAACCCGTAGTGGAAAGCGTCCGGAGTGAGGCTTTAACGCTTCTATCGCTTCTATCCGGCGGCTTGGCGCGACGGGCTCCTCACGCTATAATTACAATCAGTTTCCGCGGATGTGGCGAAATTGGCAGACGCGCTGGATTTAGGTTCCAGTTCCCGCAAGGGAGTGTAGGTTCAAGTCCTATCATCCGCACCAATCACTTACTAACAATCGCAAGACGGGACGGGGTCATTGCGGCATGCTCGCAGGGCGGCCCGAGGGGCGCGGCCTCTATAGCCGGCCGGCCGTGGCCAGCTCCAGGGCACCGTACCGGTACACCTCAGCGCGGCTCCTGCCTTCACTTCACCATGCTATAGTCTGGCCATGATACCGGATCATGCTGTTTCCCGACGTTCTTTTCTCGCAGCCACTGGAGCTGCCGGTATGGCGTTCGGTGCGCCGGCTTCGGCCATACCGGTCGGCCTCGAGCTCTATTCGGTGCGCGAGGAACTGGCCAAGGATCTGCGGGGCACCGTGCGCGCGGTGGCCCGCGACGGTTACCAGGTCGTGGAATTCTACGCACCCTACTACAGTTGGACCACCGACCAGGCCAAGCAGGTGCGCAAGCTGATGGACTCGCTCGGCATCCGCTGCAACTCCACCCACAACGGCGGCGAATCCTTCACTCCCGAGGGCATGGGCAAGGCGATCGAGCTCAACCAGATCTTGGGTGCGAAGTACATCGTATGGGCCAGCGCCGGCAAGCCCGACGGCCTCGATGGCTGGAAAGCGGTCGCCGAGAAGTTGAGCGCAACCGCCGAAAAGCTGAAGCCGCTCGGCATGGCCACCGGTTATCACAATCACCAACTGGAATTCACTCCCATCGAGGGCAAGCGCCCCATCGAAGTTATCGCCGCCAATACGCCCGCCGAGGTAATGCTGCAGCTCGATGTCGGCACGTGCATCGAAGCCGGCTCCGATCCCGTGGCATGGATTCAGGCCAACCCCGGCCGCATCCGGTGCATTCATTGCAAAGACTGGGCGCCCGGCGAAGGCAAAGGCTACAACGTGTTGTTTGGCGAAGGCGTGGCGCCGTGGCCCGCGATCTTTCAAGCGGCGGAGAACGGTGGCGGCATCGAATATTACCTCATCGAGCAGGAAGGCAGCCGCTTTCCGGAGCTGGAAACCGCCGAACGCTGCATCGCCAACTGGAAGCACATCAAGGCCTGACGCGCGCGAGCGGCGGTGGGGCAGTTCCGATTTGGCGACATTTCCTCAACGTTGATTTCTAGACGCTGCGGCCTTCGCGAGCCGTCAGCGCGATAGCCTATCATCTCGGGTATGGACCCGCTCTTTTCGGAAGACCTCGCATATATTCAAGCGGCCGCTTTCGGGGGGCTTGCGCAGGGCGCTGCTCCCGAAGTCTTGCGGTTGCTCGCCAGTGCGGCGATTCAAATCCGCAGGGTGGTGGATGTCGGCTGCGGCGCTGGCCCCTTGACTGCGGCCCTTATCCAGGCCGGCTTTGAAGCGACAGGAATAGACCAATCCGCCGAACTTCTGGCAATTGCGCGGGTCGCCGCCCCACGGGCACGCTTCATACACAAGTCGATCTATGATGCAGAAATCCCTCCTTGCGAGGCTATTCTTGCAGTAGGGGAGCCCTTGACGTACCACGCCGAAGATGCCGACGGCGACCGCTTGATCAAGGGATTTTTGGAACGGGTGTCTGACGTTCTGCCCGCCGGTGGGATGCTTATCTTCGATCTAATCGAACTTGGCGAGCCCTCGCTGGCCGGCCGGGTCTGGAGGTCAGGCGATGACTGGGCTGTATTGGTTGACACCAAGGAAAACCAGGATTTGCGAACACTGGTCAGGGACATCGAGACCTTCCGACGGGTTGGTCAGTTCTATCGGCGCGGACGCGAAGTCCACACAGTACGACTCTTCGACACCCAAGCACTCCGCCATCAGCTCGCTACTTGCGGGTTTGCGACGGAAACGGCACAAGCGTACGGTTCACAGCTTCTTGGCCCCCGTCGCCGAGCCTTTTATTGCACCCGCATCCAAGAGGCGTAAAGGCGCTCAGGCGTTTCTGAGATTACTGCGGACCGGCGCGACCGCCGCCACAAATTCACAGTTTGTAGAGAACTCCGTCGTCAGCACTTGCGCCAGCCCCCGCATTCTCTTATCGTGGTTATTCCCTTATGGCCAACAAGACTCCCATCACGGTCGCTCACGGCGACGGCATCGGACCGGAAATCATGAATGCGACGCTCCAGATTCTGGAGGCGGCCGGCGCGGCTCTTGACATAGAGACCATCGAAATCGGCGAGAAGGTTTACCTGCGCGGCAATACGACCGGCATTGAACCCAGCTCCTGGGACTCCCTGCTGCGGACCAAAGTGTTCCTGAAGGCGCCCATCACCACTCCACAGGGAGGCGGCTACAAAAGCCTCAACGTAACCACACGCAAAACGCTGGGCCAGTATGCCAACGTGCGGCCGTGCGTGTCCTACTTTCCGTTTGTCGACACCAAGCATCCCAACATGGACCTGGTGATCGTGCGTGAAAACGAAGAGGACCTGTACGCCGGCATCGAATACCAGTTGACGCCGGAAGTGACCTCGTGCATCAAGCTGATCTCGCGGCCGGGCAGCGAGAAGATCGTGCGCTACGCCTTCGAGTATGCGCGCCGCCACAACCGCAAGAAGGTCACCGTCTTCATGAAGGACAACATCATGAAGATGACCGACGGGCTGTTCCACAAGGTCTTCAACGAAATCGCCAGGGAGTATCCGGACATCCAGAACGAAGCCTGGATCGTGGACATCGGCGCCGCCAAGATGGCCGACGGGCCGGAGAATTTCGACGTGATCGTGATGCCGAACCTTTACGGCGACATTCTCTCCGACGTGGCCGCGCAGATCGCGGGCTCGGTCGGCCTGGCGGGCTCGGCCAATATCGGCGACAAGTGCGCCATGTTCGAGGCCATCCACGGCTCGGCGCCGCGGCGGGCGGGGCAGAACCTGGCCAATCCCTCGGGCCTGCTGCTGGGCGCGGTGCTGATGCTGGTGCACATCGAGCAGCCGGAAGTGGCGGAGCGCGTGCACAACGCCTGGCTGCGCACCATCGAGGACGGCGTGCACACTTACGATATCTTCACCGAGGGCGTGAGCACGCAAAAAGTGGGAACGAAGGAATTCGCCGCCGCCGTGATCGAGCGCGTCGGCCAGAAACCGAACCGGCTGAAGGCGGTGAGCTATGCGCGGCGTGCGGCAGCGCCGGCGGCGGCACGCGCTGCGACCGACCTCTCCACCGCCATGGAGTTGAAGGGCATCGATGTCTTCGTCTTCTGGCCCTCGCGCGATCCCAATGCGCTAGCCGCCGCGGCGGGCAAACTGGCGGGCGATGGACTCGGCCTGCAGATGATCGACAATCGCGGCGTCAAGGTGTGGCCGGCGGGGCGGGCGGAGACGTTCTGCACCGATAGCTTCCGTTGCCGCTTCATGGCCGAAGGGGGCACGGACATGGCGAAGTGCATCGCATTGCTCTCGCGCTTCGCCCAGGCCGGAATCGAAATCGCCGTCGTGCAGGCACTGCGCACGTTCGACGGCCAGCAGGGATTTACGCTCGCGCAGGGGCAGTAGAATATAGGGCATGGCCGAAACGCCGCCGCTGGTCGCCATCATCATGGGCAGCAAATCGGACTGGGAAGTAATGCGCCAGGCCGACGAGATGCTGACCCGGTTCGACGTACCTCACGAGTGCCGTGTGCTTTCGGCACATCGCACGCCCGCGCAGACGGCGGAATATGTGAGCCAGGCCGAACGGCGCGGCATCGAGGTGCTGATTGCCGCGGCCGGCGGCGCGGCGCACCTGGCCGGCGTCTGCGCCGCGCATACCCTGCTTCCGGTGTTGGGCGTGCCGATGGAAAGCGCGTCGTTGAAGGGCCTGGATTCGCTGCTCTCCACCGTGCAGATGCCGGCCGGCATTCCGGTGGGAACGCTTGGCATCGGCTCCGCCGGCGCGCGCAACGCCGCGCTGCTGGCCATCGCTATTTTGGCCGCCAGCCGGCCCGCATTGCGCGAGAAACTCCGCCGCTTCCGCCAGGAACAAAGCGAAAAGGTGCTGCGCGAAAGCCTGCCGTAACCCGCGCCACGCCTGCTCGCGGCCTTGGCGCAAGGCGCCTCTCGGGGGCCATCAGGGTGCGCGTGCTATGATTGGTTAGAGAGACATTGCTGGAGGAATCGGCATGATTGGAACCGTTGGCACCCAGGAGATGATCTTCATCTTCCTGCTGGCGCTCATCCTGTTCGGTCCAAAGAAACTTCCTGAGATCGGACGGACGGTCGGCAAGGCATTGACCGAATTCCGGCGCGCCTCCAACGAATTGAAGGCGACGTTTGACCGAGAAATGAAAAACCTAGAGGCGGAAACGGGAGTCAAGGAAGTGACCAACCAGTATCAGTACGATACTTACAACTATGACTACTCTTCTTATGACACCAACTATGATGGCGCATACGTTGCGCCGTCTCTAGAGCCCGCCGCCGACCCGTCTACTGCAAGCGCATCCGCAACTGAGGGCGCTGAATCACCCGTAGTTGTCGCACCGGAGGGAACGATTGCCCACGATCCGGCGACGGAACACGCGGGCGTGAGCACAGCTCCGGCGGGCGCCGCCGCCGGAGATCATTCCCCCGCAGCGACTTCTACAAACTCGGAACAGCAAGCGTAAATAATGGATTCGTCCGACGAACAAACGGGGGGCGCGCCGCGCCCGCGCGGCTCGACGCCTGCCGGTGGCGGCCCGCTCGACAGAGCCAGGCGGCGGATAGGAGGCGGGGCGCCGCCGCCGCCCGGGGATGAAGAAGAGGGCATGCTGCGCATGTCCTTTCTCGAGCACCTCGAGGAACTGCGCAAGCGGATCATCTGGGCGCTGATCGGCGTCGCTGTGGCATTTTGTCTCAGCTTCCTGTTCTGCGACCAGTTATGGAACATCATCAAACAACCCGCCGTGGTCGCACTGAAGACGCTCGGCTACGAGCAGCGCCTGGTGCAGATCACCCCCATGGAAACCATCAACATTATCTGGTTCAAGCTGCCCGTGGTGTGTTCCATCTTTATTGCGTCGCCCTGGGTGGTCTACCAGGTGTGGGCCTTCATTTCTCCCGGGCTGTACCGCAAGGAACGCCGATGGGCCGTGCCCTTCATCGTGTCCTCCGCGGGGTTGTTCATCCTGGGCGGTCTGTTCGCCTATTTCGTCGCGTTTCGGTTCGCCCTCACTTTTTTGTTGGGCATGGGCCATGGCAAAGACATCGCTCCCTTCGTTTCGGTCAGCGAGTATTTCGACATGTTTGTCAACGTGGTATTGGGAATCGGTTTGGTATTCGAACTCCCGGTCGTTATATTCTTTCTTACCCTGCTGAGAATTGTCACCCCGTCATTTCTGATCAAGCATAGTCGTTACGCCATTCTGATCATCTTCATCATCGCCGCCGTTGTGACCCCGACGCCGGATGCGTTCAACATGATGCTGTTTGCGCTCCCCATGTGCGCGTTGTTTTATGTGGGAGTCTTCGCGGCGTACATACTGACACTTCATCGCGAGAATCGGCGATTCCCGTGGAGAACGGTCGCGCTCATCGTTCTGGCGGTACTATTGCTACTGGGAGTTGGGCTCTACATAGCCATTACTCGCCATGCGCTTAAGCTAGTACCACACTGGCCTTTCCTGCTCCGTTAATAACCATCGGCTATAGCGAATTGCGCTGCCGCTAAGTTAACATCGAATGGTCGTTAAGGTTACCGCAGCCTGCGGTATTTAGCACGATGGATCTTACTAAGGCTCTTCAGGAGTTATACGCCGAAAAGGAAAAGTTGGAGCGCGCGATTGCCTCGTTGGAAGCGCTGCAGCGGGTCGGTGGCGAATTTCCCCGTCTTCCTGATGTCGGCAAACGGCGTGGCCGCAAGTCAATGAACTTGCAAGAGCGGGCGGAAGTCTCCGCGCGCATGAAGAAGTATTGGGCGGCCCGCCGGAAACAGAAGCCGTAGCTAGTCCCGGCATCCCGACATGGTGCCGCTTCCGGGGTACCATTCCATCGCCCACCCGTTTGCCCGGGGGTGCACGACATAAAAGTGGATCTCTTTCCAGCGTCGGGCGCGCCTTTAAGCTCCGTAGGAGCGAAAGAAGAAAGCCCACGGCGCAAGCCGATGGCGCAAGCCGTTGGGATAAGTCGGCGGTGAGGGCGAGCCCCGTACCGGGGCGGAAGAGGTTTTCGCCAACAGTCTTCCGCCCCGTTCCGGGGCTGGCAGGGAGCAACCAGACTCCACACGGCTTGCGCCGTGGGCTATTGTCTTTCGCCCTTCGGGCTGGCGCCGCCGCCTTGGGTACCTAGACGCTCAGATACCAGCGGATTTCCTCGGAATACAAGACGCCACCATTTTCATGTCGCCCGCGCCGTTTGCCCGGCACTGCGAGCATCGTGCCGCGGACGATTTGGTATCATATTCAATGGCGGCTAGGTCCGTGGGCGACTAGCTCAGTTGGGAGAGCGCTGCGTTCGCAATGCAGAGGTCGGGGGTTCGAGCCCCCCGTCGTCCACCAAATCCCCCGGGTCAGGCTCTACGGCTCTAGGCTCTACGCCAAAAACGGGGACAGACCCCAATCCCAAAATCTTCTAAGAACAGGCCGCAAGCCCGCACCGCAACCGAGGATATGCGCGAAATCGCCAGGGCGCGCTGGCGTGAGGCTCTCGGCAGTTTGTTCTAGAATCGTATCTATGTCCGGCAAGTCGAACTGGCCGCCGGGCTCTCTTATGTCCCGAACTCTTCTGGTCACATTTGCGATCGGCATCGTCATCATCGCGATCGCCGTGGCGGGCGTCGTCTACATGCAGCGCGGAGCGCACATCGAGTTGCCCGGCACGATTCTCAAGGTCCGCACCGCGCCCCTCGACGACCAAAGCGCGGCCGCGGTGATCGATTTTCGCGTTACCAATCCGTCGGATTATCCCTTCCAAGTGCGCAGCGTAACCGTGGTGCTGGAAAGCCAGAGCGGTGCTCAGACCGAGGGCGCCACGGCGTCGGAGATGGACGCGCAGCGCCTCATGGCCGGCGTGCCTCTGCTCGGCGAAAAGTACAACCCGAGTTTGATGGTGCGGGAGCGCGTGCCGCCGCGCACCACGCTCGACCGCATGATCGCGGCCCGTTTCGAGGTGCCCGATTCCCAACTGCAGGCGCGCAAGCGCTTCCTGGTGAAAATCGAGGAAGTGGATGGCCTCGTTCAGGTGCTCTCGGAAAAATAGGGTGCCGCCGGCGCCATGAGGAACGCCCGTGGCGGGGGATCACGACGGCCGAGGCTTGCGCCTGAGGTAGAGGATCAGCACCACCACGGAATAGCTGCACAGCGCCAGCGCCAGGAGCACGTACAGCAATATCGACAGAGAACTCACGGGCCCCCCGCCGCGCCGGGATTGGTAGAACGATACCGCAGCCGGGATCACCACCAAGAGCGGCACGGCCGCGGCGATTCTCCAGCCGCCGCGCCAGCGCAGCAGCGCGTAGATCGCCAGGCCCGGCGGAAGCAGTACATCGGCCCAGATGCACAACCCCACCAACCATCCCAACACGCGCATCGATGGGTAGTGTAGCAGGCTCCGCCGCGCCCGTGCTATCCGTCAGCGGCGAATCCGCGTTGCGGCCGCGGTGGCGTCCTGCTGCGCGACCCGCGGCCGCGCGCCGCGGCCGATGCCGATGTAATCGAAGCCCGCGGCAGCCGCGGCCTCCGGCGCGTACAGGTTGCGGCCGTCTACCAGAATGGGCGAAACCATCCGGTGAGCCAGGTCCGCCAGGTCCAGCCCGCGGAATTCGTCCCACTCCGTGACCAGCACCAGCGCGTCCGCATCCTCGGCCAGTTCTGCGGCCGATTCGCAGTAGCGAATCCGCAGCTCCGGGTGCTGCGCGCGGCAAGCCTGCGCCGCCACAGGGTCATAGGCTTTCACTCGCGCGCCCATCTGCAGCAGCCGATCGGCGATGTGCAATGCGGGCGCATCCCGCAGGTCGTCCGTGTCCGGCTTGAAGGCCAGGCCCAGCAAGCCGATCGTCCGCCCCTTCAGGATGAACAGCTTCTCCTGCAGTTTCTGAATCACCGTATTCCGCTGCGCGACGTTCACTTCAAGCGAAGCTTCCAGCAGGCGCGCCTGGTAGCCGTACTCGCGCGCGGTGTGCATCAGCGCGTTGACGTCCTTGCCAAAGCAACTGCCGCCCCAACCGACGCCCGGGTTCAAAAACCGGGTGCCGATGCGCGAATCCAGGCCGATGCCGGCCATCACCTCCGTGGCTTCCGCGCCCACCCGCTCACAAATGTTGGCGATCTCGTTGGCGTAACCGATCTTCACGGTGAGAAACGCGTTGGCCGCGTACTTGATCATCTCCGCGCCGGTCAGTGAGGTGACCAGCAGCGGAACCTGCCCCAACGAGGCCGGCCGCGGCAGCCCGGGCGGCGGTTCGAACGTCTGCGTCACCAGCGGCCGATACAGGTCGCGCATGATCTCGATCACACGCTCGTCGCCCGAGCCCACCACGATGCGGTCGGGATAGAGGGAGTCGGCAATCGCCGAGCCCTCGCGCAGGAACTCGGGGTTGCTGGCCACGCCGAACCGAATGCCCCGGCGCTCGCCGGCGGGCGCCTCTGCCATCCCTTCCCGCACCAGCGTCTCCACCAGGTTGGCGCTGCCCACCGGCACGGTGGACTTGTTCACCACCACGCGAAAGCGCGAGCTGTCCAAGGCCGCGCCCACGCCGCGCGCGGCGGCCTCCAGGTATTCCAGGTTGGCCTCGCCCGAGGGCAGCGGCGGCGTGCCCACGGCGATGAAAATGACGTCGCTTTCCGCAGCGGCTCCCTCGAGCGACGTGCGGAAATCGATGCCGCCGCGCTGCGCCGCCATCTCCAGAATCTCCTGGAGCAGCGGCTCGTAGATGGGCGACTCGCCGCGTTGCAGCTTGGCAATCTTGCTCTCGTCGGTATCGACGCAAGTTACGCGATGCCCCAGGTACGCCAGACAAGCGCCCGTCACCGTTCCCACATAACCGGTTCCAATTACAGTTACCCGCATAAACCTGTCTGAGTATAACAGTTCACCCCCTTTTCCGGCCGCTACACGCACAATCACCGGTCGCCGCAAAATGTTTGCCGCTCATTTTCAATCGCCTGGCGTCAGCCGTTCCGTTCCCTGGTCCGGCTTGCGGACTATTATGAGATCGAAAAAGAGCTGCTCGCTCGCCAAGATCTCTCAGTGCCAATTCTGCGCGGTTGGTGTCAAATATTTGCCGCTTGGAAAGTTCGCCCTCGGCCGATAAGATCTGTAACAGCCTTATGTTTCTTTTGCTTACGAGAATTGAAGCCGCTGCATTGGAAGTGCACTCCAAATAGCAGTACTATTGGCACAAAAAACTGAACACAATGTGTATTTACTTTTGGTGCGCTGGCGACTACCATGAGAACTACCAAGTCAAAGGAGAAAAGGAGAAACGCGTTGCCTGCTACTTCTGCGGTGAAGAGGGTCGTCGTGGATTTCCCCACACCCCTCTTAACCCGCGCTGACCGTGTCGTCGCTGAGCTGGAGATGAACCGCAGTGAGCTGATCCGGATGGCTGTGGAACAGCTTCTGGAGTCCCTGCAAAAGGCCAAGCTGGAGCAGGCCCTGGCAGAAGGTTACACGGCAAACGCGGCGCAGGCGCGTCAGGTTAGCGAAGAACTCGCGTGCGTCGATTCCGACGTTGCCTGATGCCCGGCACGTGTACGCGGGGCATGGTTTTGGAAGTAAACCTGGACCCCATCGGCAGCGAGCCGAACAAAATGAGACCCTGTGTCGTGATTCAAAACGACATCGGAAACCGGTATTCCCCAGTGTCGATCGTCGCCATTATAACGGGCGCTGAAAACGTGCCCAGACGGTACCCGGTCGATGTTCCGGTGCCCAAGGGCGAGGGTGGTCTGTCGAAGGACAGCGTAGTGCAGTGCAACCTGATTCGCAGCGTGGATGAGAAGCGGTTCGTGCGAACCCTTGGTCATCTCTCGAAAGCCACTATGGAAAAGGTGGATCGGGCGCTTGGAATCAGCCTCAGCCTCTAGCGCCGAAGGACCGGACCGCCCGCTCGCATTTGAGCCGATGCCCGGGCGCCCGCCACTTGCCCGCCTGCCCATCACAGTGTTGGAGTATAAAGGATGCTCCGACTACTCCTGATGACCACCATCGCCGTTGCGGGCTTTGCCGCACCGACCGAACCTCCGGCGCTGATGCCTATGCCGCTGAAGATGGAAGCCGGCGAGGGCGCGCTGGCGATCGACCAGACGTTCACTGTAACGGCGGGGCTGGCCGACACCCGCCTGGAGGGCGCATTGAACCGGCTGGTGGCGCGTCTCTCGCGCCAAACCGGCATGGCCATTCCGCGCGGCAAACCGGCGGCCGGCGGGCGCGCCACCCTGCGCGTGGAGTGCGCGGCCCGCGGCCCGGCGTATCCAACCTTGGGCGAGGATGAATCTTACCAGTTGGAGGTGACGCCCCAAGGAGCGGTGCTGAAGAGCGCCACCGTGGATGGCGCGATGCATGGCCTGGAGACCTTCGCGCAGCTAGTCGAACCCGGCGCCGGCGGCTTCGAGGTGCCGGCGGTGCGCATCGACGACCGCCCGCGCTTCCCCTGGCGCGGCCTGATGCTGGACGTCTCGCGCCACTGGATGCCGGTAGAGGTTGTGAAGCGCAACCTGGACGCGATGGCGGCGGTGAAGCTGAACGTCTTCCACTGGCACCTCTCCGACGACCAGGGCTTTCGCGTGGAGAGCAGGCGGTATCCGCGTTTGCAGCAGTTCGGTTCCGGCGGCCATTACTACACACAGGCCGAAATCCGCGCCGTGGTGGCTTACGCGCGCGAGCGCGGGATACGGGTGGTGCCGGAGTTCGACATGCCGGGCCACACGGTGAGCTGGTTTCCCGGCTATCCGCAACTGGCGAGCGGGCCGGGCCCGTATGAAATCGGCGGAGACTTCGGCACGTTCGATCCGGTGATGGACCCGAGCCGCGAGGAAACCTACCGCTTCCTGGACGGTTTCATCGGCGAAATGGCGGCGCTGTTCCCCGATCCTTTCTTCCACGTGGGCGGCGACGAAGTCAACGGCAAGCAGTGGAGCCGGTCGGCGCGCGTTCAGGCATTTGCCCGGCAGCGCCGGTTCCAGGACACGCGCCACATCCAGTTGTATTTCAGCCAGCGCATTAGCCGGATTCTGGCGCGGCATGGCAAAACCATGGTCGGCTGGGACGAGATTCTGCAACCGGGATTAGGCTCCGGCACGGTGATCGAGACCTGGCGCGGGCGGGGGTCGCTGGCCGAGTCGGTGAAGCAGGGATATCGGGGCATATTGTCGTGGGGATATTATCTCGATCACCTGCGCCCGGCGAGCTATCACTACGGCATCGATCCGCTGGCCGGCGACGCGGCCCAGTTAACGCCGGAACAGGCGCGCCGCATTTTGGGCGGCGAGGCGTGCATATGGTCCGAGTTGGTGAGCCCGGAGACGGTGGATTCGCGCATCTGGCCGCGGCTGGCGGCGATTGCCGAGCGGTTCTGGTCCGCGCAGGACGTGACCGATGTGAACTCGATGTACCAGCGCCTGGAAGTGGTCAGCCGGAAGCTGGAGTGGACAGGCATCGAGCATCGGTCCGACTACGCGCCGATGCTCGACCGGCTGAGCGGCAACCAGCCTGCGCCGCCGGTACGGGTGCTGGCCGATGCCTGCGAAGCCTTGGGGCTCGGACCGCGGCAGGCCCATCGCAATACCACTCAGACGCCGCTCAACCGGATGGTGGACGCGGCCCGCCCGGAAAGCGAAAGCGTGCGCGCGCTCGAATTGGCGGCTGCCCGGGTGGCGGCAAACCCGGCTGCCGCCGGGGCCGATGTGACGGCCTTGCGCGTGCAATTCAGCCGCTGGGCGGCCAACGACGGTGATTTTCAGCCGCTGGCCGATGCCAATGTGCTGCTGGAGGAGCTGAAGCCGATTTCGAAAGATCTGTCGGCTTTGGGCGCGCTGGGGCTGAAACTGCTCGATCTCGCAACCGCGGGCCAAGCGCCGCCGCCCGACTGGGTGGCGGCCCAGCAGGCCGAACTCAAGCGCATGTCGGAGCCGGATGCCGATCTGCGCCTGGCGGCCCTGCGGCCCGTCAAGATTCTGTTGGACGCGGCCGCGCGCGCGACGAAATAGCCAGTTCCGCGGTGGTGACGGCGCGGGTTGGCGCCGCCCGGTTGCGCGCGGCCGTGCGCCCTGCTCCCATGTGGACATGACGAGGAAGGTGTTGGCCATCGCCGGCTCTGCAATCTTCCTGGTCATCGCCCCCGGCTTTGTCGCCGGCTTGGCGCCATGGTGGATCTCGCAGTGGCGCGTCGAAGGTCCCTTCTTCGGAGCGCCGCTTTTCCGTTGGGTTGGGGGCATGCTGATCGTGCCGGCTATCGTTGGCCTGCTGGACTCTTTTGTCCGATTTGCCCTGCACGGCCTGGGTACGCCGGCGCCTGTCTTTCCGACCCGCCACCTGGTCGTCACCGGACTGTACCGCTATGTCCGAAACCCCATGTACGTGGCGGTTGTAGTCACGATTTTCGGTCAAGGCCTGCTTCTCGGTAACGTCACCCTGCTTGCATACGGCGGCATTGTCTGGCTGCTGTCTGACCTGTTTGTGCTGCTCTACGAAGAACCGACGCTTAGGCGAAGTTACCCGTCCGAGTACCAGTCTTTCTGCGCCGAAGTCCCGAGGTGGATTCCGCGCTTTACGCCTTGGAAAGGTTGCCCCGAAGCCTGACGAAAGTTGCGTAGCCGGGAGGGATCGCGGCTTCAATCCAACAACCGCGAACGCCTATAGGTGCTATACTTTTGGCGGCATAATACTCGCAGTTCATACGGTTCGGACACCGGATTTTCGGGGTCCCCGCCGGAGTTATAGGCTCGCCCTAAAGGGGGTGTCATGGTGCTCGACCTTATTTTCGTTCGCGCATTTTTCATTCTGATTCTCTCTCTCTCCGCTTTTCTCCTTCATCCGGCTCTGGTTTCGCCGTGGGTTTCGGCTTCGGGCGGCCTGGTGCTGGGCGGCGGCATTATTTATTTCGAAATCCGTCTGGAAAGAGTCAGCCTCACTCGCCTGATTGGGGCCGCATTCGGCTCGGTGCTGGGGATTGCGGGCGCGTTCCTGATGTCGCTGGTGCTGGGGAAGGCTCTGCCCGGCCAGCCCTTTCTGCCGGTCTGCCTGCTGCTATGGATGACCTACGTGGGGCTGGTGGTGGGCGCCAAGAAGGGCGACATGCTCAACCTGGCGGCGCTGGGCGGCGTCTTCGGCGGAGAGAAGGGCTCGCAGAAGTCGTTCAAAATTCTCGACACCAGCGTGATCATCGACGGCCGCATCGCCGACATCGCCGAAACCGGCTTCCTCGACGGCGTGCTGGTGATTCCGCAGTTCGTGCTGCGGGAATTGCAACTGGTGGCGGATTCGGCCGATTCCATGAAGCGCAACCGCGGCCGCCGCGGCCTGGATATCCTGCAGCGCATCCAGAAGATGACGCACCTGACGGTGCAGATCGTGGAAGAGGATTTCCCGCACGTGCGAGACGTGGATATGAAGCTGATTGAACTCGCCAAGATCTACGACTGCAAGGTGGTCACCAACGATTTCAACCTCAACAAAGTGGCCCAACTGCACGGCGTGTCAGTGCTGAACATCAACGAGCTGGCGAATTCGCTGAAACCGATCGTGCTGCCCGGCGAGACCATGCGGGTCTTCATCCTGAAAGAAGGCAAGGAATACAACCAGGGCGTGGCTTACCTCGACGACGGCACCATGGTGGTGGTGGACAACGCCAAGCGGCTGATCTCGAAGACCATCGACATCACCGTGACCAGCGTGTTGCAGACCACGGCCGGGAAGATGATTTTCGGCAAGTACGATGAGCGGCAGCACGGCACCGGCGCCGCGGGGCACGACCGGGCCGTTAAGAAGGTCGAACCGCAACCGGTGGCCGGCGTCGCGGTCGAGAAAACCACGATAGAATCGTAGAGCACATGAGAGTCGCCGTCATATTGCCCGCGGCAGGGCTTGGCACGCGCATGGGCAAGGGTGCGGCCGAAAAGACCGGCACCAGCCGCAAGCAGTTCATGCTGCTGGAAGGTTCGCCTATCCTGCTGCACACGGTGCGCAAGTTCGCCGCCTCCGACCGCGTCAACGAACTGGTAGTGGCCGTGCGCGCGGAAGACATGGAGTGGGTTGGCGCCATGCTGGCCGGCGAGCTGAACGGCCGCAAACTGCGCGTGGTGGAAGGTGGCAACAGCCGCCAGCAATCGGTTGAGAACGCGCTGCGCTCGCTGGGCCCGGAGACGGACCTGGTGGCCGTGCACGATGCGGTGCGGCCGTTCATCGACCTCGAGATCATCCACCGGGTTTTTGACGAAGCGGCGGAAAGCGGCGCTGCCATTGTCGGCCTTCCGGTGTCGGATACGGTGAAGCAGGTGAATCGCGGTACCGGCAAGACGCGCGTCCGCACCACCCTGCAGCGCGACAAACTAGTACTGGCGCAGACGCCGCAGGTTTTCCGCTATGAGCTGCTGGCGCGCGCTTACGAAGCCGCGCACCGCGACGGGTTCATCGGCACCGATGAATCGAGCCTGGTGGAGCGGCTGGACGTGGAAGTGACGGTGGTGCTGGGCAGCGACCGCAACATTAAAATCACCCGGCCGGCCGACATGGACCTGGCGCGCCTGTTCCTGCACGAAGACGCCGCCAAGGAAGCGATCGGTTGAGCGAGATCCGCACCGGCCTTGGCTGGGATGTGCACCGGCTTGCCGGCGGCCGCGCGCTGATCCTGGGCGGCGTTACGATTCCCAGCGAGATGGGGCTCGAGGGCCACTCCGACGCCGACGTGCTGGCCCATGCCATCACCGATGCCATCCTGGGCGCGGCGGCGCTGGGCGATATCGGCATGCACTTCCCGGATTCCGATCCGCGCTGGAAAGGCGCCGACAGCCTGATGTTTCTCCGCCACGCGCGGCAGATGGCGGACGACGCCGGCTTTCGCATTATCCATGTGGACTCGACGGTGATCCTGGAGCGCCCCAAGCTGAAAGACTATCGCGACGCCATTCGCAAGCGGCTGGCCTCCGCGCTCGGTCTGGAGCTGGACCGTGTTTCGGTCAAGTTCAAGACCGCCGAGAAGGTGGGCCCGGTGGGGGAAGGCAAATCCGCCGAGGCACAAGCCGTCGTCACCTTAGAACGCTGACCGTGGCGCGGGCAGTCCTGCCTGCCGTGTTTAGATTCGTCCCGCCATTTCCTTGATGCGCGACACCCTGCCATTGCTCGGGACAGTCGGCACGAATGCCGACGCTGCCGGCAAGTCGTCAACACGCGTTCAGAGCCGCGACTGTGAGGGAGCGGTTGTTGCCGGCGATGGAGCTTGCTGATTTGCTGCCGAGCGCTAACTGGCCAGCAGGCACATCCGGCGGGCGGCGCGGCGGGCCTTCAAGCGCTCATTGGCTTTCTTCTGCTTCTCCGCTGAAACGACGGTCTGGCATGCATCGCAGCGCTTCCGTATGCGCGACCGCGTCACGAATTCCGCGCCGCAGCGGCGGCACTGCTTCTTCATGGTCTCCTCGAGCGGGAGAATGCCCGGTTTCTTGGGCAGCAGGTGTGAATAATGGAAATCGCAATGATTCATTGCCGGAACCTCGCAATCTGAAGTGAAAAAGGGAATCTGGCGACGGACACGGTGTCCGCAGGCGTTGCTGCGCTGGAGGGTGGCGCCGCAACCCGGGCGAAAAAGGTGTCGGATCGGATCTTCCCGTAACTGGGTGATACCGCGCAAACAGGCGTCGAGCTGGGGGAAAAGCCCGCACCTGTCATGAAGCGAAAACTCCTCGGGCGAATCGTGAGGGTGTGTGCAATATATTGAGCGGCCGGGACTTCAAAGGACGGGCAGGCTTCCCTGAGACCACCCTCGCCGACTGCCTCCAACCCGCGCTCGTCATCGTTTCTATGCAATGTGCACGCCACCGGCCAGTTCACGCCGCCGGGGCCGATTCGGGACGGTACAACTCTTCCGCCTTCAGCAGCTCCCAACGCAAATGATTAATGTAAAAAACCAGCACTACTTCAGGCACCGTGGCCCGAAACTTTTCGTACACACGCCCTTCCCACCCTTCTGTAAAGTGTGGTTTCGGGTCGATATCTTTCGCAAAAAATCCGTTCTCATGCGGCACGCCGAGGAAATCGAGCACGGCGATGATCAGGTCCAGGTGCGACACCAGCACCGCCTGCGCCAGCTCCGCACCGAACGCCGCATCGCCTTCCATCACCCGCGCCCAGAGCCGCGGGGCAGCTTTGCGCAGAGTCTCGGTGTTCAACTTGTGCAGCCGCGCCCTTACTTTGAAGCCTTCGTAAATCTGGTAGGTCCTCAGCTTGCCGATTGAGATACTGCGCAGCAGTTGCGCGAAGCCTTCCTCGCCCAACCCGCGATACAGGTCCGAAATCTCCATGAATTGTCAGGCTATCATGAACGGCCCGCTCGCGGAGGAGGGGGTCCGATAATCCACTACCCGCGTTTGCGGGCGTTGGTTGCCGGTTCGGTACCAAGCGTAACGGTCGAAAACAGCGTGCCGTCTGCGGCGCCGAAGGGCTCGTAAACCTTATCCGACTTCGACCTTGCTCGCTGCTGCTGCTGTGAACAGGCTGAAGCCGAAAAGTTCGGCGCCAGCTGTTCTCGATCGCGAAGCTGCTCTAGGGCGAGCTTGTACTGCTCGGGAGCTTGAAAGTCAAAGTGCGGTTCATAAACACCGAAGGAAATGTCCTCCAGGTTCTCCTCTAAGAGAGAGACCTCTTGTTTGAGCAGCTTGTATGTGGCAAGGCCCTGCTCGTATTCGCCATTCAGCTTGGACCGTCTTTCCTGAGTTTCGGCCTCGAGCCTTTCCCGCTCGCGACTCACCTCCTCCAGTGTCTTTCGGGCACCCGCGATTCCGGCGTCGACATCGATCATTCCTGAATATCGTGCGCGGAGTCGCTGCGCCTGAGCGAAGAACCGCCATGCGACGAATGAGATTGCCACGATGACGGCAACTAACAATCCTACAGTGATGACGTGATCCATTGCCGTGCCTCCTGAACATCAGTTCCGCGGCGGGCTGATAGAACTCTTAACGTACCCCCACGGTCTTTCGGATGCCAATCTCCGATGTTGTTTTGTGGGGCAGATTGTTCAATCTGCGCGCCGATTGCCCAATCGGCGCAGCCGGGCGAAAGCCCGGCCGGTGCGTGATCGCTCTTCGGCGTGCCGTTTTGACATCGCAAATCGCGATGCCAAAGCCGGCGCGCTACACTGTCTTATCCGCCGCGTAGTACAGATCGTTCAGTTCGCACTCCGCGCATCGCGGATTGCGCGCCACGCAAATTGCCCGGCCGTGCAGAATGATCTGGTGTGAAAACGAAATCCAGTGTTCCCGCGGAACGATCTTCATGAGATCCTGCGCCACTTTCACTGGTAGGTCGTGGCGCAGGCTGTCAGGCTTGCTGAGCCGAGATTACTCTCGACACGGCACGCAGGACTGCCCGCGCCACGTTGGCCGTACTTCCAATCCTGCGTTTGTGCGATATAGTGTCGGGCATGGCCACCAGCCCTCCGCCAATCCGTTCCTGGACAGCAGAAATTCTTCAGCCCCTGCGAACTCAGGGCGATCCACTTGCGGATGCCGTCATCGCGGAGTTGTTCGCCGACGGTGGAATCGCCGCGATGAACTCTCTGATGCAGTCTTTTGTCGCAAACGAGCATCCCGTTCCCGCCGGTCTGCCGGTCCCCGTCCAGCGTTACTTTGAGCAGGCGACCGTGCTTCCCCCATGGGCGGATTCGGCGCGGATAGCGGCCGGTGAAGAACTGTTCTGGAGGTTTGGCCCGCAGGTGGTTCTGACGCTGATCTGCTACTCGCTCCCGTTCTGTTATCTGGGCCGGAACGGAGTGCCGGTTCTGGCTCTCACCAACCGGCTTTCGAGCAATCCGACGCGGCGCATTGTGGAAACTGCGCAGATGGTGGTCGATGTCATGCAAAAAGGGGGGCTGACTACCGATGGAGGGCGGGGACGCCTGACGATTCAGAAAGTCCGCCTGATGCATGCGATGATTCGCAGACTCGCGCCAACCGCGCCCACGTGGAAAAACGACTTCGGATTGCCTGTGAACCAAGAAGATCTGGTCGGGACGATGCTGGCGTTCTCGTGGGTAGCCGTGGATGGCCTTGAGAAGATTGGCGCCGAGTTGACCGACGACGATCGCGAAGCCTACGTCCATTGCTGGAACGTCGTGGGGCATCTTCTCGGCATCCGTGACGACCTGCTGCCAACCAGCGCAGCCGAGGCGAAAGCCCTCGCCATGGCGATCGCGGCGCATCAGTTCGGCCCGACCGCAGATGGCCAGAGTCTGACCAGTGCGTTGATTGGTATGCTCGTCAAGATGCTCCCGGGCGATTTGTTCGACCCCGTGCCGAGGCTGATGATCCGATATTTCCTGGGCAGACAATGGGCGCAGTGGCTGGGAGTGGAAGACGGCTTTCTTGCGGATCTGGCGGCCGCGCCGCTGCGGCTCGGCGAGCTCACCTTTAGCGGCGCGATCGAGGATTCAAAAACCCTGTCCGCGATAGCCGAGAAAGCCGGTCAGGCCGTGATTGATTCCATCGTGTTCGTTGCGCGCGGCGGAAACCGGCCAAGCTTCGCTATACCTCTCGAATTGCGGCAACAATGGGGCGTGAACTGGACATCATGAAGACCCCGTCCTGGTGACTATTCGTGGTGGCCCGCTGAGGCTTATGGAACCGGTTTCTGCGGCGTCACTGCAATGCGAAGACGGCACGGGTGGGGGAATCGTGCTCGACAGTGAGCGTGGTGTTGCCGATTTTGATGGGCTCGACTGCGGCGGCGGGCAGTGGGGCGTCCTGTTCGATGATTAGCGTGCCGCCGGCCAGGCGCGCGGTGCGGCGCCAGCCTGCGCCGCTGAATTCCAAACCGTCCTCGATCGCCCGCACCGCGACGGAATATGGTGGCAAATCGCGATCCGACCCTACTTGGCCCGTTCGCTGTCGAGCAGCGCATGCAGCATGGCACGCAGCGCCTGGCCGCGGTGGCTGACGGCGAACTTGCGCTCGCCTTTCACCTCGCCGAAAGTGCAGCCGAAGGGCGGGTAATAGAAAAGCGGATCGTACCCGAAGCCGGCGATGCCGCGCGGCGCATCGAGGATGATCCCGTCCACGCTGCCCGAAGTGACACCAAGAAGGCGGCCGTTATCCACCAGGGCGATGGCGCAGATGAAATGCGCGCGCCGGTCCGTGACGCCGCGCAGCTTTTCGAGCAGCAGGCGATTGTTGGATTCATCGGTGGCGCCGGGTCCGGAAAAGCGCGCCGATAACACGCCGGGAGCGCCGCCCAGCGCATCCACCGCGAGGCCGGAATCGTCGGCGAAAAGCAAGCCGGGCGCGTGAGCGCCATAGTGGCGCGCCTTGATGATGGCGTTCTCGCCGAAGGAGGCGCCGTCTTCCACGCAGGGCGCTATGGCGCGAAAACCGGGTAAGGGCTCAATGACAACGCGCTCGCCGGCTGCCAGAGCGAATTCGCGCGCTTTGCCGGGATTGCCGGTGGCGCAGAAGAGGTGCAGCGGCGCCCCGCCGGCGCTCAAAGCCGCACCGCGCGCTTCTGCAATTCCACCAATTGAGCGATGCCGCCGCGCGCCAGCGCCAGCAGTTCGGCCAACTGGGCATCGTCGAACGGGCTGTGTTCTGCGGTGGCCTGAACCTCGACGAATCGGCCGCCGCCGGTCATGACGACGTTCATATCCACGTCGGCCTGCGAATCCTCTTCGTAGCAGAGATCGAGCATCGCCGAGCCGCCGACCAGGCCCACGCTGGTGGCGGCAACGTAATCGCGCACCGGCATCGACTTGAGGACGCCGAAATCCACCAGGCGCCGCAGCGCCAGCGCCAAAGCGACAAAGGCTCCCGTGATGGATGCCGTGCGCGTGCCGCCATCGGCCTGGAGCACGTCGCAATCGAGCATCACCGTGCGCTCGCCGAGCGCCGCCATATCCATCACCGAGCGCAGCGAGCGGCCGATGAGACGCTGGATTTCGTGGGTCCTGCCGGAGGGTCTGCCCTTGACCACCTCGCGCGGCGTGCGCTTGGCGGTGGCGCGCGGCAGCATGGAGTATTCGGCCGTCACCCACCCCTTGCCGCTGTTGCGCAGGAACTGCGGCACGGAATCTTCGACGGTGGCGGCGCACAACACCTGCGTGTGGCCGAGCTTCATCAGCACCGAGCCTTCCGCCGTCATCAGGTAGCCGGTGACGATTTCCGCCGGGCGCATCGCGTCCGGTTCCCGATTGTCGATCCGCATGATGTTATTGTGCCGAGCCTCTCAGGACGAAATACACAAACAGCATGAGCAACAGAATTCCGCCGATGATGATAATCACGCAGGGAACAGCGCCCTGCGGGACGACCTTGCTGGTCCGCTTGCCCCTGGGCGGCTTGAATTTCGCCATCTATGCGATGGTAGCACCGCGATTTTGCGAATCCGCGCGGAACCCGGCGCGCCAAACTCCTCAACGGCACCACTCATGTCAGAATCAAAGCTGATGACGCGGGGACTGAAGATTCTGGCGGCGGGCGCCTGCTGCGCGCTCGCCGGCTGCCAGCGCCCGGTGGCGATTCCTTCCAACCTGTTTCCGGCCAGCGCGGCAGGCGGGTGGCGGCTCGTGGTGGCGCGCGAGGTTCCGGTTTCGGAGGCTCCCGACCCCGTGCCGCGCAATGAAATCGATCACCTGGAAGAGGGTTTGTACGAAGGCCCCGGCAAGATCGATGCGCGCGTCTACGCGCTCTCTTCGGCCACGGTGGGCCTGGAGCTGAGCCAACGCTGGCGGCCTTCGGCCGATACCGTGTTCTTTAATCGCGGCCACTTTTTCGTGGTCGTCAAATGGCAGGCGGCTCAGCGGCAGGCGCTCGAAAGCTTCATCCGCGAGTTGGAGGGCCGCCTCGGGCCGCCGGATTCCCCCGAGCGAAACTGAAGCCGCCCTTTCGCAAGGGTGGCCGCGGCTGTCGCGCGGCCCGCGGGCGAGGCATGCCTCGCCCCTACAACGGACATGTCGGCGGAGCGCGAGGCATGCGTTTCCCCTACGACGGACCCGTAGGGGCCGGGCGTGCCCGGCCCGCGGCTGGCGCGCGTTGCGGAGTATCCTCCCCGAAGGTCGCCGCGCGCGGCCACTATAATGTAAGGAAATCATGCCGTTTTCCGCTACCGAGATGGCGAGCCCAGATGCCATCGCGCGCTACGAAGCAGTGATCGGGCTGGAAGTTCATGTCCAACTCGCCACCGCGACGAAAATCTTTTGCGGGTGCCCGACCAGCTTCGGCGAGCCGCCGAACACCAACGTGTGCCCGGTGTGCCTGGGGCTGCCGGGCGCGCTGCCGGTGCTGAGCCGGCAAGCCGTGGACCTGGCGATCAAGGGCGCGCTGGCGCTGAACTGCCGCATTCGGCCGGTTTCGCGCTTCGCCCGCAAGAACTACTTTTACCCGGACCTGCCCAAGGGTTACCAGATCTCGCAATACGACGAGCCGTTCGCCGAAGGCGGCTACGTGGATATCGAAGTGGGCGGCGAGCGCAAGCGCATCGGCGTGACCCGCGTCCACATGGAGGACGATGCCGGCAAGAGCGTTCATGAGGGCTTCAAGGATTCGGGCCGGTCTTCCTACGTGGATCTGAACCGCAGCGGCACGCCGTTGATCGAGATCGTCAGCGAGCCGGAAATGCGCAGCTCGGAGGAGGCTTACGCATACCTGACTGAGGTCAAGCAGGCGCTCCAGTTCATCGACGTCTCGAGCTGCGACATGGAGAAGGGCCATCTCCGTTGCGATGCCAACGTATCGGTGCGATTGCGAGGCGCCGAGAAGCTGGGTACCAAGGCGGAGATCAAGAACCTCAACTCGTTCCGCTTTTTGAAAGAGGCTTTGGATTACGAGATCGCGCGCCAGGTGGCCGTGCTCGATGGCGGCGGCACGGTGGAGCAGGAGACGCGGCTCTACGATCCGGACCTGGGCGAGACCGCCGGCATGCGCAGCAAGGAGCACGCCCACGATTACCGCTATTTTCCCGAGCCCGACCTGGTGCCGCTGCGGATTGGGGAGGCCTGGCTGGCCGAGGTGAAGGCGGGGATGCCGGAATTGCCGGCCGCGCGGCGGGCGCGCTTCACTTCCCGATATGGCCTGCGCGATTACGACGCCGGCGTGCTCACGCAGACGCGCGCGTTGAGCGAATACTACGAAACCGTGGCGCGCGTTTCCGGCGATCCCAAGACCGCCGCGAATTGGGTGATGGGCGACCTGATGGGCGCGCTTAAGGCCCAGGGCAAGGAGATCGAAGAATCGCCGGTAAGCGCGGAGAACCTGGGCGCATTGGCCAAGCTGATCGGCGCGGGCGAGCTTTCCGGCAAGCTGGCCAAGGAAGTTTTCGCCAAGATGTTTTCGACCGGCGACACCGCGGCGGCAATCATCGAACGGGAAGGCTTAAGGGAGATCCGCGACACGGGTGCGCTGGAAAAGGTGATTGCGGATGTGGTCGCAGCCAGCGCCAAACAGGTGGAGCAGTATCGCGGCGGCAAGACCACGGTGATGAACTATCTGGTGGGACAGGTGATGAAAGCCACGCGCGGGCAGGCCAGCGTCGCGGTGGTGACCGAGTTGTTGAAGCAGAAGTTGGGGTGACACATGCTGCAGGTTGGCGACAAGGCTCCCGAGATCGCGCTGCGCACCGATAGCGGCGCGGAGTTCAAGCTGTCCGCTCTCAAGGGCAAACGCGTGGTGCTGTATTTCTATCCGAAGGCCGATACCCCCGGCTGCACCATCGAAGCCTGCGAGTTCCGCGACGGCATTAAGAAGTTCGCGAAGACGGCCGCGGCGGTGGTCGGCATATCGCCCGACAAGCCGGCCGCGCAAGCCAAATTCAAGGGCAAGTACGATCTGCCGTTCACGCTGCTGGCCGACGAAGACAAAGCCGCGGCGCAGGCCTATGGCGTCTGGCAAGAAAAGAACATGTACGGCAGGAAGGTGATGGGGATCGTGCGCAGCACCTTCGTGATCGGCCCCGACGGCAAGATCGAGAAGATCTATGCCAAGGTGAAAGCCAAAGGCCACGCGGCGGAAGTGCTGGCCGGGCTGTAGGGGTTACGGGCTATCGGAGCCGCGACCGTCAGGGAGCGGTATAAGGTCGCTCGCCTTCTTTATTGCACTCTCCCCGCGGCGGCGTGAATCTCCTCGAGCATGGGTGTGGCGCGCAAGCTTTGCGGCGCAAAGCCGCATGACTCCAGAACACGCTCGACCTCGCCGACCCCGTCCTGGTACGCAGGGAACTCAACTACCGTCTCGGCACCGTGATGGATCTGGGGGTTGATGGGGAACGACACCTGGGCCAGGGCTTCCAACAGGGCTTCGAGGCGGCGCGGGTCCACCCGGATGGACACCGCCAGCAACTCGCCTTGGCTGGTGGATAGACGGGAACCGGACGATGCCGGATTCAGCCAGACGCTCATGGGCAACTTCTCCCTTCACATCCGGCGATGGGGACGTCCGACAACAAAAAGCCCTGGAGCCATGGGCGCCAGGGTCGAAATCGTTTTCGAACCGACCGAATCGCCTTTAGCATTTTTTTCCGTGGTTGCAATTAGCCGGGCGCCGAAACGCCCTAAATCATTCCACGTCGGCTCTAGCCTATCACGGGCCGTGCCGGAGATCAATGGCATGGGCCGCACAAATCCAGCTAACGGCGCCAGCTAAGGGCCAAGAGTTTACAAGTCCAGTGCGCACGGCCGGGTGCGATGCGGGTCCATCGGCCGCCAGGCGTCGAATGACAAAGCGGACCGCGCGCGGGGCTTTCCCAGCGCTCCCGCCGACGCTGACGGCGCTGCCTGCGGGAGCGGGTTCAACCCCGCGGGCCGGTCTGCTATTCTCATAGGGAGCGCACTTCCGTGTCCGCGCCTGCGGGAAAGTCGATGAACCATAAGTATCTTGCTTTATCCATCGTGCTCTTGTCGTCCGCCGTGGCGGCCGAAGCGCAATCCGCCTCAGTTACTCTCAATGGGAGCCCGTCGCGTCAGATCGGTCAGCCTCTGCTAATCCCGAAAACCTCCAACCCCAACCTCGTGGAAGGCCGCGAGCTCTGGAGGCCCAACGGCATCGCCCTCGATCCGTCTACCTCGCCGCCCATGGTGTATGTGGCCGACACGTTGAACAACCGCGTCCTAGCATGGAAGAACGCGACCAGCTTTACCAACGGGCAGCCGGCCGACCTGGTGATTGGGCAGCCGGACCAGTACACGACCACCCCATCCGGCCCGGGAACCACCTTCACCACCGGCTTGAGCGATCCCACCGGCCTTGCGGTTTACAAGGGTGACCTCTACGTTGCCGACAGCGGGAACAACCGCGTCTTGCGCTATAAGGCGCCCTTCACGCAGTACGCCCAAACGGGATCGTATCCTACGCCGGATTTGTATGTCGGCCAGCCGTCGCTAAAATCGAAAACCGCGAACTACCCAAGCGGCGCTCCTACCGCACAGGGCCTGAATTTTGCCCCCAACAGCTCCAGCGTGTTTCTCGCCTGCATTGCCTTCGATAGCGGCGGAGACATGTGGGTCACCGATCCGGGCAACCGCCGCGTGCTGGAATTCAAAGCTGCCGATGTTGCCAATGGTGGCGGCCTGCTGACGGCGGTGGTCGAGTTGGGGCAACTGGATTTCGTCAGCGTGCAAACCGCGCTGAACCCGTCCAGCGGCCAACTCATCGCCAACCAGTTCGCGGTGCCTTCGCAGTTGGCTTTCGACGGGTCCGGGAACCTTTACGTTTCCGACGCCGACCCGAACTACCCGCAGCTTCTGAGCCGCGTGCTGGTCTTCACTCCCACCTCCGCCAGCGGGACTGCCGCGTTCACCAACGGGGAGGCTGCTGCGCGCATCATGGGCGTCGTCGAGCCATCGCAGATCCAAAGCCTCACCGCCGCACAGCAACTGGCGATTTACGGTAAAACCGAATTCAACAATCCGGGCGGCATTTTTTTCCTCGCCGACGGCAGCGTGGGCGTAGTCGACACCAACGATAGCCGCATTCTGGTGTTTCCGCCCTATTCTTCCTGGCCCAGCGCGAACACCTATGTTTCCCCGCAGGCGACTGGCGTGCTCGGCCAGAACGGATCGTTCCAGAGCTTCGGCGCCAACGGCAACGCCGTCCTCACCGTACTTACGCCGCCCGCCAGCGCGGCGGTATTCTCGGCCCCGATCACCGCGGCGTTCCTGTCATCCACCAGCGAACTATTCGTAGTGGACACCGGCAACAACCGCGTGGTGGTGATGCCGAACCAGTCCGGTACGGTGCCTTTCGGCAACGCCTCGCGCGTGCTCGGCCAAGATACGATGACGATGAATTCGCCCAATCTCATCGAAGGCCGCGAATTCCAGTTTTATAACGGCCAGGCCGCCGATGCCGCAATCGCGCTCGATACCACCGGCCCCGTGCCTCATCTCTACGTGGCCGATCCGTATAACCATCGCGTCCTCGGCTTTTACGATGCCCGTAAGCTCCAGTCGAGCGGAGTGCCACAGGGCCAGCACGCCGATATCGTCATCGGCGAGCCGGATTTCAACACCGCGCTCTGCAACTATCCTTCCGGCGATCCCACCCAGACCACCGCTTCCGGCCTTTGCTTCCCGCGCGGCGTGCTCACCGATCCTAACGGCAACCTCTACGTGGCCGACACCTATAACGGCCGCGTGGTCCGTTTCCCGGCGCCCTTTGCCGCTTGGCCGAAGACGCAAGTGCTGGAATCCGCCGACCTGGTGCTGGGCCAGACCAGCCTCACCGGCGAGCCTATCACCGATCCCAGCGCGGTCCACATGGCTTTGCCTTACGGCCTCGCATTTAGCGGCACTAACGGCCTGATGGTTTCCGATCTTGCCGACAACCGCGTGCTCTATATTCCCTTTTCGAGCGGCCAAACCACCTTCATTGCCGGCGCAGACAATGGCAAACCCGCCGCTAAGGTGTTCGGCCAGCCGAGTTTCGTCACCATTGCCGCCGGTTCAGCCAGCAACCAGCTCAATTCGCCGCACCATATCGCCACCGACAGCAACGGCCAAGTCTATGTCACCGATTATGGCAACAGCCGGGTGCAGATTTTCAGCGATCCCAATAACTCGCTGACGCCGTTCGCTTCCGCCGACGCCATCCTTAGTCTGCCCAACCTGGGCCATCCGCAAGCCATTTTCGTCAACCAGTCTACCGGCGAGATTTGGGTCGGCACCGGCAACACCGCCACCCGCTTTCCCAAGTACGACACTCTGCAATTGAATCCCGCGGCCACCGGCTCCGTGCAGGTCGCCGGCGCCGCACTGGCACTGGCCCAGGACCAATACGGAGATCTGTTCGTGGCCGACGTGTACAGCCGCGTCGCCGTTTACTACCAGGGCCTGGCGGGCGAGAACGCCCAAGCTACTTACGCCGGCCAGCCGCTGGCGCCGGGCGTCGTCGCCAGTTTGTATCCGATCGCTTCCCAGACGCAGTTTGCGACCAGCTCGATGCCCACGGCGCCGCCGTTTCCGGCGCTCACCGGTTATCCCATGCCGACCATGCTTGCCGATGAGCAGGTGCTTTTTAACGGCACCGCGGCGCCGCTGTATTTTGTTTCGCCCGGACAGGTCAATTTCTACGTGCCCATGAGCGCTCCTGTCACCGGCACCGCCGATGTCGAAATCGTCCAGGTCTCCACCGGCCAGGTTCTTGGCGCGGCCTCCGTACCCATGGCCCAGGTCTCGCCGGCCATCTTCTGCAACGCTTCCGGCGGATGCCTTCTCAACGGCGGCTTTTATCAGGCAGCCGTGTTAAACCAGGACAGCTCGGTGAATAGCGCCACCAATCCGGCGGCACGCGGATCCATTATCCAGATCTTCTGCACCGGCCAGGGCGCCGTGAACAACGCGCCTGCCGATGGCGCCGCCGCTCCCGGCCCGCCGAACCTTGCCACCACGCCGCAAACGCCTCGCGTCGCCATCGGGACCTGTTTCGTGGACGACTGTGGGCCGCTTCTGGGCGGCGACCCGACCAACGGGGTGTGGGTCACTTATTCCGGGCTGGCGCCGGAATACGCCGGCCTCTGGCAAATCAACGTCTACGTACCCATGGCCACTGAGCCTTCTGCGCAGGTGCCCATCGCCATTCAGTACGATGGCGTGGGCAGCGCCAACCTCAGCTCCGGCTTCCATCTCTCTATCGCCGTGAAATAGACGGCGACCGGCTTCGCACGCGGTATGGCGCCTGATTTCAGGCGGCACCGCGCGCGGGCCGGCATTGTTCCGGTGATATCATGGGTATCGGATGAGCTTCCTGTCGCCAAGACTGCAATTAAAGGTATCGCAGAAGCAGATCCTCACCCCGGGCCTCGTCCAGATGGTCACGGTCCTTCAGCTTAACCGGCTGGAACTGAAGGAGATGATCACCCAGGAGATCGTCAAGAACCCGGTGCTCGAAGAGGCCACCGAAGAGGCTGGCGAAGAGATCACACCCGAGGAATTGCTGCCGCTGCTGGAGGCCGAGGCGACGGCCGACCCCGCCGACCGGCAGATCCTCGAAGCTACGCCCGGCAACCAGACCGCGACCGTTGATGGCGGGCCGGCCAACGTCGCCATCAACGGCAACCTCTTCCCCGATCCCGAGGAAACCGCCGTCGTCGCCACTGCCGAGACCGAAGCCGTGACTGCCGGCGATCCACCCGTCGAGCCGGCTGCGACCGATCCTTTCAACGAGATCGACTTTGGCACCTTCTTTGAGGACTACCTCGATCCCGGTTACAAGAGCCCGGCCGCCGAACCGGTCGAAAAGCCGTCCTTCGAAACCTTCCTCTCCGCGCCCGTCACCCTCGGCGATTATCTGCGCTCGCAGTTGGCCGTGGTCGTCATTCCGGACGCGGTGCGCGACGCGGCGGAAGCCATCATCGGCAACCTCAACGAAGATGGCTATCTTTCGGCGTCGATCGATGAAATCGCGCCGCTCGGCGAGCATCAGGCCGCCACCGTGAAGGCGGCCCTCGCCGCCGTTCAGTCGCTCGATCCGGCCGGCGTCGGCGCGCGCGATTTGCGCGAATGCCTGCTGCTGCAAATCGAAAGCGTCAACGGCAAGGGCGGCGTCGCCTGGCAAATCGTCTCCAACCACATGCACCTGCTCGAAACTCGGCAGTACAAGGAGATGGCGCGCCTGCTGGGACGGCCGCTCGAGCACATCGAAACCGCCGTCGACATGATCCATCACCTCAATCCGCGGCCGGGCTTACGCTATTCCGGGGCCGGCGCGCGGGTGGTCGAGCCGGACGTCACCTTCATCAAGGACGGCGAAGATTACATCATTCAGATGAATGACGAGGACGTGCCACAGCTCCGCTTGAACGCCCAGTACCGGCGCATGCTCGACCGCGACCAGGGTGCCACCAAGGAAGTGCGCGACTATGTCCGCGAGCGCTACACTTCCGCCATTCAGTTGATGAAGAACATCGAGCAGCGCAAGCAGACCATCCTGAAGGTCTGCCAGGCCATCGTCCGCCGCCAGACCGAATTCCTGGACCGCGGCCTCGACTTCCTCAAGCCGATGATGATCAAGGAAGTGGCCGAAGAAGTCGGCGTCCATCCGTCCACTGTCAGCCGCGCCGTTGCCAGCAAGTACGTGCACACGCCGCAGGGCGTTTTTGAGCTGCGCTATTTCTTCTCTGAGGCCGTGCAAGGACCTTTAGGCAGCGGCACTCCGCTGCTGCTGCTCAAGCGCAAGGTCAAGAAGATGATCGAGGCCGAGGATAAAACCAAGCCGCTCACCGACGAGCAGATCACCGCCATGCTGCAAGCCGAAGGCATCGACGTCACCCGTCGCACCGTTGCCAAGTACCGCGAAGATATGAAGATCCCCTCCACCCACCAGCGCCGCGTGCGCCCGTAGCGGCGCGCATGCCCGGCCCGCGGGCAGGCTCATCGACGATCCATAAAACTTACGAGATCTCGCCTCGCCCGTATCGTGTATCCTTGACTACGGAGCAGATTCATGTTCTGTGATCGCTGCGGTACTCAAGTGCGCCCGGACCAGCAGTTCTGTCCAAATTGCGGCCGATCGTTCGCGGAGGCTCCTGTCGCCTCCGGCGCTGCGCCGCCGCCCCCGGCATGGACGCCGCCCACAGCCGTGCAAGTCGCCGCCGGCCACTGGATTGGAGCGGGCTGGGATCTGGTGAAGGCGGACATGGGCACCTACGCCCTGGCCGCATTGATTTTCTTCCTGCTCAACGGCGTGCCGTTTATTCAAGGGGCCCTCATCACCGGCTTCCACATCTACACCATGAAGAAGATGATGGGCCGCCGCGCCGATTTCAGCGATCTCTTCAAGGGTTTTAATTACTTCATTCCGACGCTGGTGGCGACTTTGCTCATCGGTGTGTTCACGTTCATTGGGACGATTTTCTGTATCATCCCCGGGCTGGTGGTGGCGGCGTCGCTCAAGTTCACCTACCTGTTCATCATGGACAAGCGGATGGATTTTTGGCCGGCCATGCAGGCCAGTCACGCCATTGTGAAGCAGGATTATTTCGGCTTCACTATGTTCCTGATACTGGCGTTCCTGGTGAACGTGCTGGGCCTGCTGTGCTGCGTCGTCGGGCTGCTGTTGACGGTGCCATTGACGATTGCGGCCATTACCGTGGCGTACAAAGAAATTGTCGGCTTCGAACAGCGGACCATCGACGCCCTTTAGCAGGCTGGACGCGTCTCCCGCCATGCGGCTGCTAGCCGCGGGACTCCTGCTCGCGCTCTTGTGCTGGGCCTCGCCACCGGCCGAGCCCGCGTTTCACGCTTGCCCTTTTTACTGGCTCACCGGAAAACCGTGCCCGCTGTGCGGGCTCACGCGCGGCCTGTGCGCGCTCGCCAAGGGACACTGGGGCCAGGCGATTCACTTCAATGCCCTCAGCCCGCTGGGCTTCGTCCTGCTGTTCTCTCTCTTTTGGAATGCCCCGTGGCGGCCGCGCCTGTGGACCTTCAGCATCGCGGCATTCGCCATCTATGGCGTTTGCCGCCTCGCCCTGGCGTGATCGGCCTCTGCGAACAGGCTCAGTTCGCTTGCCGGATGCTGAGTGCCGTCACCTGCCGGACCCATCGCGCATGTCTCTTCTCGCCCGGTACCACCAACTGAAATGGACCATCCTCGTCCGAGAGCGGCTCGCCATCTCGCTTCATGACCAGGTATACGGGCTTGTCCATGAACGCCGTGTCCAGCTCCGCCCACGCGAATACCACCCGGTACCGGTCCCGTGCTTCGACCAACAGGTAGTACGACCCTGCCGTGCTGTGAAAGGTCACTCCGGTCGGCATGTCAGCCTTGGCAAGCACGTCCGTCAGCAGCACGCCGCTAAACGAGGCCGGGGTTCCGCGATCGGTTGTCTTTACGGTGTGCTGCGGCAGCTTCGCCAGGTCGGACAGGGAAAGCATGACACTCTTGTCGCCGACACCGGTCACCGTGATGCTGGCTTCGGCGAGATCCGGAGGGAGGGGCTCTCGTTGTCGAGTTACCTGCCCATGGAGTCCAAGCGCTGCGGCAACGATCATCACACAAGTTGAAGCAGAGTGTTTCATAATTCCGTCCTGCCGGTAATTGTAGGCCTTCCTCCGGGGCGTGGCCAGCGCCTATAATTCCAGCCGCTCTTTCAGCGCACGCGCCCGCAGTTGATGCGAATGCTCTCCATTTCCGCTGGAACCTCGATCGAATACCGCAGCCGGCCCTGTTTATCCGCACCGATACGTCGTCGAGCGCCGTCACGGAACTGTGATCCAGCACGTAACGCTTGCTCACGCGCTCGATACTGACCAATGGCTCCATTCGTTTCTCCTTCCAGACAGCAGAGTAAGGCACCACGCCGGAAAAGCATCCTGGTGATCTGGACGGAGGGCAGGGAAGGCGGACAGAAGGCGGAAACAAGGCGACCAATCGAAACCGCGCGAGATCCGCGGCGGCCGGCGGGAGATGGTATGATTTCGGACGTTGCCGCCTTTTAGCCGCGCAGCCGGAATAGGGAAGAGGCGGAATGGGCCGTTCCGATGGAGTTCACGCTCAGGGCACGAGTCAGCCGCTCAAATGGCCGCACCATTCGGCATGCTCTTGACCAGTTGGCCGCCAAGGGCGCCGTCAAAAAATCGGCTGAAGATTTCCTTGTTGAAGCCAGGCTGGAAGGAACAAGTGCCAGGGAACTGAATCGCGCGTTGCTTTCTCTTTTGAGAAAAGTCGAGAAGCGCGCGACCCTCCGCGCAGAATGGACGTCCGGCGACAACACGACCGAAAGGTTCTTCGACTACGTCTTGAAGAAGACAATCAAGAACTGACGTTAACGGACAGACCTTTGTGTGTAAGGGTTGTAAAGAATCCTGCGCGCGTTCAGGCCTCGGACCGCAAGCCCGCCCGCTTGTCCAAGCGGACCGCTAGGACGCCCAGCACGTCCGCCATCTCGGCAAGCGCGCGCCGCGCCCGCTCAGGCGAGGCGCTTCTGGTGGCGCGGTACCACCACTGCATGACGCGATAATCCAGAACCAGCAGCCGGTCTTCGAGCGAGTTCAGATCCAACCCAACGGCATGCTCAATCAGATATGTCACCAGGCGGTAGTCGCGCTCGAGCGCGCGCTCGAGCCGCTCCAATTGCGCGCCGCTCCGCAACAACTCCCTCACCTGCCGGCAATTGAACTGAGAGTCAACACTAACCCCTGTCCGGGCCTCCACACTGGAATTCCGCAACATCAAGATACAACTGTAACGGAACCAGTAGAGCAGCAGCGCGAAGGAGAAAGCGATGATGGTGAGGCTTGCCAGCATTCAAATCCAGAAATAGTTTATGTTGTACTGGTACTAGTCTATCCATAACTAGAATACTTAACTATGGTCCCAGTTGCAAGCGGTTTTTTGATTTTTCGGCGCGGCTTGGAACTCGCTCCGCACGGTAGCGTCCGGGCAGACCCGGCAAAACTCCGTACCGTCGCATATATGATTGAACTAGTTGATCTTGTCGGCCCACACGCAAGGACCGGAACAGCGTCCATCTGCGCCTTACAGGCCTGCGCACTTGAGGTCCAGTACCGCCCACCGCATCGCCGGTGTGCGGCGGTCAACAATTCCAGCTTTGAAGGCCTGAAAAGTCCTCCCGGAAGAACCGTCTTGGGTATGGGGACCGTCGGCGACAGGCAAAGGAACATGAGGCGGTTTGTCACCGTATCGTATGCATAAGAGCTTGTTGCGCAGCCGGAAGGGCGCCACTCGCCCCGGCCGATACGAGGAGATGCCATGATCGCGAAAAGCCTTCTGCTGTTCTGGACCGTACTATGCCTGGCCGGTTGCGTCATCAACACCAGCCCCACCGGGCCGCTGCAGTACGATTCGTTTCATCTCGATCGGGACCGCTCCGAGCTGGTGAAAGTTAACCTCAATATGGGTGCCGGCAAGCTGCAGGTGGGCAGCGGTACGGAAAAACTGTTGCAGGCCTACTTCAGCTACAACATACCGGCCTGGAAGCCGACCGTGAAGTACGATCCGGGTATGCTGACGATCGACCAGGGCAAGACCGGTCACGTCAACTTCGACCCGGGCCACATCACCTACACATGGGACCTCCGCTTCGGCCGCGAGACGCCGCTCGACTTCGGCGTGAATTTCGGCGCCGGCGAAGCGCAGCTCGACCTTGGATCGCTCAACCTGCGGGCCGTCAATGTGCAGATGGGCGTGGGCAGTCTCAACCTGGACCTTCGCGGGCGGCCGCAGCACAACTACGACGTGCATATTCAGGGCGGCATAGGCGAGGCCATCGTGCGCCTGCCCACCGACGCCGGAGTTTATGCCAACGCCCACGGCGGCATCGGCGAAATCAAGACGCGCGGGCTCACCAACCAAGGCGACCACTGGGAGAACGAAGCCTACCCCACGGCTAAAGTCAAAGTGCGCGTCGATGTGCAGGGCGGCATCGGCTCCATCACCCTCATCGGCGATTCGGATTAATTCTCCGGCACCATTCGCCCGGCACTGCGGCCGAGCAGGATGAAGCCGAATTAACGGCAGCGCGAGCAACTTTTCCTCAGCGGGCGGGCTTATCTGCACGTGAGGCTTGAGCCGAATGCAAGCCGGGAGGAAAAGCAGATGATACGACTTGCGATCTTAACCGCGGCCGCTGCGGTGTCCACCGCTGCCTGGGCCCAATCGAGTGAGGTGGGCCAGCGCGCCGAGAATCAGCAGGACCGCATCGCCCAAGGCGCCAAGTCCGGATCTCTTACCGCCGGTGAAACCGGCAATCTCGAAACCAAAGAGTCCGCCATCAACCAGGAGGTCCGCACCGACCGGACCCTGAACGGCGGCCACCTGACCGGCCAGGAAAAGAAGATCGTCAACCGGCAGCAGAACCAGATGAGCCGGCAGATTTATGCCGACAAACACAACGCCGCCGTGCAGAAGTATGGCAACGACAAGGTAGATGCCCGGCGTGAAAACCAGCAGGACCGCATCGCCAACGGCGTAGCTTCCGGCAAGCTGAACGCGGCCAAGACGGCGCGTCTGGAAAAGGGCGAATCCTCCATTAACAAAGAAGTTCATGCCGACCGTTCTGCCAACGGCGGCAAGCTCACCCCCGCGGAGAGGCAACAGGTCAACCATCAGCAGAGCCGCATGAGCCGGAAGATTTACAGGGCCAAGCACTAGCTTGGTCCCGCCGCGCAGTGGCCGCTATCTTCCCCTGCTCAAGCCCAGCGCGCGGATGCGCTTGTGCAGGTTGGTGCGCTCCATGCCCAGCGCGCGCGCCGCGCCGGAAACGTTCCAGTTGGTCTCTTCCAGCGCGCGCATGATGTGCTCGCGCTCGGCGGATTCGCGCGCTTCCTGAATGGTGGATTTGGCCGATGTCTCGCGCTGCACGCGCACCTCGACCGGAATGGATTCCCGCGGTAGCCTTTCTCCCGCTGTGAGAATCGCCATCCGCTCCACCACGTTGCGCAGCTCGCGCGCGTTGCCCGGCCAGGCGTAAGCTTCCAGCACCGGGAAGACGGCGTCGTCCATTTTCTTGGCCCGGAAGTTGTTGCGCGCGCAGAATTCCTCCAGAAAATACTCGGCCAGCAGCCGGATGTCGTGCGGCCGCTCGCGCAGCGAAGGCACGCGGATGGGCACGCCGTTGAGCCGGTAGTACAGGTCGTCGCGAAACTTTTCCTGCGCCACCAGCCCTCCCAGGTCGCGGTTAGTGGCCGAAATCACGCGCACGCTGACGCGAATGATCTGCTCGCCACCCACGCGGTGGAACTCGCCTTCCTGCAAAACGCGCAGCAGCTTGGCCTGCGAGGCGCCGTGCAGGTCGCCTACTTCGTCCAGGAAGATGCTGCCGCCGTCGGCCAGTTCGAACTTGCCGCGCCGCGCCCCGGTGGCGCCGGTGAAGGAGCCTTTCTCGTGGCCGAACAGCTCGGTTTCGAGCAACTCGGTGGGAATCGCTGCGCAGTTCACCTTGACGAACGGCCCGTTGGCAAACGGGCTCAGCGCGTGGATGTGCGCCGCCAGCAGTTCCTTGCCGGTGCCCGATTCGCCGATCAGCAGCACGCGCGCGTCCGAACGGGCGGCCAGCGTGGCCTGCTCCACGGCGCGCTGCCACGAAGGGCTCGAGCCGATCATCTTCGGGCTGCCGCCCACCAGATCGCGCAGTCGCTCGTTTTCCCGGCGCAGGCCTGCCTGCTCCAGCGCGTTCTTGACCGCCACCAGAACGCGGTCGCGGCTGAGCGGCTTCTCCAGAAAATCGAATGCGCCGGCGCGCGTGGCTTCCACCGCGTCGGCGATGGTGCCGTGCCCGGAAATCATGATCGCCGGCGCGGCAGCGGCGTTCTGCCGCACCGCTTTCAGCAGCTCGATGCCGTTGCCATCGGGCAGTTTGATGTCGAACAGGTAGGCATCGGCCCGATCCGCATCCGGATGCCGCCGGAACTCGGCCGCCGACCGGCATATGTTCACGGAATATCCCTCGCGCTCCAGAATCATGCGCAGCGAGCGGCCGATATTCTCTTCGTCATCCACGATCAGCAAGCGTTTGGACGCCATTGGTCTCGATCGGCAGCAGCACGCGGAAGCCCGCGCCGCCGAGTTCTCCTTTCACTGCCACGATGTCCCCGCCCGATAGCAGCGCGCCTTTGCGCGCGATCGACAGCCCCAGCCCCATGCCCCGCTTCTTAAACGAAATCGTCGGCAGGAACAGCGAAGCCCGCGCCTGCTCGCTCAAACCCGGCCCCGAGTCGTGCACCTCGATCGCCACCCGTCCGTTCTCCGCTGCGGTCACGCCCAGTATGCGCCCGCCCGCTCCGGCGGCTTCCGCCGCGTTCTCTAGCAGGTTGGTGAGAATGCCTTTCAGCAGGTCCTGGTCCGCCGTCACGCGCGGCACGTCCGGCGCCAGCCGGCAGTCGTACGCTACTTCCGGATGCGCTGTTTTGAGCAGCGCCACCCGCTCCTCTACCAGCGAGTTGATGTCCAGCTCGCGCGGCTCAACCGGCGGCTCGGCCGCAAACTCGGAAAACGCGCGCACCCGCCGCTCCAGCGTTTCGATTTCGTCCACCACGATGTCAACGGCCTGCGCCATGAACCCTCGATCGGCCCCCTGGTAGCGCGCCAGCATCTCCTCCACCGTCAGCCGGATGGGCGTGAGCGAATTCTTCACTTCGTGCGCCATCTTGCGCGCCAGGGTTTGCCAGCTCGCCATCTGGCCGAGATAAACCAGCCGGTCCGTCGTCTGTTTCAGCCGCGTGGCCATGCGATTGAACGCCTGAATGGCGCGCCCCACCTCATCATCGCGATCGGTGGGCACGCGCGCGTTCAGATCGCCCGCTGCGAGCCGCGAAAGGCCCTCCGTCAACTGCTGAATCGGCCGGCTGACGTGGTGCGCCAGAAACACCAGTAGCGCCAGCGAGATCAGCCAGAACGAAGCGGCCAGCAGGATGTACGTCACCCGGAACCCGCGCCGCAGATCGCGCTCCCGCGCGTCTTCCACCAGGCGGCGGGCGTCGCCGATCTGCCGGCTGAGCCGGTCCATCCCAACGCCCAGGTCCTCCGAGTACACCAGCACGCCGTCGCCATGCCGCACCAGGTAGTCCAGCCGGTCGCCTTGCGTGCCACTGCGCACCCAGCGCTCGGCCTCGGCGCCGTCGGCGAAATTCTTCACCGCCTCCGGCCACTGCCGCCGCCCGGCCGCGCGATATTCCGCCGAAGGCGTCTCGCCGCGCGCCGCGCGCTGTTTCAGGTCCTCCATCGCGCGCTGGTAAAACTTGCGGCCGGTCTGCTCGAGCGATTGGCTTAGTGTGTCCAGCTCTCCGGTGGTCGAAAAATCCACCAGGTACTGGGAGCCGGCCGAGGTGATCCACAAAGTGGCCAGCAGTGGAAGCAGGCTGGCTGCGAGAAAAATCAGGATGAGCCTGTTGCGAAGCCGGTTCACCAGTTGCGCCGGGTCGGCGAGCGGTGCAGGTCCGCCAGCCGCAACCGCCTCTCCATCGTCCAGTGCGGTTCTCCGTCCGGCTTGCGGCTGAACAATTCGATCAGCGCGCTGATGCTGATGCCGGATTCGCTCACGATGCTCGCCATGTCCTTCGGATCGGCCGTACGCAGATCGAGCCGCATCCAGAAATCCTGGTCCGGCGCTACGCCCAGCGCGCTCACCGTCATGTTTTCCATGCACCACGCTTCGGCCTGTGCCGCCGTAAGCCCCAGCCGCGATTCCGGTGTGACGCCCGGAATGGTGACTTTGAATCGCCCTTCCCAGATGTCGTAGCTGACGTAAAATCGCTGCGGCGCGCGGCGGAAGGGCGTAACGTGATCGTCCCGCAACAGGGTGATCTGCGACAGGAACACCACCGTGCGCGCGTCTTTCAGCCTCTCAAGGGCCCGCCCGGTGAGAAAATGCAGATCGGGCATCAGCGGACGCAGCGTATCGCCGTCAAATGCCACGTCCATCGTGGCCGCGTGCCCGATGAGCAAAGGAAGAGCCAGGCCGGCGGCAAGCCAGCTTCTTCGGCTCATCCTTGCTGGGCGCGGCTGCGCCATCAATAGTTCATGCCCACCATAAAGACCGGATCGATCTTCCCGTCGCGCACCGGAAACGCCAGGGCCAGCGAAAAAATGCCCTGGCGCAAACCGACTCCCAACGAGCTCCTGGCGACTGCGGCTTGGCCGCTGTCCCAGATCGCACCCGAGTCGCAGAAAACTTGGAAAATGCCGTAATGATACTCGACGGTGTTGTGGACTACGCGGTTTCCCCCCAGCGGGTCCAGGTCGAATTTATTCCATCCCCGCAGGCTGGTGCTGTTGCCGAGCACGAAACGTTCAAACAGCGGCGCCTGGCCCAAAATCACGCCGCCCCAACTATCATCCACCAATTCGTGCTTGCCGTGTGTGAAGCGGTACCGGAACTCCCAGCGGTGGCGGCTGTAAGCGAAGTCGCTGGCCAGCGCGTGGCTGCCGGCGCGCAAATCGTAGTCCGCCTCCACCGCCTGCTCCGAAGAGCCCTCCATCTCCTGGTGGTACCGCGCACCGGCGACAAAGGCATCGGCCGCCAGCGGCGGTGCGCCCGGCACTTGCTGGCCGAGGCTTTCGAAGCTGGTGCCGAAGCTTACTTCGAGCGGTCGCGCCACTCGCACCGACAGCACCGGTTGAAACTCCTGGCGCGTGCGGTAGAGTTGGGAGGCGTCCGAAACCGCCACGGTCGAGGGGTTCCACAGCTCGTGGTAGCTGCCGAATTCGAAGCGCAGCCGCGCCCGGTCGTTCATCAGCGGCTCGCTTTCATAGCGGGCCACCACCCCGGTGTAGCGCTCCACCAGCTCGTCGTCATCGCTCACCAGCCCCGCCGTGAAGCCGTTGTTGTGCAGCGTAGCGGTTCCCTCCACGGCGCCGCTCCAGCCCTGCTCGCTCTGGTAGAGGAACTTGGGCACCGAGGCGTCGAACCGCGTCGGCGGCAATTCCACCTGGAAAACCACCTGCACGTACTCCGGACTCTTGCCGCGCAACACATGGTGTTCCACTGTGCGCGCACGGAGTTCCCTGCGCAAACGCTTGGCCAGTTCGTCCAGCCTCGCCGGATTGAGTCTTTGCCCCACCAGCGCCGCCATCTCCCGGCGGAGCCCGGAACTGATCTTGCGGTCATGATCCGCCGCGGGACTCGTGCTCCATCCCTCGCCGGAGACCACTACCGTCTCCACTGTGTACCGGCTGTTCACATTGGTTTCCGAATCTTGTGTGCCCGATGCCAGCAGCCCTCCCACGAGCAGCAGGCTGAGCCAGACATATTTCATGCCTGGCCGAGAAGCACTTAACGCACCACGAATAACTGCAAGAAAACAAGAGGAATAAGGGAAGACTGTTTGTGACTTCACGTCACAGGTGTGGGATGCGCGGAGGCGGCGCGCCGCCCGCCAGAGCGGCCCGGCGAAGTTAGAGGACCTTCGCCAGCTCGGCTGCGAATGCGCTGCGGGGCGCCTGTTCCCGGTCGCGGCCACCCCGTTTCCTGCGGTCGGTTCTGACAATGCGAGTGGCATTGGGCACTGCAATCGGCTGCGCTCCACGGCTCTCTTTGCCCTTTGGGGGCTGCGCCGGATTGGCTCGCAACAGACGGTCTTCCAGAGGTGCGCGATCGAAGCGGCGAATAATTGCGGCCATTTCGTCGGCGGTTGGAGCTTCGACAAATGCGAAGCCCTTCGATTCTTGCGTTTCGTGATTGCGGATCACTTTGACGCCGTCAGCCACCAGATCTTCGGCGGCCAGCCATTGCTTGATGTCATCGGCTGTGACCCATGACGGGAGATTGCCAAGAAAAACGGTAAAGCTCATTCAGTTGATTCAATAACTCCGTGGTTGGATTTCACACACACTGGGGGGATTCCGCTCTGCCTTATCGATAGTATCAGACCAGCGCCCCAGATTGCAAACACAGATCGTTCTACGCCGGTACTGGTAGAGGCCGGGCATGCCTCGGCCCGGCTTTCCACGACGCGTGCGGTTGAAAACCGGGCTGCGGTTGTTCGAGAATGAATCGGTCCGGGGACTGAGCTTCCGCGAGCGCATGCTCACGCCGCCCGAAGGGCGCCATGAAGCACATCATCGTCGGTACGGCCGGGCACATCGACCATGGCAAGACCGCGCTGGTCAAGGCGCTCACCGGCATCGACGCGGACCGGCTGGCGGAGGAAAAGCGCCGCGGCATCACCATCGATCTTGGCTTCGCTCACCTGCAGTTGACGGCCGATCTGCGCCTCGGCTTCGTCGACGTGCCCGGCCACGAGCGGTTCGTCAAGAACATGCTAGCCGGCGTCGGCGGCATCGACCTGGTGATGCTGGTGGTGGCCGCCGACGAATCCGTCAAGCCGCAAACCCGCGAGCACTTCGATATCTGCCGGCTGCTCGAGATTCCGCGCGGGATCGTGGTGCTGACCAAGTCCGACCTGGTCGACGAAGACCTGATCGAGCTGGCGCGGCTGGAAGTGACGGAGCTCGTCGCTGGCTCATTCCTCGAGGGCGCTCCTGTGGTGGCCGTCAGCTCGGCCACCGGCCAAGGCCTCGACGATCTGCGCCGCGAGCTGGCGCGCGCGGCCGCGGCGGTGCCCGAGAAAAACTCGGCCGGCTACTTCCGGCTGCCCATCGACCGCGTTTTTTCGGTGAAAGGATTCGGCACCGTGGTGACCGGCACGCTGATTTCGGGCGCAGTCGAAAAGGAACAGGAGACCGAAGTCTACCCCGCCGGGCGGCTCTTGCGCGTGCGAGGCCTTGAGGTGCACGGAGTCCCGACCAATCGCGCGGTGGCCGGCCAACGCACCGCCCTCAATCTGGCCGACATCGAGCCGGCCGGCCTCGAGCGCGGCGACGTGCTTTCCGAACCCGGCCGCTTTCACGCCGTCCGCTACATCGAGTGCCGCCTCGAGATGCTGCCGTCCGCCCGGCCCCTCAAGCATCGCGCGCCGGTGCACTTCCACGCCGGAACGGCGGAAATCGAGGCCGAAGTGCGCCTCTTCGGCGCCGCCACGCTGCGGCCCGGCGAGACCGCTTACGCGCGGCTGATCCTGCGCCAGCCCGCCCTGCTCCTGCCCGGCGACCGCTTCATCATCCGCATGTTTTCGCCGGTGGTGACGATCGGTGGCGGGGTGGTGGTCGATATCGGCGAGCGCCGTTACGCGCGCGGGTTCGACGTAGCCCGGCGGCTCGCCGTGCTGGCCGGCCAGGACCCAGGCGCGCGCATCGCCCTGCTGGTGCGCGAAGCCGCTTTCGGCATGGCGATGGCGGACCTGGTGGCGCGTACCGGAATGGCCGCCTCCGCCATCGCCGCCGCCGCCCGGGCCGGTGTCCTCACGCTGCCGCTGGCATCGTCGTGGCTCGTCGATCAAGCCTGGTTCCAGGCCGCCCGCGCCCGAATGGTAGAGACCGTGCGCGAGTTCCACCGCAAGCAGCCGCTGCTGGCCGGCATGCCGCGCCCGGAGTTGCGAGCCAGCCTCGCCAAAGATTTGCCGCCCTTCCTGCTCGACGCGCTGCTTGCATCTTCGGAAGAAGTGGTCGCTGAAGGCGAAATCGTGCACCTGCCCGGCCATGCCCCGGTGCTGCGCGAGGACGAGGAGCACGCGCGGCAAACCATCGAGCGTGCTTTCGAGCGGGCAGGGCTGGCCGTCCCCGCGGTCGCCGAAGTGCTCGCCCAGGCCGGCGTGGAGATCGCGCGGGCGCGTACCTTGCTCGAAATCCTGATCCGCGAAAAGCGGCTGGTCCGCATCAACCAGGAACTGGTGTTCCATCACTCCGCCATGGAAAAGTTGCGCGACCTGCTTGCCGAACGGCGCCCCGCGCGCTTCAGCGTTCCGGCTTTCAAGGAGTGGACCGGCATCTCGCGCAAGTACGCCATCCCCCTGCTCGAATACCTGGATCGCGCGCGCGTCACTCGCCGCGAAGGTGACGAGCGTTTGATCCTGTAGCGCCGTGAAGCCGGTCGTGAGGCAGGTCCCCGACCTGCCAAGCCAGGCGCCAGCCCGGCCGCTTTTTTCCCCGCATTCCCCGGGCGTAGCCCGGCCCGCCGCGCATCCTCCCTCCGCCTCGACCGTCAAAACGCAACCAGCACCATACGTTTTACATCCTGCGCCGGATTTGCCCTTGTCAAATGGCGAACAAAAGGCGAAAATAAGATATGGCGCTGGTTGGGATCGCCAAGATGGCCGCACAGAGCACGCTGCTCCAAGCCAAGCGACAGGTGGAGTATCTGGAGATGCCAGCCCGCAGCATCCTCAACCGCTCGAAGCCCGGCATGCCGTTTCAGTGGACCATCAACCCGTACCGCGGCTGCGAGTTCGGCTGCAAATATTGTTACGCGCGATACACGTTCGAGTTCATGGAGCTGCCGGTAACGGATTTCGAGGATCGGATCTTCGCCAAATCGGCGCCGGCGCATCTGCTCGCGCAAGAGTTGCGGCATATCGACCGCCGGGAGCAGATCGCGATCGGCACGGCGACCGATCCTTACCAGCCGGCGGAGCGGCGTTACTGCCGTACGCGCTCCATCCTCGAAGTCTTCGCGCGCGAGAAGGGCTGGCGGCTGGGGATGGTGACCAAGTCGGACCTGGTGACGCGCGACATCGACCTGCTGCGCGAGGTGGCGCGGCGCAACGTGCTTTCCGTCCACATGACCATCACCACGCTCGACGAAAAGCTGGCGCGGCTGTTGGAGCCCCGCGCGCCGCGCCCGGCGCTGCGCTTGGAGGCTGTCCGCAAACTCAGTGATGCCGGCCTAGCCGTGGGAGTGACCGCGAAGCCGGTCCTGCCCGCGTTGACCGATGGCGCGCGCGCGCTCGACCGGCTGGGGAAGGCGGCGAAAGACGCCGGGGCACGGTCCTTCCATGGCGGCGCGGTGTTTCTGACGCCCAGCGCGTTGCAAGTCTTTCTCCCGTTTCTCGAACGGCAATTCCCGGACTTGGCGCCGCGCTATCGCCAGCAGTTCGCGCAAAGCGCCTACCTCGGGCGAGCTTACAAAGACGCTCTGCAGGTCCGGTTGCAGAAGATCCGCGAGCGCTACGGCCTCGACCCAGGTTCGCTCGATTACAAGCCGGAGTTGTGGGTCGAAGAGCAGGGCATGCTGTTTTGATTTGGTACGAGAGCCAGGTAGGACAGACGATCGGTTTTCGTCGTCTGTCACGCGTTCGCACTTTAGTCACGCATGACAGACCGCGAAACGCGATGGTCTGTCCTACCACGTCGCGTTACAGTGAAGGCTGCATGGATCTGGCGGCTTTCGACTATCACCTGCCAGGGGAACTGATCGCGCAGCAGCCGCTGGCAGACCGCGCGGCGTCGCGCATGCTGGTGGTGTATCGCGATGAGAACCGCTGGGAGGATCGGCTGTTTTGCGAACTGCCGGAGTTTCTCCATCCAGGCGATTGCCTGGTGCTCAACGACTCGCGCGTCTTTCCAGCGCGCCTGTTCGGCCATCGCGCCGGCATGCACTCGCTGGCAGTTGGAAAGAACAATCCGAAGCGCCGCGAGCATCTGAGCGGCCGCGTCGAGGTTCTCCTGCTGCGCCCCGTGAGCGCCGATGGAAAAGAATGGGAGGCGCTGGTGCGTCCCGGACGCAAAATGCGCACCGGCGAGCGAATTCACTTCGAAGGCGGCCTGGAAGGCGAAATTGCCGCGCGCGGCGAATACGGCGAGCGGCGCATCCGCTTCGAAACCGCCGGCGACCCGTTCGACGAGTTCGAAAGGATCGGCCACGTGCCGCTGCCGCCGTACATCAAGCGCGCTGACTCGCCCGCCGACCGCGAGCGCTACCAGACCATCTTCGCGCGCGAAAACGGCTCTGTCGCGGCGCCCACCGCGGGGCTGCATTTTACGCCGCAAATTCTCGATCAATGCCGCGCGCGCGGCGCCGCGATCGCCGGCCTCACCCTGCACGTCGGGCTGGGGACATTTCAGCCGTTGCACACCACGCAAGTGGAAGAGGGCCGCCTGCACGCCGAGCGCTACCAGATCGGCGCGGAAGACGCCGCCAAGGTGCGCGCTGCCAGCCGCGTGATAGCGGTAGGGACAACCAGCGTGCGGACGCTGGAATCGGCGGTGGGGCAGGTCCCCGGCCTGCCGCGCAATCGCATCGAGGCCTGCCACGGCGAAACAGACCTTTTCATTTACCCCGGTTTCCAATTTCGCGCGGTGGGTGCAATGCTCACCAATTTCCATTTGCCGCGCACCAGCCTGCTTTTGCTGGTGTGCGCTTTCGCCGGCCACGAGTTGGTGCTGGCGGCTTACCGGCACGCGGTTAAGGAGCGGTACAGGTTCTATTCGTACGGCGATTGCATGCTGATTGTGTAGGCCGGGCACTTCAAGCGCGGCGGGCCGGTGCGCGCCATCTTGGTGCGAATTCGAACACGCATTGTGACGGCCCGAACAAGAGATCGAGGTGCAGCCACGGAGTATCATGAAGCGAAGGAGTACAACAATGCCAGCAACAAAGACCGCAGCGCAGACGTTTCCGACCCGGATCGATTTGCCCGAAAGGGATCGCCACCCGATGATCGAATTGCTGAACCAACGGCTTGCTGACACGGCGGACCTGTATTCGCAAATCAAACAGGCGCACTGGAACGTCAAGGGTCTCAACTTTTTCCAACTTCACGAGTTGTTTGACCAGCTCGCAGGCGATGTTTTCCCGTTCATTGACATGATTGCGGAGAGGGCGACGGCATTGGGCGGCTTGGCGATGGGGACCGCGCGAATGGCGGCGTCAAGCTCCACCTTACCCGAGTATCCGGTTGAGGCGACGGATGGGCAAGCGCACCTGAAGGCTCTGATCGACCGTTACGCCGCATTCGTGGCAGGCATCCGTAAGGCAATCGACAGGGCAGACGAACACAACGACAAAACCACTGCCGATCTGTTCACCGAGATTTCGCGGACCGTCGACAAACAGTTGTGGTTCCTGGAAGCACACGTTCAGCGCTAGGCGTCCGCTAATACGCCGAACTTAGCCGTAGGGGCCGCGCATGCCCGGACCGGGCCGTCCCCAAGGACGCACGATCGTACTTACGAAACGGCCTCTATGTCTCGGCGGGAACCGGTTTGGCCGACGCGGTTCGCTGCTGCGAGCGCTTCATCAGGCTCACCACCATCCGGTAGAGAAGCAGCACCGCCACCAGCGCGCCGTACAACATGGGCAGGCGTATGTCCGATTTCACCAGCCAGTAGTAGTGCACCACGCCCGCGACGGCGGTGACATAGATCAACCGGTGCAGCCGCTGCCAGCGCTTCCCGCCCAAGCGGCGGATCCAGCCCTTGGTGGAAGTGAGCGCCAGCGGAACCATGCACACGAACGCGGTGAACCCGGCGGTGATGAACGGGCGCTTGCCAACGTCCTTCCAGATTGCGTGGAAATCGAACAGCTTGTCGAACCACAAGTACGTGAGGAAGTGCAGGCAGCCGTAAAAGAATGCGAACAGGCCGATCATGCGGCGGAAGCGAATCAGCTCCGGTACCGCAAGCAGCTTGCGCAGCGGCGTGATGGACAGGGTGACCACAATCAGGCGGAGGGTCCAGTTGCCGGTGAGGTGAGTGAAGAAGTCGAGCGGATTAGGCGGCAGGGTCGGCACCAGGAAACGCCACACGATACCGCTCAGGTCCGGCTGCAAAATATACGCCAGGACCACGGCCACCAGGTGGCCAAAGGGCACCAGGCAGAGCAGGAATGCGAAGACCTTCGTCCAGCGGCTCTTCAGCATGGCCTAATAATACTTCCGCAGATCCATGCCCGCATACAGGCTGGCCACTTCGTTATAGCCGTTGAACATCTGCGTGGGATGGTTCTTGAAGAAGGAGGGCAGACGCTGTTCCTTGGCCTGGCTCCAGCGCGGGTGGTCCACCGTGGGGTTGACGTTGGAGTAGAAGCCGTATTCGTGGGCGTTGGCCATATTCCACGTGGTGGGGGGCTGGCTGCGCACCAGCTTGATTTTGACGATGGATTTGATGCTCTTGAAACCGTATTTCCACGGCACCACCAGCCGCACCGGCGCGCCATCCTGCGGCGGCAGCGTCTCGCCGTACATGCCCACGCAAAGCAGCGCCAGGGGGTGCATGGCTTCATCCAGGCGCAGGCCTTCGACATACGGAAAATCGATGCCCGCCATGGCCGGCCGCGCCAGCGGCATCTGTTTCAAATCCCAGTAGCTCTCGAATGCCACGTACTTGGCTTTCGACGTGGGCTGAACCACGTTGAGCAACGCGCTCAGCGAATAGCCGATCCAGGGCACCACGATGGACCAGGCTTCCACGCAGCGGTGCCGGTAGATACGCTCCTCCAGCGGCGCCAGCTTGAGAATGTCGTCCATCGAGAACTTGCGCGGCTTGGCGACGTCACCTTCCACCGAGACCGTCCACGGGCTGGTCCTGAAGTTCTGCGCGTTGCGCGAGGGATCGCTTTTGCCGGTACCGAATTCGTAGAAGTTGTTGTAGTGCGTCACCAGGTCGAAAGTGTTCTGCTGCTCGGTGGTGCTGAACTGGCTCTTCCTCAGATTGGGGAGCTTGGTTAAGGCGAAGGCGCGGCCGCGGGGCGACAACAGTTCCCAGGCGGTGAGGAATGCCGCCGGCGCGGCGGCCAGAAACTTGCGCCGGTCCAGGTAGACATTCTTCGGAGTGACGTCTCCCTGGCGAAGGTCGCCGGGCTTGCCGATCAACATCTCCTGCACATCCCCTCTCTCATTTGGACGCTGCCAGGCATGCGCTCCGCTCCGACAAACTCCGCAGCCATCCCCTTTCGCGGACCCCATGCTTCCAGCGTTGAACACGAGCCGGTTGCGGCAGCCTCCTGCTCTTAGTATGATGGAATTTCCCCGTAAATGATTCTCGCTTTGGGTGGGAGCGGTGCGGGTCCGGACGGGTGGCCGAGCGGCTAATGGCAACAGACTGTAAATCTGTCGCTCCTTGCGAGCTACGGAGGTTCGAATCCTCCCCCGTCCACCAGAGTTTGTAGAGCCGGCGGTGGAGCGCAGATTCAGCTCCCGGCGGGCGCAGAGTTTGGCCGTTGTAGCTCAGTTGGTAGAGCGCGTCCTTGGTAAGGACGAGGTCACCAGTTCAATCCTGGTCAACGGCTCCAGGTTTATAGCGGTTGATCGGTAGACCGTTTGTAGCGGAAGGCCACCAAGTTCAATTCGGGGCGACGGCCTCGGAATTACGCACAGTTGACTGCTCCGGAGTATTCCTACGGGGCGCGCGCGGCGTTCGGGCATGTCCGGCCCGCGAACAGGCACAATAGCGAAAGGAGTAATCAAAATGCCTCGCGAGATCATTACTTTCCAGTGCGAGGAGTGTAAGAATCGCAACTACACTTCGACCAAGAACAAGAAAATCACCACCGAGCGGCTGGAAATGAAGAAGTTCTGCCGGCATTGCCGGAAACACCAGCCGCACAAGGAAATCAAGTAGAATGGGAATCGGGTGAGAACGAGCCGGGCCCCCGCCACGGGGGAAGTGACCCAGGGGCGTAGGTTTAACGGCAGACCAGCGGTCTCCAAAACCGCGAGTGGGGGTTCGAATCCCTCCGCCCCTGCCAATCACCCGTTTCGCCGGTAGCGAGTCAGGAGCAAGCAAGCGTTATGGCCGATGAGAAGAAGAATTGGTTGCAGGCCACCAAGGAATACATCAACGAGTTGAAGCTTGAGATGCGCCTCGTCTCCTGGCCGACCCGGAAGCAGGTGGAAGGCAACACCGGAGTGGTGATTTTCGCGGTCTTCGCTTTCGCCGCTTATTTCTGGGTAGTGGACTCCATACTCTCCCGGGGCGTCAAGGGAATTCTTTCGTTCTTCACCAGGTAGCCGGATGATGGAAGGCGACGACAACGTGCACATTGACGAGCAGCCCGCGGCCGAACCGGTAGAGGAGCAGGCAGCGCCGGAAGAGTCTTTACCGGCGGAGGTCCCTTCCGAAACCGCGGCGGAGGCAGCGCCCGTCGAAGCTGTTTCGGAAGCTGTGCCGGAGGCCGAGCCCGCCGAAACCGCCGCAGTCCCCGCCGAACCGGAGGAACCTGTCGCCGAAGTTGCCGCCCCACCCGCTGAAACCGAGGAACCTGCCGCCGAGGCGCCCGCCGCGCCTCCGGCCTATGACGAATCGTCGCCCCGGAAGTGGTTCATCATTCACACTTACTCCGGCTTCGAGAACAAGGTGAAGGAATCGCTGCAAACGCGATCGGAAGCGTTCGGTTTCGCCGATAAGATTGGCCAGATTCTGATTCCGACCGAGGAAGTGGTGGAGCTGCGCAACGGCAAGAAGGTCACCAGCCGCCGCCTGGTCTATCCCGGCTACGTGCTGGTGGAAATGGAAATGAACGACGAGCTGTGGCACGCCGTGAAGAACACGCCGCGCGTCACCGGCTTCGTCGGCGGCGGCAACGCGCCGGTTCCGCTGAGCGCCGATGAAGTCAACCAGATTCTGTACCGCCAGGCGTCTTCCGCCGAGCGGCCGCGCCCCAAGATGACGTTCGAAAAGAACGATTCGGTGCGCATCGTGGATGGCCCGTTCGCCAACTTTTCGGGCAAGGTGGACGAGGTCAACACGGAACGCGGCACGCTGCGCGTCATGGTCACTATCTTCGGCCGGTCCACGCCCGTCGAACTGGAGTTTCTACAGGTCGAAAAAGCTTAATACCGCGGGCGGACGACGTGTGATCGTCAGCCGGCCGCGCCAGAGGAATCGAAGAATGGCAAAAAAAGTTACCGCACAGGTGAAGCTGCAAATACCGGCCGGCAAGGCCACCCCGGCGCCCCCGGTGGGCACCGCGCTCGGGCCGCAGGGCGTCAACATCATGGACTTCTGCAAGGCGTTCAACGCCAAGACCTCGGGCAAGGACCAGGAAGGCCTCATCATTCCCGTGGTGATCACCATCTTCTCCGACCGCTCATTCACCTTCATCACCAAAACGCCGCCCGTCCCGGTGCTGATCAAGCGCGCCGTGAACCTGGCCAAAGGGTCCGCCGAGCCGCACAAGAACAAGGTCGGCAAGATCAGCAAGAAGCAGGTGGAAGAGATCGCCAAGATCAAGATGCCGGACCTGAACTGTTTTGACCTGGAAGCCGCCATGCGCAGCGTGGCCGGCACCGCTCGCAGCATGGGCGTGGACGTGATATAGTCTTTGCTGCGATTCGTTTTTGGTCTGAAGTATTGCGCGGCGTCTCCGGACGCCGCTTTTTTTTGGACCTTGCGCGACCGGGCTAATCGCATAGCGCGTGCCAACGCTGCCGGGGCGCCAATATTCGCAGTCACGGAGAGTCCGCGCCGCCATCCGTCGAAACCTTGTGTGGCCAGCCGTAACCTGAGGTTGGCCATCCAAACATCTGCTTTGTAGCAACCTAATGCTTTCGCGGCAACCGTCGATAGAAGGGGTGTGCCCAGGCGGTACATACTCGCGTTGCTATGCTTAGGGGTCTGTGGCGCGTCCGCGTGGATCTTGCATCTCAACGCACCCCCTCCGGCGCGGGTGTATCGGATCGGCTTTCAGCATTCGCCGCCCAGACAATTCGTGTCGAAGACGGGAGAGCCATATGGGCCGGTGATCGATACGGTGCGCGAGGCGGCGCGTCGGGCCGGTATTGCTCTGGAATGGACCCATGCGCGCGAGGGCCCGGATGCGGCCCTGCCGAGCGGGAAGGTGGATCTCTGGCCGATTGTGGCCGACCTGCCGGAGCGGCGGAAGATGTTCTACGTCAGTGAGCCGTTCGAGGAAATCACCTATTGGCTGGTTTCTCTGAAAGGAAGAAGGATCCGGTTCCAGGACATGGCAGGGCGAACACTGGGCCACCAGGAGGGTCTCTCCTCGCTGATCGCGAGCCGGAACTTTCCCATGTCGCGTAGAATCGCTTTGCCGGACGTGCGGGCGGTGATGCGATCGTTATGCCGGGGAGACTTCGACGCCGGCCTTTTTCAGGGCAGCCCGCTCGATCAGCACCGCGACGGGAGGGTTTCGCTCTGCGACCAGGAGCTCACCTTCTTTCCCTTGCCCAAAGGACGCGTCGCGTCGGGCATTGGGGCCACACGCAGAAATCCGGGGGCAGTGAAGGCCGCCGATCGGATTCGCGCCCAAATCGGCGAGATGAGCGACGATGGTTCGCTCGCGGAGATTCAGTTCCGCTGGTATGCCAATCCATTCCAAGAGTCCAGCACCCTGCAGAGGATCGCGCGCTCCCGGTCTGAGAACCGGCTTCTGCTGGGCGGGCTGACGCTTCTGGTCGCAGCGCTCGGGACGGTGGTCGGGCTGGCGCGGCGGCTGCGGACAGCGAAGCTGTGCGCGGAGCGGGCGACGGTGGCAAAATCGGAATTCATCGCCAACCTCAGCCATGAAATCCGGACGCCGATGAACGGCATCATCGGCATGACGGGGCTGGCGCTGGCTACGGAGCTCACCGCGGAACAGCGCGATTATCTGGACACGGCGCAGTTCTCCGCCGAATCGCTACTGCGCATCCTCAACGACATTCTTGATTTTTCCAAAATGGAAGCGGGCAAGCTCGAGATTGTGCGCGAGCCGTTCGTGTTGGAGCCTGTTTTGCGGGACCTGGTCCGCTTGTTCGGTCTTGCGGCGGAAGAGAAAAACGTGAAGCTCCACTGCGGCGTGCAAGCGGGAATTCCGGCGATGGTAGCTGGCGACACGGGCAGACTGCGGCAGGTCCTGGTGAACCTGGTCGGCAATGCAATCAAATTCTCCAGCGGTGGCGAAGTACGTCTGACAGCGGCGCCGGAGGCGGGGCCGGCGGGCGGTGTGAGGTGTCACTTCGCAGTGTCGGACGAAGGGATTGGCGTTCCGGCCGCGAAGCAGGCGGTGATTTTTGCGCCGTTCGAACAGGCCGATGCGACTACCACACGCAGATTCGGCGGCACGGGCCTTGGCCTCTCTATCTCCAGACGGCTGGTGGAGTTAATGGGCGGGCGCATCTGGGTGGAGAGTCCCTGGTTGGACGAAGACGGACGTCAAAAGCAGGGAAGCCGGTTTCATTTCACGGCGCGTTTTGAGAAATGCGCTCAACGTGAGGCGGCGACGCCGGAACCCGCGGTGGCGCGCGAAGAAACCGCGCTGCGGTTGCTGGTGGCCGAAGACAACCTGGTGAATCAGAAATTGATCCGGCGGCTGCTGGAAAAACGAGGCCACTCCGTTTGCTTGGCGTCGAACGGCGTGGAGGCTCTGGCCCGGCTGGCCGGGGAGCGATTCGACATGCTGTTCCTGGACCTTCAAATGCCCGAACTGGACGGAATGGAAACGTGCAAGAGGATTCGTGCGGCGGAGAAGGAGAGCGGTCTGCACCTGCCGATCGTTGCTTTGACGGCACACGCCATGAGCAGCGATCGCGAGAAGTGTCTGCAGGCCGGGATGGACGGGTACTTGAGCAAGCCCATTCAGGTAGCAGACCTGGCCGCGGCTCTCCGCACCGTGCCCATCGCTCATACCGAAACGCCACAGCCGGGCCCGCGTGCGGCACCCGCGATGGCGGAATGATGCCACGAGCACGGCGATGGTGTCATATTGGTGCCCGCTCGCGAAGGAATGTCTTCACCAGCTTCCGGAGCTGGTCGCGAATGCGCCGGAAGGCGGCCAGGCGTTCCTCTTTCGTGCCCTGAACGGCTGCCGGATCTTCGAGGCTCCAGTGAATTCGCTCGGTGGCTCCGGGGAAGATGGGGCAATTGTCGCGCGCGCTGTCGCACACCGTCACCACGAAATCGAACGCTTGCCCGGCGAACTCATCGACCGATTTCGAGCGGTTGCCCGAGATATCGATTTCAATCTCGTGCATGACCGTGACCGCCTCCGGCCGAACCCGGCTTGGCCTGATGCCGGCACTGGATACCTCGTAGCCTGCGCCACCCTCAGCACGAAATAAGCCTTCGCCCATCTGGCTGCGGGCGGAGTTGCCGGTGCAAAGCACCAGGATACGCGTTTTCTTCACAGCAAATCTCCCTTTGGAAGATTGATTAGCGCCTCAGGGCCGGACACTCGCCCGGCAGCCTGGAGGCCAGCTCCGGGTGTCCGGAAGACTCAGGCTTAGCCGCCGGCCACGCTGGGCCGCGTTGACTTCGCCACTGTCAACGCCGTACGAGAGCTTCAGGCCGGGACTTATCCGCCTTCCTGCTGGGGCAAGCTCGTCTACTGTCTGCCGATTCGATCAATCTCGCTTTGGATGACTTCTTCCTCAAGCGTGGCTAGCGGCAGGGAGAGGAACAAGGTGATCCTCCGATCCAGGATCGAAAACGCTTCGAAGAAGGCACGCTCAATCTCCTGCTGTGTTCCTTGAACCGCCGCGGGGTCTGGAACCCCCCAACGCGCCGTCAGGGGATGCCCCGGCCAAACGGGGCACACTTCACTGGCTGCTCTGTCACACACCGTAAACACAAAATGCATCTGAGGTGCGCCGGGCTTAGCGAACTCATCCCAACTCTTGCTGCGCAACCCGTCCGTCGGCATGTCGGCACTCGCTATTTGTCTGAGCGCCTCGGGGTGGACACGACCGGTGGGGTGGCTCCCTGCGCTATAGCCGCTGAAGTTCGGGAAACCCTTCCGATTCAAAATTGCTTCTGCCATAACGGAGCGCGCCGAATTGCCCGTGCACAGGAACAGAACGTTGAAATGTCGGGGTGTCACATCGCTCTCCAGCGCCGGGCCGGCCGGCCGCATCCAACCATTGACATCGATCTCGCGGAAACACGCATCTTCATTTTCCTATCTCCTTCATTGCCACCTCCCAACTGTCTCCCCGCTCTTGCGCTGACCTAGCCAGACGGCCTCAACCGCCCCCCTCCATTTCCGGAAACCAATGCCGGGTCCGGTTGCAAACGGCGCAGACCGATAGCATCACCGGAACCTCAATCAAGACTCCGACAACCGTGGCCAGCGCCGCTCCGGAGCCGGGTCCGAAGAGCGCAATGGCCGTCGCCACCGCCAGTTCGAAAAAGTTGCTCGCGCCAATCAGCGCTCCCGGCGCGGCTACGGCGTGACGGACTCTGAACAGCCGCATCAATCCGTATGCAAGCGAAGAGTTGAAGTAGACCTGGAGCAGAATCGGTACGGCAATCAGCAGAACGTGAAACGGCTTGCCGAAAATATTGTCGGCCTGAAAAGCGAAGATGAGTACCAGCGTTGCCAGCAACGCGAGCATGCTCACCGGCGCAAAGCGCGGCAGAAACCGGTTCTCGAACCACTCCCGGCCGTGTGTCCGGATGAAATACGTCCGCAACGCCGTGCCTGCGCCGAGCGGAATGACGATGAAGATCGCCACCGCGTATAGCAGCACGGCAAACGGAACGTGCAACGAGGAAGCTCCATTCACCAGGAACCGGACGATGGGAGCGAACAGGAACAGCATGATGAGATCGTTCAATGAGACCTGGACCAGCGTATAGGCAGGATCGCCATCGGTCAGGTAACTCCAGACGAAGACCATCGCGGTGCAAGGCGCGGCGGCGAGGATGATGCAGCCGGCGATGTACTGGTCGGCATCCGCGGCCGGAATCCAGGCCGCGAACACGTGCCGGAAAAACAGCCAGGCGATGAGCGCCATGGAAAATGGCTTCACCAGCCAATTGACGAAGAGCGTCACCAGCAGCCCGCGTGGCCGCTTGCCGACCTGCCGGACGGAAGCGAAATCCACTTTCATCATCATCGGAACGATCATCAGCCAGATTAGAATCGCGATCGGAACGTTGATCTGGCTGCCGGCCCCGAACTCCATGCGCCGCAGGGCGTCGGCTGCGCCGGGCATCGTTCTTCCCAGCAGCACGCCCACAATCATGCAAGCGGCCACCCAGACGCTGAGGTAGCGCTCGAAATAGTTCAGCCTTTTGGGCGCCGTTTTTTCAGCCATGGTTTGCGTCACTCGGCCCTCCTTGGAATCGAATATCGACGATTGGCGATATCATAGAGCAAAAAAAGAACTTCCTCAGATAATGGCAGCCAGGGCTTTGAGGCGCCGCAAGCCATCGAAATCGATGCAATAGCCGACGCGCGCGCCATCCTGAGCACATCGCACCAGGCCGGCTTCCTTCAAAATGCGCAGATGTTCGGAAACGGTCGATTGCGCCAAAGGCAACTCATCCACAATCTGGCTGCAGACGCGCGCTTCCTTGCGCGAGAGCAGGCGGAGAATGCGAACTCGTGCAGGATGCCCGATCGCCTTCGCCAGTTTCGCCAACTCCTCGTCGGCTTCGGCGCCCTCGAGGGTCTGCAGACTCATCTCGCGTGGCGTCGAGCTTGGAGGGCAGCAGAGGTCGCCCTTGGATCGTTTAGGCATCCTTATCGTCGTTTAACGATAACATCATTCGATCTGGGTTTGCAAGAGGCTTCGCCGGCTCGGGGAGTGCAGGACGGGCAAGCCAAACGAAGGCGCTGAAAAAGTCCGAAAAAGGATTTTGGAGCCACAGATGAACACAGCACAGGGAAGCCGCAACGATGGCTGCGAGCCGGGCCATGCGTTACCCGGCTGCACCGATTGACAATCGGTGCGCAGGTTATCAACCTGCCCACGGTGCCGCTCACAGAAGCTGGCGGAGCAAGGTCCGCTTTGTCGTATGCGAACACAGAGCACCTACTCCGAAATCATCCCGATCGCCTCCAGCCACGTCTCCACCAACTGAGGCCATCCCGTTATCGGATACTTCGTGCGCCGCAGCCCAAACGCATGCCCGCCCTGCGCGTACAAATGCATCTCCACGGGAACCCCAGCCTTCTTCAGCGCAGCATAGTAAGCCAGCGCGTCGTTTACATTGTCCACGTGGTCATCCTCCGCCTGTAGCAAAAACGTAGGCGGCGTCTGGCTGGTGACATGGAGATCGGGGTTCAATGCAAATCCTTCATCGGTAATCGAAAGATGATCCGGATGAGGAACCACAAACTTTTTGGTGCCTTGCTTAGCATCCCATTCCGCCGCGGCAAGCGACAGATGCCCCGGATAAAGAGCCACTGCAAAATCCGGGCGGCAGCTCACTTTGTCGGCCGCATCCACAGCCGGATACAAACGCTTCTCAAAATGCGTGCTGATCGCTGCCGACAAATGCCCGCCTGCCGAAAACCCGAGCACTCCAATCTTGTGCGGATCGATATGCCACTCCGCCGCGTGAAAGCGCACCAGACCCATTGTTCTCTGCGCATCTTCCAACGCCATCGGCGATTCCGGATATGGTCCCGATTTCGGATAGTCCCCCACATCCGTCACGCGGTATTTCAACAGCACACACGTAATCCCTTTGGGCGTCAGCCAATCACAGACCTCCGTGCCTTCAAGATCGATGGCCAGAACTTGATAGCCGCCGCCGGGGAAGACGACAGCCGCAGCGCCCGTATTCTTTCCGCTTGGCGAATAGACTGTCATCGTCGGTCGCGTGACGTGCTCCACGTATGTCCACGGCTTGCCGGCGACCAGGTGGTCGTTCTCTCTCGTCGTAGCGGCCTCCGGCCCCGCGACAGGCTGGGGATCAGGCACCGCCCCCGGCCATATCGGCACTTGCGTATGTCCCGGCGATGGCTGCCAGGTAGTCTGCTGCGCCCTCAGACCACCACACGCAAAGACGACACAGAGAGCAAAGATCAATGGCTTCATCACGATCCACTATACGCGCAAAAACGGGTTAGCTCGCATCGTGAGTGACGGGGGCATGGCGTCCTCTTCCGAGAACGACGGCCAGGGCCCTTATGTTTTGGCGTTTTTCGGCAAGTTCTAAAAGCATGCCGTACCCACGCCGCGCTGGTTCGCGCTCAAGCGCCGGGCTGGTTGGCGGACAGGGCGAGAATGAAGCGCTCCATGACGATGCGGTCGTCGGGGCGCGTGTCACGCATGCCGCGATCGGCTTCGAAGGTCAGTTTGACGGCGCGTTCCAGTTGCGGGCGGCTGAAGCGGGTGAGGGTCTGATGCACCTGTTCGGCGCGCGATCCCCACATGGGGACGCCCAGCCGGGAAAAATGTCCCTGGATCTGCTGCGCGCTTTTGAGGTTGGCTTCGCGCGCCACCAGCGCCATGCGGAATTGCGTGGAAAGGAACGCCAGAGCCAGCGGCAGGTACTCGCCTTCGCGCGTCAGCGTGTCCAGAATTTCGAGCGACCGCGCGCGGTCGCGGCGGCCCAACGCATTCACCAGCGCGAAGATGCTGGACGCGCGCGCATCCGGCACCAGCGCCGCGATATCCTCCACTCCCACCGCACGCTCACCCGCGTAGAGCGCGAGTTTTTCGATTTCGGCCGCGATGCGCGCGATGTCGGCGCCGAGCGATTCCACCAGCAGGTCGAGCGCCTCCGCGTCCAGGTGAGCGCCGGCGGCAGCCGCCAGCCGCTCCGCTTCCAGGCGCGCGGAGCGCGCGTCGAGCCGCCGCAATTCCACCGTTTCCGGGACGGCGGCATAGAACTTCGCCACGCGTTCCAGCTTGCGCTTGTCATCGCCCTCGAAATCGAAGCGGCTGGCTTCGAACACCAGCGCCACACCGGGCGTCGGATCTTTCACGTAGGCGGCCAGCGGCGCCGGGTCGCCATCGGCGGCCGCTCCGCTGCTTTCGCCATCACCTTCGGCCCCGCGGCCCCGCGGTAACGCGGCCTCCGCGTTTACTACCCAGATCAGCCGCTCGGCGGCAAACAACGAGAGCGACCGCGCATCGTCCACCACGCTGGCGAGCGAGACCTCGGCCAGGTCGTGGGCGGTGACGGCTTCAGGAGGAAACGCCACCGTCAGGGCCCGCTTTACCTGCTGGCGCTGATATGCTTCGGGTCCGATCAGCAGCGCCACTGCCGGCGGACCGCCTTTTTTCACGCGCGACAGGAACTGCGGAACGGTCACGGTTGCCGCCGCTCGCTCTTTCGACGGTTTATGGACAAGCTAAAGTATGCCCCACCAGAGCGCGGCACTAATGTCCCGCCTCTGAGGTTCGTGGACGCAATCTCCACGAGGCTATCGCTCTGTTACAGGGCCTAAAGGCCATATTTAGCAGACACGTCGGCACGGCTGAAGCCGTGCCCTGATACAAAGCTCCGCAATCGTCTTGCAAACCTGTGAGACGCCGCATTAGAAATTCTCCAGGATGGCGCTCACCACGGATTGCGCCACGTCCTTGCTCAAGCGCTGAATAGCGGTGCCGCTTTCGTCGAAATACTGCTGCGGGTTGGTGGAAATCTGGTAGCGTTCGCGCACCTCCATGTTGGGCCGCGAAAACAGCGTTTTGCCGCTGCTCCGCTCGGTGAGGCTGAACTGCATGTTCACAACCACCTGCACGCTGGTGGCGCGGCCGGTTGCCGGGTCGAACAGAGTGGGGAAGTTGCTGAAGGTGAGGACCCGGCCGCTTAACACGGCGTCCGCCTGGCTGGGATCGTCGATCACCTTGTATTTTGTGCGGGCGATCAGCTCGCGCGTGATGTCGGCCGGCAGCAAGCGCGCCAGTTGATAGCGGGTGCTGTTCATCGGGGTGACGGCGACGGTGCGGATGCTCTTCGGCATCAGCTCGCCTTGTCCCGAAAGGTGGTAACCGCAGCCGGCCAAAGCCGCCGCCACCGCCAGCCATGCAGGAGCAAACCGGGTCATGGTAGTTGTCGCGCCACCTCCGCGGCGTTCTCCGCAGCGAGCCGCAAATTGTCCGCCACCAGCCAGAACCAGCACGCTTCCGGATTGTTGCGGTCCACCGAGACGGCGCCCACGGCGATGCCGCTCTGGCCCGCCTGGCCCACGTTGGTGGGTGGTTCAAATTCGCCCGTGCGCACCTCGATGGGTCCAGCAGCCAAGCTCGCTTCCAGCGCCTCGATGCCCGGATTGCCATCGAATTCCACCCACGCGGAAATGCTATAGCCGTGAAACACCGGCGCCTGAATCAGCCGCAGCGAAGGCAGGGGCGCGCCGCTGCCTTCGCCGGGCAACGCCAGCAGGGTGGCCAGGTGCCGCTCAATGCGCAGCTCCGTATCTTCGAGCGAGGCCGGCGCCTCCTCGCCATAGCGCGCCAGCATGTTGAATCCGAGTTGCGCATCGAAAACCGCGCGGGGAAGCTTCTGGAACGAAAGCAGGCTGATGGTCTGCTGCTGCAATTCGCTCACCCCGCGCATATCGTGCTCGCTCGCCGGAGCGAAAATCTGGACCACGCTCCGCCGGATGGGATCGTGCGTGTGCAGCCGGCGCAGAAACAGCGCCAGCGCGATGGCAGCCGGATGCGCGATCACGTGAATTCTGGCGCCGGCCGCGTCCACAGCTTCTTCTACTGCTTCTTCTTCGGCGGCGGCTTCCACCAGCGGCGCTCTCAGCCGCGCGTCCGGCAACTCCTCGGCAAAACCGGTGAGATCGATGACCGCCGTCGAGTCGTCACCGTCCAGCAACTCGAGTGCCTGCCGCGCCGAGTCTGCGCCTCCGGCCAGAACTACTGCGCGCGCGCCGGTCAGCGAGTCGGCGCCCAGGCCGCCCACCACGGCCGCCGTGTCGCCCACCCGCGTCAGCGCGCCCGGCTCCTCGTCCTCGGCGGCAATCAGCTTGAGCGTGAGCTCCGGCTCGCCGGTTGCGGCGACATCGCGGACCTCGCGGCCCATCAGCGACTCGCTACCCACCACCGCGATGACCGGCGTTTTAGCCAACCTGGTGCTCCGGAGTGCGCGCCGCGGGCGCGTGCCGCAAGCGGCGACGGATGGCGCCGCCAATACGAATCACAATCCCGCTGGCCACATAGCCGCCGGCCAGCGCCAGCCACATCGGCTGCGAGTAATTCCAGAGGCCGTAAATGATGGCGCCGGCCAGAATGATGATCAGCGGCGTATACGGCTTGGAAAGATTAATGCCTTTGAAGCTGTGATAGCGCCATGTGCTGACCATCAGGAAACTCATCATCAGCAGCAATCCCAGCCACAGCACCGCAATCGGCCACCAGACGAGTGGTTCGGCATCGAACGCCCACACCACCGCGGCCACCATGGCGGCGGCCGCCGGAATGGGCAGGCCGACGAAATATTTGCGGTCCGGCCGGCCGGGATTCTTGGGGACGGGATTCTTTTGAATGTTGAAACGCGCCAGCCGCGCAGCGCCGCACAGCAGGAACAGGAACGAAATGAAGTAGCCGGCATTGAAAATCTGGCCGCGAATCTTCTCGCCCATGGCGGGGTCCAGAAACTGCACGCCCCAGGAGAACGCCAGCACCGCCGGAGCCATGCCGAAGCTCACCACGTCCGCCAGCGAGTCCATCTCACGCCCGAATTCGCTGGTGGTGTTGGTCATGCGGGCGATGCGCCCGTCCAGGCCGTCGAGCAGCACCGCCGCGCCGATGGCCTTGGCAGCCACCGCGAAATGCTCGGCCGCGCCGGCGCCGCCGACGGTTGCGAGCATGGCGCCGTGGAACGACCGCAGAATGGAAAGATAGCCGAGGAAGATGTTGCCGGCGGTAAACAGCGTGGGCAGCGCGTAAGCTGCGCGCCGCGGCCGCCGTTCCGGCGATTTGGGATCCACCAGCCGGTCTCTAAGCCCCATGGCCCGGCTCCCGCCGCCGCGCGATGACGCTCGATCCAGCGCTGACGTGCTCACCCAGCCGAACCGTGATTTCCCAATCCGGCCCCAGCAACACATCCACGCGCGAACCAAACTTGATCAGGCCCACGCGTTCGCCCGTCGCCACATGGTCGCCCGGCTTCTTGTTGAACACGATGCGCCGCGCGATCAGGCCCGCAATCTGCTTGAACACCACGGGCGAGCCTTCACCCTGAACGGTGACAATGTTTTGCTCGTTCTCAGTGGAACACAGCTCGCGGCTGGCCACGTGGAAACTCCCACGATGATATTCCACCTTGCTTACCGTGCCCGCCACCGGCGCGCGGTTCACGTGGACGTCGAAAATATTCAGGAAGATACTGATGCGGCTTACGTCCGGGTTCTCGGCTTTCACCGCCACCACCTTGCCGTCGGCGGGCGCTACCGCCAGCGGCCCTTCCGGAATCGCGCGCTCCGGGTCGCGGAAGAAGTACAGGCAGAACAGGGCGGCCACCCATAGCGGCACGCCGAACCATGGCCCAGCGAGCCAGCAGACAACGCCGCCGGCGCCGGCCAAGGCGAGCGCGTAATAAACACCGTCGATTACGATCACGACAGTTTCATTTTCCCATGAATGCCATGAAGGGACGAGCGACGCTCCCGGAGTTCGCTGGCGCCATCGACCGATTCCTCACGGTCGCGGCTCTGAAAAGCGCTCCTGATCCGTCGCCAGATCCTCACCCGCGGCTGACAAAGCGAAAGAACAGCGCCTGCTTGGAAACCGGCTCCGCCAGCGCAGAAAGCGACGCCATCTGGTGCTCGCTGAGGGGCGTGAACTTGCGCGCCAGTTGCACGTTCTCTTCCAGTTGCGCGATCGAATCGCAGCCGATAATCACCGTGCTGACCGGGTGCGAGAGCGAATAATACAGCGCCTCGCGCATGGTGAGCGGCCCCGGCGTGGTGGCAATCACTGCGCCTTCCCACGAGTGTCGCTGCTGCTCCAGCGGCGGCGGAGTCCAACTCGCCAGCAGCCGGCTGCGCCCCGGCACCTTCATGCCGATGATGCCCATCTGCTTCTCCACCGCCAGCGGCAGAAGCTGGTCCCGGAAACTGAAGTGATACCGGTCGGCCGCATTCAGCGCCATCAGGATGGTGTCGAATGGGTGGCGGCGGATGGCCTCCATCAGCGGCTCTGGGCGGAAGTGGCCGGTGACACCCAGGTAGCGCACCATCTTCTGATCCTGCGCCTGCCGCAGCGCCTCCATGGCGCCGCCCTTCGCGAACACCGCGTCCACATCCTCCTCCAGGCCGATGTCGTGCAATTGCCAAAGATCCAGGTGATCCGTCTGCAGCAGCTTCAAGGATTCCTCGAGCATGCGCAGGCTGCCGTCGCGGGTGCGCTCCTTGGTCTTGCTGGCGAGGAAGGCCTGCGCGCGGCGGCGCTTCATTACCGTGCCGATGTAGCGCTCGCTCCAGCGCTCCGGGCCGCCATAAATCGAGGACGTATCGAGGTAGTTCACGCCCAGATCGAGCGCCCGTTCCACAATCGGCACCGCGACAGCTTCGTTGTTCCCGCGCTCCAGTGCCGCTTGGCCGCCAAGGCTGAAGATGCCGACCTTGTACCCGGTGCGCCCCAGGTTGCGCACCGGCATGGGCAGCGCAGCCGCCGGGTTCTGCGGGGCCGGCGCGGCGTTCTGTGGCGAGGTCGCCGATTGGCTCAACGCGGCATTGCCCATTAAACCTGCCGCCGCTGTGGCGCCGCCTAGTTTCAGGAAAGCTCTTCTGCCAGCCTGACTGCCTTCCGGAGTTCTTTTTCCCATCGCGATTCTCCTTGCAGAAAGTCTATTTTGTGGCCCAGTAGGCACGGTGCCCGATGTAATCCGGGTCCGGCAGATTCGCCAGAATGATGCGCCGCAGCTCCAGTATATCCACCTCGCCCTGCTTCCGATAAAGAACTTTGCCGTCCGGCGCGATGAGCATGGTGAAGGGCACGCCGGAATCCCAGGTAGGGTCGAACGCCGCCTGCATGGCGTACGTATCGGTGGAGGCGAACTGAAGGTTGCGGCTCGAAGCGTGCTGCCGGGCGAGCGCTTTCTCCACCCCCGGCCTCTCATCGGGCAGGTTGGCGGCTACGGTGACGAAATCGAAGTCGCGCCCGCGATACATGCGATACGTCGTTTCCAGGTCAGGAAACTCGGTCATACACGGTCCGCACCAGGTGGCCCAGAAATCGACCAGCAACACCTTGCCGGTGGGGTTGGCGCGCAGTTTCTTCAGCTCGGCTGCATCAGCCATCTCCAGGCGCACCGGTTCCGCTTCAATCCTATTCATCTCGGCGAGTTGGTTGGCCTGCTTCGATTTCCATTTGGTGGAGCAGCCGAAGACGCCGGTGTGCGGCACCGCGACGGGACGGCCCTCGAGCAGCGCGTCGATGGCGTTGCGCGCATCCCCGGTTGTCACCAGCGATTCGCGCTGGCTGTTATCGATGCGGCCTTCATAGGCCAGCTTGCGCGCCGCATCGAAGATGAATACGTGCGGCGTGGCCTTGGGCCCGTATGCCCGCGACACCGCCTGCGTTTCGCCATCGTACAGATAGGGGAAATTGAAGTGCCGGTAACCGGCGCGGATTTTCATCCCTTCCAGATCGTCGCTGACGTCGGTGTAACCGAGCTCGGAGAGCAAAATCGCGCTCGCATCGTTCGGCTCGATGGCGACGAAAGCGACGTTCTTCCCGCGGTAGTCCTCGACGAGTTGCTTGATGCGGCTTTCGTAAAGCTGGGCGGTGGGGCAGTGATTGCATGTGAAGATCACCACCAGCACGCGGCTGCCTGCGTATTCCGCTAGCGTATGGACCTTGCCGTCGATGCCGGGGAGCGAAAAGTCGGGAGCTGCGGAGCCGAGCGCGAGCGTCGGATGAGCGTCATCCGCCATAGCAAAGAAAGCGCATGCCAGGAAAACCAGCAGCCGCCACACTACGTTTACCCCCTTGAAGCACCGTTCATGACAAGTGTACCAACCGCTCCGTGACGGTCGCGGCTCCGGTTGGCCTGGCAATCCCCGACGGGCTCCCAGACGAGACGCACTCATCGCGCCTCCCGCTCCTCATCTCACAAACCTCAGGCGCCGTAGCGTCGCTGCCGGCTCGGTCCCGTCAAATCGCCGCACCGGAGCTTTCTCGCGGCCGTCGTCGAGGGCCACGCCGAACGGGTAGGCGGTGTACCCGAAGCGGCGTTTCAGCAAATCGAAATCCGATGTCACCACGGCCTTCAACCCGCTCTCCGCCACAAACTGCCCCGCAAACTGCGGCAACTCGACGGGAATCGCCACCACGCGCGTGTCACCCCATTCGAGCTGGGACATTCGCTTGGCGGACTCGAAACAGTGCGAGCAGGCCGGGTTGAAGAAGAAGAGGAAATACTTTCCGTGCGCGATGGCGTACGGTTGTCCGCCAACCAGGATGCTGGCGGGCGCGCGAGTCCCGCTCTCCCGCACCTCGCTGACCCCGTACGAGACCAGCGCGAAAACCGCCACCGCCCCGGCAATCACCAGCGCGCTGCGGAAACTGCCCGACGGTTTCGACCACCATCCCGCCACCAGCGCCAGCCCCAGCATCGCCAGGTCGCCTAGGAAAAACTGCGGTCCCACCGCCCGCTTGATCCAGGGGAAGCAACTGCAGTCGTCACCGCGCAGCGCGCCGTAACGGGCGGCAAAATAGCCCATGAACGCAATCAGCAGCAGGCCGATGAGGATCGCACCCCAACGCCGGAACCGCGGCACCAGAATCAACACCGCGCCCAGCGTCTCGGCAATCCCCGCCACCAGCGCCAACGGCAGGCTCAGCGCGCCCGGAAACTGCAGTTGGGTGATGCGCTGGGCCCAGCCCTGAGCGTCGGTGATCTTCCACAGCCCGGAGAGGAGGAACAGAACCGCCAGCAGAACGGCCGCTATCCAGCTCAGTTTGGTCTTCCAACCCGGCAGTTCAACGGCGAGCAAGCGGAAACATCCCCTCCCGCGGCTGTGCCATACTGTCGTGCATGGCATCATTGTAGCCCCTCGGAGATGTGCGAGGGAGGAGATGCCCGGCTTCCGGTTGCGCCTCATGCTGGCTCTGGTTTGCACGCTCGCGTTCGCCTTTGCTTCCGCCGGGGAACTGGTCAACCAGGTGTACACCATTCCGGCCGATGAGTGGCGCTACCTGGATCTCGGCATCGGGCAGCGTCCCACGCTGGTCGAAGCCGAGTACCAGGTGACCGCCGGTTCGGAACAGGTCCGCCTGGCCGTAATGCGGCGCGACGATCTGGAGCACCTGCGTGAAGGGCTGCCTCATGGCGTGGTGGACGCGACCGAACCCGGCGGTTCCGGCAAGCTCACGTGTGAGCTGCGGCCGCCCGGCGGGTACGTGCTGGTGGTCGACAATCGAGTCGGCGACGGCCACGCCGCGGTGGTGCATCTGCGCATCCGGCTGGGTTTCGCGCCCGCCGCCGGCGCCATCCCGGAACGGCTTTCGCCGCAGCGCCGCCTGGCCGTGATCCTGGTCAGCTTCGCTGCGTTCTTCGCCATCGTCACCTGGTCGGGCCGCAAGCTGCTGCCTCCGGTCAGGCGTTGAAAGCCTCGTGCGCGGCAGCGATGGTCTGCCGGATATCGTCTTCGGTGTGCGCGGCCGACACAAACGCCGCCTCGAACTGCGACGGCGCCAGGTACACGCCGCGCTCCAGCATGGCGCGGAAATAGCGGCCGAAGCGGGCCGTATCGCTACGCTTGGCGGATTCGTAGTCCGTCACCGGCCCATCGGTGAAGAAAAAGGTGAACATCGAACCCACTTGATTCACCGTGACACCAGCCGGCGGGGGGGCGCATAACTCGGCGGCGCGCGCCTCCAGCCGCTGGTAGATTTCCGGATGCGCTTTCAGATGCCGCAGCATGGCCAAGCCCGCGGCCACCGCCAGCGGATTGCCGGAAAGCGTACCCGCCTGGTAGACCGGCCCGGTGGGCGCCACCTGGCTCATAATGTCCCTGCGGCCGCCATATGCGCCCACGGGCAGGCCGCCGCCAATCACTTTTCCCAGCGTGGTCAGATCCGGCCGGATGCCGTACCGCTGTTGCGCGCCGCCGAAGGCCACGCGAAACCCGGTCATTACTTCGTCGAAGATCAGCAGCGCCCCGTGGCGGCTGGTCTCGTCGCGCAGCGCTTCTAGAAAGCCCGGCGCCGGCGGCACGACGCCCATGTTGCCGGCCACCGGCTCCACGATCACCGCCGCAATGCGCGCTCCGTGCGTGTGAAACGCCGCTTCCACCGCGTCCGCCGAGTTGTAGGGCAGCGCAATGGTCGAATCCGCGAAGCTCTTGGGCACCCCCGCCGTGTCCGGCAGGCCCAGCGTTGCCACGCCGGAGCCGGCCTTCACCAGCAGCGAATCCACGTGGCCGTGATAGCAGCCTTCGAACTTCACCGTCAGATCCCGCCCGGTGAAACCGCGTGCCAGCCGGATCGCGGACATGGTTGCTTCGGTGCCCGAATTCACCAGCCGCACCATTTCCATCGAAGGCACGGCGTCGCGGATGGCCTCGGCCAGCTCGACCTCCGCTTCGGTCGGCGCGCCGAAGCTGGTGCCGATGGCGAGCGCCCGCTCGAGCGCCTCCAGAATCTCCGGATGCCGATGGCCCAGCAGCAGCGGTCCCCAGGAGCCGACGTAATCGATGTAACGGTTGCCGTCCACATCAATGACGTGCGACCCTTCGCCGCGCGCCAGGAACAACGGCTTCCCGCCCACGCTGCGAAACGCCCGCACCGGCGAATTGACGCCGCCCGGAATGAGCTCCAGCGCGCGGCGAAAGAGCGATTCGGACTTGGAATGATTCATCTCAAGTATGCCGGCGTGGTTCGGGCAGTCCTGCCTGCCGTATCGAGATTCATCTCGACATTTGTTGCGCGCAACACTTTACCGACGCCAAAGAAACGTCGCCACGACTGGCGACGCTGCAGGCAAGACTGCCCGCGCCACGCTCTGCCTGAGCTTCTCACAACAGGCAACTCGGGCTGCGGCCCGGCACCACGCGGGCGAAGCCGAGGCTCATGAACATGTCGTAAAGGCTCCCGTTCAAGTTCCGCAGCAGCCGCCGCTTGAGCCCCGCATAAGGCTGCCGCCCGGCGAACAGATCCTGCATGATGAGGGAGAACCGCGGGCTGCGGCGCGAGAAGTCGACCATCCGCTGCGTCACCGCGCCGCACAGGAACCTGCCCACGAAGAAGCATTTCGCCAGCCGCGCGCCGAATTCCAGGTCGGCCACGAAGTCGCGCTGCAGCAGCGCGCGGTAATGGGCCAGCTTCGCCGTCAGGTCCCCTACTTCGGCCAGCAACGCGCGCGCCGCCAGATCCGCGGAGCGAATCGCATAGTAAAGGCCTTCGCCGGTAAGCGGATCCACCAGCCCGGCCGAATCGCCCACCGCCATCCAGCCGTCGCCGGCCACGCGGTTCGCCTGCCAGGAGCCGCTGTCGAGCGAAGGCAGCAGGTGCGAGTAGAACTTGCCGTCCTGGCGCGAAATGCCGCGGTCCGCCATGAACTGGTCCAGCCGCTTGCGTAACGCCGCCGCCGGTTCGCCCTTGCCGCAGATCCCCACCGAAAGGTGGCCGCAGCGCGGAAAAATCCAGATGTAGCCTTCCAGGCCCGGTAGGAATTGAATGTCGATCCGCTCCTGGTCGCCGGCGACGTAATACCCCAGCGCGGCCATCGTGTCCCGCGGCTTCAATTCGGTGCCCACCTCACGCAGCGGGTTGCGGGCGCCCATTGCCACGATGCAGAAATCGGCGCTGGTGGCGCCGCCCGAGGTGCGCAACTGCCAGCCAGCGCCCTGCCGCTTCATCTCCAGCACGCGCGCCTTTTCGATCTGTGCCCCGGCGCGCTCGGCCCGCTCCAGCAGCATCCGGTTTAGATCGAAGCGGGAGTAGATCACCAGCGGATCGGTCAGCTTCAGGCTGGCTTCGCCGCCGCGCGGCGCGCTCAGTACCGTCTCGTGCACCAGGCGCTTGGGCGTCGAGTTCTCAATCAGGAATGGATACTGGCTGTAAGCCTTGTAAGTAAGTCCGCCGCCACATGGCTTCTCCCACGCCAGTTTCTCGTCGAACACTACCACCCTCAGCCCGGCGGACGCCAACTGCTCCGCGGCGAATGCTCCCGCCGGCCCGCCGCCCAGGATTGCGACTCGTTTCATTTTTTCGTCTTGTCGACGGGAGGCAGATCCTGCAGCGCCGGCATGGTGCCACCCGCACCCGCTCCATGCGGATTCGCCATGGCGCCGGGGGCCATCGTGCCGTGAGGATTTTCCACTCCGCCCGGCATAGCGCCGCCATGCGGCATGCCGCCGGTCTCCTTGCTCCCCGTTACCACCCACCTGGCGCCCCGCTGCTCGAGCAGATAAGTCTTCGACAAGCCCGGCGCGTTTGGGGCGCTCTTGGCCGTAAAGGAGACGTTGGCTTCGCCGTGGTCGCCGGTGATGTTCACGGCGGTCACTTCGATATTCATCGCGGACACATTCAGGCCGCGTCCACCCACGTAATCGATTACTGCCTGGCGTACGGCTTCCTTGCTCGAATCGCTCCGATGACAGCCGGCCAGCGCCAGCGCCGCTAAAACCAGGGCACACGAAATTCGCACTTCTTGATTATAATCCGCCGCCGCCGGCCGCCCCGGCTGCCGCTGCCACATTGGCATTTGCCCGGTTTGCGGATAAACTGATGGCTATGCATGGCAACGAAGAGGTTTTGAAGTGTTTAGCGGAGTCCCTGCGGGCCGAGTTGACGGCCATCAATCAATACTTTCTGCACGCTAAAATGTGCGAAAACTGGGGCTACTTCCGGCTGGCGGGCTACTACCGCAAAGAGTCCATCGAGGAGATGGTGCACGCCGAGAAGTTGATGAACCGGATCCTCTTCCTCGAGGGGGCGCCGAATATGACCGACCTCGGCCCCATCCGCATCGGGACCAATGTCAAAATGCAGTTCGAGAGCGATCTCGCGCTGGAGGTCGAGGCGGTCAAGCAGCTCAACCGCGCCATCAAGGCTTCGACCGCAGTTGGCGATAATGCTTCGCGGGCATTGTTCGAGGAGATTCTCCGGCAGGAAGAGGATCACGTCGACTACCTCGAGGGTCAGCTCCACGCTATCGGCGAAGTGGGCCTCGACAACTACCTCGCGCAGCAACTGCACAAAGGCGAAAAGGACTAGGCCGCATCCCCAGGTCCGCCTTCGGTCGGCGATTCGATCATAATAGCGTCAGAACTCCGCATGCCACTCCACCGCATCGCGGCGCTGTTGCTAGCCGGGCTGGCGCTGAGTGGCCAGGCCGCCGGCCAGATCGTGTGGAACGGCCGCGTGGTCGATCAGAATGACGCCCCGGTAGCCGGTGCGCGCGTCCGCGTTCAGCAGGAAAACGGCGCTACGCTCGAGGCGGAATCTTCGCCTACCGGATCGGTTGTCATCACCGTGCCCGCGCCCGGCCGCTATCTCGTCACCGTGGACCGCGCCGGATATTTTCAGTTGCACCGCCAGATGGTGGAGATCGCGGCCGGCGGCGCCGAGGCCACCCTCGTGCTCAACGTGCAGGAGGAAGTCTTTCAGAGCGTCCAGGTCGGCGTCTTGCCCAATCCCGTCGATGCCACGGTGACCGCCGGAGAGGAGCGGCTGAGCGGCACCGACATCAACGACATTCCTTACCCCGCCACCGAGAGCCTGCGCAACGGCATGAAATTGCTGCCGGGAGCGGTCGAAGACCCGTCCGGGGGCCTCCATTTTCATGGCGCAGCCGAATACCAGACCCAGTACACGCTGAACGGCGTGGATATTACGGACCCCATCAGCGGCCGCTACACCACGCCGCTGGCGGTGGATGGCGTGCAATCGGTGGATCTAGATGCCGCGCGGGAGCCGGCGCAGTACGGGCCCGGCTCGGGCGGCACGCTGGCCATCCACACCGAGACCGGAACCGACGAGTATCGCTATACGATTACCAATTTCATTCCCGGCATCGACGAGAGGGGCGGAACGCGCATCGGCGATTGGACGCCACGCGCCGTTTTCTCCGGGCCCATCGACAAAGGCACCGCCTGGTTCTCCGACAGCGTCAACGGCAATTACAACAGCGGCTATGTTTATGGCTTACCCGCCGGCGCGGACACGAATCCGGCCTGGGCGCTGGGCAACGTAGCTCACGCGCAGGTGAATCTTTCTTCCGCCAACATTTTCTACGCGGACTTTCTGACCAACTTCGATCACCAGGCGCACCTCGGCTTGGGGCCGCTCGACCCGGATCCCACCACCAGCGGACTAAGCGACCATGAATGGCTTCTGGCGGCCAAAGATTCGCACTCCTGGTACGGCGGATCGTTGCTGGAATTTGGCATAGCCTGGCAGGATGTCTATCACCGGCAGGTGCCGGAAGGCACGGCACCCTATCTCTACACCCCCGAAGGCCGCAGCGGAAATTACTTTGTCGACTCGCGCCAAAACGGGCGCCGCGGGCAGGTTTTCGTCAACTACTTTCCTCGCGCCCGCCAGCTTTGGGGACGCCACCAATTGCAGGCTGGAACTAATGCGCAAAGGCTGAATTACGATGCGAGGTTCGCGCGATCGGAGAACGAAATCGTCGGTCTGAGCGGCCTGCCCGAGTTCATTACCACGTTTCGGGGCAGTGGGATATTCAATCGCAGCAACCCGGTGGCATCGGGTTACGTCATGGATCACTGGCAACCCGCCGGCCGCCTCACCGTGGATGCCGGCGCGCGCCTGGATTGGGATGGCCTGGTGGGGTCATCTGCGGTGTCGCCGCGCGTCGCGGTCGCCTGGGCGCCGATGGCGGACAGCCGAACCCGGCTCACCGCCGGCTACGCCATTCTGCGCGATCCCAGCAACCTGGCGCTGTTCTCCTTACCGTTCGATCAGCAAGCCGTCACGGTGCCTTACAGCTCTGCAGGTGCGCCATTGGCGCCGCTCATCACCACGTTTCTTCCCGGGCATGGCCTCAAGTTCCCGAGTTACGGCCAGTGGAGCGCCGGCGCTGCGCGCGACCTGGGACATCGCATTTCGGCGGATGCCGAGTGGATGCGCAAGCGCGGCTCCGATGGTTTCATTTATGCTCCCACGGGCTCGCCCGGTCCGGTCAATTTCGATCTCGTGAGTTTGGCCGGGGGATACGGCGGCGACTACGTTCTCTCCAACTTGCGGCGCGACGCGTACGATGAGGTGGCGTTCACCGTGCGGCAGTCCTTCGGCGACCAGTTTGGCTGGATGGCCAGTTACACCCGCTCGCAAGCCATCTCCAATGCAGTGCTCTCCACCACCATTGACCAGCCGTTACAGGTAATGAGTAACTTCGGCCCCATGCCCTGGGATGCGCCCAATCGCTTACTCGGCTGGGGTTACTTTCCCCTGCACGGCCCCAATTGGGCGCTGGCCGTCCTGGTGGACTATCGCACCGGCTTACCCTATTCCGTTACCACCGATTCCGGCGTCTTGGTGGGAACGGTGAATGCGCAACGCTACCCCGACAACTTCGACCTCAACGTGCATGTCGAACGGCGTTTCGTTTTTCGCGGCTACCGGCTGGGAGTGCGGTTGGGCTGCAACAACGTTACCGGGCACCAGAACTACACGGCCGTGAACAACGTGGTAGACGCGCCCAATTTCGGCCAGCTTTACGGCGCCGAAGGACGGCGCTTCGTAGTGCGCATCCGCATGTTCGGCCGCGTCCGCAAATAATGGGCCCGGCATGCCCGCGGAGCTTCCAGGTTCTTGTCGAAGCGGGCATCGGGCTCGAAGGGCTGGGACTTTCCGTAGCCACGGTTGCCGGCGATGGAACGTATCGGCGCGTGGTACAGTTTGCTGAAGATGCAACTACTCTATGAGGCCATCGCCGGCGCGCGCGTCTTCGATCTGGCGCAGCCCTACTTTCCCGGCATGCCGCACCACCCGTCGCATCCTCCGTTTCTGTTCGGACTGGTGAAGCAGCACGGCGAGTACGTCGGTCCGGCGGGAAACAGTTCCGCGGCGGATGCGCTGGCATTGGGCAGCCACGTGGGTACGCACATTGACGCCTTGTGTCATTTTTCTTGCGGCGGCAAGCTGTTCGGCGGCGTCGAGGCGGCATCCGCCCAGTCGCATCAGCAGGGCCTCAGCGCGCATTCCATCGACACCGTGCCGCCGATTGTTCGCCGCGGTGTCCTGCTCGACGCTGCGCGGCACGCGGGCATGGATGCGCTGCCGGCGGATTTCGAAATTACCCCCGGGCATTTCGAGCAGATCGCGCGCGCGCAGGGCCTCGAAGTGCGACGTGGCGACGTGGTGCTGCTCCGCACGGGTTGGGCGCGCTACTTCCACGATGCGGCGAAGTTCGTGTCGGAAGTGCGCGGTCCCGGCCCGGCCCGGCCTGGCGCGGAGTGGCTCAGCCGGCGCGGTATCTTCGCCGCTGGTTCGGACACCCTGGCGTTCGAGAAAATGCCCGACGCCGCCATGCCTGTGCACGTCCACCTGCTGGTAGAAAGCGGCATCCACATCCTCGAGTGCCTGAACTTGGAAGAACTGGCCGCTGCAGCCGCCTGGACCTTTCTGCTGGTGGCCGCCCCGCTCAAAATCCGCGGTGCAACCGGCGCCCCCATACGCCCGCTCGCAATTGTTCCGCCGCCCTCGCAGGACACGAGGTAACGGGGAGGCCTCCGCCTAGCGCTTCCCCATAGCACTGGCCGTGGTTGAGCTTTGGTAGATGGTCTTGTCGCCGCCGCCGGTAATGGCTCCGATGCCGGCGCCCACCGCAGCTCCGCTGCCCAGTGTTATGCCCGTGATGTCGCGCCCTTCATTGGAAAAATGGGCACCCAGCGTGCCGTTGACAATAGCACCGCCGGCCAGCCCGACCGCCGCGCCCAGCAACGTCCTCATCTTCCGGCTCAGCCGCGGTCTCCGGTAGACGCGGACCACGGTTTCTCTGCTCACCGTGATCTCGCGAGAAGCCTGGTAGGCAAGCTCCGTTTCCGAAGCACGCGCAAATCGGCCCTCCACACGCCTTTGATCGGATAGCGTGATTGCGATCCTGGTTCCAATGTGGAGCCGCTGCACGCGGCTCCACTGGCTGGTATCTTTTGCCACAGCCGGCAACGCGGCTATGGCAAGGGTGACAACGACGAGAGCAAGTCGCTTGGACATGAGCCGGTTTCTTCCGCGTCTTATTATTCCGTCGCCACCGCGACCGTCTTCTCCAGCTTCACGTCCGCCGACGAACCGCCCACCATCAGCTTCACCTGGTCGGCTTCCACCACCCAGCGCTCTCTGGCCATGTCCCAATAGGCCAGCGTCTGCGCCGTCAGCGGTAGTGTGACGGTGCGCGTTTGGCCCGGCACCAGCATGACGCGCTGAAAGCCCTTCAGCTCTTTGAGCGGACGCTGCACGCCGGAGTTGAGGTGCTGCACATAAAGCTGCACCACTTCATCGCCTTTCCGCTTACCCGTGTTAGTAACATCCACGCTCACCGTGATCTCGCCCCCGGCGCGCAATGTCGCGGCGCTGGTCCGTAACCCGGAATACCGGAACGTGGTGTAACTCAGGCCGTAACCGAAAGGATAAAGCGGATCGCCCTGGAAATACATGTAGGTTCTGCCGTGGCGTATGTCGTAATCCATCTTGGCCGGAACCTGGTCGAGCGACTTAGGAAACGTTTGCACCAGCCGGCCGCCCGGGTTGTAGTCTCCGAACAGAACCTCGGCGATGGCCGTGCCTTCCTCCTGCGCGTTGTGAGTGATGTGCAGAATGGCCGGCACGTTCTGCTCGGTCCAATTGATGGCAAACGGAAAACTGGAAACCAGCACCACGACCGTTTTGGGATTGGCCGCGTAAACCTGCTTCACCAGCGCTTCCTGCTCCAGGTCGATCCACTTGCGGTCCATAGCCTCCTTGCCATCGCTGGGCGTCGGGCAGTGGGCCCAAGGCGCATCGCAGGTGGGATGATTGCCTACCAACACAATCGCCACGTCCGATTCCTTGGCCGCTTGCACCGCGGCGTCGTTGTCGTTGTGGGCGGCGTAGTTGACCTTCACCGCCGTGCCAACTCTTTCCTTGATCCCGTCCAGCGGCGTAATCGTGTAAGGCGGCGTGCCGCTGTACCAGTCCAGTGCCACGCTGTTCGCGCGCGGGCCAATCACGGCGACTGACTTCAGCGCGTTCGGGTCGAGCGGCAGCAAACCGCCCGCGTTCTTGAGCAGCACCACCGACTCAAGCGCCACCTGTCTCGCCACTGCCTTGTGGTCACCCAGCTTCCAGGCGTCCTCATCGCCCTTGATCTTGGTGTAGGCAACCCGCTCGGGAGGATCGAGCATCCCCAGCTTGATCATCACGCGAAACTCATTCTCCAGCACCGCATCGATCTCGGGTTCGGTCAGCAGATTCTGCTGGAGCGCGTCGCGCACGGCATTGCCGAAAATGCGGTCGAGGAACTGGTTGATGCCTGCCTTGACGGCGCCCGCCCCGGCGTGCGGGAGGTCGGCGTAATACTTATGGAATCTCACCATGTTTCCCAGTGCGCCGGCATCGGTGCAAATGATGCCGTCCTGCCCCCACTCCTTGATGGTGATGTACTTCAGAATGGGGCTGACTGTCATCGGGATTCCGTTCATGGCGTTGTAAGCCGCCATATAAGCGCGCGATCCGCCTTCCATTACGCCCATGCGGAAGGGCACGGAATAGTATTCGCGCAGCAGGCGCTCATCGAAATTGGATGACGAGCCGTCGCGGCCGTCCTCGTTGCTGTTGGCTAGAAAATGCTTCATCAGCGAAGCCGTCAGCCAGTACTTCGGGTCATCGCCCTGCAGGCCTTTGACCATCGCCACCACCATGGTTCCGTTGAAGAAGGGGTCCTCGCCGAAACACTCTTCGGTGCGCCCCCAGCGCGGGTCGCGGCCCAGGTCGGCGTTCGGCGCGCGCACCACCAGCCCGCCGCGGTGCGTCTTTTCGCTCTGGAAAATGTAGCGCGTCTCGTAGCCCTCGACGCCGCCGGCCTTGCGCACCAGCTCCGGATCCCAGGTCTCGCCCATGCCGATCGCCTGCGCGAATTGGGTTGTCGGGATCGGCGCCGGCCGGCCCCATCCGCCGGGTCCGCCCAGCGCCAGGCCGTGCAAGCCCTCCACGTGGCGCGTGCCGTGAATGCCCAGGCGCGGCACGCTGGGGTCCGTGCCCAGGCAATAAATCTTTTCGTCCACCGTCATTAGCGAGACGATGTTGCGCACTCGCGCCTCAATCGAAAGATCCGGGTTTTGAAATGGATATTTGTACTGCGCCGACGCGTTTCCCGCGCCCCATATCGCCAGCAGGTACAACCCGCCGACCAGATGCACCGCATTCTTCATGATGATGGCTCCTTCGCGATTCACTCACGAAGATGGTAACCCCGCGACGGGGGCCCATGAGCTTGGTGGGGCGGAGCCCGTGGTCTGCTTTCGCGGCTCTGCAACTTGCCGCGCGTTACAATCCAGGCATGCCCAACCATCGAACCTGCGCCGTGCCGCGCCTTGTCACTTGTCCTCGCCGTTCCCTCGGAGCCGCATGGCTCCTCACCCTCGCCGCCGTCTTGCCGTTCGCCGGCACGGCCGGCGCGCAATGGATTCCGCAGAACGCCGTGACGAGTTTTGAGAAGCAGGCCGATGGAGTCGTCTTCACTATGCAGACCGGAGCCCTGCGTGTCCTGGTCTCCACCGACTCCATTTTTCACGTCACCTATGCGCCCACCGCGACCTTCTCCAACCGCCCCGACTACGTAATCGTCAAGACCTCCTGGCCGGCCGTGCCGTTCACCGTGGCCGAAACACCGCGCGCCGTTTTGATTTCGACCGCCCGCATGCGCGTGGCCGTGAACCGCCGAGACGGTACGCTCGCCTACGCCGACGCCTCCGGCAGCCCGCTGGTGCAGGAAGGCCCCAACACGCTTACCCCGGTTACGGTGAATGGCGAAAAGACGTATCACGCCGAGGCTTTCATCGGCCTCTGGGGATCCACCGAGGCGTTTTACGGGCTGGGCCAGCACCAGGCCGGCGTATGGAACTATCACGGCGAATCGGTCGACATCGCGCAGGACAACACCAATATCTCCGTGCCCATGCTGCTTTCGAGCAAGGGCTATGGCATCTTCTGGAACAACACCTCGCGCAGCCGATTCAACAACCGCTTCGTGCATGCGATGTACATCACCTCGGAAGCCGCCGATGACATCGACTATTACTTCTTCTATGGCCCCGATTTCGATAAGATCATCGCCGGCTACCGCGAGCTGACCGGCCAGGTGCCCATGTTCGGCCGCTGGGCCTACGGCTTCTGGCAATGCAAGAACAAGTACAAGACCCAGCAGGAGCTGCTGGCTGTGGCGCATAAGTACCGCGGGCTGCACATTCCCGCCGATAATATCGTGCAGGACTGGTTCTGGTGGACCACCATGGGTTCCTTCAAGTTCAGCGATAAGTATCCCGATCCGAAAGGTATGATAGACGACTTACACGCCATTCATTTCCACCTGATGATTTCCGTGTGGCCTTACTTCTATCCAGGCTCCGATGTTTATGCCGACATGGACCGCAAAGGCTACTTCATCGACCGCACCAAGGTCGGGGCTTATCATCCAAAGGGTTCTGCACTCTACGACGCGACGAACCCCGCCGCACGGAAATACTATTGGAACCTGATTGATAACTCCCTCTTCAAGATCGGCGCCGATGCCTGGTGGATGGATACCACCGAACCGGAAACCGAGGGCCGCGAGGACAACGTGATGGCGACCAACCACGTGTTCGCAGGCAACGGCGCCCGCTACGCCAACATTTTTCCGCTCATGACGACCGAGGGTGTATACGAAGGCCAGCGCGCGGCATCGGACCAGAAGCGCGTCTTCATCCTCTCGCGCTCCGCATTTGCAGGCGCGCAGCGCTACGCGGTCACGGCCTGGTCCGGCGACGTCAACTCGGATTGGGAAACACTGCGCCGACAGATCCCCGCCGGGCTGAATTATTCGCTTTCCGGATTGCCCTACTGGACCACCGATATCGGCGGCTTCACCGAAGGCAATCCCAACGATCCCGCGTATCGCGAGCTCTTCATCCGCTGGTTCCAGTTCGGCACCTTTTGCCCTATCTTCCGCGTCCACGGCACACGCAGCAACGATCAGAACGAGCTGTGGTCCTACGGGCCGGAGGCGCAGAGAATTCTTACAGCCTATGACACCCTGCGTTATGAGTTGATGCCGTACACCTACTCGGTGGCGTGGAAGACCACGAGCGATGCGTACACGCCGATGCGGCCGCTGGTAATGGATTTCCGCACCGACCCGCGCGCCGAGAACATCGGCGACCAGTTCTTGTACGGGCCATCTATACTGGTAAACCCGGTCACCGAGCCGGACGCCACCACGCGCCACCTCTATTTACCGAAGGCCGAGTGGTACGACTTCTGGACCGGCAAAACGATCGAGGGCGGCAAAGCGATCGATGCGCCGGTGACGCTCGACCGCATTCCACTTTATGTGCGCGCCGGTTCCGTCGTCCCTATAGGTCCCGATGAGGAGTGGGCCGCCGAGAAGCCGGCTGACCCGATCGAGCTGCGTATCTACCGAGGCGCCGACGCCAGCTTCATCTTATACGAAGACCAGAACGACACTTATAACTATGAGAAGGGCATCTGCGCCACGATACCAATCGAGTGGAACCAGGCCGCCCAAACTCTCACTATTGGCGACCGCCATGGAAGTTACCCCGGCATGCCCAACAGCAGGCAGTTCAAAGTAGTCTTCGTTACCGAGAACCATGGCGCCGGCATCGGTCCAACGGCAAGCGCGGACCGCGAAGTGATGTATACGGGCAAGGCAGTGACTCTGAAGCCGTGATGAACTTATCCTGCGCATAGAACCGCGGCCCCGACTGAAATCTTCATATTCTTGACAGTTTGGGTGCAATAAGAGCCGCGTCAGGGCCGCGGGCCGGGCATGCCCAGGGCATGCGCAGCCCCCACGGGACGGCGTGTTCAGCGCTTGCCGGCGGTCTCCAGCTCCGCCAGGGCCTCGCCGGTGGCTTTCTCGACGTCGGCGTGGAGGCTGTTGCCGTGCGCGTCCATGGTGACGATGGCCGGGAAGTCCTTGGCGCGAACGTGCCACATGGCTTCGGGGACGCCGAATTCCATCAGGTGCACATCGAGCACCTCGGGCAGCGTGCGCGCGTAAAACTGCGCGGCGCCGCCAATGGCGTTCAAATACACGGCGCCCGAATCCTTCAGCGCCGCCAGCGTCTTCGGTCCCATGCCGCCCTTGCCGATCACCGCCCGCACGCCGTAGCGCTTGATGACATCCGCCTGGTAAGGTTCCTCGCGAATGCTGGTGGTGGGGCCGGCGGCCTTCACCTTCCAGCGGCCTTCTTCCTGCAGCATCACCGGGCCGCAGTGGTATAACACCGCGCCCTGCAAATCCACCGGCGGCGGGTTCTTCATGAGGTAGGCGTGCACGTTGTCGCGGCCGGTGTACATCTCGCCGCTGATCAGCACCACGTCGCCCACTTTGAGCGCGCGCACCTGCGCCTCGCTGAGCGGCGCGGTGAGAATCACTTCGCGGCCGGTCAGCGGGAAACCTTCGCCGCGCGCCATGCACGCCACTGGTCTCGCGGGGTCGCGATAGAGCCACTCGGTGATGGCGCCGGTCGAGGCGTCGAGGCGCACCCCCAAACGGCGGAACGCCCAGCATTCATAGGCTACGGAAACGAAGAAGCTGGCGGGCAGACGATTGGCAGCCGTGATCTTGCATCCGATCAGAGAAGACTTTCCGCCGAAGCCCATGGCGCCGACACCGAGCCGGTTGGCCTCCTCCATGATCTCCGCTTCCAGCTTGGCCAGCACGGCGTCGGGGTTCACATCGTCGATGGTGCGGAAGAGCTGACCCTTGGCCAGTTCGTAGCCGTGCGCGCGGTCGCTGCCAATGCAGACGCCGATGGCGCCCGGCGCGCATCCTTGCCCCTGCGCCTGCCACACCGCGTGCAGAATGCACTTGCGCACGCCCTCCAGGTTGCGGTCGGCGCGGCCCAGGTGATCCAGGTCCGCCGGCACCGAATATTGAATGTTCTTGTTTTCGCAACCGCCGCCCTTGAGGATCAGTCTGATTTCGATCTCGTTTCCTTCCCACTGCTCGAAGTGCATCACCGGCGTTTCCGGCCCCAAATTGTTGCCGCTGTTCTTGCCGGTGATCGAATCCACCGAATTAGGACGCAGCTTGCCCAGCCGCGTGGCTTCCGCCACCGCTTCACGAATCGCCCTTTTGAGCGCGATCTGGTTGAAGCCCACCGGCGTATGCACCAGGAAGGTGGGCATGCCGGTGTCCTGGCAGATGGGGCCTTCGTCGTCGTGCGCCATGTCGATGTTGGTAAGAATGATGTCGAAGGCCTGCGAGGACTGCGTCCCCGGCGTTTCGCTGCCGGCGGCGGTTCCCATCGCTGCGCGCACGTCGGGGGGCAAGTTGGTGGACGTCTGGACAATTAGCTCCAAGAGGCTGTTGGCAAGGAATTTCATAGCTATGACTCCATTTTAAGCCAGGGCGGGCGAACATCGCTGAGTGAGGGGGTGGAGCGGCATGATTGCTGCTGGACCGCTCCCTCACGGTCGCGGCTCCGATCGCACAAAACGGTGGCTCGCGTGCTAGACTTGACGGAACCATGAATCCGTACGCCAAGTTTCTGGGAGATCGCGACCCATTTACAGTGATCGCCGCCACGCCACGGGAGTTGGAACGGGCGATCGGAAGACTGACGCCGGACCGCGCGGTTGCCGCGCCCGCGCAGGGAAAGTGGAGTGCGCGCGAAATCGCTTGCCACCTTGCCGATTGCGAAACGGTCTTCGCCTTTCGCTTCCGCCAGACGGTGGCCGCGCCGAACTACATCATCCAACCGTTCGATCAGGAGAAGTGGGCGGCCGTGTATAGCGCATACGATGCGGCTGCGGCGGTCGGCGCATTCTCCGCCGCGCGCCATTGGAATCTGCTTTTTCTGAAAGCGCTGCGGCCGGAAGCATTCTCAACGCCGGTCACCCATCCGGAGCGCGGCACCATGACCTTGCAGACCCTGGTCGAAACCATGGCCGGTCACGACCTCAACCACCTGGGGCAGATTCGGGTGCTGGCGTAGTAACGGCGTTCATTCCCGGTTCGCAGTCCGGGGGCCTGCGCCACAAGGGCCCTTATTGCACGCCGCTTTCGACGGGTTGCGGCGCGGGCTGCTTATGTTTGCACTCGGCGTTAGGGCACTGCCAGAAGGTTCCGGCCTTGAGCCATTTTTCGATCATGTACGGGCTGCCGCACTCGGGGCATTTTTCGGGCACTGGCTTACCCCAGGCGACGAAATTGCACTCGGGCCACCGGTTACACCCGTAAAATGTTTTGCCGCGCTTGGAGCGCCGCTCCACGATCTCGCCTTCGCTGCACTCCGGGCACTTCACACCGATGGTTTTCTGCTTGACGTACTTGCAGGTGGGGTAATTGCTGCACGCGGTGAACTCGCCGAAGCGGCCGGTCTTAAGCACCAAGTGGTTACCGCACTGCGGGCAGATCTCATCCAGCTTCTGGTCGGGCTTCTTTTGCGCGCCGCCAATCGGCTTGGTGGTCTTGCAATCCGGGTAGCCGGTGCAGGCGTAGAAGGTGCCGAAGCGACCCTTCTTTAAGACCATCGGCCGGCCGCAGTTTTCGCAATACTCTTCGTCGCCCTGCTCGGCGAGATCCGCCTTATCGACGTCCGGCAGATCTACCGTCAGCTCGCGCGTGTAGGTGCATTCCGGGTAGCCGGTGCAGGCGATGAAGCTGCCATGCTTGCCCCACTTGATCACCAGCGGCTTGCCGCACTTCTCGCAGGTCAAGTCGGTGGGCTTTTCCATCCGCTTGATGTCGGTCATGTGCTCTTCGGCGTGCTTCAGGTCCTTGTCGAAGCGCTCATAGAACTCCTGCATGGCGACGCGCCAGTCGATCTTGCCATCCTCGATCTCGTCGAGTTCCTCTTCCATGCGCGCCGTGTAGGTGACATCGAAGATGTCGTCGAAGCTTTCGAGCAGCAGGTCGGTCACCACCATCCCGAGCTCGGTGGGAGTGAAGCGCCCGGCGTCTTTCTTGACGTATTCGCGCTCCTGAATGGTGGAGAGGATCGAAGCGTAGGTCGAGGGCCGGCCGACGCCATCGGCTTCCAGGCGCTTCACCAGCGTGGCTTCGTTGTAGCGCGGCGGCGGCTCGGTGAAGTGCTGCTCCGGCCGGATGGCTTTGAACCGCAGGCGCTCGCCTTCGGCCACCGCCGGCAGGCGATGCTTCATTTCCTCGTCTTCCTCGTCGATCTGGTCCTTGCCCTCCTGGTAGACCTTGAGGAAGCCTTCGAACTTCAGCACCGAACCGGTGGCGCGAAACAGGTAATCGTCGCCCTTCTTGCCTTTGGCGCCCACGTCGATGGTGGTCTGGTCGTACAGCGCCGGCATCATCTGGCTGGCTACAAAGCGGTTCCAGATCAGCCGGTACACCTTTCTCTCGTCTTCTTGCAGGTATTTGTCCACGACTTCCGGCGCGTAGGCCATGGAAGTGGGGCGAATCGCCTCGTGCGCATCCTGCGCGCCCTTCTTGGACTTGTAAAAGTTCGCCGAGTCCGGCAGGAATTCGCGGCCGTAGCGCTCGCCGATGAAATCGCGCACGTCGCGGATCGCGTCATCGGAAACGCGCGTCGAATCCGTGCGCATGTAAGTGATGAGGCCGACCGTGTCTTTGCCCACCTCCACGCCTTCGTACAGCCGCTGCGCCAGCATCATGGTGCGCTTCACGCTGAAGCGCAGCTTGCGCGACGATTCCTGCTGCAAGGTGGAAGTGATGAACGGCGCCACCGGGAAACGCCGCTTCTCGCGCGTCGAAACCGATTGCACTGTGTACGCGGCGCCTTCCAGCGCCGCCACCACGCCGTTAGCGGCTTCGGTCGAACCGATTTCGGCGGCCTGCCCGTTGATGCGCGCCAGGCGTGCCGTCAGCGCCGGCGGCTTCTTCGCCGCCAGGTCCGCATCGATGGTCCAATATTCCTTGGCCACGAAGGCGCGGATCTCTCGCTCGCGCTCCACCACCAGCCGCAGCGCCACCGTCTGCACCCGGCCGGCGGAAAGCCCGCGCCGCACTTTATCCCACAGCAGCGGCGAAATCTTGTAGCCCACCAGGCGGTCCAGCACGCGGCGCGCCTGCTGCGCGTCCACCAGGTTCACGTCCACCTGACCCGGTTTTTCGAACGCCTTGGCGACCGCCTTCTTGGTGATCTCGTTGAACATCACGCGGTAGATCCGCGGCCCGTTCTTTTTCTCGGAAAGCTCTTCCTGTAGGTGGAAGCAGATGGCCTCGCCTTCGCGGTCGGGGTCGGCCGCCAGATACACATCCTTCACTTTCCGGGCGGCTTGTTTCAGCTCGGCGACGAGCTTTTTCTTGCCTTCGATGACTTCGTAGCGCGGCTCGAAACCACGCTCCACGTCGACCGCCAGATCGCGCTTGGGTAAGTCTTTAATATGACCGAGCGAAGCTTTGACGATAAAGTCCTTGCCCAGGTATTTGTTGATGGTTTTCGCCTTGGCGGGCGATTCCACGATTACCAGAGCTTTTGCCATATATAAGGTTCTTCGAAAAACAGTCTATCCCCGCCGCCCACGAACATGGATTTGACGGGAACCCAGACTGTGCTACCACACTTTAACAAAATTTTTACCGGGAAGCTGCCTGACCAGCCCCATCATCTCCAGTTCGAACAGCGCTGCCAGGAGTTCGGAAGTTGAAGTGTCCTCGATTTTCTGCAGCAGATCGTCCAGGTGCGTCGCGACATCTACCTGGAGAGCTTCGAGCGTGCGGCGGGCAACCGGCTCCAGGCCGGAGGCAGGGCCATTAGGCTTGGATGCTTCAGCCGCCGCGGCGGATTCGCCGCCCTCCACCAGAATGCGTTTTCGCCCTCTCTCTATTAGATGCCTGCGGGATTCAGCCGGCAGTTGGGAGACCACGTCGTTCCAGTCCTGCACCAGGCGCGCGCCCTGCTTGATCAACAGGTTAGGGCACCAGCTCAGCTTCGACGTGATGTTGCCGGGAACGGCGAACACCTCGCGGCCCTGGTCCATGGCGAGCCGCGCCGTGATGGCCGAACCGCTATACTGCGCCCCCTCCACCACCAGCACTCCCAGGCTGATGCCGCTGATCACGCGGTTGCGGATGGGGAAGTTCTGCGGGAACGCCGTGGTTCCCATGGGGAATTCGGAAATGATCAATCCCTTATGCGCCAACTCCGCCATCAGCGCGCGATTCTCCGACGGGTACACCACGTCCACGCCGCAGCCGAGCACCGCGATCGTATCGCCGCCCGCCTGCAGCGCGCCTTTGTGGGCCGCCGTATCGATGCCGCGCGCCATGCCGCTCGAGATGGCGAGGCCGGCGTGCGCCAGGTCCGCGCAGAGCCGTTCGGCCACCGCCGTACCATACGGTGTAGCGCGGCGGGTTCCCACCACGGCGAGGGAAAGGGCGCTCAGCAATTCCACCCGCCCACGCGCGAAAAGCAGGATGGGAGGGTCGAAGATCTCGCGCAACCGTTGCGGATAGCGCGGATCGCCGATGGTTACAGCCACGGCGCCGGCCCCCGCCATCTTCTCCTGCTCCGCCACGCCGTCTTCGAACGTGCAGCCGCTGGCGATGGACTGCGCCACGGCGCCGCTCACGCCGGCGGCTTCGAGCTCGGTGCGCGAGGCGCGGAAAATAGCAGCGGGCGTGCGGAACCGTTCCAGCAGCTTGCCGGCTCCTCTGGCGCCCAGCCCGGGAACCAGTTGGAGTGCCAGCCAATAGAGTTCCTCATCGCGGCTGAGTACGGGAGGCGACATGGGGCGGCAGGTTTCCGATCACGACGATAGCAGCCGGGCGGCAAACCACGCAAGTGCACCCGGCGCGCGCTTCGGCTTACCTGTGCGCCGTTCCCTATTCGTAGCGGAGCGCCGAGATCGGATCGATACGCGAGGCGCGCCTGGCCGGAACAAAAGCCGCCAGCGCGGCCACCACGGCGAGGACCAGTGCCGCACCCGCGTAGATATACGGGTCCGCCGCCTTGACGCCGAACAGTTGCGATTCGAGGTAGCGGCTGAGCGCGAAGGCGGCTCCCAAGCCGATTACGATTCCAACCGCCGCCATGCGGCCGGCATCGAGCAATACCATCCGCAGCACGTCGGCAGGCAAAGCGCCCAGCGCCATGCGAAGTCCGATCTCACCGGTTCGCCGCGCCACCGCAAAGGCGATTACGCCGTATAGGCCGATGGCGGCCAGCAGCGTCGCCAGGATGCCAAACGCGCTCGACAAAATAGCGACCAGCCTCTGGGTGTAAAGCGATTCGCGGATGCGCACCTCAACCGGCTCGATCTCCGGCACGGGCAAGCCTGCGTCGACTTCCCGCACCGTCCGGCGGATGGCTGCGGCGAGCCGCGTCTCGTCGCCGCCGGCGCGGATGTAGAAAACCAGGCGGGCCGGCTGCTCGCGTTGGGTGTAAGGGAAGTAGACGTTGCTGGAAGCCTTGCGGCGGACATTGGTGTGCACATCGGCCGCTATGCCGACAATTTCGCGCTCGAGCACCTTGGCCCCGGGACCCTCGAACGACAGGTGGCGGCCAATCGGATTCTGGCTGGGAAAATAGCGTTTGACGAACGCTTCGTTGACGACCACCGCCTTAGGAGCTGCGGCCGTATCGCGGTCATTGAATTCGCGGCCGGCGAGCAGCGGAATCCCGAGCGCGCGAAAGTAGCCGGGGCTGATGGCCTCGAGGGTGGCGATGACGAACTCCGGGCCGCCTGGGTGATAGCCTTCCACCGCAACTGCGTCGCCAAAGCCGGCATCGCCGTATGGTCCGCTGTCACTGGCTGTCACACCGGACACGCCGGGTAAAGCGGCCATGCTCTCCAGTAGGTTCTGGTAGAACGCCGTAGTTGCAACCGTGCCGGTGCGAATCAGCGTGGCATCGACGGGAAACATCACCAAGCGTTGCGTGCGAAAGCCACGGTTGGCATTCACCAGATTCGCAGCGGTCGCGCTGAACAAACCCGCGCCCACCACGAGCATCAAGGACAGCGCCACCTGCGCGGTCACCAGGAAACGCCGCAACCCCGCCGAACGGCCGCGGGAGAGCACGTTGGAGGCCTGGTCTTTCAGGGTGGTGGCTAGATTGGGCCTGGTCGCCTGCAGGGCGGGGACCAGGGCGAACAAGAGCGCGCACAACATCGATAGCGCCAACGAGTAGACGAGCACGCGCAGGTTGGGCGCGTTCGTCACCCAACCGGCGACGGCGTCGCGCGGCAGAATGCGCAGCAGCCCGGCGGTGCTCCATTGTTCTATCAGCAGGCCGGCCGCCGCTCCCGCCATAGCCAGCAGGAAGCCTTCGATGAGCAACTGTCTCACCAACAGCCAACGCTTCGCGCCCATGGCCAGCCGGACAGCGATCTCCCGCTGCCGCCCCGCGGCGCGCGCCACCAACAGGCCGGCCACATTAGCGCAGGCGATCAGCAGCACCAGGCCGACCATGATCATCAGCAGGGCGAGAGGCTTTTCCCATTTTTCCTGCAAATCGGTGATGCCGCGCGCGGCGGGGCGCAATTCGAGCCGCGACGTGAGCAGGTAATCGCGATCCTGCTGGCTGTGCGGGGCGGTTGCATCGAGGTCGGCGGCGACCACCGCGTGAAACGCCACGTCGGCCGCTGCCTGCGCCCTGGCAAGGCTTTCGCCGGGTCCGAGACGGGCGAAGAAGTTGAGCCAGCTAAAAGAGCGATCGTCAAGCGCGTCGATGGTGGGCGTGATCGTACGCTGCATGGCGATGGGCACAAACACGTCCGGTGAATCGCCCTGCACCAGGCCGTTAAAGCCGGCGCCGGCCACGCCGACCACGACAAACGGCAGGCCGTTGATCGCCATGGTCTGATTGAGGACGGCTGGATCCGCGCCGAGGCGGCTCGACCAGAAGCTGTGGCTGAGCACGGCGACCGGCCTGGCGCCGGGCGCGCCGTCGTCTTCGGGCATCAGCAGGCGGCCCAGCGCCGTTGGGACACCCAGCGTGTGGAAGTAGTTGCCCGTCACCATTTCAGCCTCCGCCGCCTGCGTGCCAGACCGCCAGGTGATCCGCACCGGCGCGGGGGCGCAGGCCAGAATGCCCAAAGACGCGGGCAGGCGATCGCGCAGGTCCCTATAGAAGGGATAGGAAAAAGTGGACTCGGAGTTGGTCGACCAGCCCGTTGAGTTGCCACCAGGTCCCGAGTAGCTGCCGTGAAGGACGACCAGGCGTTCGGGGTCCTTGACAGGCAGCGAGCGAAGCACGACTTGATCCAGAAGCGAAAAGACGGCCGTGTTGGCGCCGATGCCGAGCGCCAGCGAGAGCACGGCGGCCACCGTGAAGACCGGGCTGCGCAGCAGGGAACGCATCCCGTAAGAGAGGTCCTTCCACATGACTTCATTCTGCCGCAATTGGAGTTGCGGGGATACCGCTTTGTTGTCGGCGCGGGAACTACGCTACGCGGGCCGGGCATGCCCGGCCCCTACAGCGGCGGAGCTGTGGCGTAGGTTTACATCCGGTGAAAGGCCTTCAGGATTTCTCGTGTCGAATAGTGCATGGCGATGGGGCGGCCGTGGGGGCAGCTCATGGGGCAATCGGTCTCGGAAAGCGCGCGGAGCAGCCATTCCATTTTGGCGGCGTCGAGGCGGGTGTTGATCTTGATGGCGGCGCGGCAGGCGATGCCGGCGGAGATCTCGCGTCGCAGATCGTCGAGCGAGCGCTGGCGCAGCTCGCCTTCGGCGATTTCCAGAATCTCGAACAGGATCTGCTCCAGGTCGGCGGCGCCGATGGCGGCGGGCGCGGATTTCACGGCGATGGTGCGGTTGCCGAACGGCTCGGTCTCGAAGCCCGAGGCGCGCAACTCATCGGCGATGCGGGCGTAATCGATCTGCTGCTCGGCGGTTAGGGTGAGAATCATCGGCATCAGCAGGCGCTGCGTTTCCACGGTCCCGGCGGCGCGCTGCTTGAGCACCTGCTCGAACAGGATGCGCTCATGCGCGACGTGCTGATCGATAATCCACAAGCCATCGCGGCCGGCGGCGACGATGAAGCTCTCGTGGATCTGGCCGAGCGGCCGCAGATCGGACAGCACCGAGAGCGACATTTCGGGCGGCGGAACGGCCTCTGGCGGAAATTCCCCGTGGGCGTCGAGGTGGCGAGAGAGTTTGCCGGAAGGGCGCGGGCCGGGCGCCACTTCAAGCGGCGGTGCGCTGAAATCGAGACGCGGCGAAGGGCCGGCGGTGGGCCGCAGGGCGAACTCGGGCGGCGGCGGCTCGCCAGGCGCGGGCGGCGTTTCGAGCGGCGCGGTTTCGCCGGTCGCGAGCGGCACCGGCTCGGCTTCGACCAGGCTGGCCGTATCCGGCGCCTGGTTTTCGATCATCTGGCTGAATTCGGAATACGGCAGCCGCGCGGCGGGCTGTTCAGCGGTGGCGGGGCGCGAGGCGGGCGGAAAGGAAGGCGCGGGGCGGCTTTCCATCAGGCGGTCGCGAATGGTGTCGCGGACGAAATCGTGAACGAACGAGCCGTGGCGGAAGCGGACCTCGGTTTTCGACGGATGCACATTGACGTCCACCTCCTCCGCGTCGCACTCGAGAAACAGCAGCGCAAAGGGGTAGGCGGCGGGCGGCATCAGGTTGTGATACGCCGAGGAAAGGGCGTGCAGCAGCAGGCGATCGCGAATCAGCCGGCGGTTGACGAAGATGAACACCGAGTTGCGATTGGCCTTCTGCACTTGCGGGCGCGAGAAAAAGCCGGTGAGGCGGAAGCGGCGGCTGGACGGCTCCTCCGGCTCTGCGCGGTATTCGGCGATGGCCTGCGCGGGCGGCGTGCTTTCGTGCGCCAGGAAGAGATCCTTCTCGCGATCGCCGATTTCGACCAGGTCCTCCAGCGTGCGCCCGCCGAATACCTGATAGACGCGCTCGGCGAGAGTGGCGACGGGCGTGACGTACAGCAGCTCAGCCGCGCCGCTGATCAACTGAAAGGTTTTTTCCGGGTGGGCGAGGCTGTAGTGAGTCACCAGGCTTGCGATGTGAGCCAGTTCGGTCTGCTCGGTTCGCAGAAATTTCTTTCGCGCGGGAACGTTATAGAAGAGGTCGCGGACGGTGATGGCGGTGCCGCCGCCCAGCGCCGCTTCTTCGCAGCGCAGCATTTTGCCGCCGGCGATTTCGATGCGCGTGCCGGTGGTCTCTTCGGCGGAGCGGGTTTCGAGCAACAGCCGCGATACGGAGGCGATGGAGGGCAACGCTTCGCCGCGGAAGCCGAGCGTGGAGATGGAGAGCAGGTCCTTGACGTCGCGCAGCTTGCTGGTGGCATGGCGCTCGAAGGCGAGCAGGGCGTCGTCGCGCAGCATGCCGCAGCCGTCGTCGGCGATGCGGATCAGGCGGCGGCCGCCCGATTCAACCTCGATGCGCAGCTCGCTGGCGCCGGCGTCGAGCGAATTCTCGAGCAGCTCCTTGACAACCGAAGCGGGGCGCTCGACCACTTCACCGGCGGCGATCTTATTGGCGACCTGGTCGGGCAGGATGCGGATGCGGCCCATGGGCGATCTTATTGTTCACTATAGCCCAGGGGCAAAGCGGGTACAGGCACGAAGTTTCGCAAAAGCAGCGAAATTCGAGCCAGTCCCCGCTTTACGCTACGCCACTATCCCTCCGGCGGGTTTCCGAGGTTGAGCAGCCAACGGATGCCGAAATGGTCGGTGAGCATCCCGAAGCGAGTGGCCCAGAATGTCTCCTGCAAGGGCATGGCGATCGTGCCGTTCTCGCCGAGCGCGTTAAACAGCGCATCAATCTCCTGCAGGCTCTCGCATTGGATCGCCACCGAGAAATTGCCGCCTGGCTGGAAAGACATGCCAGGCATGATGTCCGCCGCCATCAGAAGCGTAAGCGATCCCTTGGTGAGCGACGAATGCATGATGCGGTCTTTCACTTCCTTCGCCTTCCAAGCCGGATCGCCCGGCGCTTCGGCGAACGGCAGAAGGTACAGCTCGGCCGAAAAACACTTCTTGTAAAACTCCATCGCTTCGCGGCAGTTGCCGTCGAAGTTCAAGAAGGTGACAACTTCTTTCATGATTGGCTCCGTTTCTGGTTATTAATGATCTCCTGAAGGGCAAACCGGGTACAGGCACGAAGTTTCGCAAAAGCTGCGAAATTCGAGCCAGTCCCCGCTTTGCGCTATGCGGGTTTGGGTTTCGCCATCAGTCCCGCAGCGGTGACATAGCTGATGGCGGCCATGGGAACTACGAAACCGAAGAGCACCGAGCTGTGGTCGGAGACCACACCCATCAGAGGAGGCAGAATGGCGCCGCCGACAATGGCGGTCACCATGAGGCCGGAAAGCGGATTGGCGTGTTTCGGCATGGCGTCGATGGCGGTGGAGAAGATGAGCGGGAAGATGTTGGCGAATCCGAGGCCGACGACGAAACAGGCCGCGGCGCAAATGGCGGCGACGGGTGCGAACAGGCCGAAAAGTCCGAGGAAAGAAACCGCGCAGGTGAGAGCAAAAAACTTGCGCGGCGCCATCCACGTGAGAATCACCCCGCCGGAGAAGCGTCCGATGGTGAGGGCGGTGAAAAACAGGCCGGTGCCGAGCAGGCCTTCGCGCGCGATATCGATGCTGAACTGCTCTTTGAGGAACAGAGGAATATACGAGCTCATGCACACTTCGGCGCCGACGTAGAAAAAGATAGCGGCCACCATGGCCAGCACGTAGCCGTTGCCGAGCAATTCCAGGCACGAAGAGAAGGTGGCGGCATGGCGGTCACCGGCATCCTCTTTCACCTTGAGCGTGCTCACCGCGAGCACGGTAACCGCCAGGGCGACGGCGTAAATGGGGAACATGACTTGCCAACTGGCGTGGAAGTAGCGCTTCGCGACCAAGGGAATGAGGGGTCCGGAAAGCGACCCGATGGCCTTGACGAACTGCCCCAGGGAAAGATTGCGCGCGTACTTACCGGGTGCCGAGACGTCGCGCATGATGGGGTTGCCGGCCACCTGCAAAATGGCTGCGCCGGCATCGAGCAGGAGCACGGTGAGCAGAAAGCGCGCGAAGGTCGTGAGGCCGAAGCTGGCGTTGAGCAGTCCGACCAGGGCGGTGCCGAGCCCGATCATCAAGACGGTTTTCTTGCCGCGCCGGTCTTGAAATACGCCCATCGGCACCGAGAGCAGGCCGAACATGCTGAATCCGACGAAGGGAATCAGCGAGGCCACGGCGTTGCTCAGGTGAAATTCATCTTTTGCCAGGCCGACGAAGGGGCCGACGGCGTCGCCGAAGCCCATCGCCAGGAAAGCCAGAAAAACCGGAAGGGTGCGTATCTTCATAGGCAATCGACGAATTGTAGCAAGTGGCGGGCGGCCGGCTTGGGGAAGCTTCGAAACGCCGGTGCGGTGCTTTCCGCAAAGCGAACGGACGCCGTGCCGCGGCGCCGTACAGGCGGGTTCGTGCGGAACGGCTGACAAACTTGCTGAGAGCTCACTCGTCCGCGAGTCACTGAGATTCCGAGGTCTCTTGAAGCCGAATATACCAATGCCGACCAAAACGCCGAACAGGAGGAAGCGGGAAGCGTCGCTGGTTCCCCTACAAGTCATCGAGCGGCGGATTCTCCTCATCCGTGGCCGCAAGGTCATGCTGGACCGCGATCTCGCTACGCTCTACCAGGTGAAGCCGATTGCGTTGCGCCAAGCCGTCAAGCGCAATCAGAGCCGCTTCCCGCCCGATTTCGTAATCCAGCTTTCCCAGGAAGAAGCGGACGTCTTGGTATCACAGACTGTGATACCTTCCCACCGCAGCCTGGGCGGGTTCCTTCCCTACGCCTTCACGGAGCAGGGTGTTGCCATGCTCTCGAGCGTCCTGCGGAGCGAGCGCGCCATCATAGTGAACATCGCGATCATGCGTACCTTCGTTCGCCTCCGGCAGATTCTTGCGACCCACAAACTGCTCGCCCAGAGGCTCATTGAGATGGAGGAAAAGTGCGATCGCCAGTTTAAGGTGGTGTTTGATATTTTGAAGGAGCTTATGGATCCGCCGGCGTTGCCGGGGAAAAAGCCGATCGGTTTCATTACCGCGCCGCGAAGCAGGAACCAGTTGTCCAACGCTTAAGCGCGGCAAGCCTCTTTAGCCGCGCCGGCCTCAGCGAGGCGCTCCCGGCCCACAGCCGCACAAAGAGAGGCCAGGTGCAGGTAGTGCGCTGGATCTAGCGCACCACCCCCAGTTGCGCGGGTTGGATTCGATCTGGTACACTGCTGGATGTTCCGAAGGTACTCTCAGTGGGAGGTTCGTTTGTCTGTTTGGAGAGCGAACCGCTTGCACCAATGAGGTCACATGGCGCGTAAACCAGGCAAACACTATCAATCCGCCCGAAAACAGGTGGAAACCCGCGAATACCAGCTCGAAGAGGCTGTGACGCTCATCCAGAAAATCAAGTTCGCCAAGTTCGACGAGACCGTCGAGGTCCACATGCGGCTCGGCGTCGATCCCAAGCACGCCGACCAGATGGTGCGCGGGACGGTGCTGATGCCGAACGGGCTGGGCAAGTCGAAAAAGGTGCTGGTGATCGCCAGCGGGGACAAACAGCGCGAGGCAACCGAGGCTGGCGCCGACTTTGTAGGCGGCGAGGACATGGTCAACAAGATTCAGTCGGAAAACTGGACGGCTTTCGACGCCGTGATCGCCACCCCGGACATGATGCGATCGGTCGGCAAGCTGGGCAAGGTGCTGGGGCCGCGCGGCCTGATGCCGAACCCCAAGACCGGCACGGTGACGGTGGATGTAGTCAAGGCGCTCAAGGAAATCAAGGCCGGCAAGGTGGAGTTCCGAGTGGATAAGACCGGTATCATTCACGCGCCGGTGGGAAAGATCAGCTTCGCCGCGCCCAAGCTGGTGGAAAACGCCGCGACCCTGATTACGGCGGTGATCAAGGCCAAGCCGGCGGTGGCGAAGGGCAAGTACGTGAGAAGCGCGACCATTTGCTCCACGATGGGGCCGGGCGTTGCCGTCGATACCGCGCCGTTCAGCGTAAAGGCGGTCTAAGGCGCCGACAGGTGTTTCCATGAAAAAGAAGTCAGAGAAGAAGAAGGACATCGACGCGCTGCACCAGGACCTGGAGCATTCCGGCAACCTGTTCGTGACCGGCTATGAAAAGCTGCGCGTGGAGCAGGATTTCGAACTGCGCAAGGCGGTGCGCGGCGCGGGCGGCAAGTACCGCGTGATCAAGAACAACCTGGCGGAGAAAGCCGCCGAGGGCACGCCCTCCGAAGCGGTGCTCAAGAACCTGCGCGGCATGACCTCGCTGGCATACACGAGCAGCGATCCGGTGGCGCTGGCCAAGGCGCTGACCACGTATGCCAAAGCCAACCCGTCGTTCACCTTCAAGGCGGGAATCGTGGAAGGCCGGGTGATCGACGTGCGGGCCATCAACGAGCTGGCCAGCATGCCGTCGAAGGAAGAGATCTTTGCGAAGCTGTTGTACCTGATCAACGCACCGGCCGAGCGGCTGGTGACGGTTATGCAGGCGGTGGGCCGCAATCTGGCCGTGGTGGTGGATCAGGCAGTGAAGGAAAACAAGTTTCAGGCGTGAGGGCCGGGCACGCGGGGCCCGCGCCGGCGATTTTTGATTCCAAGGAGTGCAAGAGAGATGGCGGACATTAACGCAATTGCGGAACAGATTCAAGGGCTGACGCTGCTGGAGGCATCCCAGCTCGTCAAGCTGCTCGAGGAAAAGCTCGGAGTATCGGCGGCGGCTGCCGCTCCGGTGATGGTGGCGGGCGCCGGCGGCGGCGCAGCGGCTGCTCCGGCGGCCGAAGAGAAGACCGAGTTCACCGTGGTTCTGACGGCGGTCGGCGCGAACAAGATCAACGTGATCAAGGCGGTTCGCGAGGTCACCAGCCTGGGTCTGAAGGAAGCCAAGGACCTGGTGGATGGCGCTCCCAAGCCGGTCAAGGAAGGCGTCAGCAAGGAAGAAGCCGAGACCATCAAGAAGAAGTTCGCCGACGCCGGCGCGACCGTCGAGGTGAAGTAAATCTCCGGGCCCGGGGCGTGAGCCTCCGGCAAAAGCCCTGGCGGCGCGGCCGCTGTGGTTGCCCGTGTTGCTGTGGTTTGACTGCGGATGCAAGTCTTGCTAATATAAGTAGTTGGGCTTTCGATTTCGCGGACTCGATTCCCATTGGAGAAAGTGATTCCCGAATCCTGGCACTTCAATTGCAGTTCGCGTGAAACTGCCGAGAGGATACCTCTGTCTGTTTCGCGCCGTCAGGATTTCTGTACCCGCCCGACCACAGGCTCAAGCGTCATCGCCAGCGCCTCCGCGACGCCAGTCCGCATCCTGCCCCTTTTCATACATTCGGCGCTCCAAGAGGTCCCGCCTCCGGGAGTGCCTTTGGTTCTGTGCTTGTAGCCCCGGTCTCTTTGCGTTGGCTGTCCGGCCGTCAGGAGTTAAAGAATGGCAAATCAAAATAACGGCGCTGCCCCCGAGCGAGTTGATTTTTCCAAGATCAAGACGTCAATCCCGATTCCGAACCTGATCGAGGTGCAGAAGAACTCGTACGAGCGGTTTCTGCAGATGGACCAGTTGCCGAATGAGAGGGAAGACATCGGTCTCCAGACTGTGTTCAGCTCGGTGTTTCCGATTTCGGACTTCCGCGGTGTCAGCGACCTGGAGTTCGTCGACTATTCGATTGGTAATTGGGAGTGCAAGTGCGGCAACCTCAAAGGGCTGCACCACCTGCGCTCGACGTGCCGCAATTGCGGAGCCGCGGTGCGCACCGACCCGTTCCACGCCGGCGACATTCTCTGCCAGCGCTGCGGAACCTTTAACAAGAACGTGGTCACGTTTTGCAACAAGTGCGGCGACCCGGTGGGCTTGCAGTTGAAGTACGACATGCAGGAATGCCAGGAGCGCGGCATGACGTACGCCGCGCCCCTGAAGGTGACCATCCGGCTGACGGTGTATTCGAAAGATCCGGAAACGCAGAAGAAGAGCGTGCGGGACATCAAGGAGCAGGAGGTTTTCTTCGGCGAAATCCCGCTGATGACCGACAACGGCACGTTCATCATCAATGGCACCGAGCGCGTGATCGTCAGCCAGTTGCACCGTTCGCCGGGCGTGTTCTTCGAGCGCGTTCCGGCGCAGGGCTACTTTCTGGGCAAGATCATTCCCTACCGCGGAAGCTGGGTCGAGTTCGAGTACGACAACAAGAACCTGCTGTATGTCCGGATCGACCGGAAACGGAAATTCTACGGCTCCGTGTTTCTGCGCGCGCTGGGCCTCAAGACCGACGCCGACATTCTGCGCGCGTTTTATCGCATCAGCAAAATCAGCATTAAGGACAAGAAGCTTTACTGGAACGTGGACGAGGGCCTGACCGGGCTCAAGCTTTCGCACGCCATCTCGACCAAGGGCGGGGAAACAGTGGTGGCGCAAGGCAAGAAGATCACCCCGTCGCTCTTCAAGGAAATCCAGAAGGCCAAGATCGAGCGCGTGGAAGTGGCGGCGAACGATCTGGAAGGCGCCTACGCGGCCGCCGACGTTTGGGACAAGGAAACCGGCGAAGTATTCATCGACGCCAACAGCGAGATCACGACCACCATTCTGAGCAAGCTGATCGAGGCCGGGGTGGACGATGTCGATGTGTTTTTCCCGGAACGCGATGAAGTGGGGATGGTGATTTCGGCGACGCTCAAGAAAGACGCGATCAAGACCCAGAACGAAGCGCTGATCGAGATTTACCGCAAGCTGCGTCCGGGCGATCCGCCAACGCTCGACACGGCCACGCAGCTCTTCCAGGGGATGTTCTTCGACCCGCGCAAGTACGATTTTTCGCGCGTGGGCCGCATGAAATTCAACATCAAGCTTCACGACAAGGCGGACGCGACCAGCCTGGACAAGCGCACGCTGGACAGCGAAGACTTCCGCGCCACCATCACCTACCTGCTCAAGCTGCGTAAGGGCATCGGGGCGGTGGACGACATCGACCACCTGGGCAACCGGCGCGTGCGCGCGGTCGGCGAGCTGCTCGAAAATCAGTTCCGCATCGGCCTGGTGCGCATGGAGCGCGCCATCAAGGAAAAGATGTCGGTGTACCAG